>JGI10216J12902_100770331_pt1 | contig 18080 bp, 12 predicted proteins | sample KanNatreferecore_FD_12902 | JGI IMG/M metagenome (IMG submission 12902)
GCTGTGAGATCGGCTTGAGAACGGCTTCTTTTCCGCCGATGGCCTGGACGAATTTCGCTATCACGTCCTTTGCCGGCGGCAATTTGGCGTTTGCCTTGTCTTGCGCAACCGCCGGGGCGCCGAAGGCAATCAGGATGATTACCGCGGCAAGCGTAGGAATCGTTTTGGGGAAGTCTTTCATAAACGGATGATCGTTGGTCGATTGATTGAAATCGATCCCGCCCCACTTGAGAAGCAGTATTTTGATTTGCCGTGACAGCAAATAACGCGGATCAGGCAAACAACTCCATAATCGGTTTGCCCTCGCCGTCACGCGTCACATAGAACGGCCGCTTCTCAACCTCATACGCCAGCCTTGGCGAGATGCCCATCGCCCGGAATATCGACGCGTGCAAATCCTCTATGACGACACGGTTCTCGATGGTTTTGAACGGCCGGTCGTCGGCGGTCAGGCCATGGAGGTAACCCTTCTTGATGCCGCCGCCGAACATCAGCACGCCACCCGCGTCGGTGAAATGGCGGTGCATCCCATAGTGCTTGACGTCATTGATCACGTCCGGGACTTCCACCTGGTCTTTCACCTTTTTATCCGGCTTGCCTTCGATCAGCGCGTCACGGCTGAACTCGCTCGCCAGCACAATTAACGTCCGATTCAACAGGCCGCGCTCCTCCAAATCAAGGACGAGCTGGGCGATCGGGGCGTCGATGGCCTTCTTCATGTTGGCGAGTTTCTCGTGCCCGTGCTCGTGCGTGTCCCAGTTGAGAAACGGGATGTATTCGGTCGTAACCTCGATATAGCGCGCTCCCACTTCCGCCAGGCGGCGCGCCAGAAGGCATCCGAGGCCAAACCGTCCGATCGTGGATGACTCGTAACTGCCCGACCGGTTCATGTCGGCGGTGAATCGTTTGCCCGGCTCATAGTCCGGAAAGTATTTGCGGACGTTTTCCGCGGGTTCGAGCGCCAGGTCGAACGCCTTTGCGGCGGGTGAGCTGAGCAGGAGGTGTGCGCGATCCATCGAACGCAACAGCGATTCCTTCTGGTAATCGCTCCCGAATTCACCCACCGGAGTTTGCGCCAGGAGCTTCCGGTAAAACCGGTCGCGGTTCTCAAAACGCGACGGACTCATGCCCGCCGGCGGACGCACGCTCTCGGCGGCCGAGTCCGGAAAGGGGATGTTGAACGGCCCGTATTCGCTGCCGAGAAAACCGGCGGTTGTGAAGGCTTTCAATTCTTCAGCCTCTCCCAGATCAAAACGCTGACCAATGTTGATGAAGGCCGGCACCGCCGGGTTCAACGGCCCGAGCGTGCGGGCGATGATCGCGCCAATATGCGGCGCGGCCACGGTCTGCGGCGGCGCATAACCCGTGTGCCACTGATACTGGTGGCGCGAATGTAGAATAAATCCGAGGTCCCCCGCCGTGTAACTGCGGATCAATGTGCCGCGATCCATCACGCTCGCTACTTTCTCCAGGCCGGCGGTGAACTTGATATGATCAACGGCCGTATCGATCGCCGGGAACGAGCTGCCCACTTCGTCCGGTTTGATGCCCGGCTCGAACGGCTTGTAGTGCTTGGGATCAAACGTTTCGGTGTGCGCCATCCCGCCGGCCATCCAGAGCACGATCACCGTGTCAGCCGTCGGCTTGATCTTCTCCTGCGTTTCGTTCCCGAACACGGCCCGCGGATAACCGCCTGCCAGCGCGCCCAGCGTCGCCGCGCTCGCCGTCTTCAAAAAATCGCGGCGATTCCATGCTCGTTCCGTGTCTTCCGGACGCCGGGGTCTTATCGTCTTCATAGTGGTTGCCTCAATAAATCAACTGAAACTCGGGCAACATCGTCATCGCCCACAACAGGTCTTCCACACCTTCTTTCTTCACCGGCGCGCCAACCAGTTCTTCCGCCAGCCGCAGTTCCTCCGCCGTCGGCTTTCGCGCCAGCGCGCGTCCATACAACTCGACGATCAGGGCGCGCCCCGATTTCGGCATCGTCTCGAGAACCTTGTCGGCTCCCTTCCGGAGCAGTTCCGCCAGCGTCGAACCGTTCGTCATCTCCACGGCCTGCAACGTAGTCGCGGCGGCAGGCCGGCTGGTGATCACTTGTTCCCGGTTCGGCCGACCCAGGGCGGTCATCAGCGGGTCATTCTTCACCAGCGAGGCGCGCGTCCGTCCCGTTATCCTTGCCGATGCGATCATCGCGTTCAGTTTCGTCCCCAGACTCCAGGGCGAGATCGCCGCGTCGCCGAGTTCCGCGGCGCGGGCCCAATCGTCCGCCGCATACCCCGTTTTTGTCCATCCATTGGCCTTTTCCTTCGACCACACCCAGCTTTGGTCCGAAACCAAATCCATCACCTTTTCAGTCTCGACACCGTTCACGATCTGTTGGTTTCGCACGAAGACGTACAGGATCAACCCGGCCGGGTTGGACTGGTCCGCGGCCGCATCGTCCGGCTTCGCTTTGCCGTTGACGGCCTCGACGGCGAAGAGATTCTCGCCTTTGATCAGGTGCTTGCGGATATCAACCAGTTTCGGCTTCGTGTGATCGTTGCCCGACGCTACTTCCTTGCCGTTGATGAACAGCTTGAAGCTATTGTCGCACACGGCGGTCAACGCGGCGTGCGTCGGCGCCACGGGCAGGTTCACCGACTTGCGCAGGTAGATCGTCTCCGCCTCGGTTTTCTCGGCGGCGTTGGGATGGCTCCAGATCCATTTTGGCTCGACCGGGCGGTTCGGGGACGTCGGCTCAACGCCGATGCCGAAATTCGCATAGGCCGCGGGCAATTCGAACCATACTCCCGTCACGGAAGCCAGGGCATCGAGGTACTGTTCGCCGGACATCCGCCGCACGACGGGCCCGCGAAACACAAACTCGCTGCCCATCTGTTCGCCCGCGGGCACCGCGGGCAACTGATACGCGCGGGACGTTAGAATGCGCTCGATTGTCTTCTTCAAATCGTAGCCATTCTCAGCCAGATCGGCCGCCAGCCAGTCCAGCAAGTCCTGGTTCCACGCCGGGTTGTCCATTTCGTCGGTCGGCTCGATCAATCCGCGTCCCATGAATTTGGCCCACAACCGATTCACGATCGTGCGCGTCAAACGACCATTCTGCGCTGAGGTGATGACCTCGGCGAGCTGCCACATCCGCTCTTCCTTGGGGGCCTTGGGATCGATGTTGCCCAGTTCCGGATAGATGAATTTGATTTTGGAGATCTCGCCGGTCGGTTTGTCGCACTGGACCATCTCCAACGGCTCGTCCGCATAGATGCTCGCCAGTCCGTAGGCGTCGGCCAACGCCCAATCATTGATGAAACTGTCGTGGCACGAGGCACACTTGAGGTTCACGCCCATGAACACCTGCGAGATATTTTGCGCGGCCTGCATCTGCGGCGTCTGGCTCGCGTTCACCACGCCGCGCCAGATGATCCCTTTGGCAAACCCTTCTGATTCCGCCGTCGGATTGATCAGTTCGCTCACAAACTCATCGAACGGCATGTTCTTCGCCAGCGCGGCGTAAAGCCAACTCGTGATCTGCTTGCGGCCCTCGTCAATGTAGCCCGTGCCCGAGTAATCGTTGCGCAGCGCGTCGTTCCAGAACGTGAGCCAATGCTCGGCGTAACGCCGATTGTCCGCCAGGAGCCGCTTCACCAGCCGCTCCCGTTTATCCGGCCGCTTGTCCGCCTCGAATCCGGCCACTTCTTCCGGCGTGGGCAGCAGCCCGATGGCGTCCAGGTAAACCCGCCGCGCGAACAGGCGGTCCGTGACCGGCTTCGGCGGCCGGATTCGGCGCGCCTCGTAGTAAGGTTGGAGGATGCGGTCGATCGGGTTGGTTGCGCCTTTCTTCGCGGGCGGAAGGGCCGGCTTGCGCGGGTGAAGATTGACCGGCGGCGCCTTGGCAAAATTCACGCCCGGCGCCCAGGGCGCGCCCTGATCGATCCACGCGCGCAGCGCGCCAATCTGTTCGGGCTTCAGCTTCGATCCCTTTTGCGGCATGACGTTCTCCGGATCGATGCCCGCCACCAGTTCGATCAGATAACTCTCGGCACTCTTCCCCGGAACGATGGCCGGTCCCGAATCGCCGCCGCTCAACGCCGTGTCACGATTCTCGAGGTTGAATCCGCCCTTGGCCTTGCCGCGCCCGTGACACTTGACACAACTTGCCTCGAAAAGGGGTTTGATTTCCTTCGTGAAATCAACCTTGTGACTCGCCGGCGGCGGCAACTGGGCGGCCTGCTCCGGCGTCATCTTCGCGAGTGCCACTCCGCCGCTCACCCAAAGAAAAGCAACAGCGGAAATGGCTGAAATGCGGTTCATCTAGTTTGGAATCTAGTCGTCTGAAGCGGCAAAATGAAGCGGAAATTTGCTCTTTAAACCGACGGGGGCAGGAACGTCTGTCGCTCCCCGGCTCATTCGCTCAGGCATCAGCGGCCGCAAACGCAGGAATGAAGATTGCCAGCGGCCCAATTGTGGGTTTTATTCCCCCCAAACGAGGCGCACGGTGAACGGTGGAATTCCGTGCTCCCACCAAAAGGGAACAAGACTATGAAACGGCCCATTCTGATCCTACTGACATTGGCGGGTTTGGTGAGTGTGAACTTCATTTCGCGCGCAGCCGAGGACAAGGACAACAAGAAACCGGCCGCAGCCGGGAAACAGGAAGCGAAATCGTTCAAGAACGCCGACGTTGCCGAGTTCGACAAACTTCGCGCCGACAAAAAGAACATCGTGCTGGATGTGCGAACAAAAAAGGAATTCGACGCCGGCCACATTCCCGGCGCTGTCAATATCGACGTGAACGCGCCGGATTTTGAGGAAAAGGTCGCCAGGCTGGACAAAGGCCAGACCTACCTCGTTCATTGCGGTGCGGGCGTTCGCAGCGTCAAGGCGTGCGAAAAGATGGGCAAACTCGAGTTCCCCAAACTGGTCAACCTCGAGGGCGGATTCAAAGCCTGGGAAAAGGCGGGGAAACCTGTTGAAAAATAGCTCCACACCAGCGTGACCTGGACGCGTCGCGCGGTGTGCGGGTCTTTTCGACCGGCATCCGAAGCAGAGCGAAGCCGTTTTGAAATCTCCGTGAACAGGACCTTTGACCCGCGCGCCGAACGCTTGCCAGGCCCTGCCGGCGAGCCTAGCATCCGCCGCATCAAGACCTATCGGCATAACAACATACAAATACTATGAAGACACCAACTGCCCTCGCAGCCCTCTCAACTCTGGCTCTGTGCTTCACCAATTCCGCGCGTGCCGCGGACAAGGCCCACGGCGAAGGATGGGCCGCCATCAAACAGGCTGTCGCCGTCGTGCATTCGACCGCCGGCAACAAGGCGCATGGCACAGTGACCTTCACGCAGGACGGCGACAAAGTGAAGGTGGTCGCGCACATCGAAGGGCTGACGCCGGGCCAGAAACACGCGATGCACGTTCATCAATTCGGCGATTGTTCGGCGCCGGACGCCATGAGCGCCGGGGGACACTACAATCCCGAAGGCCACGAGCACGGTCTGCCGGAAAAGGGCAAGCGCCATGCCGGCGACCTCGGCAACCTTACCGCAGACAACGACGGCAAGGCGCACTACGAAATTACGGTCGAAAACATCTCCATCGCCGGAGTGAAGAATCCGATCATCGGCCGCTCGGTAATCGTCCATGCAAAACCGGACGACGGCGGACAACCAGTCGGCAACGCTGGAGCGCGCATCGGTTGCGGCGTTATCGGCGTAGCGAACACCGGCGACAAGAAATAACAGGGTGAACACAGCTTCGCTGAGGTATTGGGCCGCAGTTGGCGGCATTCTCCTTGCCGGCGTCTCAATTGCGTTGATCGCCGCGGAAGCCGACGGGAGCTTCGTCTCCATCTTCGACGGCAAGACGCTCAAAGGCTGGCACGTCAGCGCAAAAACCGGCCACAGCCGCGCCAGCAAAAACCAGACGGGCGGCAAGTGGGTCGTGGAGAATGGCGCAATTGTCGGAAGCCAGGACATCCCCGGCAACGGCGGCATCGTGATAACCGACGAACCGTTTGGCGACTTCGAGGTCGAGCTGGAGATGAACAATGACTTCGGTCCCGACAGCGGTCTGTTTCTTCGCAGCACCGAGGACGGCAAGGCATGGCAGGCGATGATCGATTACCATTCGGGCGGCAACGTGATGGGTATTTACGGCGAAGGATTGGACGGCAAGCCCAGCGTGCGCAACTACAGCTTCCTGGATTCCCCGGACCGGATCAAAGCCATCACCAACTCGCCGGTGCCCTTGCCGGTGTCGCCGGAGCAGTGGCCGGCGCTCTGGAAGCACGGGCAGTGGAACAAGTTTCGGGCCCGCATTGTCGGCAACCCGCCGCAGATCATCACCTGGATCAACGGCGTGAAGTTTATGGAATGGCAGGAGACGGAAATTCGGCACCCAGCGAAAGGCGGAATCGCGTTGCAAGTCCACGGCGGCGGCGATCATACGAAGGAATTTGTTCGCTACCGAAACATCCGCGTGAAGCGGCTCGATGCTGGAAACAGGAATTGACCGCCGAAATGAGGGACCTGAAAAACCGTGTCACTGCCGCAATCGATAAAAACGGCTGACGCCGTCGAGGCTGTTGGTCACGACATACTCGAAGCTGGCGACTCCCCGAGTGTTGGTAACGCTCGTCCAGGCCGGCGACGCAAGGGTTAGCGTGGATTCGAGTATGTAGTCGAAAGCTGTCGGCCAGGAAACGATCAGTTCGTTGCCTTGTCGGACCGCGTGGAGGGTGGCGGTGGGGCCATCGAATTCGTAAGCGCCGATGTCACTCTGGCCCAAGCGGCCCCGGTGACGTTGGTCGGTTGGAGGACTGGCGGCGTCGTTGCCCTGGTCGATGGCCGGGCTGTTGGTGGCCAACGCCGTGGTTTGGGTGGGGCCGCCGTAGTTGGCCAACGAAAGCAACAACGGATCCGTGCTATTGCGACTTGAAGGCGAGGTGAAGACGGGTGTGGCGTCGGAACTGAGATTGTTATCGCCATCGAGAATCGTGCCGGCGGCGTTAATGCCGGAAGGACCATGGGCCAGGATCGTGTTTTTGAGTGTCACGCAACCACCGCCATTGCCGACGGCGCCGCCGTTGTTTGCGCCTTGGCCGCCCGTTTGGCCGGGCCGGGTGACGGCGGAGCCGGCCCCGCCACCGGCGCCGCCCGTCCCGCCCGTCGACTGGTTCAGGGAAAACGTGCAGTTCACTGCCAGCACGGTTCCGTTGGCGGTGTTGTAAAGTCCGCCGCCGTTGCCCGCGCCGCCCGCGCCGCCATTGCCGCCGTCGCCACCGAACCCCACGTTCCCGCCGTTCCCGCCAGGACCGCCATTGCCGCCCGTCACCGAGTTTGCGGCGAACGTGCAATTGGTCAGCGTGACGGCTCCGGCGTTGTTGAAAATGCCGCCGCCATTGGCGCTGCTGCCGGATGTGCCGCCAATGCCCTCGGCATCGAAGGGACCGTCTGTTCCGTCGCCGCCCTCGGCGCCCGTGGCGCGGTTGTCGTTAAAGGTGCTGAAGGCGACGGCGAGTGAACCGCCGTCGTTGTAAATGGCGCCGCTGTTCCCCGCGCCCGGCGAACCGTTGGCGCCGTCGAAACCGAGTCCGCCGCTGCCGAAACCGCTGAGGCCGGCGACCGCGCCGGCGGCGCTGTTGCCGGTGAACGTGCAATCATAAACAACCACGCTCCCGGTGGCGGAGCTGTAAATGGCGCCGCCGCCGGCGGTCCCGCCGTTTCCGCCATCGCCGCCGTTTCCGTTGCTGCCGTCGAGGGCGTCGGCGCCGTTGCCGCCCGTGCCGCCGGTGGCGCTGTTGGCTGTGAACGCGCAGTTCGTCAGGAAGACCGATCCGCCGTTATTGCCGATGGCGCCGCCGGTTGCGTGGCCGCCGTGGCCGCCGTCGCCACCACGGCCGTTAAGCTGCACCACGCCGTTCCCCGCGTTGCCGCCGGAGACTGTGTTGCCGGTGAACGGGCAATTCAGGGCGACAACGGTTCCACCATTGTTGTAGATGGCCCCGCCCGAGAAGGAGTCGCCCGATGCGCCGTTCGTGCGGCCGGCGCCGGCGAGTCTGCCGTTGGCGACCGTGAGATTTTTCAGCGTCAAGGTCACTCCCGGATTCACCGTGAACAACCGCACCGCGTTTCCGCCGCTGATCGTCGCGCCGGACGCAGGACCCTCGATAGTCGTATTCGTCGCGATCACTTTCGTACTGGTGAAAGCGACTGGGCCGGCACAGGTGAGGGTCACCAGACCTCCACCAGCCAGTGCGCTGGCGAGGTTGGCCTCGGTGCAGTTCGTCACTGTCCCGCTAGCCCGCGCGCCCCAGGGTTGAAGCGCCAGGACCACCAGGAGGACAACGGCCGCTGCCGTCTGGCAGCGCGGATGATTCTTGCGAGACGAATCAGGCATGGTTCAGGCGCGGTTTCGTTGCTGTCCAAGGATATAAACTGGGACGAACAAAAAGTTTCGTGGCCATTCTCCCAAACGCGCCGTGGACGGCGCTCGCGTTTGCGTCGTCGCCGCCCCTGTTTTTACGGTCGTCGCAAGCGGAAGAATTGCTGTGCATTGGTGGCGTTGTTGGTGACGGTGTTCCGGTTGCCGACCACCGCGGGTGTGTTGGTTAACGGCTGCCACAGATTGGACGTAGAGATTGAGACCAGAGACTCCAGGCTGAAGTTGAACGGGGACGTCGGCCAGGAAACGACGACATTGCTCCCGCCCGGCGCGAGGACAATTCTTAGCCTGCGTGTTTCATCCAGAATCACGGTGGTGCTCACCGAAGCGCTGTTGTTGGCGTTAACAGGGTCGGTCTCCACCGACGTCACCCTCGCGGTGTTCACGACGACGCCCTCGATCAGCGGAACGACCTCAATGGTGATGGTGACACTGGTTGCGTTGGTCAGAATGCCGATGGCGCAGCTCACGATGCCGGCGTCATGCACACAGCTTCCCCGCGTGGAATCGGCCGAGACGAAGTTTACGTCGGCCGACAGGTTATTGGTAACGGCAACGCCGGTGACAATGGAGTGGCCTTGGTTCGTGACCACGAGCGTGTAGGTCAGTGGCTGCCCTGGTCTGAGCAAGGTGGCCGACGGGGTCATGCTCAAGGCCAGATCACTGCCGACCGTGACAATAAAGTCCGCCGAACTGACGGCGGTGCCGTCCCTGGTTGCGACCCGGATCGGACCGGTGGCGGCATTGGCGGGAACGGTGGCGTGAATTTCGACGGGAGAGATGTTCGTAAACACTGCGTTGGCATCGTTGAAGGTGACGTTCGTGACGTTCAGGAAGCTGGTGCCCGTGATGGTCACGAGAGTACCAACCGGACCCAGCGGCGGCGAGAAGCCGGTGATGTTCGGCGTCACCCTGAAATTGTTCGTACTGATGATCACACCGCCGGGGGTACTGATGGTCAGCGGGCCGGTGGTTGCATTAGTGGGCACAACGGCCGTGAGCCGGTTCGAAGCATTGACGGTGAACGCGGCGGGCGCGGCATTGAACAGGACCTCTGCGGCGGCAATGAAATTGGCTCCCGTGACCTCAACGCTGCTGCCCACCGCGCCGTTGGTGGGGGTGAAGCTCGCGAGGCGCGGCGGCACGTGGAAGATGTTTACGTTCGTGCTCGTGCCGTCACCCGTGGCGACCGTAATCGGACCGGTGGTGGCGTTTGGAGGCACGGTAGCTTGAATCTGGGTGAGCGCCGTCACGGTCGCCGTGGAATCGGTCGCACCGTTGAAGGTGACGACCGCCCCTGCAGTGAAGTTCTCGCCGATGATGGTCACCCGGGCACCGCGCGGGCCTCGATCGGGGGAGAATTCCGTGATGTAGGGCGCCGAACCAGGGACCGAGAAATTGCTCGAGGTCGTGAACGATCCGAACGCATTGGTCATGAAGATCGGGCCGGTTGTGGCGCCGGAAGGCACTATTGCCTGGATCTGCGACCCGTTCTGACCAGTCACGGTAAACGACGCGTTCGCGCCCCCGATCTTCAGCACCGTGGACCCGTCGCTCAGATTGGCGCCGCGGATGGCCACCAGTGTACCCGGATTCCCCAGTTGCGGATCAAAACTCTCGATGATCGGCGCCCGGGTGACAACAAAGTGATTTGAGCTGTATCCGACTCCGAAACTGGTGGCGACGCCGATCAACCCGGTTGTCGCGCCGGCCGGTACCGTCACCGAGATCTGATTGGGAGCGGGAGTTCCCCATCCCGACACGGGTCTTCCGTTGAATTCAACGGCGGTCAATCCGGCGAAATTGATTCCTTCGATCAGCACCGGGGTTCCCGCTACCCCCAACGTTGGGGAGAAACTCGCGATCACCGGCTTAAGAATGACGTTGAAATCGTTTGTGCTCATGGCGATCCCCCCGTCCGTCTCCACCGTGATCTTGCCGGTGGTTGCGGTGTTCGGCACTTGGACGGTGACCAGGCTGGACGCGGGCGCGGAGAAAACAGTGGCGTCGCCGTTGCCGAACTTAACGTGAAGGAGGTTCGTGAAGTTGACTCCGCGTATCTCCACTTGCGTGCCGGGAGCCCCGCCCCCGGGAGAAAACGAGTCAATTGCCGGTTCGGGACCCGTAATCACAAACGCGTTGGTCGTTGTCGCGCTGCCGGCCGTCGTCACGACGGTGACCGGACCGTTCGTCGCGCCGAACGGCACCCGGGCCCGAATCTGCGTCGCCGCCGTGACCGAAAACGCCGAGGTCCGGTTGTTGCTGAAAAGGACTTCGGTGGCGTTCGTGAAATTGAAGCCGCGGATCGTAACGAAGATGTTGGTGGCACTGCGCTGGGGATCGATCTCGGTGATGCGCGGAGTCACGAGGAACGTGTTGGTGCTACTCCCGGTGCCGGACGGGTTGGTGACCTGGATTTTCCCGGTCGTGGCATCGGGTGGTACCACGGCCACCATCTGGTTCGTGGAGTTCGCGATAAAGTCGGCGACAGTCGTGTCGAACTTGACGACGGTCGCTGTCGAAAAACCGGCGCCATTGATCGTGACCTGGGTTCCCGGTTGCCCGTAGGCCGGCGAGAAACTGCTCACGGACGGCGCGGCGAGGGTGGTCGCCACCATCATGCCGAAGGTCAGGACCCCAATGCCGATCCGGCCGAGTCTGATATTTTTCACACGTATTTGGTTTGATACTACTCCAAGGGATCCTGTTGCTCCCGGCAGTCTCCTCATTACGAGTCCGGTCACGAAACCAAAAAAATGAGTAAAAGTCAAATGGCGGGAGGATTGGTACGAACAAAGGGTCGTGTGACGTTAGCCGTCAGATCACGGCTGAACAAAGTCTTACGGGTCGGAACGCCGGGACAACCTCATTCGGTGACCGGACCGAATGGCCAGCGCCTGGTGCGCCACGACCAGACCAGGAAGCAGATGATGCCCAGCAACAGCATGCTGATGCCGTAAAGAATCGTCCGCGGGCCCGCAGTCGAAAACAGGAAAATCCAGCCGACCAGAGCGACAATCGCCGGCAAGGGATAGAACCAGATGCGAAACGGCCGCTTCATGTCCGGCGCCGTGCGCCGCAATAGCAGCACCGCGCCGATTTGCCCGATGAACTGCACCAGAATCCGCGTCGTCAACAGGGCATCAATCACCGTCATCAACGGCAGGAAACTGCAAACAATCGCGAGCAGGCCGATCACGACCAGCGAGACGTGTGGAAAGTTCTTTCGCGGATGCAAACGCGCGAAGGGTTTGAAAAAATAACCGTCCCGCGCCGCCGCAAACGGAATGCGCGAATAACCGAGCAACAACGCAAACACCGAGCCGAATGCCGTCCAGAGAATCATGACCGTGAATATCGACGCCACGTTTGACCCGTAGATTCTCTCCATCATCCAGGACACCACCGGCGGCGGCGGATCGCCCGCCGGCACAAACTCGCGCCAGGGCACGATGCCGATGATCGCAAAGTTGACCCCGACATAAATCAGCGCCACCGCGATCAGACTCGTGATGATCGAGCGCGGGATGACCCTGCCGGGATCCCTGACCTCGTCGCCGATGTAGCAGACGTCGTAATAACCCAGGTAGTCGTAAACACCCCAGCGCGCCGCCGCGCCCAGACCAAAGAGATAGCCGATCGAGAAATCGAAAGCGCCCGGGGGGAAATCGAACGCAACCTTCGGATTGAAATGGGCAGCGCCAGTCGCAATCACGACGCCCACGGTCAGCAAGGTTCCAATCCACAAACTGACCGTAATTTTGCCGATGGACGTGATCTGCCGGTAAAGCATCAGGATGCTGAGCAGCCCGACGACGACGACGACCAGTTTGCCTTGGAGCGAGAACCCATCGCCGGACGTCAAGCCGGGGACAAGATAATTCAAATACTGCGCGAACCCGATGTAGCCCGAGGCGATTTCCAACGGACCGCTCAGGATGAATTGCCAGATGAACAGAAATGCCATAAGCCGGCCCCAGGTCCGAGCGCCAAATCCGTCCCGGAGGTAAACGTACGAGCCGCCCGACCCGGGCATGGCCGCGCCCAACTCGCTCCAGATCATGCCGTCCGCCAGCGCGATCACCAGGGCAACCGCCCAGCCCAGCATCGATTGTGGTCCATGGAGCGCGGACATGAGCGCCGGGATGGTGATGAACGGCCCGATGCCGATCATGTTGGACATGTTCAACGCCGTGGCTTGCAGCAGACCAAAGCGTCGCAGGAGATGGGGATGCTCGTCAGAACCCGGTGTGGGAGCGCCGTTCATGCCAGATGGACCTCCGCTTATCGGCTTTTCGCGGCGAAGGCAAACTTATTGATACGAAAGGCGGAAACGGGGCGCATCTGAACCCTGCAGCCGAGGGACGGGGACGGCCGGGGTGAGGGCGAGCGTCTTCTTAGACTGAATAGACCGTTGCCCCTCGCCCATTGCGAGAGATCCATCGGCTCCCGAACGTTTCGGTTACGCGACCTTCAATTCAGATGTCGCACGGGTCAGTGGAGACCCATATGGCAGACTCTCCGGCACCTCGGCGAATTCGCGGATGGCGCTCCAAAGCGGCGTGAAATCCTTGTTCACATCGCCGGAAAGACAATCCGTCACCAACCCGGCCGTCTCGGGATACTTGTCCGTCAAGGTGCGAAAGCTGAAGTTCGGTTCGTAAAACGCATAAACGAGCTTGCGCATATTCTCGACGCCTTCGCGCACGGTCGTGGCATAACCGGCAAAACGCTCCGGCGAAAAATCGCGCGTCACGAGCGCCTCGTGGACCGCGTCCGCGGCGAGGCAACCGCTCTTCAACGCGAGCATCACACCACTGCTGAAAACCGGGTCGAGAAAAGCGAAGGCGTCCCCCACGAGCAACAGGCCTTCGCACCCGCAGTACCGCGAATGGAAGGAGTATTCGCTGGTGATGAAATAGGATCCGACCTGTTGGCCATGGGCGAGGTGATCCTTGATCCAGAGATTCTGCTCGATCTCGCGCTTGAAGATCTTCTCCGGGTCTTTGACTCCGTCACGCGAGAGATACTTGCCCTCGGCCACGACGCCGACGCTGACCATGTCGTTGTGCTGGGGGATATACCAGAACCAGCCCTTCTCCGGCACAAATGCCACGGTGGTCGCGCCCTCGTCGATTCCGTCGTCGCGTTTGGCGCCTTGGTAGTAGGTCCAGACGGCGACCTTGTTGAGGAACGGGTCTTTCACGCGCCAGTTGTTGCGCACGGCCGCGAACGACTCCTTGCCGGTGCAATCGAGCGTGATCGGCGCGCGATAGTCAGTGATCCCGCCGTCCTTCGCCTGCGCTCGAACGCCCACAACCCGGCCGTCTTCCTTGATCAATTCCTTTACGACGATTTCTTCCTTTACCATCGCGCCCTTTTCGCGGGCGTTGTCGAGCAGCATCTGGTCGAACTCTGAGCGCAACACCTGCCACGTCTGGGCGATGGTGTCGCGGTCGTAACGATTGAAGAAGTAAAACGGCTGCGACGCCTTGCCGTTCGGCGACACGAACTGGACGCTGTATTTCTTCACGAAAGCGGATTTCCGCATCCTGTCGATCAAGCCAAGCCGTTCGAGCGGCTGGTAGGTGAACGGCAGAAGCGATTCGCCGATGTGATAGCGCGGAAACTTTTCGCGCTCCAGCACCAGAACGCGGTGTCCGTATTGGGAAAGCATCGCCGAGGCCGAGGCGCCGGCGGGTCCGCCGCCGATCACGAGGGCGTCAAAAGTCCGGGATTCATTCATACGTGTACGTACTGTATTCCAGCTGAGCGCAATGGCAACCCGTCAATTCAACGTTGTGCCGCCGCGGGTGGCAGGATTTCCATAATCTCGGCCAGCGGCCGGTCCTGCGTATCGAGCAGCGTGTTGCGCCGCCCATAAAGCACGTGCGCACCCGTGAGTTGCAAAGCTTCGTTGATGACCTTGTCCGACGCGACGCGCAGAAACGCCTTCGGCCGGCTGCTGTGCTTGATGCCGCCTTCGTTCAGAATGTGTCCCAACGGGCGCCGCTCTTCGAGAATCTGCTTCCTCGCTTCGTCGGAAAACAGCTCCAGGTCGATCTTGATCGCCCCGAACTCAACCGGCTGATCGTTGTTGTCCAGCAACAGCACCACCTCGCGAAAGTACTCATTCTCCTTTCGCCGCCGGCCGAATACACGCAGGTGAATGTCCTGGGCGTAAAACTTCTCGAGCGTCGGCGTCATGTCGTCATTATGGACGAGCAACTGCTTGTACGGTTGCGGCACGGCCTCACCGTCCACTTGCTCCAACGGAGGCAAGGTCAGCCCCAACTGCGCGTAGAACTCATCCAGCGGATGGGCGAGCGCAGTCACCGTTAGTGCAGATCGGTCGGTCAGACTAGTTTCCTTTCTCCAATTCGATGAGAACTTCCGCGGCGCCTTTGCGAATGTTTTCCTCCGCGTCTTCCACCCTTTTTCTCAACGCTGGGATGGCGGGCTGCGCCGCAGTGCCGAATCGGTTCAAGGCAAAGACCGAAATGTAGCGGACTCGCGGGTCTGGATCTTCAAGTGCGATGGCCAACGCCCGAACGGAGCCATCGGAGCACTGCGTCAATCGGCCTAGAGAATACGCGGCGTCAGCACGCACCAATCCGTCTGGATCCTTTAGGGCCTTTAAGGCGAGGCCAGCAGCGTCTGCTGGTGAACCGTTTGCGCCCGCGAGGACAGTGGCCACAACCCGGCGCACTTCAGCGTTTTCCTTTTGAAATGCATCCCCAAGTTGTTTCAAGCCCGGTTCGCCCATACCGACGAGACTAACACCGGCCTCGTAGCAGCAGAGCGGGTCGCGAAGCAGACGGCGAAGCCGGGGCGCGACAGGTGCCCCACGTTCACCGAGGACCTCAAAAGCCTTCTGGATCCGCTGCTGACGCATGTCTGCCTCACTCGCTGCCATCAAACCGCAATCTCCGATTTGAATTTGACGAAGGATGTTCTGGCTGACCCAAGACTCCACTTTGTTGGCCAGGCGGGGTTTGCGGATCTCCACTTGCGACAGGAGGAACGGAAGGCCGCGAAGCCCGAGCGCATCGATGGCGTTTTCTGCGGAGGCTCGATCCTTTTCCGAGGCGGAACCGAGCGATTGAAACCACTGATCAACGCCGACTCCCTCATAAGTCACCGTGTCTCTTCTCTCAGCTAGTCCTACACCGAACACCAGTCCGACAACGCCCACCAGGATCGTGCCCAAGCAGAGTAGAGTTTTCCGCGCGTGTTTAGACATACCTGTTTGTCCGGTGCTGCGGCAGAAAGAACTCGTGCAGGAGTCGATCCACTTGCAGGAGTCCGTCGCGGTTCAGCAGCACGTCGTCGCCTTCAACAGTGAGGAATCCCCAGTCCTTCAAACGCTGCAGCGGCTCGGCAAAACGCTTCTCCGGATCGGCGCCAAACTTGTCGCGGAAATAAGACAGGCTCAAATGTCCGAGCTTCAATTGCAGGATGAATTCGCGGATGAGGCGTTCGTCGTCCGTGGGCGTGAGCGCGCGATAGATGGGCAACTCGCCCGCGTTCACGCGGGCCACATACGGCTCGAAGTCGGCGTGGTTCTGATAATGCACGCCCCCGATGTGGCCGAAGCTGGCCACCCCCGCCGACAGCAAATCCGCGCCGGCCCAGAGCTTGTCGCGATAGACGAACTTCGTTTTCCCTTTGTTCTTCACCGCGGTGTAGGCGCTGGCCACGGCGTAACCCGCTTTCTCCAACTCGGCGAACGCGTAGTGGACCCAGGCGCGCTTCGTGTCCCAATCGGCCACCGGGGCCACCAGTTTGCCCTCGGCCTTCATCCGCTGGTAGATCGTCGTGTTATAGGGAATCTCCATCTCGTAGATGGTGATGCTGTCGGGCGCCAGCTCGATGGTTTTGCGGACACATTCCTTCCAGTTCGCCTCGGTCTCCTCCACCATGCCGGCGATAAGATCGATATTGACCTGCGGGAAACCAATCTCGCGCGCGTAAGCATAGGCGCGGGCGATCTCCTTGCTGTGGTGCGCGCGGCCGTTGATTTCAAGGATGTGATCGTCAAAATTCTCCACACCGAGGCTCAGGCGCGTGACGCCCAGGTCGCGGATCGCCTTCAATTTGTGATCGGTGAGCGTGCCCGGTTCGCATTCAAACGTGACCTCCTCGGCCTCGTCCCAGGGCAGCATGGATTTCATGCCGTTGGTCAGGTGCTTGAGTTGATCGACGGAGAGATACGACGGCGTGCCGCCGCCGAAGTAGATGAAATTCGGCTTGCGGCCGCCGATGAACGGTTTGCCCGCGTAGATCGTCAACTCCTTCAACACGGCGTCGATGTAACTCTTGATCGCCGCCGAATCCTTGTCCGTATAAACTTTGAAGTAACAGAAGTGGCAGCGCTTGCGGCAAAAGGGGATGTGGACGTAGATGCCGAGGGGGACGTTGATGGTTGATGGAGGCCGGTCCATCGCGGCGATGACTTCGGGCACGAACTCCGGTTTCCAGAACGAGAACGGCGGGTAGTTCGAGACAAAGTAATTGCCGACCGTCGTTTGCTTTTCCAGCGGCGGCGCTTGCGGAGTTTCGGCGGAAGCCAGGGTGGTCATGATAAAAAATTGTTATGCCGATTTGCTAGCGTATGTCATGTCGCCTCGCTATGTCGCGGGCACCGCTCACCCCACGGCTAAGGGCTGGCAAGCCTTCGGCTTGTCTGGGATCGGCAAACCCGCGATTCAACAAGGAACACGGCTGGCAATCGGGGACGAAGTGTCGATACGTGTCCATCCCTGGTTCCTCAGTTCTTCACACCAAAACAATATACACTCCCATCCTCGCTCCCGACGATGATCTTCCCATCGACGACGGCCGGCGAACTGCCGACCGCCTGGCCGATCTCGTAGGACCAAAGTTCCTTGCCATCTTTCAGCGACACGATGTAGAGGCGGCCGTCATCCGAGCCGACCACCACTTTCTCGCCGACGACCACGGGTGAGCTGTCCACTTTGCCGCGCGTGCTGAAGGTCCAGATGACTTCGCCATTGTCGCGTTTCACGCAATGCAACCGTTTGTCGCGTCCGCCGAACACCACGCGGTCCTTCGCCAGCGCGGGCGATGAAAAATAGGGGAACGCACGGTCTTTGTAGGCCCAGACGCGTTTGCCCTCCGCGAGATCGACGCAGAGAAATTCATTCTCGTAGTGCCCGATGTAGATGCGATTGCCGTCCACCGCGCCGGACCCGGCAATGTAAGCACCCGCCTCGACTTCTTTCACCTTGTCGCCCTTGGCGAGGGAGAGCACGTGCAGGATGGCGTCACAACCGCCGAAGACCGTCTTGCCATCGAACACCGCGGGCGAGCCGTTGATGTAATTGCCGGTCTCGTAAATCCAGTTCGTCTTCCCCGTAGCCGCATCGACGCAGTGCAGGCGGTTGTCGTATCCGCCCACGAGAATCCAATGCGATTTGCCATCGGGCGACTTCACCCAGTTCGGGCTGCTCTTGATTTCGCCTTCGGTGCCATAGCTCCAGACCTTTTTGCCGGTGGCTGCGTCGATTGCGAACAGGTTCGTACCTGTGCCTGCCGATCCGAAATAAACTTTGCCCTCAAGGACGAGGGGCGACGACTCGATGGAGCCATCGGCGGGGAATTCCCAGAGTTTCTTT
>JGI10216J12902_103771896_pt1 | contig 18080 bp, 15 predicted proteins | sample KanNatreferecore_FD_12902 | JGI IMG/M metagenome (IMG submission 12902)
GCCTGCTGCCGCTCGAGCTTCTCGATGGCCTGGTCGAACACGGCGCGGACGGCCTGACCGGCCCCCCGGCGCGCGTGCCGCCGAAGGTGCGGCAGAGCTTCGGCGGCGCCCAGCTCCGCCAGCGCGTGGGCGGCGTAGATCACGGTGGCGGGGTTCGGACCGTAGAGGGCGTTGAGCAGGGCGGCGGTCATCGGCTCCCGGTGCGGCCCCTTGAACGTCTCCAGTGCCCCCGCCTCCCCGCGCATCAGGCGGGCGAAGGCGTCGACGTGTACCTCGCAGGCGAGCTGCCGCAGCGACTCGACCGCCGCCGCGTGCAGCTCGCCGCGGTGGTCCGAGTGCTCCATGTGCCCGAGGAAGGGGAGGAGCGCCGGCACGGCCGCGGGATCGCCGATCTCGCCCAGGGAGCGGATGGCGTGCCAGCGCAGCAGGTCGTCTTTGTCGGAGAGCGCCTGGATCAGCGCGGGGACCCCCTTCCGGATTCGCCGCTTGCCGAGCTGGACCGCCGCCTCCCGGCGCGGGAGCTGGCCGTCCCAGAGGGTCACGTACTCGGACTCCAGCTTCCCGCCCGGCCCGAGGAGGGTGCGGATGAGCAGCCCGGCTTCATCGGTGTACGCGGGATCGGCGGCGGCGAGCTCCGTCAGGACCTCGGTGAACAGCTCATAGAGCGCGCGGAGGCGGGCCAGGTCCGTGAGGACACCGGTGACCTGGAAATAGAGCTCATCCACCTGGTCCGGGAAGGCGCCCCCAAACCAGCCGTCGTCGTCCCGGACCTCGAAGTAGACCGCCGGCTGAACGGCGAGGAGGCTGCGGATCCGCTCGCTCGCGAGGAGCTTCCTCACCCGCGCCTCGCTGTTCGCCCGGACCACGAACGCCTCGTCGAAGAACGGATCGCCGACGTCGATGTCCTGCACCAGCCCCAGCAGCTTCCCCAGCGGCGTGAACAGCCCTGCCCGGTAGATGGTGAAGCGCAGCCCGTCCCAGTTCACGAAGGGCGCGCGCAGCCGCGTGTAAGTGACGCTGCTCTTGCCGGTGGAGACGGTGTAGGTATCCAGGGTGATCGTCCAGCCGCTGCCGTGCGCCTGGACCTTGTCCCCCCGCCAGAACCCCCCGTCGACGTACGAGGCGCCGACCTCCCGGCACAGCAGCTGCCAGATCTCTTCCTTACTGGGCCCGAACAGGTCGCGGAATAGACTCATGGGGTGGTTCCAGGTTCAAAGTTAAAAGTTGAAGGTTCCCCCACCCTTCAACCTCCAACCTTCAACCTTCAACCTTCAACCTGGACCGTTCATTTGCTGTTCACATCCCTGTAACGGGGCGTTAACGGCGCCGCTGTATGGTAAGCGCGTGGCGGTTCGGCTGGAGAGGCATGCGGAAGATCGGACACCGGCCGGGCACGAACGGACCTCGGAGAGAGTGTTGAACAGCGTCTTCAGGAAAGAACCGGCTGCCGGGAGCGCCCGGTGATCCGCATCGAGGCGATCATCCCAACGACGCTGCTGCCGGAGGTGATGGAGGCGCTCCGGGACCTCGGCTGCGCAGGGTGCACCGTGACGGGCGTGCGGACGGACATCCTTTCCAACGTGGACTGGACCATCTACCGCGGCAGCGTCTACCGCCGCCACGGGAGCTTTGCGGCGGCCTGGCGGGTGGACGTGGTCGTCTCCGAGCGCCGGTTGGAAGTAGCTCTGGAGCTGCTGACCCGCACTATCGCTGCGGGAACTCCCGGAGACGGCCGTATCCTCGTGGCCCCGGTTTCCGGAGCGACCCGGATCCGGACGGGGGAGAGCGGCGAGGATGCGGTCGCTCTGTAATATACCTACTATCGGGTGTTCCGCTCTATGACGCTGCTGTCCGATTATCAGCCCGGCTCCGCGTTCGACGAAGTGGTCGACGGCGGTGGAAAGGTCCGCGAGCATTACAAGCCGCTGGTCGAATCGTACCAGGCCTTCTCCGCGGAGCGGCTCTCCCGGCGGCAGAAGACGGCGGACCTCTTCTTCCTCAACCGCGGCACCACCTTCACGGTCTACAGCGAGGACGCGGGGATCGACCGGATCTTCCCGTTCGACGCCTTCCCGCGGATCATCTCCACGGAGGAGTGGAGCCGCATCGAGCGCGGGCTGAAGCAGCGGCTCCAGGCGCTGAACCTCTTCCTCCACGACGTCTATCACCGGCAGCGCATCCTGAAGGACGGCGTCGTTCCCGTCGAGCTGATCTACGAGGCGAAGCACTTCCGCCGGGAGTGCATCGGCCTGCCGGTCCCGCGCAACATCTACGTCCACGTCTGTGGGACCGACCTCATCCGGGACCGCGACGGCTCCTACCTGGTGCTGGAGGACAACCTGCGCAGCCCCTCGGGGGTGTCCTACGTGTTGGAGAACCGGGCGGTGATGCAGCGGGTGTTCCCGGAGCTGTTCAACGGCTACGACGTGCGGCCGGTGAGCGATTACAGCGCCTCGCTGAGGAACGTGCTGTACCAGATCGCCCCCGCCGCCGAGGAGCCCGTGGCGGTGCTCCTCACCCCGGGGGTCTACAACTCGGCCTACTTCGAGCACACCTACCTGGCCAAGCGGATGGGGATCGAGCTGGTGCAGGGCAGCGACCTGATCGTCGACGACGACACCGTCTTCATGCGCACCACCCGCGGGCTGGAGCGGGTGGACGTCATCTACCGCCGCGTCGACGACGACTACATCGACCGCCTTATCTTCCGCGAGGACAGCATCCTCGGCGTGCCAGGACTGGTCAACGCCTACCGGAGCGGGAACGTCGCTCTGGCGAACGCTCTGGGAACGGGGGTGGCGGACGACAAGGCGGTCTACGCGCTGGCGCCGCGGATCATCCGCTACTATCTGAACGAAGACCCGATCCTGGACAACGTGGAGACCTACCTCCCACTGGACGACGCGACGCTGGACCACGTCCTCACCCACATGGACCGCCTGGTGGTGAAGCGGGTCGACGAGTCGGGGGGCTACGGGATGCTGATGGGCCCCTACGCCAGCCGGGCGGAGATCGATGAATTCCGCCGCCGCGTCGCCGCCGAGCCGCGCGCGTACATCGCGCAGCCGGTGATCAACCTCTCGCAGCACCCGACCTGGATCGACGGCCGCCTGGCGCCGCGGCACATCGACCTGCGGCCCTACATCCTCTTCGGCGAGGAGATCCAGGTGCTGCCCGGCGGCCTCACCCGCGTCGCCCTGCGCGAAGGGTCCCTGGTGGTCAACTCCTCCCAGGGCGGCGGCAGCAAGGACACGTGGGTGCTTAGTGAGTCCCCGCGGAACAGATCCGACCTTGAACCTGGAACCTGGGACCCGGAACCGGAATGCTGAGCCGCGTCGCCAACTCGCTCTTCTGGCAGGCGCGCTACCTGGAGCGCGGCGAGACCACGGCCCGCTTCCTGGCCGTGACGCACGGCTACGCGCAGGAGCTGCGCTCCGTCTCCCATGCCGCCGGGGACCGCTGCTGGGGAGTGGCGCGGCAGCTCTTTGCGGGCGCGGAGGCGCCGGAGGAAGACGGCCGGGCGACGTTCCGGCGCCTGGCGTTGGACCGGGAGCTGGGCACCAGCATGCTCGCGTCGATCGCGCTGGCGCGGGAGAACGCCCGCGGCATCCGGGACGCGATTCCCAGCGAGATGTGGGAGGAGCTGAACGTTCTATACCTCCTGCTGCTCGAGTCCGCGGATGCCCCGCCCTCCGAAGCCGGGGAGCTCTCCCTCCTGGAGCGGGTAAAGGCGGTGGGGCAGTCGCTCCAGGGGCTGCGGGACAGCACGATGGTCCGCGCAGACGAATGGCACTTCCTTCGGCTCGGCCAGTTCCAGGAGCGAGCGAGCATCAGCCTCCGCATCCTGGACGAGATGGTCAGCCACCCGGCGCTCTGGGAAGCCGCCGAAGTGGGCCAGAGCATCGACACCCTGCACCTCGCCGCCACCCTGCGGGCCTTCACCGCCTTCGAGGCGTTCTCCCGCGCGGGGCACAGCCTCACGCTGGAGCGGGCCGCCGAGTTCCTGCTCCTGGACGGCCGCTTCCCCCGCTCGGTGGAGTTCGGCATCCAGGAGCTGGCTTCTTCCCTCCACGTACTAAGCGGCACGCCGCAGGACATCTTCTCGAACGACGCGGAGCAGCTCTGCGGCCGGCTCCTCGCCGAGCTGCGATTCGCCAGCATCGAGGAGATCATCAGCCAGGGCCTCCACGAGTACCTGCTCCGGCTGCTGGGTAGGGTAGAGCAGCTTGCAGGGATGATCGGTCAGCTGTACTTTCCGTAATGGATTTGGAAGATGCTGCTTGAGTTGACGCACGAGACGGTGTTCGTTTATGGAAGCGCGGTGACGGAGGCGCTGATGGAGTTCCGGCTGACGCCGCTCACGGACAGCTCCCAGCACCTGCTGCTCCACCGCCAGCGGACCACGCCGCCGGTCCCGATCCGCCAGTACCTCGACGCGTTTGGGAACACCGTGTCGTACATGAACGTGATGGCGGGCCACGAGCGCACGGAAGTGCGGTTCGACAGCGTGGTGGAGACGCACGATACGCCGTTCCGGGGCCAGGGCCTGGCTCCCCACACGCCGGCCAACCCGCGGGCGAGGCTCCTTCTTCACGATTACCAGCGCCCCACCGCGCTGACCGACTGGTGCCAGGAATTCCGGGCGTTCGTCCGGCCCTTCGACGAGCTCCGCGGCGCGCCCCCACAGGAGGCGGCCGCGGCGGTGATGGAAGGCATCCACGTCCGCTTCCGGTACGAGGGAGGCGTGACGAGCGTGAGCTCGACGGTCCGCGAGTTCCTACAGCAGGGCGCCGGGGTGTGCCAGGACTTCGCGCACCTGATGCTCGCCACCTCCCGGCATCTCGGGTACGCGGCCCGCTACGTCAGCGGGTACGTCCTGCCGGACGATGGACAGGAAGCCACCGCCAGCCACGCCTGGTGCGAGATCTTCGACCCGGAGCACGGCTGGTTCGGCATGGACGCCACGCACAACACGCGCGTGGGCGAGCGCTACATCGTCCTGGGAGTGGGCCGAGATTTCCGGGATGTACCGCCGAACCGCGGGGTCTACACCGGCAGCGCCGCGGAGGAGATGCAGGTACACGTCCACCTACGCCCGATCACCTCGGACGAGCTGGACCAGCGCGCGCGCAACCTCTACGCGCAGCCCCGCCCCCGCCGCTCCGGGACCCACATGCAGAAGAAGGCCCCGGCGATGTCCATCCTGGAGCAGTCGCTACAGGCCCAGCAGCAGCAGCAGCAGCAGCAGTGACTTTGGCGGCTTTCGGAGCGGGCGCTATTTCAAGGAGGCAGCCCCGGCGGCGGCGACCACTCCGTCCTGCTGGCTGGTGACTCCCGAGACGCCGATCGCGCCGATGATCTTGCCGTCGAGCACGAGCGGCAGCCCGCCTTCCACCGGCATCGCTCCCGGCAGCTTCAATACCCGCAGACCCTCACCGCCCGCCGCGAGGGAGTCCTGAAACGACTTGGTGGGGCGGCGGAACGCCGCCGCCGAGCGCGCTTTGCCCTGGGCCACCTCCACGCTGCCGATCTGAGTATCGTCGAGGCGCTCCAGCAGCACCAGATGCCCGCCGGAGTCCACCACGGAGATGACCACCGGCCACCGGTTCTTCACCGCCTCCGCCTCGGCGGCCGCGACGACTTTCTTTGCCTGCACGAGGGTGATAGGGCCGTAAGGCAGCATCATCTGAGGCGCCGGAGCGGGCGGCGCTTGCTGTGCGCGCCCGGCCAGCGGTACGGAGATCACGGCGGTCGCGAGGGCGGCAAGGAGCAGCGATTTCATGCGGGAGTCCTCCGGCGCGGCGAGCCCGCGCCGGTTAGATAATGCACCCGCCGCGGGTCGCGATCCTGCCGGCGCCGCGAAGTCCTCACTGGGCACTGCCGCTGAGCGGCAGTAGGATACGGAAGACCGTTCCGCCCCCGGGGCGGGCCTCCGCGGAGAGGGAGCCGTGGTGCGCCTCGACGAGTCCACGGCAGACCGCCAGCCCGATCCCGACGCCGGGTATGGACGTCTCCCGGAGCTGCGGGGCGCGGTAGAACGGCTCGAAAATGCGGTCCTCCTCCCCGGGCGGCAGCCCGCTGCCCAGGTCCATCACTTCGATCATGAGGGCTCCTTCGACCGCGGCGGCGTGAAGCTCGACCGCTGCCTCCGGCGGGGAGTACTTGAGGGCGTTGTCCACGAGGTTCCGGAGCACCTGGACGATCTGGACGGCGTCGAGGCTCACCTCGGGGAGGTCCGGCTCCAATCGAACGTGCAGCCTGCGGTTCTCGTCGGCGCCGAAGGAGTCGAGGGAGGCGCCCACAAGCTCGGGGACGGCCGCCGGCTCCCGGCGCGGGCGCCACGCATTCGATTCGAGGCGGGAGAGGGCGAGGATGTTCCCCACCATTCCGTTCAGGCGATCGGTCTCCTGGTCGATGCCCTGGAGCAGCTCCCGCTGGGTGGCGGGGTCCCAGGCCGAGTGGTCTTGAAGCAGCCCGGTGACGCTGGCCTTGATCGAAGTGAGCGGGCTGCGGAAGTCGTGCGAGACCATGGACAGCAGCGCCGTCTTGAGGCGGTCCGCCTCCGCCAAAGCCCGCGCCTCCGTTTCCGCCCGAAGGAGGCGGTCGCGCTCCAGGACGATCGCGGCCTGGCTGGCGAGCGACTGCACCACGCGCTCCTCCTGGGGGGAGAAGCGCCGATCAGCGTCCGGCCGGAGATAGAGAACGCCAAGAGTTCTGGTCTCCATCATCAGCGGAAGATACGCGTCCTCGATGCGGCTCGGAGGTCCCTGGCCGGTGTCAAGAGGGGCACTCTGTGCGAGCGCGCGGGAGAAGGCGACGGGGGAGATCAAGGCAGGGGTCTCTCCGTGCGGGTAGGCGGCGATGCACCGGGACGCGTCGCCCGATCCGGGCACCAGGATGGCCGCGGCCTTGACGGGCGCCACGTCCGCGAGGCGGTTGAGCAATTCCGCCAACGCCCGGTCCAGGTCCACCTGCGAGGCCACCGCCCAGCTCGCCTCGGCCAGGGCGGCCGTCTCACGTTCCCGGCGGCGCGCATCCTCCGCCCGGGCCCCCAGCAGCGCCGTCAATTGGCCTGTCACCACGGCCGTGACCAGGAACGTGATCAGGGCGATCCACTCGGCCGGGTCGTGGACCCTGAACGTGTGGTACGGCTCGGTGAAGAACCAGTTGAACGCGAGGAACCCCAGGAACGACGCCGCTACCGCCGGGGCGCTGCCGAAACCCACCGCGGACCCGATGACTACCAGCAGGTAGAGCATCGAGATGTTGGCGATGTGGGCCGCACCCGGCACCACCTGGATGACGAGCGTGACGAGCACAACTCCGCCGGCGGCTACCAGGTAGCCCGTGAGCGCCCGGCTCGCTCCGGGCCGGTGTTTCGTCGCGGGGACGTGGCTCCCAATCAACTGCGCCGCCTCCGGATCCATTCTTACCCCGCGGCCACGCCGCGGTCAGACCGCGCGCCTTCGCACAAACGTTTATCCCTCAGGATCTTGATACAATCTTGACGCGACGCCGAATTCGGCTATCGCGTCCGGCCCAGGACTCCTGGCAGGGAGACAGCGTGACCAGCGAGCGTGAGGAGAGCGGCGGCGCCCCGGATACGCCTGCTCCGGTTCGCGCCGCCGCCAAAGCGGCGCTTTCGAACCCGCTCCGGCGGCTGATCTTCGGCCGGCCGTTCGAGACCAGGGGAGCGGCCCACGCCAAGCTTCCGAACGTCCTCGCCCTGCCGGTCTTCGCCTCGGACGCGCTGTCGTCCGTCAGCTACGCCACCGAGGAGATTCTGCTGGTGCTGGTGACCGCGGGGGCGGCGCACGAGGTCCTCCGCACCTCCTGGCCGGTCGGGATCGCCATCGGGTTCGTGCTTGCCGTGGTGGTGATGTCGTACCGGCAGACGGTGCGCGCCTATCCGCAGGGCGGGGGGGACTACCGGGTTTCCAGCGAGAACCTCGGGTTGATCGCGGGGCTGGCGGTGGGGTCCGCGCTGCTGATCGATTACGTGCTGACGGTCGCGGTCAGCATCTCCGCCGGCGTAGCCGCGATCACCTCCGCTTTCCCGGTGCTGCACGCGCACACCGTCGCCATCGCGGTCGGCTGCATCGTTTTCGTGGGGTTGGCGAACATGCGGGGCGCGAAGGAGTCCGGCGTCCTGTTCGCGATTCCGACCTACCTGTTCATCGCCTCGATCGTGACGATGCTGATCGTCGGCTTTACGCGGCTGATGATGGGGCATGACTTGCAGCCGCCGCAGCCGCCGGCAGGCGCGTGGCCGCAGGCGACGCACGGCCTCACCCTCTTCGTGGTGCTGCGGGCGTTTTCGTCCGGCTGCACCGCCCTCACGGGCGTGGAAGCGGTTACGGACGGCGTGCCCGCCTTCCGCCCCCCTGAAGCGAAGAACGCCGCGCGGGTGCTGGCGATCCTGGGCGCGATCCTGGTCACGATGTTCCTGGGGATCACCTACCTGGCCTACCGGCTGCACGTGGTGCCGTTCCCGGTGGAATTCGAGCACGCCGGGGGCGAATACCACCGCCATACCGCGGTCTCGCAGATCGCCTACGCGGTATTCGGGGGCGGCTGGCTCTATTTCCTGGTGCAGGGCGCCACGGCGATGATTCTCATCCTCGCGGCCAACACCGCGTTTGTGGATTTCCCCCGGCTCTCGTCGTATCTCGCGCAGGACCGGTTCCTTCCCAGGCAGATGGCCAACCTGGGGGACCGCCTGGTGTTCTCGAACGGGATCATCGGCCTCACGCTGTTGGCCATCTTCATGGTCGTCGCGTTCGGAGCGAGCACCCACCACCTGATCCCGCTTTACGCCTTCGGCGTCTTCCTCTCGTTTACGCTCGGGCAAACGGGGATGCTGGTGCGCTGGTTCCGACTGCGGCCGGAGGGATGGCGGCTCGGCGCGGTGATCAGCGGCGTCGGGGCGGTCTGCACCGCGGTGGTGCTCGTGATTATCGCGATCACGAAGTTCACGGCCGGCGACCCGATCCACTTCTTCCCGCTTACCACGCCGCTCGGGATCTGGATCACCGTCTCGCTGATCGCGTTCGTGCTCGTCTCGATGCTCCACCGCGCCTGGGGGCGGCACCTCCTGCTGGTGTCGGTGCTGGCCCTGGGGGTCTTCGCGTGGACCGCTCCGGGGAGGCTCCTCCAGCCGCTGGAGATCCGCCTGGGGGCCTGGGTGGTGATGGCGGTAATCCCGATGCTGGTGTGGATGTTCTTCCGGATCCACGCCCACTATCAGGAGGTCGCCGCGCACCTGACGATGGAGAAGTACCGGCCCATCCGGTTCCGAAACACGGTGCTCGTGCTTGTGCCCAACGTGCACCGGGGCGTGATGCCGGCGGTTGACTACGCCCGCTCGATCGGCGGCGACGTGCGGGGCGTGTACGTGGAGATCGATCCCGGCAAGACCCCCGAGGTGCTGCAGCGGTGGCAGCGCTGGGTGCCGGACATCCCGCTCGTGGTCCTCGAGTCGCCCTACCGTTCTCTCGCGGAGCCGGTGCTGGAGTACCTGGAGGACGTAGAGAAGGAGCGTGATGACGACGTGGTGACCGTCATCCTGCCGGAGTTCGTGCCCGAGAAGTGGTGGACGGTGCTTCTCCACAACCAGAACGGCTTCCTTTTGAAGTGGGCGCTCCTGTTCAAGAAGGGCGTGGTACTGACGAACATCCGCTATCACCTGGACACCAGCGTGGACGAGGAGCTCGGCGTGCATCCCCTGAGCAGCGCGGCCGACGCCGCCGCCGAATCCGCGGCCGGGGCGAGCTGACAGACGCTCAACCGGTCCGCTAATCCCGTTCGTTCGGGTCGTAAGCCACATGCGCTCGGGACACGGACGGCACGCGCCGTGGACGGGAGTAACTCCAGAGGGCGCTCCACCACTCCGCGGCGAGGAGGACCGCCGCGATCGCGACGACTTGAGGCGTGCGCAGCTGTTCCAGGACGGCGAACAAGTCCGGGCCCGTCATAAGACCGCCTCCCGTTCGAGCTCGACCGGAGGCGCGGCGTCCAACGCGCTGGAGAGCGGGTGCAGGCCCAGGTCCTCGTCCACGCCGGCATCCAGGTGGTAACGGATGTTGACCACCACCACGCCTTTCTTGAACAGCAGGGACCACTTGAGCATCATCCCGGTCTGCCCGTGGAGGAGCGTCGTCCACCATTTCTCGGTGACGAACTCCGGGATGATCACCGTCACGACGTCGTCCTCCCGCTCCCGCTCCACCTCATCGAGGTAGCCAAGGATCGGCGAGACCATCGAGCGGTAGGGAGAGTCGAGGACCACGAGCGGGACGTCCTTCACCCACCGGGTCCACCGCTCGAGCGCCTGCGGGGTTTGGAGCGGGTCGATCTCTACGTAGACGCCTCGCACGTCCCCGTGGCCGGCAGCTATCGAGCGAGCATACTCCAGGGCGGGCATGACGCCGCGGTGCAGGCCCGGCACCAGCAGCAGGATGGTGTGCCGGAAGGGCGGGATGGGACGGTAACGCTCCATCGTGAGGTGCTCCGCCACCTCCTCGTAATGGAAACGGATGCGGCTGCACATCCAGATGAGCACGGGGATGACCAGCACGACGATCCACGCCCCCATGCGGATGGGCGCCATTTGCAACAAGTCCGCCCGGAAGACCGTCCACCACAACAGCAAGCCGATCGGGCTGGCGACGAGGAGCCACTTCCCCATCCACCGGTGGTACATGGAGATGAGTAGAAAGCCCAGGCCCGTCAACATCGCCCAGTAGCCGAGCGGCGTCGTGAGCAGCGGGATGCGGATCGGGTCCCCGGAGGCGAACTTGGTGTAGGCGATGACCAGGAGCACCACCAGCGTCGCGCAGGCGCCGAAGCCGTTGATGGCCGCGTTCCGCTGCCAGCCGGGGCTCCGGAGGCGGAACCACCGGCGGACCATTCCGGCCTGCGAGAGGGTGAACGAGAGGAAGACTCCCACCGAGTAGAGCGGGATCAGGTGGTGGGTAATGCCTCCGAACGTAATCACCAGCGCGCCCGCCAGCACCGCAAGAACGATGATTCCGTTCGAGAAGACCAGCCGGTCCCCGATGTTCGCCATCTGGCGCGGCAGGAAGCGGTCCTGCGCCATGAGCATCGTCAGCCGCGGAAAGTCCGCGTAAGCGGTGTTGGCCGCCACGATGAGAAGCAGACACGTGGTGATCTGCAGCCCGTAATAGAACCAGCCGCCTACGCTGCCCAGGTCCCGGCCGAACACTCCGGTCCCGAGCATGGAGACAACGGTCTCACCGGCTTCGTGGCCGGGCACGGCGCCGTAGTGCCACGCCAGGAAGCTGATCCCCAGGAAGAGGCTGCCCAGGATCCCCGCCATGATGATCAGCGTGATCGAGGCGTTCTTCGGCTCGGGGGCCCGGAAGGCGGGGACGCCGTTGCTGACCGCTTCGGTCCCGGTCATCGCCACGCAGCCGGAGGCGAAGGCCCGCAGGACGAGCACGAGGGTCAGCCCCTGGGCAACCGTGCCTGCCGCGGCCTCCTCGGCATGCACAGAGGCGTGCCCCAGCCCCCCGCTGAAGTACTTGAAGAATCCGACCGCCATGAGGGTGTAGATACACACCAGGAAGCCGTAGGTCGGGAGCATGAAGACCGTTCCGGATTCCTTGAGACCCCGCAGGTTCGCGAGGGTGAGGATGGTTATGAAGCCGAGACAGATGGCGACGCGGTGGCCGTCCAGCGCCGGAAACGCGGAGATGATCGCGGCCACTCCGGCGGCGATGCTCACCGCGACGGTGAGCACGTAGTCGATCAGCAGGGCGGCGCCCGCGGTGAGCCCGGGGTAATCACCCAGGTTGTCCTTCGCGACGATGTAGGACCCGCCGCCGTTGGGATAGGCGTAGATCGTCTGGCGGTAGGAGAACACCACGATCGCGAGCAGGACCGCGATGGCGGCCGAGATCGGGAAGACCTTCGCCAGGGCGACGGACGCGACGACCCCGGTGCCCAGGGTGAGCGCCAGCAAGATCTCCTCGGTGGCGTAGGCCACGGACGAGATCGCGTCCGACGCAAAGACCGGGACAGCCACGTACTTGGGCAGCTTCTGGTGTTGGCTCTGGTGCGTCGCCAGGGCCCTACCGAAGAGGACGCTTCGCCAGGACATATGCCTTCCTTCACTCGGCGGCCGGGCACAAAAAAAGACCCGCCGCGACGAGACCCACGATCTCGCGCAGCCGGTCTGTGCTCTGCCTCGCCCGGCATTGAGCCGTGCGGTGCATCTCGCTTACCGATCAACAGCCAGACTGTATCCAGTCCACCGTCAAGCAGGTATCAAGTCTCGCGGCAGATCGATCAAGAAACGGTCAAGATTGCCCGAGGCCGGAAACCCTGACAGAGACGACCTCCGCGGACCGGCTAGGGAGGTTGAGGAGGAGCGAGGTCCCGGGTTCCGCCGTGAGAAGCCGGCCGCGGGTTCCAGGGCCGGCCGCTTATGAAACGGTTACCGGTCGGCTGGTAATCGGGACGCCGGTGCGTTAGAAGAAGGTGGGATGAAGAGTGAGCACCGGGTCCTGACGCCGGAGAGCGTGGAGTTCGTCTACGAGCTGGCGGGCCTCGGCAGCCGGATGCTCGCCGCCGCGCTGGACCACCTCTTCATCGTAGGCATCCTGTTCGGAATCTGGACGGCGGCCTGCGTGCTCGGCCCTCTCGGGGTCCTGTTCATGGGGCCGATGATCGCCGCGGCGCGAGTGGCGGTGTTCCTGGTCGTTTACTTCTACTTCGCCTTCTTCGAGTGGCGGTGGAACGGGCAGACGCCCGGCAAGCGGCTGATGGACATCCGCGTCATCGACGACCGCGGGATGAACGCGGACCTCTTCCAGGCGCTGGTCCGCAACCTTTTCCGCCTTGTCGATATGATGCCTTTCCTCGCCTCCTCCATCGGGGCGGTGACGATGGCCTCGGAGTTCCTGGGCTTCAACGCCGCGGGGTTCTACGCGATCGGCGGCCTGGCCGCGCTGATCAGCCCCACGCAAAAGCGCCTGGGTGATTGGGCGGCAGGGACGCTGGTGGTACGCACCCGCAAGCGGGTGATGCCGAACGCGGTGATCGCCCCCAGCGACCGTTACAATACCCTCCAGGAGGACGCCACCGTGCGCTCGCGGATCCGCGCCCGCCTGACTCTGGAGGAGCGCGAAACGCTGCTGCAGTTGTGCTTGCGCCGGCACGAGCTGGAGTTCGAAGCCCGTCAGTCCCTCTTCGCGGACGCCGCGTCCTTCCTGGAGGAGCGGCTGGACCTCCGGCGGGAGGCGTTCCTCAGCGAGGAGAAGTTCGTCCAGAACATCACCGCGGTGGCGGTCGCCTCCGTAGAGCGGGGTGAGAGGAGCGGCACGTGAACGCCGAAGATCAACCGCTTGCCATATTGGTTGAAGACAACCTGATGTTCGCCATGATGGTCGAGCCCGCGCTGAAGAAGCTTGGCTATCGTGTGCGGATTCTCTCGGCCGGTGCCGAGGCCGCGGCCCGGATCGCCGGCGAGGCGCCGGAGCTCGTGTTCGTCAACCTCACCACGCAAAGGTACCCGGCGCCACAACTGGTGCGGGAGATGCGGGCCCGCGATGAGCTCGCGGAGACCCCGATCGTGGGATACGCGGGGCATGTGGAGCGGGAGTTCTTCCAGGCAGGCAGGGCCGCCGGCGCCACGCTCGTGGTGCCCAACTCCGCCATCCGAGCCGCGCTGCCCGAGGTGCTGGAGAAGGTGCGGAGCCGGCTCTCCGGTATTGCCGAGGGCGAGGACGATTAGCGCGTCAAGCCGGATCGGATCGACCGGGGGGGGGAATGGGGACTGGGGGAATGGAAGGTCCTAGCTCCCATTCTCCCACTCTCCCAGTCTCCCATTCGCACCCGCCAGAGTCGCCCGCCCCGTGAAGGATCTATTGACGGGCGCGGAGGGTCACGATGGTTGGCGTGCTCTCCTCGCCTGCCGAGTCCACTCCGACGGCGCGGATGGTGTATTCCGGCCGCCTCAGGCCCGCGGGCAGCCGCCCCTTGAACGGCTCGGTCTTCCAGTTCCCGATGCGGTCTACGGTGGCTTCCTGGGAGCCCAGCGTGCCCGACACCGGCAGGAAGCCGAGGGCGCTTCCGGTGTAGCTGACCTGCACCATCACTTTGCTGCCCGGCGTGCCGGTACCCGTGACCACCATTCCCTCTCCGGCCTCGGCCGGGCGGGTGGGTGAGGTGATGGTCGGCGGGCGCAGCTCCTGGGTCAGCAAGTTCACCGGGGCGGTGGCCTGCTGCCGCACCCGCTGTCCGCCCGGGGTAACGTAATCCACCACCACGGGCGCCTTCGCCCCGCGATCCGCGGCCCGCACGCGGTAGCGGCCCACGTAGGTGCCCGGAACGGTCTCGCGCATTGGAATGTCCCGCGCGACGTCGCCCAGGCTGAACGTGGCCCCGCCTCCGGCGGGAGCCTGGACCGTCACCGTGATCGTTTCGCCCACGCGCAGGGGCCGGTCGGCGTCATGCGCCACGGACTGGATCCCCGCCGCCATCGGACGGACGGTGAAGCTCCAGTTTGCCTCGGTCTCGTTGCCCGCGAGGTCCTTTACGACCACGGAGACCGGCACCTCGCCGGGCGGGAGCGGCCGGTCCGGGCTGTAAAGCAGGAACCGGGGCGTGACCTTCACGCGGCTCGTGACGTCCCGCCCACCGACGAACATCCGCATGGAGGCGCGGTCCACGCCGCTGCCGGCGCCGTCGCTGATCTCCGCATAGATGTCCGGCTGCGCGTTCTGGACGACCGATTTGGTGCCAGGAGCTACTTCGGTCACGGCCGGGGGCTCCGAATCCAGGTTCAGCGGGGTGCCGGACTGAATCAACGGGGCCGCGCGGCCTCCCACGGTAACCTGACCGATGATCGGGACCTCCTTCGCGGTGATCCCCTGCGGAACCGTGTAGGTTCCGAGGTATCGCCCTGGCCGCTGCTGGTCCTCACGCATTGGAATGTCCCGGCGCAGCCCGCCCACGTCGAACGTCGCGATGCCGCCGGGAGGACCGACCATCGTCACCCGCACCTCGGCGCCCGCGCGGAGCATGCCGGTGGCGTCGTGACCGAATGAAGTGACCCGCAGGTCGCGCTCCGGCACCACGGGCACGTTCGGAGCGGGCCGTGCGCCGCCGGTGATCTCCACCCGCGTCGCGGCGCCGCTGCGGGCGTCCGCGCGTACCCGGACCTGGTCACCCGGCTCGATCTCATCCAGGCGCACCCGGGCGCCGTCGCGAAGAAGCGCCGTGTCCGGCGCAACGTCGTAGCTGACGCGCCCGGTCTCCGTCCGCACCGTAATGGTCTGGCGGTTGCCCGTCCGCCGCACGCTGACCACCTCGCCCACGGCCTGTTCATCCGCCGGGCGGGGATCGGTGCCCCGGGCCACTCCAACGGAAACGGCTTCCACCACTTCCACGGTGCCGCTCGTGGCGTTGACGCGCAGGCGGGCTTCGTCTCCCGGCTGGAGCTCCACGAGCTCGACCGCCGTGCCGCGCTCCCCCTGCGGTCCACGGAGGATGATGGTGTCGCGGTCCACGCGGAACGTCTGCCGAACGCCGCGCACCTTCACAGTGATCAGGTTGTCCACCGGCCGCACCGAGACGACCTGGCCGGTGATCCGCGATTCGGCGGGCGTGCCGCTCCCTGCCTCGGAGGCAATGAGCACGCGCTGTTCCGCCGCATTCCACTCGACTTCGGCGCCAAGCGCCTCCGCCACAAACCGGAGCGGAACCATGGTCGTTCCGAAGGCGATCTGTGCCGGCTGGTCCAGCCGCACCGGCGCGCCGTTGACGGTGGCGCTCGCGGAGCCGATCGGGAGGCTGAACTCGCGCTCTCCCTTGCGCCCGCGGACCACGCGGCTGATGGGGTTCCACTCGATCTCCGCTCCGAGGGCCTCCGAGACCGCGCGAAGCGGGATGAAGACCCGCCCACCGATCTTTTGGGCCGCCACGGCCTCGAAGCGGACCGGCTGCCCGTTCACCTCGACGCTGATCTGTGCCGCCGCGGGTGGGGCGCTGCCCAGCAGCGCCGCGGACACGCACACCGCCGGCAGTAATCGAACGAATTTCTGGGCCATCTAGGTACCTCCCACGCCCGAGCGGGCGCTGGGGCGAAAATAGCCCCTAAGAGGCCCTTACCCAGACAGGAGAGGAAGCAAACAACCTCGGCCTGCATCCTCTCTCATCCGCATCCCTCATCCCTCAAAGGGGACCCACTCCCCGTCCGTTCCCTGGATCTCGCAGGGACGATACCGCGCCTTGTACTCCAGGCTGGCGCAGCCGGACACGTAGTAGCCGAAATAGGCCCAGTGCTTCTCCAGCCGGCGGCCCAGGTCGATGGTCCGCAGCATGCAGTAGGTGCCAAGGCTGCGGTCCGCCAGGTCCGGGTCGTGGTAATGGTAGACGCCGGACACGATGGTGGGGGTCACATCCGTCAGCACGATGGCGCGCAGGTCATCGCCTTCCCAGAGGGAGATCTCGACCGCGGGGACGGGATTCAGGACGAAGCTGGCGAAATACTCCTGCAGGTCGATGCCCGACTCCGGCCAGCCTTTCTTACGCGCCTGGGAGGTGTGGTAGCGGCGGTAGAGGTCGAGGCGCTTCTCATCCGCCACGGGGGCGGCCCAGCGGATCTCCAGGTCCTGGTTCCGCTTCCAGGCGCGGCGCTGGCTGCGGTCCGGTTGGAAGCGGTCCACCGGGATGCGGATGGGCCGGCACTCCCGGCAGCCGCGGCAAACCGGTCGGAAGACCATGGGGCCGAACTTCCGGTAGCCGGTGTTCATCAGCGCCTCGTACTGCGCGCCGGAGAGCCGGGGCGCGTACGTGTACTCCATCCTGGAGAGACGCTCCGCCAGGTAGGCGCAGGGGTGCGGGTCGGTGATGAACTCGTGGGTGCCCCACATACCGCCATGATGGTCGGATGTGCGATTCAACGCAAGACAGTGCTTCGGGAATGTCGCGAGGTTATCGCGCGAGTGCCCGGGCCGGAAGACCGGGCAAACCTCCTCGCCGTCACCCAGGTGCTCGCCGGCTTACCTATAATGACCCTGCGGTCCTGCAGTTGCTGGGAGGTCGCGCCGCGATGATCGAATCACCTGTTCTTCAAGACTTCTACGCGGAAGGCAAGGCGGAAGGCAAGGCGGAAGGCAAGGCCGAAGCCGTACTCCGGGTGCTGCGAGCGCGCTTCGGTGCGGTACCGGAGCAAGAGGAGACCGCCATCCTACGCGTCAAGAACGAAGCTCGTCTGGACGATCTGCTTGAGAGCGCAGCCCAGGCCGCGGACCTTCAGGCCTTCCGGAGAAGCCTGGCCTCCTGAGAGTGCACCGTGGTCTCATGGAGAGGCGCGGCGGAAGGCCGGGATGAGGCCTCTTGCACGGTCTCCCGCCCCGTCCGTACTTCAACCAGGACGCGGCTCGGACAGGTATTCGGAGGCACCATGGAGCAGTTGATGGCCCGGATCGAGGCGCTGGAGGGCGAAGTCCGGGAGTTGTCCGCGCAGAAGGCTGCGGCGGAGCGGCGCGCGCAGCAGTACCGTGGGATGATCGGGGTCGCGGCCGTCTGCTGCCTGATTCTGTGGCCCCTGGTAGCGGGGGGCGCCAACGGTGACCGCCGCGGCGGGCCGCTTCCCGCACGCGTGGCGGCGCTGGAAGACCTGCTTTCCAACTTCTCCCGCCGGGGCAACGACGTGTATGTCACCGGCGCCAACCTGCACGTCCGGAACGGCATGAAAGCGACGGGCAGCCTCAACGGCCTCGGGAACCTGATCGTGGGCTACAACGAGCCTCGCGCGGAGGACGACCTCTCCCGCCTCGGCTCCCACAATCTGGTGCTCGGCAGCCGCCAGAACTACAGCAGCTACGGCGGCGTGGTGGCGGGTGCGTTCAACGAGATCTCGGCGCCGTACGCCAGCGTGCTCGGGGGCGCGGGCAATGTGGCCGCCGCTCCCAACGCGGCTATCCTCGGCGGCAGGGGCAACGTCGCGGCGCCCGACCAACCCGCCCGCTGACATCCGCTAGCCGATGAGCTGCCGGAGCGCCTCCAGATCCACCGGCTTGGTGAGGTGCCCGTCGATTCCGGCCGCCGCC
>JGI10216J12902_101287387_pt1 | contig 18068 bp, 15 predicted proteins | sample KanNatreferecore_FD_12902 | JGI IMG/M metagenome (IMG submission 12902)
TCGATGGCGGGAGCGCGAAGGTAACGCGGCGACTGCGCAGTCTCGTTGTGCTAGGGCGCGAGCAGCCGCACCAACTCCGGGTTGCAGCGAACTTCCTCGGTGGGGCCTTCGAGCGCGATGCGGCCCCGGTCCATCACATAGCAATAGTTCGATACGCGCAGCGCGAGCTCCACGTGCTGCTCGACGATCAGCACCGCGATCCCCTGCGCCAGCTTCTGCAGGCGCTCGGCGATCTCCTCCACCACCCCGTGCCACACGCCCTCGGTCGGCTCGTCGAGCATCACCAGGTAGGGTTTGCCCAGCAGGGCTCGGCTGATCGCCAGCATCTTGCGCTCTCCGCCCGAGAGGGTGCCGGCCTTCTGATTCAAACGCTCGCCCAGGCGCGGGAACAGGGCGATCATCTCTTCGAGTTTCGACTCCCGCGCGCGGTCGGCTATCTGCCCCAACAGCAGGTTCTCCTTCACGCTCAAGCCGCCGAAGATCGCCTGATCCTGGGGAACGTGCCCCAGCCCCCGCCGCACGCGCAATTCGGTCGGCATGCGCGTCGTATCCTGACCGTCGAATCTCATCGTGCCGCGTGCCGGCTGCAGATCGCCGGCGAGGGTCTTGAGCAAAGTGGTCTTGCCCGCACCGTTGCGCCCGAGGATCGCGACCCCGCCGCGCGAGGGCACCTTGATGCTCACGTCGAACAGCGCCTGGCTGCTGCCGTAGTACGTGCACAGGCCTTCGGCTTCGAGCAGGGTGTCGCGCGTCATCGGTCAGTTCAGATAGGCTTCGCGGACCCGCGTATCGTCCTGCACCTGCCGGGTCGGGCCGCTGGCGATGACCTGCCCGCTGTCGAGCACGGTGAGGGTATCGCAGATGTCCTTGATGAAATCGAGGTCGTGCTCGACGATCAACAGCGAGCACGCCTGCCTGATCGGCGCCAGCAGTTCGCCGGTCGCGCGCCGTTCCTGGGGACTCATGCCCGCGGTGGGCTCGTCCAGCAGCAACAGCTTCGGTTTGCGCGCCAACGCCATTGCAATCTCGAGCCACTGCTGCTGGCCATGGCTCAACTGTCCGGCGAGATCGTCCGCGCGGCCGGCGAGGCGAAAGCGCTCCAGCGCCCGCATGACTTCAGCGTCGAGTGCCCGCCGGGTGGCCGAGCGCGCGAGCGACCACAGCTTCTGCCCCGCCTGCAGCGCAAGCAGGACGTTGTCGTAGACGGACAACTCGGGCAGAACCGCGGTGATCTGGAACTTCAGGCTCAGGCCGGCGCGTGCGCGTTCGTATGGTGGTGCGGTGGTGATGTCCCGGCCCGCGAACGCGATCTTCCCGCTCGAGGCGAAATGCGCGCCCGCGATGGCCTTGAGCAAGGTGCTCTTGCCCGACCCGTTCGGACCGATCAAACCGTGAAAGCTGGCGGCCTGGACGCTTAGGTTGACCTTCTCCAGCGCGCGCAGCGCGCCGAAGGTCTTGCCGACATCCTGCACCTCGAGCAGCGCCACGGCTTCAGCCCTTGTGCCGGCCGCTACGGGCGCGCCAGCCGTAGGACCCGATGCGCTCGCGGCTGCTCAGGAACAGGCCGAGCAGGCCGCTGGGCTGGAACGCCACGACGAGCAGCAGTACCAGACCCAGGATCACCGGCCAGAAGCGCTTGACCAGGTCGATATCAGCCAGAACATAACTCAGGGTTTCGATCGATGCGGTGCCGATCACCGGCCCGATCAGCGTGCCGGCTCCGCCGAACAGGCAGTAGATCACCGCCATCGTCGACAGCCCGGGTCCCATGTTTCCAGGGCCGATGAAGCCCTGGTGATAGCTGTACAGCGCGCCGGCCAGCCCGGCGATCATGCCGGCGAAGGCGAACACGATCGCCTTGTAGAACTGCACGCGGTACCCGAGGAAGGCGAGCCGCTGTTCGTTCTGGCGGATCCCCGCGAGCACGAGTCCGAGCTGCGAACGGGTCAGGAGCCGGCTGGCGACGTACACGGCGAACAGGCACGCGAACGCGAGGAAGTAGAACTCGATGCCCTCGATGAACTCGTAGGATCCCGCCTGCAGCAGCTTGATCGAGGACAGGCCGTTGCCCGCACCCACGTACTGCCAGCCGGACACCAGTCGCTCCGCCGCATAGGCGCCGGTCAGCGTCCCCAGCGCAATGAAGATCGGCGTGGGCGTCTTCTTGCCAAGCAACAGGAAAGCCGCGAACGCCGCCGCCAGCAGCAGGCCGACCAGCATGGCGAGCGGCAGGGTTCCCCACAGCTGGCTGTACTCGAGGTCGCGGCCCACCAGCGCGATCACGTAGGCAGGTACGCCGAAGAACAGCGCCTGGCCGAAACTCATGATCCCGGAGTAGCCCCAGCACAGCTCGAAGCTGATCGCCAGAATGGCCAGGATCAGGATGTTGGTGATCAGCGTGATCAGCTCGGGGCGGCTGGTCAATGCAAACGGCGCAATGAGCATCACCCCGAGCATCACGAACTCCACCACAGGCAACACCCGGGGGGGCCTGGCGGCCCCCCCGGCCGTCGCCGTCGCCGACGTGTCGGTCACGGTCGAACTCCGTACATGGCGCGGCCTAGCACTCCTTGGGATCGACCATGTTGGACTTCTTGATGACTTCGTAGCGGGTCTTGCCTGCATCCACCTTGCACACCGCGATGTACATGTTCATCTTGCAGTGCATCTTGCCCGGGACCATCTCGGCGCCTCCGCCCGGGCCCTCCGCCAGCTTCGCACCGTCCATCGCAGCGGCCACCGCTTCGCGCTTGAGATCGCCCTTGGTCGCCTTGACGGCGGCCTCGTAGAACTTGATGCCGCGATACATGCCGGTGGATGCGCTGCCGGCGGTGAAGAGGTACTTCGTGCCGGGGAACTTCTTCGAGTAATCGACCTGCAGCTGCTTGCTGAAGGGGTCGTCGATCGCCTGGAAGTAATCCAGGCAGCTCAGCAGCCCTTCCATTTCCTGCGCCGGGTGATAGTTGAGCAGATTCTCGTCGTAGTAAACGCAGCTCACCACGCCGCCGTTCTTCTGGAAGCCGCTCTCGTACAGCTGTTTCACGAACGGCTGCAGGCCCGGGGGAATGACCGTGTTGAACACGCAGTCGACCTTGCCGTCCCGGATCTTGCCGATGGTGGCTGAATACTCCGCCTGGTCGAGCGGGTAGTACTCCTCGAACACGACGGTGCCGCCGTTGGCTTCGATCACCTTGCGCGCGTACTTGTTTAGGAGTTGCGGCCACACGTAGTTGGCCGAGGGCAGGGCGAAACGCTTCTTGCCCATGGTCTTGATGATGTACGGAATCAACTCGTCGCACTGTTGCGCGGGAGTCGGGCCGGTGCAGTACAGGTTCTTGGTGCACTCCTGGCCTTCGTACAGCTGCGGATAGATGTACAGCGTGCGGCCGCGGTTGACGATCGGGTCCTTGATCGCCTGGCGCATGGCGCTGGTGATGCCACCGAGCACCACGTTCACCTTGCGCTCCTGGATGAGCTTGCGCACGTTGCCCACCGCGATCTTGGGATCCGACGCGGTGTCTTCCAGATAGAGTTCGATCGGCTGGCCGTTGATCCCGCCGCCCTTGTTGATCTGCTCCACCGCGAACTGCGCCACCTGCCAGTTGGCATTGCCCGAGGGTGCGATGGCGCCGGTGATATCGGTCGCGATCCCCATCCTGATCGGGCCCGCGGCGTGCGCAAACGGCGCGCGCAACATCCACCCGCCAGCCACGCCGGCGATCCAGCCCGAAGCGGCGAGTGCCCCGGCACCGGTAAGCAGGCGCCGTCGCCCGGCGTCAATGGGTACGTCGCCGCCCCCCTCGCGTTTCCTGCTGCCACTACGGAAATCCGCCATCTCACGTCCTCCCTTGGGAAATGAAGCCCTGCGGCCTCAACTTGACGATCGCGAGCGCGATCACGAAAACCAGTGGATCGGCGAGCACGGGCTGCACGAGCCACGGCAATCCGGAAGCCATGACCCCCACTGCCGCGGCGCCAAGCACCGGACCTTCGAACGTGCCCACCCCGCCCAGCATGACCGACAGGAACGCCTGCACCAGGAAGCGGGTGCCGATGTCGGCCGAGAGCTGGTAGAGGGGAACGATCAAGGCCCCCGCGAGGCCCGCGAGCGCGGACCCGAAGGCGAACGTCAGTGCGTAGAGGCGCTTGGTCGATATGCCGCAGCCGCGCGCGAGCGCCGGATTCTCCAGTGCGCCGCGGATCTGCAGGCCCAGCGATGTACGCGACAGCAGCAGCCAGCTGGCGAGGATCACCACGAGCGCTGTCACGATGATCGTGGTGCGCCAGAGCGAGAAGTCGATTCCGGCTACGGTGATGGTTCCGGCCAGCGGCTCGGAAATGGATTTGTAGTGACCTCCCAGCAGCCCGCGCACGATTTCGCGGATCACCAGGCCGAGCGCGAACGTGCCGAGCATGGCGATGATCGGCGCAGCGTAGAAGCGCCGGATCACCAGCCGCTCGAGCACCAGGCCGACGCAGGCGACCACGATGGGCGCGGCCAGGATGCCCATCCAGGAAGGCAGCCCGCTCTCCTGGAACAGGAACAGTGTGTAAGCGCCGAGCAGCACGAACTCGCCATGGGCAAAATTGAAGATGCCCATCATGCTGGCGATTACGCCCAGGCCCAGCACGATCAGCACCATCACCGAGGTGAACGCGAGCAGATCGAAAACGAGCTTGATGGCGACGTCCATCGCGCGGATCAGCAGACGTTCGACGCAGGCGGGGCCGCGCCGGGGCGCGTGCAGCGTGCTGACACGGCGGGCGCGGTGACAGCGGTGGCGCGTGCGCGGGAATACGTGGCCGTCGTGACTATGCTCATGTACTGGTCATGCCTTCTTTCGTGCGAGCAACGTCAGGCCCAGTCTGCAAGAAGCATTCCTCGCGTCCCGCGACGGGTCGATAGTGCGTAACCCCGCGGCCGACCACCGATTTGCCGGTGACAGGCGCGGTTCGCGCGTTGCCGCCGAGCACCGCGGCAGTGCGCCTTGCGCGTTCCACTGCACCGGAATGGTGAGCGCCGATCATGCCGACGTCAAGCGCACTGACGTCCGCGCGGCATGTTCAGCGCAGCATGTATCTTCGGCACAGCGGCACCGCGCTCACCGGCTGCAGCGTGACCTTGTCGCCGTCGACGAACACGTCGTGCGTCTGCGCATCGACCTCGATCGTGGGCAGCGCATCGTTGCGCACCATGTCCTTCTTGCGCAGCGCACGCACGCTGCGGATCGGCAGCATCGGCTTCTGCACGTCGAGCTTGCGCGGCAGGTCGTTCTCCAGGGCCAGTCGGCTGACGAAGGTCGCCGACAGCGCATTCTTGGCGCGCCCCAGCGCGCCCCACATGGGGCGCTGCACCATCGGCTCGGCCATGAAGATGCTGCCGTTGCCATCCCCCATGACCGACCAGGTCACAAAGCCGCCCTTGATCACCAGGAAAGGCTTGATGCCGAAACTCGCGCGCGGCCAGATCACCAGGTCGGCGAACCGTCCGGGCTGGATCGACCCGACGTACTGGTCGATCCCCGCCGCGATGGCAGGGTTGATGGTGTACTTGGCCACGTAGCGCTTGATGCGCTCGTTGTCTGCGCGCACGGTCGTCTCCGCGGGCAGGCGTCCGACCCTGTCCTTCATGGTGCTGGCGAGCTGCCAGCACTTGGCGATGTTTTCCGCCAGCCGTCCCATGCCCTGGGTGTCGGTCGCGAACATGGAGATCGCGCCCAGGTCGTGCAGCAGGTCCTCCGCGGCCATGGTCTGCGGACGCACGCGCATCTCGGCGAACGCCACGTCCTCTGCCACGCCGAAATTGAGGAAGTGCGCAAGCATGGTCATCGGCAACCCTTCTTCCAGGCCATATGGCGTGAAGGGGTTGGTGGGATTGGTGGAAGAGGGCAGCACGCTGGGCGATCCGTTGACGCGCAGCAGGTCGGGCGCGTGCCCGCCTCCGGATCCCTCGGTGTGATACATGTGCACGGTGCGCTCGCCGATCACGCGCAGGGTGTCTTCGCAGAAGCCGAATTCGTTGATGGTGTCGGTATGCACGTGCACCGAGAAGTCGTTGCGCTCGGCCGCCACCAGCGATCCGTCCAGCACCGCCGGCGAGGCGCCGTAGTCCTCGTGAATCTTCACGCCCAGGGCGCCGCCGGCGACCGATTCCTCGACTGCGCCCGGCTCCATGCAGCCGCGGCCGAGGAAGCCGAAGTTGAGCGGGAATTCGTCCGCCCCCTGGATCAGGCGGCCGAGAATGTTGGGGCCGGAGCAACTCACGTCGAAGTGCGGACCCGGCGTCATCCCGATCATGGTGGTGGTGCCGCCGGCGAGCGCGTGCCAGCACTGCTGCGGGGATATGAAGTGGGCGTGGGCTTCGATGCCGCCGGCGGTCACGATGAACCCGTCGGCATGGACCACGGTCGTGTTGGGGCCGCAGCGCAGGCGCGGGTCGACGCCGTTCATGATGTTGGGGTTGCCGGCCTTGCCGATGGCCACGATGCGGCCGTCGCGGATGCCGATGTCGGCCTTGACGATTCCCGCCACGGCATCGACGATGGTGGCGTTCTGCACCACCATGTCGAGCGCGCCCGAGGCATAGGTGCCGGTCGGCTCGAATCCTTCGCCGTCGCGCATCGCCTTGCCGGCGCCGGTGGTCAGTTCATCGCCGTAGGACGTATAGTCGCGTTCGATCTGCGCCAGCAGCGAGGTGTCGGCGAGGCGCACCAGATCGCCGGTGGTCGGGCCATACAGATTGGAGTACGTGGCACGCGTGACGGTTGCCATGGCGAGCTCTCCGTTCAGGCGCCGCGGTAGCCGCGCTCTTTCGCGCGCCGCAGCGCCGCCGCCTTCACTGCCGGGTCGTGGATGGAGCCCTCGGTGAGCTCGGCGAACCCGCGTATCTTCCCGCTGCCTCCCATCTCCACCAGTTCGACCATGGTCTTCACGCCCGGGTCGAAGCGCACACCGGTTCCCGATGGGCGGTCGAGGCGCATGCCGAACGCCGCTGCGCGGTCGAACTGCAGGGCACGGTTCACCTCGAAGAAGTGCGCGTGGCTGCGCACCTGGATTGCGCGGTCTCCGGTGTTCAACACTTCCAGGCTGGCGCGGCGGCGCCCTGCGTTGAGGACGATGTCGCCCTGAGCCGGGATGATCTCGCCCGGCGAAGGCATCGGCTCCCGCGGCTGCCTGCCCGGCTTGATCGGGTCGAACACCACCACGAGCTTGGTGCCTTCGGCGAAGCAGGCTTCGACGGCGACGAACGGGATCATCGTTTCGACACCGGGTTCGACATCGTCGCCGGTGAGCAGCTGACGGCCGAGGTCGACGAGCTCGGCGTACGTCATGCCGCGCCGCGCACCGGTCAGGATTTCGTCGCTGATCAGCGCGACCGCTTCCGGATGACTGAGGCGGACCCCGAGCGAGCGGTAGCGCCGGGCCAGTTCCGCTGCAGTGAAGAGCGTCAGACGCTCCAACTCGGTAGGGGTGAGATTCATCACATCGCTCTCCCGTTCGTGTGAAGTGTGTGCATTGCAGCCAGCCCATGGGCATGCTAGCCCTGCGATGCGCGGCAGGGAAGCGATGCATTCAAATGGGGCGCCGTGCACCGCCGGGCGGCACCATCGAAGCGGGGCACGGCACTCGTGCCCGATGCCGGTGCGCGCCGCACCATGAGTGGCATGGCGTTGACGGCGACGAGGACTTGGCCTATGGTCGCGCCGTCGCATCGTCCTCATGCTTCAGACGAGCGCGGCCACGATAACGATGATGCATCGTCACATTGGAGCTGGCAGCTGGTATGTCCAACTTGGGAGGTCTGATGAGAACCGCTTCACCTGGAAAGTTCGTTCGTCTTCTGTTTGCCGGGGCTGCCGTCGCGGCTGCGTTCGGCTCCGGCGCAGCCCACGCGCAGCGTCCGGTCACCGACCAGATGCTGCTCAATGCACAGAACGATCCGGCCAACTGGATCATGGCGCCGCGCGACTATGCGAGCACGCGCTATAGTCCGTTGACGCAGGTAAACGCCGGCAACGTCAAGCGCATGGTGCCGGTGTGGTCTTTCTCGTTCGGCACTCTGGATGCGCAGAACACCACGCCGCTGGTGCTCGACGGCGTGATGTACGTGACCTCGTCGCACGGGCGCATTTTCGCGGTGGACGCGCGCACCGGCGCCATGAAGTGGATGTACGCGCATGCGATGCCGGACGACATCGGCAAGATGCTGTGCTGCGATCTGGGCAACCGGGGCGCAGCGTTGTATGGCGACAAGGTGTTCTACGTCACCCCCGACTCGCACGTGATCGCACTGAACCGTGAAACCGGCAAGGTGGTGTGGGACGTGGTCATCGGCGACTACAAGAAAGCCTACACGATGACGGTGGCCCCGCTCGTCGTGAAGGGCAACGTGGTGGTGGGCATGTCCGGTGCCGAGTACCCGACGCGCCTGTACATCGAAGCGCTGGATTCTGAAACCGGCAAGCAGGTGTGGCGCCGGTACACCATCCCCGGACCGGGCGAGCCCGGCTTCGACACCTGGGGTACCACCGATGCGGACGCATGGAAGTTCGGCGGCGGATCGGCCTGGATCACCGGGTCCTACGATCCCACGCTCGACACGCTGTACTGGAGCACGGGCAACCCCAATCCCGATTGGGATGGATTCAACCGCGTCGGCGACAACCTGTACACGAATTCGACGCTCGCGCTCAATCCGGACAACGGCGAGATCAAGTTCTTCTACCAGTACACGCCTTGGGACGTGTGGGATTACGACGGCGTCAACGAAACCATCCTTGCCGACGTGGATGGCAAGCGCGTATGGCTGCACGGGGATCGTAACGGCCTGCTCTACAGCGTGGACCGCACCAACGGCAAGCTGGTCTGGGGCAAGGAGATTTCCAAGGTCAACTGGATGACCGGCTTCACGCCCGAGGGACGTCCCATCATCGACAAGAACATGGTCCCGACCTACGACAAGACGGTCAAGGGCGTCTGTCCCGCTTCCGAAGGGGGCAAGTGGTGGAACCCGATGTCGTACGACCCCAACCAGACCATCGTGGTGGTGCCGAGCCGCGAGATCTGCGCGGACCTGAAGGCCGGCAAGACCGAACGGGTCGAGGGCCGCTACAACCTCGGTCTGGCGGAAGCCAACTGGGAGAAGGGTTACGGGCAACTGGTCGCGTTCGACGCAAAGAGCGGTGAGAAGATGTGGACGGTGAAGGCGCCGTCGCCGTTCACCAGCGGCGTGCTCACCACTGCCGGCGGCGTGACCTTCGCTGGTACCCCCGAGGGCGAGTTCAAGGCCTGGGATACCAAGACCGGCAAGCAGTTGTGGGCCTATCAGACCGGATCGGGCATCGTCGGCAGCCCAATGACCTTCTCGATCGACGGCAAGCAGTATGTTGCGGTTCCCTCTGGTTGGGGCGGCTGGACCGGCTGGGCCACCTGGGGTGGAAAAGGCGGTGCGCCGCACCTGAAGGACAACCGCAAGGGCGGATACGTCACGGTGTTCGCCTTGTTCGACAAGTAAACGATATCCTGACTGGATCCCGGCTTTCGCCGGGATGACGGACCCGACGATGGCATCGTCCCGGCGAAAGCCGGGGCGATGCCATCCAACTGGCGCGGATGATCGTCGTCATCGCCACGTTTCATGCACCCACTATCCATGAAGATCACTCAGCTCATCGTCGTATCCGCTGCGCTGCTGGCGCTCACGTCCTCCATCCGTGCCGAAGAGGTGAAGAACCCCCTCGGCCTCGATCCGGCCCATGCCGAAGCCGGCCGCAAGCTGTACGACTCGCAAGGTTGCGTCGCCTGTCACGGCAACAACGCACGCGGCGCGGTCGGCCCCGATCTCACTGACAACGAGTGGATGCGCGCCCCCTCCGACGAGATGATCTTCAACGTGATCAAGAACGGCCGCTCGGGTACCCTGATGTCGCCGTTCAAGGATTTCATGCAGGACGAACAGATCTGGCAACTCGTCACCTACATCCGCGACGAGAACCGCAAACGCAGGGAAGCGGGGGATTTCAACTAGCGCATCGAGCGCCTGCACGCGCGCGCGCCGCATCCGGGGCGCTCGGTCGCCCGTACCTGATTCACGCAGCGCTGCCACGCGGAGTGCTTTCGCGTAGCATCGTGTGCTACAACCGAATCGGATGCGGATGACCAAGAGCCGGATACTTCTGCTGGTTGCGCTCGCCCTGATGATGGGCGCGTTCTTCACCTTCGATCTCGGGCGCTTCTTCAGCCTCGACTACCTCAAGGCGCAGCAGGCAGCGATCGATGCCACCTACCAGGCGCATCCGTTGCGCACGGTGCTGCTCTTCTTCCTCGTGTACGTGGCGGTCACCGGCTTGTCCCTGCCCGGCGCAGCGATCATGACCCTGGCCGGGGGCGCGGTTTTCGGGCTCGTCTCGGGCACGATCATCGTCTCCTTTGCCTCCAGTGCCGGCGCGACGCTCGCCTTCCTCGCCAGCCGGTTTCTCTTTCGGGAGAGCATCCAGCGGCGTTTCGGCGACAAGCTGCAGGCGATCAACCGCGGCATCGAGAAGGAGGGCGCCTTCTACCTGTTCACGCTGCGCCTGGTGCCCGTGTTTCCCTTCTTCGTGATCAACCTGGCGATGGGCCTGACCGCGATGAAGGCGCGGACCTTCTACTGGGTCAGCCAGGTGGGCATGCTGCTGGGCACGATCGTGTACGTCAACGCCGGCACCCAGCTCGCGCGCATCGACTCCCTGCGAGGCATCCTTTCTCCCGGCCTGCTGCTCTCGTTCGCCCTGCTGGGCGTCTTTCCGCTGATCGCGAAGAAGATCGTCGACCTGTTCCGCGCGCGCAAGGTGTATGCGGGCTGGAGGCGCCCGGCACGTTTCGATCGCAACCTGATCGTCATCGGCGCCGGCTCCGCCGGCCTGGTCTCGGCCTACATCGCCGCCGCGGTGAAGGCCAGGGTGACCCTCATCGAAAAGCACAGGATGGGCGGGGATTGCCTGAACACCGGGTGCGTGCCGTCGAAGGCGCTGCTGCGCACGGCGAAGCTGGCGGCGCAGATGCGCCGTGCGGACCACTGGGGCCTCGAACCGTTGCAGCCGCGGATCGATTTCGCCAACGTGATGGAGCGCGTTCATCGCGTGATCCGCGACATCGAGCCGCACGATTCGGTCGAGCGCTACACCTCGCTCGGCGTGGAGTGCATCGAGGGCACGGCGACCATCGCTTCGCCGTGGAGCGTCACGGTCACCGACGATACGGGCGCGACGCGCACGCTCACCACCCGCGCCATCGTGATCGCCGCCGGTGCGCGTCCGCTCGTGCCGCCGATCCCGGGTCTGGAGGAAGTCGGCTACCTCACCTCGGACACCGTCTGGAATCTGCGGACATTGCCGCCTCGCCTGGTGGTGCTGGGGGGCGGTCCCATCGGCTGCGAACTCACGCAGGCGTTCGCGCGGTTGGGCGCGCAGGTCACCCAGGTCGAGATGTTGCCGCGAATCATGATCCGCGAGGACCCCGAAGTGTCGGCAATGGTCCTGGAGCGGCTGCGCGCCGAGGGCGTGCACGTGCTGCTGGAACACAAGGCCAGGTCGTTCGTGGTGGAGAACGGCAAAAAGTTATTGATCGCCGAACATCAGGGCCGCGAAGTCCGCGTGCCCTTCGACGAAGTGCTGGTGGCGGTGGGACGCGTGGCGAACACGCAGGGTTACGGGCTGGAGAAGCTCGGCATCCCGGTCACCCCGCAGCGCACGGTGGAGGTCAACGAGTTCATGGCAACCCGTTTCCCGAACATCTTCGCCTGCGGTGACGTCGCGGGCCCGTACCAGTTCACTCACACGGCCGCGCACACCGCCTGGTACGCGGCGGTGAACGCGCTGTTCGGCCGCTTCCGCCGCTTCCGCGCCGACTTCTCGGTGATCCCATGGGCAACGTTCACCGAGCCGGAAGTCGCGCGGGTCGGGCTGAACGAGCAGGAGGCACGGGAGAAGGGCATCGCCTACGAGGTCGCCACCTACGGCATGGACGACCTGGACCGCGCCATCGCCGACGGCGAAGCGCACGGCCTGGTGAAGGTGCTGACCGAACCGGGCAAGGACCGCGTGCTCGGCGCCACCATCGTCGGGGATCACGCGGGCGATCTGATCATCGAGTACGTCGCCGCCATGAAGCACGGGATCGGGCTGAACAAGATCCTCGGCACCATCCACATCTATCCGACACTTGCGGAGGCGAACAAGTACGTGGCGGGCAACTGGAAGCGCGCGCATGCGCCACAGGGCCTCCTGCGCTGGGTGGAGCGCTATCACGGCTGGATGCGTGGGAAATGAAAGTCTCGATCGTGGTGCCGGTGCTGGATGAAGCCGCGGGCATCCGCGCGGCGCTGGAGCCTCTGCAGCCGCTGCGCGCACAGGGACACGAGGTGGTCGTGGTGGACGGCGGCAGTATCGATGGCACGGCGGACCTCGCGCGCGCCCTGGCCGACCGCGTGATCGCCGCGTCGCGGGGCAGGGCACTGCAGATGAATGCGGCTGTGCCGTACGCTCACGGCGCGGTCCTGCTGTTCCTGCATGCCGATACGCGGCTGCCGGATGACGCCATCGGGCAGATCGAGGCAGCCTCTCTCCGCATGCCGCTCCTGTGGGGACGCTTCGACGTGCGCATCGACGGCCGCCACCCCATGCTCGCCGTCGTGGCGCGCATGATGAACCTGCGCTCGCGGCTGACTGCCGTGTGCACCGGCGATCAGTGCATCATCGTCAGCCGGGAATTGTTCTTGCGGGTGGGCGGCTATCCGGAGATCGCCTTGATGGAGGACATCGCGCTGTCGAAGCGCCTGCGCAGGTGCGCGCAGATGACCGTGCTGCCCGGACCGGTGGTCACCTCCGGGCGCCGTTGGGAAAAAAACGGTGTATGGCGTACCATCATGCTGATGTGGTGGCTGCGCCTGCGCTTCTTTCTCGGCGATTCGCCACGGCGGCTCGGTCGCGTCTACGAAGCTGGGTCGCGATAGTTATCTTTTCGTTTCATCCACTTTCATTATCCCGACGGCGTCGCCCGAGGAGGCGGCCCGGATCACGCATGGCCATGGCTACGGAAGACAGGGCAATCGTGCAGGTGTTCGCAAAGGCGCCCCAGCCCGGCGAGGTCAAGACGCGGCTGATTCCCGTACTCGGCGCGGACGCCGCGGCAGAGCTGCACTGCCGCTTGGTGCGGCACACGCTCAGCACGGTCGCCATTGCGCGCGTGGGCAGCATCGAGATCTGGACGACTCCGCCAGCCGACAGCGCTTTCATCCAGTTGTGCAAGCGCCTGCTGGGGTTGCCGTTGCTGCTGCAACCCGAGGGAGACGTGGGCGAGCGCATGAGCTTCGCGTTGCGCGACGGTTTGGCGCGCAGCCCCCAGGTGCTCCTGGTCGGCACCGACGTGCCGACCATCGACCACGAGGATCTGCGCGCCGCGCGGCGCGCGTTGCAGGATGGAGCCGATGCGGTGCTGGGTCCGGCGGAGGACGGCGGCTACTGGCTGATCGGCCTGCGCCGCCACGATCCCTCCCTGTTCGACGGGATTGCGTGGAGCACCGGGCAGGTGCTCGAGCGCACGCGCGAGCGCCTGCGCGCGCTGGGCTGGCAATGGCATGAACTGGCGCCGCGCTGGGACCTCGACCGGCCCGAAGACCTGCAGCGTACTGCCGCCGATCCCAGACTCGCCTCGCTGATCGCCGACCTGATGCATCCCGCGTGAAGCGCCTGGTCCTGGTCGGAGGCGGTCACAGCCACGTCGAGGTCATCCGGCGCATCGGCCTGAAACCCTCGGTCGGACTGCACGTCACGCTGGTCAGCCCGGAGCGCTACACCGCCTACTCGGGGATGCTGCCCGGCATGATCGCGGGGCATTACGACTACGCGCAGTGCCACATCGATCTGGAAGCGTTGTGCGCAGCAGCCTGCGTCGACTGGGTGCCGGACGCGGCAGCCGGACTCGACCTCGCGCAGCGCGCGTTGCGCTGCGCGAGCGGAGACATGCTCGCGTACGACGTGGCGTCCCTGGACGTTGGCTCGGCGCCGCCGCACGATCCGGCGCAGGGGCCGGATGCAATGGACATCGCGGTCAAGCCCACCGAAAGCTTCCTGCGCTGGTGGGACTCGGTGCGAGTGCGCGCGCGCACTCGCCGGCTGCGCATCCTGACGGTGGGCGGCGGCGCCGCAGGCGTCGAGATGACGCTGGCGATGCAGCATCACCTGGGCCAGGCGGGGGGGCACGCGCAGTTCAGCATTGCCACCATGAGTTCCACGATTCTGCCGGAGCATCCGGCCGGCGTGCGCCGCCGCTTCGAGCGGGTGCTGCGCGAGCGTGACGTCGGCGTGCTGGTCGGTGCGCGGGTGACGCGTCTGGAGGACCAGGCGGCGTGGCTCGACTCCGGTGCGCGGATCGAGGCGGACCATCTGGTCTGGGCGCTCGGGCCGAAGGCGGCCGAGTGGCCGGGGCGCTCGGGGCTGGCCACCGACGATCGGGGTTTCGTGCTGGTCGATCGCCACCTGCGATCGATCTCGAACCCGGAAATTTTCGCAGCGGGCGACATCGCCACGCTGCGCGATCATCCGCATCCGAAATCGGGTGTGTACGCTGTGCGGCACGGCCCACCGCTCGCGGAGAACCTGCGGCGCTCGCTGGCCGGCGGAACGCTGCTCGCCTACACCCCGCAGCGCACCGCGCTGGCCCTGATCAGCACGGGGGACCGATATGCCGTTGCCTCGTGGGGCGGGCTGGCCGCGCAAGGGCGATGGGTGTGGCGCTGGAAGGACCGCATAGATCGCGCCTTCATGGCCCGCTATCGTCCGCAGGTCGCAGCCGGCGCTGTCTGAATCGGGCGCTGCAGCCCGGAGCGGGCCGTTCCATCCGGCCGCGTCGAATAGGCGACAATTGCGCATCGAAATCCACTCAGGTGTACCGATGCAGATGCCCCGTCCATTCGAGTTGTCGATCCCCCAGAGCGTCCTGGACGATCTGCGCGAGCGGCTCGCACGCACGCGCTGGCCCGAGACCCCGCCGATGGAGCCCTGGAGAACGGGTACCAGCGTGGAGTACCTGCGCTCGCTGGTGGACTACTGGCGCGACGGCTTCGACTGGCGGGCGCAGGAAGCCATGCTCAACACGTTCCGCCAGTTCATCGTCCCGCTCTCGGGCATCGAACTGCACTACATCCACGAGGAGGGCAAGGGCCCTGATCCCTTCCCGCTGTTGCTTTCGCACGGCTGGCCCGGTTCGGTCGTGGAGTTCCACAAGGTGATCCCGATGTTGACGGATCCCGCCCGGTTCGGCGGCGATCCTGCCGACTCGTTCACCGTGGTCGCGCCTTCGCTGCCGGGGTACACGCTTTCGTTCAAGCCTGGACAGCCGCGCTTCAAGCTGGAGGAGATCGCCGACACATTCGCGTCCCTGATGACCGACGTGCTCGGATACCGCCGCTTCGCCGCGCAGGGCGGGGACTGGGGTGCATTCGTGACATCGCGCCTCGGCTATGCCTATCCGCAGCGAGTGGTCGGCATACACCTCAACCTTCTGGCGGTGCGGCGCGACCCGAAGATGCTGGAAAGCCCGACGCCCGAGGAGAAGCGCTTCCTCGAACAACTCGAGTACTGGCTCAAGGAGGAGATTGGCTACCAGTGGATCCAGGGAACCAAGCCGACGACGCTCTCCTTCGGACTCACGGACTCGCCGGTCGGCCTCGCCGCCTGGCTGGTGGAGAAATTCCATCGCTGGACCGATTGCCACGGCAATCCCGAAAACGCGCTCACGCGCGACGAGATGCTCACCGACATCACGCTGTACTGGGTGACGGGCGCCATCGGCTCCTCCTTCTGGCCGTACTACGCGCGCATGCACGGTCCGTGGCCGATTCCGGAGGGCGTGAAGGTGCCGATGGGCTACGCCGAGTTCCCCAAGGAGATTCTCTCGCCGCCGCGTTCGCTCGCGCAGAAGATGTACACCAACATTCAGCGCTGGACGACGATGCAGAAGGGCGGGCACTTCGCCGCGCTGGAGCAGCCGCAGGCGCTGGTTCACGAAATCCGCGAGTTCTTCCGCCCGCTGCGCCGGAACTGAGGGTGCCGCCCGGTGGGTCACCGGCGCGGCGCGTGCGCACCGCCGTGATCGCGCACGGCGTGCCAGGGCTGCCGCGGCGCCTATGTCCAAAGTACTAGGACCGAATCCGGAAAGTTTCGGATTCGGTAACCGATCTGTATATCCCGCCAGTATAAGATCGTGGTGCCTCGTGTGATGCAGTCCGTCCAGTCCTGGCGGCGCACGTGGCGGCTCATCCGAAATCCGCTTTTTCGGAGGCCCTCGTCTACACGTTCACTGGAGGTCCCATGAAACGCAACGAATGCGCAACAGCATTGATGGCGATGTCCATCCTGGCGATCTCGGCCGGCACCTGGGCCGCCGACCTCGACACGGTAAAGGTGGTCTTCGATCCCGCGTTCACCGATCGCACGAACATGGGCAGGCCTGCCGGGGAGACCGGCGAACTGCGCGTCAGTTTCGACCCTGACTTCCTCGCGCGCACCAACGTCCACCGTCATCCCGACGAGGTCCGCCCGGTGCGCGTGTCGCGTGACGACGCGTTCATGCAACGCACGAACATGGGTGGATCGTCGTTGACGAACCGACCGTTGGCGGCCCCCCCGCTCACGACTGCAACGGCGAAGTAGCGGCCCGCTGCACGCAAACGAGAACGCAGCGCATTTGCACGGACGAAGCCCCGCTCTCGCGGGGCTCTTTTTTTGTCCTCTTGCGCGGCCGTGCCAGGCGATTCTGAATGGCGCCGATTCGGGGAATGCCTGAAGAAGGTGCTTTCAATCCACGCGCGTTTCTCCGACGTATTCACTCGGAATTCATGCGTCATTATTGGAATGGCCCTGCTAAATACCTTAGATCTCGGGTCATTCCACTCAAGCTGGATGAGCGAGCGTCGAAATCGCAAAGGCCCCGACTACAACTTCACGCATCCAGAAAAGAACATGGCGGACACCCGGCCAGACGCGCAAAAGAGCCAACGAACCGTTCGCATCGGATACAGCGTCCTCAGCGGAATTGGAGCCGGCGCCGCCGTATGTGGAGTGGCCCTGATCTCCGGCGCCCCGCTGCTGTCCGCAGCCCTCACTTCCGCACTCGCCTTGCCATTGGTCAGCGTACTGGTCCTGGCCGCGGCGCGCTGCCCGGACGTGCGCGCACACCAGCCAGCGCCGCAAAGTCGTCCTGACCCGCGCTGGGAGGAGATGGCGCAGTTGTGCCACGCGGTTCTTCCGCTGTGGTCGGAGCACGTGGACACCGCGCGTGGCAATGCCCGCGACGCGGTCGAGAGCCTGGTGGCGCGCTTCGGACAACTGGTGGAGGAACTGCAGGCCGCGGAAGCCACCACCGGCGAGGTAACCGGCAGTGGAAAGCGCGGGATCGTGCACGTCATCGACGATGCCCGGCCGCAACTCGAGCAGGTGGTGGAGCGGCTGCGCCACGCCATGAGCGGCAAGCAGAAGGTCCTCGACGACGTGCGCCAGCTGGAGAGCTTCACCGGAGAACTGCGGGCGATGGCCGAGGACGTCGGCCGCCTGGCGTCGCAGACGAATCTGCTCGCCTTGAATGCGGCGATCGAGGCCGCGCGTGCCGGCGAGGCCGGGCGCGGATTCGCCGTGGTCGCCGATGAAGTGCGCAAGCTGTCCACGCAGTCTGCGGAGACCGGCAAGCGCATCGGTGAAAAGATCAATGTCATCAACTCCGCCATCCAGGCGACCGCCGCGGCGGCAGGCCACGCGCGCCAGGAGGACGAGGACTCGGTCACCGGTTCGGCGCACACGGTGCGCGAGGTGATCTCGGCACTGAGCGATGCCGGCGCGGGGCTGCAGCGTGTCGCACAGTCGCTTCGCGACGAGAACGCCCGCATCGGCCTGGGAATCTCCGGCCTGCTGGTCGATTTCCAGTTCCAGGACCGCATGAGTCAGATCCTCACCCACGTCACCGACGACATGCGAAAGCTCCAATCGCACATCCAGTCGATGCAGGCGGCCGCCGCTCCGGCGCCCGACCCCCGC
>JGI10216J12902_101882027_pt1 | contig 18067 bp, 15 predicted proteins | sample KanNatreferecore_FD_12902 | JGI IMG/M metagenome (IMG submission 12902)
GTGATCGGCACCGTCCGGCAGGATCGCGCCACGACGATTGCCGGCCTGACGGGCGACGGACCGGCGACGATTCCCGTGAAAATCGCGCTGGAATCCGACCGCGGGTTCAAGAAGCAGTTCGCATTCCAGGTCGTCAACGATCAGCTCTTCACGCCGCTCTTCACCTACGCGTCGATCCTGAGCACGCTGACGTCGTACGAGCGGGAAACGGGCGCGGCCACGTTCAACATCAAGGGGACGATGAACGTGAAATCGCACGGTGAGATCAAGATCGAGGACCTCTTCTCGGGCAACACGGCGTCGGTGAGCACCGCTGGCTCCGTCATGGCTCCGCTCACGTTCCTGCTCGACAACGATTTCGAGCCGATTCAGATCGAGGCGGTCGATCTCACGATCCAGTCGACCGAGCAGCCCCGAACGGCCACGATCGAGCGCGTCTGGCTCGACGGCGTGCGCGCCCGTGCCGGCCGGACGGTGCCGCTCAAAGTGCTGATGCGGACGTACCGCGGAGAGGAAGTCGTTCATACGGTGCCGCTGGATATTCCGGCAAATGCGAGCGGCTCGCTTTCCGTGATGGTGTCCGATGGCGCGCGGCTGGCCCAGTGGGAACGCCGCGAGGTGCGCCAGCCGACAGAGCCGCGCAGCGTGCCGCAGCTGATGCGCGCGCTGAACACCGTGCGAAAGAACAACCGGCTGTACGTGCGCCTCCTCGCGTCCGACTCGGGCGCCGTTGTGCGGGGAGAGCCGCTGTCGTCGCTGCCGCCGTCGGTGCTCGGCGTTCTCGAAGCCGATCGCAGCGCGGGGGATTTCGTGCCGCTGCGGAACGCGACGCTCGGCGAATGGAATCTCCCGACCGAACATGCCGTGGTCGGCGCGCGCGTCCTGACCATCAACATCGAGTAAGCATCGAATGCGTCCATCGCTGCGAAATTGCTTCGTATCCGCTCTAGTTGCGGCTTCAGCCGTCACCCTGTCTGCTTCCAAACCGGTCTTCTGGCAGACGGCGACGCTCAACGATTTTCTCCGCGGCGAGGTCGAGAACCTCTCGATCGACGGCCATGGCCGACTGGTACTGGGACCGGCGACCGAGCTCGTAGCCGAAACGACGGCCCCGTTCCTCTGGGCGATGGTGGTTGCGCCGGACGGCGCGATGTACGTCGGCAGCGGCAACGAAGGCAAGGTCTTCAAGATCGACGCGAGCGGCAAGGTCGCGACATTTTTCGACAGCACCGAGCTCGAGGTACACGCACTCGCGCTGGCGCCCGATGGCTCATTGTTCGCCGCAACCTCCCCCGAAGGGCGCATCTACAAGATCGACAGGTCCGGCAAGGGCGCCACGTTCTTCGATCCCGAAGACAAATACATCTGGAGCCTCGCGCTCGACGGTCAGGGAAACCTGTACGCCGGGACCGGCGAGAAGGGGTTGATCTACAAGATCACGCCTGACGGCAAGGGGACGGCGTTCTACTCGACGAAGGCGACGCACGTCATCGCCCTGACGTTCGAACGCAGCGGACAGCTCCTGGCCGGGACGGAGGGACCCGGCCGCCTTTTCCGTGTAGACAATACCGGCAAGGCGTTTCTCCTTCTGGATTCCACGCATCAGGAGATCCGCGCGATCCGTCTGGATCCGCAGGGCAACATCTATCTGGCGGCCCTCAGCGGACGCACAACGTCCACGAGCCAGCCTCCCGCTGTGTCTCCATCGGAACCGCCTGCGCCATCGACCCGCGAGCCGGTGCCGACCGTGACGACGGAGGTGACGGCGATTGCGGTGGTCGATTCGGGCGGCGCGTCAGTGGGATCGAACGAAGCACCGGCCCGCGAGGACCGCCGGGGCGGCCGCGGAGCCATCTATAGAATCCGGCCCGATGGCCTGTGGGACATCCTCTGGGAGTCGGCCGAGGATTCGCCGTACGACCTCGCTCTCGACGCCAACGGCGCCCTGATCGTCGGCACGGGACGCAACGGAAAGCTCTACAGCCTCAGCGGCGATCCGATAACGGCGACGCTTCTGATGCAGGCTTCGGCCCAGCAGGTGACCGGCTTCGCGCGGGATGCAAAGGGCAACATCGTTTACGCGACCTCGAATCCGGGCAAGGTATTCAGGCTGTCGTCGCAGCGCGCATCCGAGGGTACGTATACGTCTCTCGTGCGCGATGCGCAGACGGTCGCCGACTGGGGCACGCTGAGCTGGCGCGCGAACATCCCATCCGGCAGCAAGGTGGATGTCTTCACGCGGTCGGGCAACACCGCCACGCCGGACGACACATGGAGCGTCTGGAGCGGACCCTACTCCGCGGCTGCCGGCGAAGAAATCAAGAGTCCCAACGCACGCTACCTCCAATGGAAGGCGGTGCTGACCGGGAAGCCGAATACCCCTGTTCTTACGTCCGTATCCGCCGCCTACGCGCAGCGGAACCTGCGCCCGAAGGTTACCAGCCTGACGGTGCATCCCACGGGCACGGTGTTTCAGAAACCCTACCCGACGGGCGACCCTGACATTGCCGGGTTTGATGACCAGGCACCGGATCGCCGCATCTTGAGTGCGACGCCCGCCCCTGGCGGCGGCGCCAGCTCGGCTCTGGGCCGCCGTGCCTATCAGCGCGGCCTCCAGACATTCGTGTGGCGCGCCGAGGATGCCAACGACGATGACCTGCGATACGAGATTCTCTACAGGCGCGAGGGGGACACCACCTGGCGATCGCTGAAGACTGATCTCGAAGAAGCGATCTTCGTCTGGGACACGACCTCGGTGCCGAACGGCACCTACGTGGTCAAGGTGATGGCGTCCGATCGCGAGTCGAACACTCCCGGTGCCGCGCTGGAAGGCGAGCTCGAGAGCTCGGCATTCGACATCGACAACGGCCCGCCCGCGATCACCGTCACCAGCACGCGCCCATCAAACGGACGCACGACGATTCAGTTCGATGTGCGGGATGAGTGGTCGTCGATCTCGAAAGTGGAATACTCGCTCGACGCGCAGCGCTGGCAGGTGGTTTATCCGCGAGACGGCATCTTCGACGGCCGTATGGAGCAGTTCGAGCTGACACTCGACAACGGCGACGCGGCCAGGGGCCTCATCATCCGCGCCTACGACGCAAAGAACAACTCCGCAACAACGAGGGGGGACGCTCCTACAAAGTAAGGAAAACCGAAAGCGTCACACCTTCTACTTTCCACTTTCTACTTTTCCCTTTTCACTTTCTACTTTTCCCTTACTGCGTAAAGACGCTAGAGCATCTTCCAGCCGTCGACCCGCACATGGATGTATGCGCGAAGCGGGGCCCGTACGGTGGTGTGGGAGACCAGCCAGACGACGTTCTGAGAGACGGGGGCGCCGGCGGCGCGCGCGGGTTCGAAACGCGCGGTCGCCACGGCGTTGAGCAGCTCTGAGAGCTGGGCGTGTGTCGGCAGACTGCGGTGTCCCTGAACGCGGTCGCCGATCAATTCCACGTCCTCGAGATACCCGTCCGCGGTGACGAGGGCGGCAAACGCCACCTCTTCGTCATCACGATTCATCACGGTCGCCGGCATGATGGCCTCGGCGTACGCGCGCGGCAGCATCTCGACGGCGGGCAGATAGATGTCGGCGGTTCGAGCGCGCGAACTGAGCGTCATCGCGGCTTTGAGCGACTCGGGATGCCGGATGGGACTCTGCGCGAGGAAAAACGCGGCTACCGCGAGGCAGAGGGACGCCACGACCGATGCGCCGAGGCTGGCCGAAGCGCGCCGCGGATCGTCGAACAGGTTCTGGACGGTGCGTCCGAACGATGCACGCTCCTCCGCGTTCCAACGTTCCAGGATATCGGTCTGCAGCCGGTTGAGGCCGGGCATCACCGCCACGTCCTCGATGCGGGCGGTGGACTGCAGCACCTCACCGATCAACGAAAGATCGTCCGCCTCGAGCCGGCAGGACGGGCACCCGTCGAGGTGATCCGAGATGGCAATGCGATCGGCGACGGGCAGCTCTCCATCGTAGAAGGCCGAGAGCTCGGCTCGCACCTGCCCGCAATTCCAGGTCAGCATCGCAGGTCTCCCAGCTGCGCTCGCAGCGACTGCCGCGCGCGCGTGAGCCTCGACTTGACGGTGCCGACCGGCAACCCGAGCGAGAACGCGATGTCTTCGTATTTCAACCCTTCTATCTCCCTGAGCACGAGCGCCGTCCGCTGTTCGAAGGGCAGGCTTTGAATCGCCGTCTTCAGCCGGGCCCCGATTTCTTTGCGTGTCAGCTCCCGATCCGGCGTCGACGCATCGGCGCCGAGCACCATCTCGCCGTGGTCGCGAATGTGATCGTCGAGCGACACTTGATTCGAACGCTGACGCCGCTTCCACCACCGCTGCCGATTGCGAACCTGATTGACGACAATCCGGAAGATCCACGTGCGCAGCGACGATTGCCCGCGGAACCGGTAAAGCGTTCGGAAGACCCGCAGGAACACTTCCTGTGACAGGTCCAGCGCTTCCTCCCGGTCGCCGAGCAGGTGTGTCGCAAGCCCCAGCACGAGGCGGTGATGCTCGAACACGAGCGCCGCGTGGGCGGTGTCGTCACCGGCGATGCAGCGTGCAATGAGCGCGGCTTCGCCGCTGGCGACCTCCGAGGACCATCCAATTGCTTCGGCCGGCTTTACTGAAAAATTTCCTGCCACGTGGGTACCCTCGAATATAGCAGGTTCTGGAGGATTGGACCCCTCATCGTCCGGATTGTTCCCTACTTGCCCTAAAATCAGGCCAGTGAAGAAGGTGGTCGCGGGATTGATCGTGCTGTCCGCCCTCGGGGCCGCCGGCATCATGGCCGACCAGGCGGTCGAGCGCGATCGCGAGTACCACCAGCTGATCCTGCAGGGCGACGAAGCGCTCAACCGGGGTCAGACGTTCGTGGCAATCGAGGCGTTCAGCGAAGCGATTGCGCTGAAACGAGGCTCCATGCTCGCCTACCTGAAGCGGGGCGAGGCGCACCACCGCCGGGGCGACGCCCCCGAGACGCTGACCGCGGCGCTTCGCGATCTCCGCACGGCGGCGTCGCTCGACCCTGCCTCGACGCGCACACTCGAGAAGCTCGGTGACGTCAATACCCTGCTGGGACGTTTCGCCAATGCGGCAGAGAACTACGAAGCGTATATTCGTCTCGACGACACGTCGGCCCCCGTTTTCTACAAACTCGCGCTGGCCTCCCGCGGCGAAGGGCGCCTCACTCGTGCGATTTCAGCCTTGCAGCAGGCGGTCGCGTTGAACCCCACCTTTCACGAAGCGCACTACGTGCTCGGCCTCTGCCTGCGCGATCGGGGTCAGCTTCCGGAAGCCCGGGACGCGTTCGAGCGGGCGATTGCGATTTCACCTGCCTTCATCCAGGCACGCGAGGAACTTGCCGAGCTCCACCGGATTCACCAGCAGACGCGTGACGAGATCGAACAGCTCGAAGCGCTCTATGCCCTCGACCCGAACAAGCCCGAACGTTTGATTGCCGTCGGCCGGGCGCACTTGCGGACGGGGAATCGAGAGCTCGCCGTGATGACGCTCGGGCGCGCTGCGGAACGCTTCAAGGATCACCCGGGTGTCTACGCGGCGCTGGGCCAGGTCTGGCTCGAGGCCGCCGAAGACAGTAGCGACCCGAGCGATCTCCGCAAGGCAATCGAAGCGCTCGAGACCGTTGCGGCGCAGTCGACGGCCGCCAGCGAGACGCTCGGCATGTACGGCCGCGCGCTCGCCCTGGCTGGACGGGACGAGGAAGCGGCAGCGACGTTCAGGCAGGCCTCGCAGCGCTTTCCCACCGATCCCGAAGTCCTTCCCCATCTCGCATCTGTCGCGCAGCGGCTTGGACATCTGGACGAGGCGCGGCAGGCGCTCGTGAAGTATTCGATCCTGGTCGACGAGGATCGCGACGAGGCCGTGCATGCCGCGCGTATCGCCGACCTCTCGATGCAGCTGAACGATGCTGTCGCAGCCGCGGCGTGGTACCAGAAATCAGACGGTTTGCGCGCGAGCGATGCGTCGCTGCTGGCGAGGATGGCCGACGCGCAATGGCGGGCCGGGCAAACGGAGAACGCGCTCGCGACGCTCAAGCGGGCGGTTGAAAAAGATCCAGACAATCCCCTCGTGCGTTCTGTGAGCCGCCGCCTTCAGGCGCGATGACGCTTCGGATCGAGCGCGTCGCGTAATCCGTCTCCGAGAAAATTGAACCCGAGCACGAGGGCGGCAATCGCGGCGCCGGGAAAGATTGTCAGGTGCGGTGCATCGAGCAGGTGCAGCCTCCCGCCGTTCAGCATGGTGCCCCAGCTTGGCGTCGGTGGCTGCACGCCGAGACCCAGGAAGCTCAGCGACGCTTCTGCCAGGATCGCGCCGGCCATTCCCAGTGTCGCCTGCACCATGACCGCCGGCATCGTGGTGGGCACGACGTGGCGAAGCAGAATGCGCGACGTTCCGGCACCCAGCGCGCGCGCGGCCTGCACGAATTCGAGCTCGCGCGCCTTGAGCACCTGCCCTCTCACCAGGCGGGCGTATCCAACCCAGCCGATGACCGACAGTGCCATCACCACGTTCGTCAGGTTCGGTCCCAGCACGGCGACCAGCGCGATAGCCAGCAGGATGCCCGGAAAGGCCAGCAGCACATCAATCGTCCGGCTGATAACGTCGTCGAGCCAGCCTCCGAAGTAGCCGGCGATCGATCCGAGCAGGACACCGATCACCGACGAGATGCCGACAACGGTGAGGCCGACAAACAGCGAGATGCGCGCGCCTGCGAGAACGCGCGAGAAAATGTCCCTCCCGAGCTCGTCGAGGCCGAAGGGATGTTCCATGCTGGGCCGCTCGAGGCGCAGGGCCAGCTCCTGCCCGGCGGGATCGTAAGGAACCGCCCACGGCGCGATGACCGCAGCGATCACCGTCAGGATCACGATCGCGGCGCCGACTTTGATCACGAGCGATCCACCCGGATGCGCGGATCGAGAAACCCGTACGTGAGGTCGGTAAGCAGGTTGACGCCAACGTATGTAACCGCGATCAGCAGGACGCATCCCTGCACCGTGGGATAGTCGCGAAAGCTGATCGACTGAATGAGCAGCCGCCCGATGCCCGGCCAGGCAAAGATCGTTTCGGTGATGACCGCCCCTGTCAGGACGACGCCGAACTGAAGGCCGAGAATCGTGACGATCGGAATCAGGCTGTTGCGGAAAGCGTGATGGAGGATGGCGCGGCTGCGTGAGACGCCTTTGGCGCGTGCGGCCAGCACGTACGGTTCGCGCAGCTCTTCGAGCAGGCTCGCGCGCGTCATGCGGGCCAGGATGGCGGCGAGCGCCGCACCGAGCGTCACCGCGGGGAGTACCAGGTGCGCCGGCGTTCCACGCCCCCCTACCGGCAGCCAGCCGAGCTCGACGGCGAACACGATCGCAAGCAGCGGACCGAGCCAGAAATTCGGTACCGAGATGCCGACGAGCGAAAGCGTCATCGCGCCGTAGTCGATGGCGGTGCCTCTCCAGACCGCCGCGATGATGCCGAGCGGCAGTGCGATCAGAACCGCGACAGCCATCGACGCGAAAGCCAGCTCGGCCGTCGCCGGCATCCGCTCGACAATCTGATTCAGCACGGGTTGATCGTTTCTCAGCGAGACTCCCAGATCACCTCTGGCGAGACCCTGGAGAAACGAACCGTACTGCACGAGCAGCGGACGATCGAGGCCAAGGCGCTCCCGTAGCTCCGCCACGTCCTCTGGTGCGGCTCCTTCGCCAAGCATTGCCTGCGCAGGATCGCCAGGAATGAAATGGATAAGAGAAAACACGAGCGTGGCCACGCCCAGCAGAACCGGAATCGTCAGCAGCAGCCGTCGGATGAGATATCTATGCATCGAGATTGAGGCGCTGCATCAGCTTCGCCAGACCCTGGCGGCTCACCCCGAGCGCAGCGGCCGCCCGGCCACGATGTCCGGCGGCACGTGCCAGCGCCGCGCGTACGAAGCGCGCCTCGAACTTGAGCCTCGCGCTTTCGAGGGATTCGTGAGAAGACAACTCTGCCGCCCGCGCGATCGCCGCCGGAAGCTCCGAGGCGCCGACGACACCACGCAGCGGCACCGCCGCGACGAGCGCCATGAGCACGTTCTGGAGCTCTCGAACGTTGCCGGGCCAATCATACCGCGCGAGGGCGGAAACGGCGCTCTGTCCGAGCACGGCTTTGCTGCCCATGCGCTCCGCCGACTGGCGCCAGAACCTGCCCGCAAGCAGCGGGATGTCCTCCACACGCTCGCGAAGCGGCGGCACGTTGATGCGAATCACGTCGAGCCGGTACAGAAGATCCTGCCGGAACCTGCCCGCGTCGACCTCGGCGCGCAGCGATCGATTCGTCGCGGCGATCAACCGTGCATCGAACGGCCGCGTGAAGTTCTCGCCGATCCGCCGGATCTCTCCTTCCTGCAGCACCCGCAGGACCTTCGCCTGCGCGCGGGACGAGAGCTCGCCCACTTCGTCGAGGAAGACCGTGCCCCCGTCCGCGCTTTCGAACAGGCCGAGACGTTCGATCGCGGCGCCGGTGAAGGCGCCTTTCGCGTGGCCGAACAGCTCGGCATCGACGAGGTCCTCGGGCATGGCGGCGCAGTTGAGCGCGGCGAAGCGACGATCGCGGCGGCAGCCCGCACGGTGAATGGCCCGCGCGACGAGCTCCTTGCCTGAGCCGCTTTCCCCTTCCAGCAGCACTGTAAAAGGGGCGTTTGCGGCGCGAGCGATGGCTTTGCGCATCTCTTCCATCGCCGCGCTGACGCCGATCAGATCGAACGGGGCGTCCTGGGTCGCGGGCATCGTCTGACGCTCCATGAGCACGTACACCAGCGGGGCGCATACGGCGCACGCGGCCGCGGCGAAGGCCAGTACCCGTTCGCTGCTTCCGGGGCCCTCGATGCTCCAACGCATCGCCATCGCGCCGATCACGCGCCCGAGATAATGAATGGGGACCGCTCCTTCCATCCAGCTTCCAGAACGTTCGGGCCGAATCGGCTGGCCGATGTCGATCGATCGCTGTGCCATTGCGGTATTCGATGTCCCAGACGACGCACACAGTCGCGGCGTCGAATTCTGCGATCCGAAGATTCCCACTCCGGCCGCCTGAACATGGCGGCGGATGGCCGTTGCAACACGCGACAGCGCGTCGGTTTCGTCCTCGGGACGATGAGAACCGGCAAGCAGATCTCGCAGACCATCGACATCCTGAAGGTCGGTGGCAAAGCTCGTCGGCTGGAAGCGGGCCGGCGATTCGTGGACGGCGGACGGCTTGCTGAGGCCGGCGAGCACAGATTCGATCCGCGCCTTCAGGAGCGGCGGTACGGCAGTGGCGCGAATGTTGTTGAGGTGACGCGCGGCGGCGCGCGCCGGGCCCAGTCGATCGGCCCTGCTCAGACCCTCGATGTATGTCAGGCGGAGTTCAATGGCCTGGAGAGGCAGATGGGCCGCGCGAGCTGCCGACAGGCCGTGCTCGACATGACACCGCAGCGCTTCGATGTCGCCGAGTCTGGCTTGTATCGACGCCTCGCACTCACGCACGACCGATTCGGTCGCGGCGTCGAGACGTGCCGGAGCCGGACGGGCGCGTTGGACGGCCTTCCAGGCGTCACCGATCGCGCCGGCCGCCACCTGGAGCCGCGCCGCCAGGCACCAGTATCTCGCGCACTGCCCGCCATCCCCCGAAGGGGTGATCGTTTCCAGCAGCGCTCGCGCATCAGCGCTCCGCTTTTGACAGAACAACACGCGCGTCAGCGCGAGTGCTGGATATAGCGTCGCCTCAGGATTTCCAAGCGCGGCAGAGGCCGAATACGCCGCGCGACAACTCTGCTCTGCCTCGCTGAGACGTGAGAGTTCGGTCTGCGCCATACCTGTACAGGCCATTGCTTCGATCGCACGTTCCGGTAGCCGAAGGTGCTGGAAGCGCTCGTGCGCGCTGGCGAAGAGCGCGCGGGCCTCCTCTGCACGCCCACGCGCCAAGAGAAGCCGGCCGAGCCGGAGACCAAGAGCGCCTGAACGGCCGGAGTCGCCTCGGCGGTCGCACGCCGCTATCGCGGCACGCAGCGCTCGCTCGGCGGCCGCGTGTCTTCCGCGTGCCGACAGGCGCTCGATTTCGGCTATCACCTGTCCGGCTCGCGGTTCCGCGAATCGTGAGCTGCTCCCGTACGCGGCGCGCCCCTCCGCCGCCTGCGCAGCCCGGCCGCTGTGCGAATGGGAGCGGCGTACCAGCATGCGCAGATCTCGTGGCACGAATTGCCGGAGACGAAGCACCGTCAAGGCGAGGCGGGCCGGCTCATCGCACCAATCGAGAAGGATCACCGAGCGCCCTGCGGCTACCTCCCGCACGACTGCATCAGACGCACCGTCGAGAAAAGCGAGATTGCACAGCACGAATCCGATCTGCCTCACGGCGCGTGCATCGGGAAGCTCGGTGAGGTACAGAATCCCTGCCGACGAACCGCGCGGATGCTCCAGCCACTCGAGGCTCACCGAGGTCGAGTGTGCGCGACCGTCCGGCTGCGGCTGCTGATGCACGGCGCGGGCTTCGAACCGAAGTGCAGTGCCGATGACATCGAAATCCACGAGCGTGCCTCCGGCCATCGCACGCGCGCAGACCTCCGCCCATGTCTGCTGTTCGGCTCGCGTGCCCGACGCTTCGCCGCGAACGTGCACGAAGGCGCCGGTGGCAAGATCGATCGCGTCAATCGTCACTTCTTCCAGTTGGACTCCGTCGAAACACAGAAACCGATCGGCGATCAACATGGCCATCCGGGATCTGTCGATCTGCAATCGGCTGGCCTTGCGAGAACCTGCGGGATCGTGCGGCTCGGCGCCCGAACGCTGCAGAAACTTCGTATAGAATGACGAGCCAATGCTGCGTTTTCTCACTGCCGGCGAATCGCACGGCAAAGGCCTCGTCGTCATCGTCGAGGGCATGCCTGCCGGAGTACGGATCGACTTCGACGCGGTCAACGAACAACTCAAGCGGCGGCAGGGCGGCTACGGGCGTGGACGGCGGATGGCCATCGAGTCGGACCGCGCCGAAGTGCTGTCCGGCGTGCGCGCGGGTGAAACGCTGGGGTCGCCGGTTTCTCTGCTGATCCGCAACAAGGACTGGGAGAACTGGCAACAGACGATGCACGCAGAGCTCGAGCCGCCGGAGGGCGCGACGGGAGCGCAGCGTCCCGTCGTGACGCGTCCGCGGCCGGGACATGCCGACCTGGCGGGAGCGATCAAGTACGACCGTACAGATATCCGTGACGTGCTCGAACGCGCGAGCGCCCGCGAGACGGCGGCGCGCGTGGCGGCGGGTGCCGTCGCACGGCAGTTGCTTGAAAGGTTCGACGTTGAAATCGTCAGCCACGTCTACCGGGTCAACGGCATCGGTCTCGACTCGCCCCTGCGAGTCACGTTCGAAGCCGCCCGCGATATCGGCGCGGACTCGGCGCTCCACTGCGCCGATCTGGATGCAGAGGTCAGGATGATCGCGGAGATCGATCGGTGCCGCGAGGCCGGGGACACCGCGGGTGGCGCGTTCGAGGTCATCGCACGTGGGCTTCCCGTGGGACTGGGCAGCTACGTGCAGTGGGATCGCAAGCTCGACGGCCGGCTGGCTCAGGCGATGATGTCGATTCCAGCGATCAAGGGAGTGGGCATCGGCATCGGGCCGAATGCCGCATCGGTGCCCGGCTCGCAGATGCACGACGAAATCGTTCCCGCGCCGGGCCGGACGAAGCCCCCTATCGGCGTCGCGCGGCCCACGAACAACGCGGGCGGTCTCGAAGGCGGGGTCACCAACGGCGAAGACCTGAGAATTTCAGGCTTCATGAAGCCGATCGCCACGCTGATGAAACCTCTGCGGTCTGTCGATCTCGCCGGGATGAACCCGGCCCCGGCCGTCATCGAACGAAGCGACGTCTGCGCGATCTCCGCGGCCGCCGTCGTCGGCGAGGCTGTCGTCACCCTCGTCCTGGCGGATGCGTTTCTCGAGAAATTCAGCGGCGATTCACTGGGAGAAATCCAGCGCAACTACGCCGGCGCCACGGAGCGGGTGCAGGCGAGGTTCAAGACGCCTCGTTCGGCGCCGCCCACCCGCGAGGAGCGCTGACGCGGGTGATTCGGCCGATCCTGAAATTCGGCGAGGCCCCGCTCCAGGTGCAGGCCGCAGACGTCGGCGAGCTCACGACGGACATCCAGAAGCTCATCGACGACATGATCGAAACGATGTATGCGGCGCCCGGTATCGGGCTCGCCGCTCCACAGATTGGCATTCCTCTCCGTATCTTCGTCGTCGATCTGTCTCTCGGGCGCGAGCGCAACGATCTGATGGTCTTCGTCAATCCGGAGTTCGTCGAGCTCGAGGGCGTGCAGCTCGAAGAGGAGGGCTGTCTGAGCGTCCCCGGGTTCAATGCGACCGTCGCCCGCCCCATGCGAGCGGTCGTCCGCGGGCTGGATCGGGACGGCACGCTGCGCACGGCGGAGGGAACGGACCTGCTCGCGCGCGCGTTTCAGCACGAGATGGATCACCTCGATGGAAAGCTGTTTCTCGATCGCGTTCGGGGAATCAAGCGTGACCTGATCGTCAAGAAAATCCGCAAGATGGCTCGCGCCGGGAAATGGTGAACGCGGCGCCTCTTCGAATCGTCTTCTTCGGCACGCCGGACTTCGCTGTTCCCACGCTGCACGCCATCCACGAATCCCGACATCACGTTGCCGGAGTGGTCACGCAGCCCGATCGCGCGCGAGGACGTGGCCAGCACTCGCAGGCAAGTCCCGTCAAACAGGTCGGTGAGCAGCTCGGTCTCCCGATCCTGCAGCCGGCACGGTTGCGGGAAGAGGAGTTTCTCGAACGCCTGCGGGCGCTGAACGCCGACATCGGCGTCGTCGCGGCGTACGGCAAGATCCTCACCGATGTGGTGCTGTCGATTCCCGGGCAGGGTCTCATCAACGTCCACGCGTCGCTGCTGCCCAAGTACCGCGGCGCCGCGCCGATTCACAGAGCCGTGATGGCTGGCGAGACATCGACCGGCGTCACGATCATGCGAGTGGTCAAGGCGCTCGACGCCGGTCCGATGCTGTCGACAGTCACGCGTCCAATTGGAGAGGCAGACACGAGCGTGGAGGTCGAGCACGATCTCGCCCGGCTGGGCGCACGCGCGCTGGTTGACGCACTCGATGCTCTCGCCACCGGGCACACATCAGAAACGCCCCAGGACGAAGCGGAAGCGACCTACGCGCACAAGATCGAGAAGGCCGACGGCATCATCGACTGGTCCCGGCCGGCGCGTGCGATTCACAACCAGATTCGCGGCCTGCATCCCTGGCCTCACGCGTACTCCGACCTTCAGGGGGAGCGGGTGATTATCCTGCGCTCCGAAGTGGCCGACGCAGAGTCCCGGCGAGCGGAACCCGGCACCGTGATTCACGCGCGTGGCAGCGACTTCATCATCCAGACTGGCGAAGGCGCGCTGCGCCTCTTGCTGCTGCAGCGCGAAGGGCGGCGGCCGCTGCCCGCTCGCGATTTTCTCGCCGGAAAACCCGTCGACACCGGAGCGACGTTTCACACCTCGCGCGTGGCGCCATGATCGCGCCCGCGCGTACCGCCGCGTTGACCGCGCTGCGCGAGGTCAATGCCGATCGCGCCGATCTGCCCGCCGCTCTTAATGCTGTCCGGCCGGGATTGCAGGACGAGCGCGACCGTGCCCTGGCAACGGACCTCGTCACCGGCACGCTTCGATGGCAGCGGCAACTCGACTTTCTCATCGAGCACTTTGCCAGGCGCCCGCTCGCCAAACTCGATTTCGATGTGCTGCAGATTCTGCGCCTCGCCGTGTATCAGCTCATCCACCTCGATCGCGTTCCCGCCGCCGCGGCCGTCAATGACGCTGTGGCGATGACGCGGCGCGCGCGCAAGACGAGCGCCGCCGGCCTCGTCAATGCGGTTCTGCGCGCGATCTCGCGCAACTCGCACAGGCTGCCGCTGCCGGCACGCCCCCCTGATGGCGATCCACGCGCCTACCTGGAAATATCGCTGTCGCATCCCGGCTGGCTCGCCGATCGATGGCTCGAGCGCTATGGGTTCGATGCGGCCGAAACGTGGGAGCAATTCGACAATATCGCGGCGCCGCTCACGCTTCGCGTCAACCGGCTGAAGACGGATCGTGCGTCGCTGACCCGGGCACTCGGCGATTTCGGTGTCGCCGTCGAGCCGGCGCGTTACGCGCCAGACGGCCTCATCGTCACTTCGGGCAATCCGCTCCGCACGCCGCTCGCCGGAACCGGACAGTTCGTTCTCCAGGATGAAGCGTCGCAACTCGTTGCCCTGCTCGGCGCGCCGGAAGCCGGCATGAAGGTGCTCGATACGTGTGCGTCGCCCGGAGGCAAGACGACCGCAATGGCCGCCATGGCAGGCGATCGCGCGGAGATCGTGGCGATTGACGTACGGAGCGCGCGCGTCCAGCTCCTGCGCGAGACCGTTCGCGCAAGCGGCGCGCAGAACATCCGCGTGCTTCAAGCCGATCTCGAGGCCGGCCTGCCATTCGGGCCGCGGTTCGACCTCGTGTTCGTCGATGCACCCTGTTCGGGAATGGGCACGGTGCGGCGGGACCCGGACATCCGCTGGCGGCGGACGGAAGCCGATCTTGCGCCCCTGGCGGCCGCCCAGTTGAAGATGATTCGTAACGCCGCCGATGCCGTTGGCGCGGGCGGCCGCCTGATTTATGCGACCTGCTCGAGCGAGCCCGAGGAAAACGAGCGCGTCGTCGAAACCTTTCTTTCGGGGGACAGCCGGTTTGCCGCCGTCAATCTGCGCAAGGACAGGCCGGCGGCCTTCGAGGCGCTCAAGGAGGTCATCGACGAGACGGGTGTCTTGCGTACGTTGCCCCACCGACACGGCCTCGAGGCATTCTTCGGTGCCGTCCTCCGGCGTGTAAAATAGGGGTCTGCACTCGACGCCTCATCCATCATGCGCTTGAACACACGCCTGTGGAGCGCCGGCCGGTTCCTGACCATCGCCGCGTGCCTTGTTGCCACCTATCTGCTGTTCGCCGTCGCCGCGATGCGCGTGGCCTTGCGCGTGCGCGAGGTTCCTGTGCCAGAGCTTCGCAATCACACCGTGGCAGAGGCGACGGCGATGCTTCAAGAGGCGGATCTCGCGTTGACCGTCGATCAGAGCGGGCGGCTGGATCCGAAAATCCCTGCGGGACGCATTGCCCAGCAGGAACCAGCACCGGGAGCGATTACCCGGCGCCAGCGCAGCGTTCACGTGTGGATGAGCCAGGGCCCGCGAATCACCGTCATTCCCGCGCTCACCGGTGAATCGGAGCGCGCGGCACAGCTGCGGCTCCAACAGGATGGGCTGGCGGTTGCGTCGCTCGCCGAAGTGCGTTCGTCGGATTTCCCGAGCGGCACGATCATCGCGCAAGAGCCGCCTGGAAGCGCTCACGGTACCGAAGTCGCGCTTCTCGTCAATCGCGGCGAGCGGAGCCACAACTACGTGATGCCCGATGTGATCGGCGTGTCCGGTTCGTCAGCTGTCGACCTGCTTCGCACGCGCGGCTTCCGTGTCACGATCGTCGGCGAACTGCCCTATCCGGGCGTACCGGCGGGCATCGTTCTTCGTCAGTTCCCGTCCGCCGGATTCCAGATCGCGGCAGGGGATCCGATTTCGCTGGAGGTCAGCCGTTGAGCGTCAAACAGGTCCGCATTGCACCGTCGATACTTTCGGCTGACTTCGCTGCGCTGGGCGCGGGCATCGCTGCGGCCGAACGGGGGGGCGCCGATCTGATTCACGTGGACGTCATGGACGGTCACTTCGTCCCGAACATCACCATCGGGCCGCCCGTCGTCAAGTCGATCAAGCGCGTCGCGCGTGTCCCGCTCGATGTGCACCTGATGATCAGCGACCCCGACAGGTACGCCGAGGCCTTCGTCGAGGCGGGCGCCGACATGCTCTCGGTGCACGTCGAGGTGCTGCCCCATCTGCACCGGTCGATCGCATTCATCAAGAACCTCGGCGTCAAGGCCGGGGTCGTCCTCAATCCGTCGACACCGGCGATTGCGCTCGAGGAAGTCGCAGGCGATCTCGACTTCGTGCTGGTCATGTCGGTCAATCCCGGGTTCGGCGGCCAGAAATTCATCCCGAAGAGCCTGCATAAAGTGGCCGCGATTCGAGAGATGCTCGACCGCGCCGGCAACGCGGGAGCGCCAATCGAAATCGACGGCGGTGTCGATCTCTCGAACATCGCGCGGGTGGTCGATGCCGGCGTCGAGATCGTCGTCGCCGGGTCGGCGATCTTCAACACGCCCGATCCGACCGCAGCCACCAGGGCGCTGAAAGACGCCGCGGCGGCTGTCGCTTCCTGATGGCCGCCAAGCCTCCTCAAACGATCAACATTCGCGTGCGCTACGCCGAAACCGACAAGATGGGCGTTGTCTATCACGCGAACTATTTCGTGTGGTTCGAAATGGGCCGTTGCGAGCTGCTGCGCGCGATCGGCCGCAGCTATCGGGAGATGGAAGCGTCCGGTATCGGTCTGCCGGTGATCGAAGCGCACTGCGAGTACCGGTCGCCGGCGAAATACGACGATGAGCTGATGGTGAGGACGACCGGAAAGCTGATTTCGCGGACGCGGGTTGAATTCGAGTACGAGATTACCCGTCCGCTCGATTCGACCGTGAATGCAGTCGGCCGCACCGTCCATGCGGCCATCGACACAACCGGGCGGCCCTGCAGGCTGCCCGATTACATACGGGAGCTACTGGAATGAAGGCCCTGGTTACCGGCGCCGCCGGTTTCATCGGATCGCACTTGTCAGCCGCGTTGCTCGATTCCGGAGCGACCGTTGCCGGCATCGATTGCTTCACGGATTACTATCCGCGGGCGTTGAAGGACGCCAACCTCGACACCGTCAAGGGGCGGGCGGGTTTCAGCTTTACCGAGGGTGCGCTGCAGGATCTGGACCTGAGCGCTCTTCTGGACGGCGTGACCCACGTTTTTCACCTGGCCGGCCAGCCAGGGGTGCGAAAGAGCTGGGGACGCGATTTCGACGTCTATATCAGGGACAACATTCAGGCGACCCAGCGCCTGCTCGAAGCCGTGACACGGATGCCGATCCAGAAATACGTCTACTCGTCGAGCTCCTCGGTCTACGGCGACAACGTGCCACTGCCGATGCGTGAAGACACCTATCTTCAGCCCCTGTCTCCATACGGCGTGACGAAGCTGGCCGGCGAGCATCTCGGAAACCTCTACTTCGCGAATCACGGGGTACAGACCGTTTCGCTGCGATATTTCACGGTGTATGGGCCCAGGCAGCGCCCGGACATGGCATTCTCCCGGTTTTTGACCGCCGCGCGAGACGGCACGCCGATCACGGTCTACGCCGACGGCGAGCAGACGCGCGACTACACCTTCGTGTCGGACATCGTTGCGGCCAACATGGCCGCGGCCGCCCAGGGACATCCGGGCAGCGTGTACAATATTGGTGGGGGCTCGCGGGTGACGTTGAACCACGTCCTCGAGCTGATACGAGCCGTGACCGGCAAGACTGTCGCCATTCAGCGGGAACCGGCGCAGAAAGGCGACATGCGCCACACCTACGCCGATACGTCGGCCGCGGGCCGAGATCTCGACTTCAAACCGCGGGTCACTCTCGAGAACGGCCTCGACCAGCAATACCGGTGGCTGACTAGATGAAAACATCGCGCTCTCCGCTCGTCGTCCTGTGTTCCCTGCTTTCTCTGGCTCTGGTGGCCGGCGCGTGCGGGTCCAACGCACCTGTAGCGACAGGTCCCGGTGACGCGGATCAGATTCTTCTCGACCGCGGAAACGCCTCGATCAAGGAGAAATCGTGGACGAGGGCGCGCACGTATTTCTCGGAGCTCCTGGAGTCGTATCCGCAGAGCCCGCTCCGCGCCGAGGCGAAGCTCGGCGTCGGCGATTCGTTCCTCGGCGAGAACAACGCCGCGTCGTATGTGTACGCACAGAACGAGTACCGCGAATTCCTGGCCTTTTATCCGACGAACCCGCGCGCCGATTACGCGCAAATGCAGCTCGGCATGGTGCACTTCAACCAGATGCTGAGCCC
>JGI10216J12902_103710192_pt1 | contig 18067 bp, 17 predicted proteins | sample KanNatreferecore_FD_12902 | JGI IMG/M metagenome (IMG submission 12902)
TCAGTCACAGATCCCTGTGGATATGCTCCTTCGTCACGCCTCGTCGGCGGGCCGTTTTGGGAGAAACAGCAATATCCATAGCTTTTTAACGGGCTGTTAGGGCCGGGCCTGCTTTTCGGGCCTGGTCATTCCGCGACACACCGTTTGCAACCCTTCAAGCAACGCGCTCCAATCATCTTCGGTCGCTTCCCATCCGCTGCTGAAGCGGAGGACGCGCCCTGCGGCAGAGGGCGAGTAACCCATTGCGGCCAGCACGTGCGAGGGTTCTTCCTTGCCGCTGGAGCAGGCCGAGCCGGTGGACACCGCGAACCCCGACTTGTCCAGCTTTACCACCCACCGTTGGTGGCCGCCCGCCTCAGGCATCAGCGCGGACACGGTATTCCAGAGCCGCGACTGACCGGGGCCAATCAACTCCGCGCCGGGCAGCGCTTTCTGCATTCGCTCGACGAAGCCGTCGCGCCAACCGAGGCGCAGCATGACCGCCGCGGGCCATTTCGATTTCGAGGATGATCTTCCGTGATCTTTGATCCGCGGCGCCCCCTCCTCTGCGCCTGCCAGCGCGGCTTCGCGCAGCTGGAGCGCCGCCATCATCGAAAGGACGCCGGCGACATTTTCGGTTCCTGCTCGACGGCCCTCCTCCTGGGGCCCGCCGCGCAAGAGCGGTTCCACGCGACCTTTGGCCGGACATTTGAGGAATCCGACTCCCTTTGGGCCGCCGAACTTATGCGCAGCGCCGCTCACGAAATCGCAGTCGCCGAGGCCTGCCGCCGGCAGCTTGCCGGTCCATTGCGCCGCATCGCAGAAAAAGGGGACCTCGTATTGCCGGCAGATCGCCAGCGCTTCGCGCCACGGCTGCAGCACGCCGGTTTCATTGTTGGCCGCCATGATGGCGACCAGGCCCGGCCGTTCGTGCGCCATTTCCTCGGCCAGCCAGTTCAAGTCAACGGCGCCGGCGTGGGTGACGGGAATCAACCGATGCCGCTTGGGAAAGTAATGCCTCGTCGCGGAGAGCACGCAGGGATGTTCAATCGCCGAGATCCACACGTCGGCGCCGCCATCCAACACCCGGGCGAAATGATGAATCACGGTGTTGTTCGACTCCGTCGCGCCGGACGTCCAGACGAGGTCAAACGAGTCGCAGCCGAGAAACCCGGCGAGTTGCTCGCGGGCCGCGGTGATAGCCGCGTCCGCCCGGCTCCCGAGGCGATGCGGGCTGGAAGGATTGCCGATGAAGTTCTCCATCGCTTCGAGCCACGCCTGCCGCGCCTGCGGCAAGAGGGGCGTCGTGGCGTTGTGGTCGAAGTAGAGCATTTGTTCGGCCCGCACTAAGGCGAGATCCGGCTCCACAAAGGGTACTCCATGCTCTGTTTCTGACGAGCCTTTTTCGTCGAAGCCCTGCCACCACGGGTCCCATGATGCCGCCCGGTCGGCAGATCGGCTGAAAGAACCGCCCATCTCAAACATCCGCGCCGCTGCCGTCGGCCCTGAGCACAAAGAAAAACTCGCTGCCCTGGTCGGGAGCGTTGCGCACACCGATATGCCCGCCGTGAGCCAGTACAATCTCCCGGGCGATGGACAATCCAAGCCCGACTCCGCGCTTCTCCTGGCCGGGGACGCGGAAGAAGCGGTCGAAAATGCGGCTCTGATATTCTTCGGGCACTCCCGGCCCCGGATCGGCGACGCAGAATTGGACGCCGCCATCCTCGGCGCGCGTGGCGCGCACGAGAATCTCCGAGCCGGACGGCGCATGCTTGATGGCGTTGGTGATGAAATTGGAGAAGACATGGCCGATGCGATGGCGGTCCACGGACACGGGAGGCAGTCCTTCGGGAACATCGCCGCGCAGCCTGCGGCCGCGGGCGACGACTGTTTCATTCATTTCTTCGACGACGTTTCGGATCAGGTCGGCCGGCGCGGTTTCTTCCTTCTGAAGCTCGGGGGTTCCCTGTTCGAGCCGGGCGAGATCCAGGAGCGTGTTCAGGATGCGAAGCAGGCGTTCCGCATCATCGCAGGCCGTGCGGAGCAAATCCTGTTGTCGCGAGGTCAGCGGGCCGAGGGCCTTTTCGAGAAGCATGTGCAGAACCATCCGTACGCTGGTCAGCGGCGTCTTCAACTCATGGCTGACGGTGGCCACGAGGTTCGTTTTGATATCATCCATGAGCCGGAAGCGGGTGATGTCATACAGGACCAACGCCACGCCCCAAGGGTCGTCTTCCCGACCATGACGCATGACGACGATGCGCGGGAGAAAATGCCTGTCTTCGTTGCCGACGTTCAACTCGAGGGCCGCCTTGAAGTCCTGCGGAAGAAAGTCCCGCCCTTCACTGCGGGCCGCCGCCATCAGTTTCTCGAGCGAGGCTGGAAGTCCTCCGTCGGGATGAAGTTGTGTCAACAGCTCTTCGGCCGCTGGATTCTTGAGTTCGATGTCACCGTGACGATTGAAGACAAAGATCGGATCCGGAAACGAAGCCAGCGTCGTCTCCATCGTGCGATGAAGGCGGAGGATCTGCTCGGACGTGTTTTGGCGGTAGGAACGAAGCTGGGCCGCCATTCGGTTGAAGGCGCCGGCCAGTTCGCCGAGCTCATCGCGCGAAGCCACGGGAACAGTCTGGTCGAACTTGTCCTCGGCCATTTCGCGGGTCGCCCGGGTCAACGCCTGGATGGGATCAAGAATGGAACGGCCGAGATGATAATACGCATAACTGGAAATGATCAGAGCCACCATCAAGCCCACCACCATCCAGAATTTCATCTGTTCGCCCGTGGCCCGGACCTCGAGGCTGGTCGCCAGAACGGCTTCATGATGGATCCGGCGGCATTCGGCAAGCGATTCCTCCACGGCCGCTTTGGCCGGCAAAAGCTTCTCCTCGTAAACCGCGATCTGCTCCGACAGCCCCTCGCCATTGAGGATGGCCGCCGCGGCGGATTGAAAGTCGTGATGGCTGGTTTCCAGGCGTTGGATCAAAGCATCGGCGCGGGGGATGGTCGGATTCTGCGACTGGCCCTTGAGGTTTTGCGAAAAGATCGCGTTCTGGGTCGCAAACGCCTGAGCGGCATTGTTGGTCCGGCTCGCCAGCACCATGACGATCTGCCGGTCCATCCGCGTCAGTGCGTCACCCATCTTCTGGAGCGCGATCAGGCTCTCGTGGTGCCGCGAGATTGTCGCATCCACGCTGCTGGTCAGGCGGGAAAAGAGCACGACCGCATAGACGCCGATCGCCAGGAGGATCACCAGAAACGGCACCAGGTTCAGAAACAACCGCGCGCGCAGCATAGTAACCTGTCGGTCCTCTGGTGACTAAAGGTTGAATCGTTTTCGTTTTCGGTAAAGCGTCGCCGGGTCGATGCCCAGCACCTGCGCGGCTTCCTCCATGGTCGAAGACTGGCCGAGCACCCGCCGGATGTGAGCCTGTTCCAACTCCGCGATCGAGACACGGGCGCCGACCTGAAAGCCGTTGGCCGGATGAACCGAGGTCTCCTGCATCCGCTCCGGCAAATCGTCTTTGTCGATTTGGTCCCCGGCGGCGACGATGACAGCGCGTTCGATGACATTGCGAAGTTCGCGCAGGTTGCCGGGCCAGGCGTAGTGCAGAAATGCCTGCTCGGCGGCCGGGGTAAATCCGTTGAGCCGCTTGCCACATTGCGCCGCGAAGAACTGAAGAAAATTGCCGGCCAGCTTGAGAAGGTCGTTGCGCCGTTCCCGCAACGGCGGCATCTGCAGGGTAATTACGTTCAACCGGTAAAAGAGGTCCTCGCGAAACCGGCCCTTCTGCGCCGCCTGTTCGAGGTCACGATTGGAGGCGGCAATGACACGAACGCTGGCGCGACGCACCTTCGATTCGCCAACGCGCTCGTATTCCTTCTCCTGCAGCAAGCGAAGCAGCTTGGGTTGAATTTCCAGCGGCATCTCGCCGATCTCATCGAGAAACAGCGTTCCGCCGTCGGCCGCCGCCACCTTGCCCCAGGTATCGATCACGGCTCCCGTGAACGCGCCTTTGACATGCCCGAATAATTCGCTCTCCAGCAACTCTCGCGAAAGGCTCGGGCAGCTCACCGTGACGAAAGCATTTTCCCGCTGCGGACTGTTGTCATGAATTGCCCGCGACAGCACGCCCTTGCCCGTCCCGCTTTCGCCCAGGATCAGAATGGTCGCCGGCGTCGTGGCCGCCTTGATCGCAAGATCGATGACCTTCTGCATGGCCGGTTCGCTCGTGGACAGATCGACAGCCGGCGAATCCGCCGAGAGTCGGGATTCCAGTTCCGCCACGCGACCTTTGAGCCTCCGCGTCTTGATAATCCGGGCAAGCACCTGCCGAATCTGTTCGGGTGTGAATGGCTTGGGGATATAGTCCACGGCGCCCCGCCGGATGGCCTCGACGGCGGTGTCGATGGCCGCGTAAGCCGTGAAGACGACAACGTCGAGTTGCGGATCCAGCTTCAGCAACTTCGGGAGCACATCAAGGCCATTCTCGCCGTCCAATTTCAGATCCAAAAAGGCAATCTCAAAATGGGCCTGGTCGAGCTGTTTGAGAGCCGCCGCACCGTCGGTCACACTGACCGTCTCGTGCCCCATCCCTTCCAGCAGCACGCCGGTGGTCTTGCGGATGTTTTCCTCGTCGTCGATGATCAACAGACGCATAGCCAGATTTCAGATATCGAATAGTCGTTTCTCTGCGACCCAGACTGGACGGGACGCTCGCGGTTTGCGCACGCGGCACAACATCGATTCCCATGCGACCGGGCGGCCACGACCCATCGCGGCCGGCGATCACTCCCCCAAACCGGGAGGCGCGTCCGGACGAGCCGCTCCTTCTCACAGCCTGAGCAGCCCGTTCGCTTTCAAGTGGTGAAGTGAAGTTCCGACAAGCACCACGGCGTCATGCAGGTCCGCGAGACTTTGCGCGGACACCATGACGGCACCGTCATGCAGCAATTCCTCGCAGTCTCGAACCACCGACTGGAGATCGTGCAACAGACTGTCCCTCGTCACTTTGTCTGAACGCGCACTCATGCTCATTATACAATCAACCGCTCTGGCGACCCGGCACAGATGGGTTGGTTAGCTGGAGAACTTCGCTTTGGTTTTCTCGTAGGCCTTCTGCAACTCGTCAAAGGCGGTGTCAAAGGCGGCCTTTGCGTCCGCCCACATTTCCTTTGAGCTCTGCTTCAATGTGTTCAGTTGTTTGTCCACCTCGGATCGTTGCCGCCGCAGAGAGGTCATGAGCTGATCGGCCTCGGCTTTTGCGTCGTCTTTCACGGTGCTGGTCTTGGCGGTCAAGTCCACAATCCTGGCGTCAAGTTCGCGGAGCTTCGTCTCTGTCTTCGCGACGAACTCGTCCTTGTTCTCGGCAACGTATTGCTTGGTCGTGTCCACGGCTTCCTTCGTCTCCCGCTTCACGTCTTGCCCGGTCGCCTGCCGCTCAGACTGGGGTGTCGGGCGGTCACATCCAGCAATCAACAAAGCAAGCGCCAACGCTACGAATGAGTATTGAGGTTTCATTTTTCGATTTTCTTTCTTTTACAAGGTTCACGGCGCGCTGCGCGTGGCAGCGCATCGCGTTCCTATCTGTTCCGTTACGAAGCTGCTCAAACCCGTGTCGTCCTTCCGAAAATCAACGACAGCACAAACAGGATGAGAAACAGCACGAACAACGCTTTGGCGATCCACGCTGCCGTTCCGGCGACTCCGGCAAATCCGAGCATTCCGGCCAGGAGCGCGATGATCAAAAAGCTCAGGGACCAGCCCAACATAAGTTCCTTTCCAGACGGCCAGCACCTAGCTGCCTTTCTGTTGGCAATCGGCGACCGGATCGGTTCATCGAGTTGCCGGGTTGTTCCGTTCTGACAAATGTTGAAGCCGATGCCATGCCACAACGCGGCACGATCAACTCAACCCGTTGAAGAGGTGTTCGTTAACCCGTTACAACGACGTTGCCGCACGTTGGTTCGCCGCGCCTTGCGTTGCACTCTGCAAGCTGGCGACTCCGGTCCGCCTTGCAGAGTGCAACCCCAAGCGAATAGTTCATTCGAACGGCTGGCTCATGTCGGCCGCACCCGACATGCATCTTCTCGAACCGGGCAGCGACGCGAGTTGTCCGGAAAAAGAAAGTTCCGAAGCGCCAGCAACGCTTCGGAACTTGGAGGAATGCAACCAGGTCGCATGGCACCCGGTTGCCTGGAGGGGGAACGACAGTCTATTTACGCTGTATCACAGTGATGCGTTTCAAAAGTTTCGTTCATGTCACTCGGCGGTTGACACGGGACGCCCCGCGCAGCATCCGTCAGCGATTCAACGCCGCTTCCAGCCGGACGCGTGCCAGCCCACGATTTCCGGCACTTTCCCCGGAATAGACGGAAAATCGGGCGATTGCAGGTGCGCCGGTTGTCGCGGACTGGTGCAAGTTGCAAGGCTCGCGCCCTCCCGGTTGCAGATTGCACACGGAAGCTTCGGCCGTCATCGTCTCGGGATTCGGTGTGGGCAGCGGGTTGGGCAAGGAACACGACTCCGGCGGGGCAACGCCCGGCCCGGTCAAGACTTGCCAGCACGTTTCAAACAACTCAATGTTCGCGAAGATTCGAAGATTGTGACCGTCGAGCCGTCCAGGACTCTTCACTACAAACGCTCGCATTTCGCGACGCAGTTGCCGGTGGATTACTTCTATGCGCCGTCGCATTGCTGGATCGCGCGGCAGGAAGATGACGCGTGGCGCGTCGGTCTAACCAAATTTGCCACGCGGATGCTCGGCGAGATGGTGGACCATGGTTTTGAGATCGAGGCCGGCGCCGCAATCGCGCCCGGTCAAATCATCGGGTGGGTCGAAGGGTTCAAAGCCATCTCCGACATCTTCTGCATCGCCGAGGGCGCCTTTGCGGGCGCCAACCCGGCCTTAAAGGACAGAATCTCCACCATCAACAAAGATCCGTATGGCACCGGTTGGCTTTACCTGATACGAGGAAAACCTGACACGAAGTGCGTGGACGTGCACGCTTATCGCGCCATTCTGGACAAAACGATCGACAAGATCCTGGAAAAACAGAAAGCCGAGGAAATCAATTGAGCACCCCAGTTTCGAATTCCGGGAAGGCCCGCTATATCATGATCGGCGGCTTCCTTGGCGCGGGTAAGACAACTTCCGTGGCACGCATCGCGCAACGACTGGTCGATCAAGGCAGAAGGGTCGGTCTCATTACAAACGACCAGGGCAGCGAATTGGTGGACACGGCGATGCTGCGCTCGCGAGGCTTCGCCACCGAAGAAATACCCGGCGGCTGTTTCTGCTGCCGCTTCAATTCGCTCGTCGACGCCGCGAACAAACTCACGACGGCGACATGCCCTGACGTGTTTATTGCCGAGCCGGTGGGCAGCTGCACGGATCTGGTCGCGACCGTGACCTATCCGCTGCGACGCATTTACGGCGACCGTTTCATCATCGCGCCACTGAGCGTCCTGGTGGATCCAATTCGCGCGATGCGAATCCTGGGTTTGGAAGAGGGCGCGAAGTTCTCTGACAAAGTGCTCTATATTTATCGCAAGCAACTCGAAGAGGCCGACATTATCGTGATCAACAAGTGCGACCTGCTGGACGCGGCGAAGCGAACGACCTTGCGCCAGACGCTTCACCGTGAATTCCCGCGCGCGGAGATTCAGGAAATATCGGCGCGGAAAGGCACGGGGTTGGACGCGTGGTTCGATCACATCACCGCGGCCGAACAGGCCGAGCGCGGCGCGATGGCGGTCGAATACGACCTCTACGCGGAAGGCGAGGCTCTGCTCGGCTGGTTGAATTGCACGGCCCGACTTTCGGCCGAAGGCGGCTTCAACGCCAATGCCGTGTTGAAACAGCTGGCTGGCGACATTCAGAGACGGTTGCAGGTGGCAGGGGCGGAGATTGCCCACCTCAAGATGACGCTGAGTCCGGACAAAGGCCTGGGCGACATCGCCGCGATCAATCTGGTGCGTAACGATTACGTGCCCGAGGTGTCACTAGACCTCGAAGAGCCGGTGGAAAGCGGCCAGTTGATCATCAACGTGCGCGCCGAGACGGCGCCCGAGGCGTTGCGCGACGCTGTCCGAGCGGCCATCGCGAGTCTGACGGGCCGAGAAACGGGATTGAAGGCCGGGTTGGAGCACCTGGAGTACTTTCGACCGGGCAAGCCGACGCCAACGCATCGCATGACCACGCCGGTATGATTGTGGACGCCACCCCTGGGGTGCTCGAATAAAACGATGCATTGCGGCAAACGGAATCAATGATAGGCTGGCGGCACAAATCATGACGACGACGCGCATCCTGTTCTGCAACTGCACTTATGCCCAAGTGGTTCCGAAAGAGGTCAAGGAAGCGGTCTTGAAGAAGCTCTGCGAATCGGGCGTGGCGTTTGATGCCGCTGCCGATCTTTGCGAGATGTCCGCCCGCAGAGATCCGTCGCTGAAACGCCTGGCCGACGGGGGAACGCTGAAAATCGCGGCGTGTTATCCGCGCGCGGTGAAGTGGCTCTTTCACGCGGCCAAGGCCGACCTTCCGCTCGATGCAACCGAAGTGCTGAACATGCGCGTGCAGAATGCTGACGAAGTATGCGCGGCGCTGTTCAGCGCCGAGTTGAAGCCAAACCTGCCCCCGGGAAAAGCGAACGCCACCGATGCACCGACGCCTGCGCTTGCTTAGGTGGAACCCGGAACCCGAAATTCAAAGCCATGTCCCTAAGAGACCAATCCGCGCTCCGCATTGTCCTTTACGAAGGCAACGGGGCGCGGCCCCTCGAAGCGGCCGATCGCTTCGCAACCATGTCCGCGTTGTTGGAGAAAGGCTTCACCGTCACACGGGTTGCCGGCGAGGGGAGGGTCGCAGCGCCGGACCGCGCTTCGCTTCTGGTGTTGGGAAGATTTGACGACGGCAGACCGCCGCAAGCCGAAGACGCCGACGGTCAGGTGAACCTCCGTTTTGAGAACATCGATGGCTTCGATGCAAACCGCGTCTCGGAAATCGTCGAAACAGTCCGTGCCGGGACCAACGCCGCGAAGCACGGCGATTGGAAGCCGTGGTTCCCGGTAATCGACTACGATCGCTGCACGAATTGCATGCAGTGTCTGAGTTTCTGCCTCTTCGGCGTCTATGGCGTGGACGGGGAACACAAGATCCAGGTGCAGAACAACGACAACTGCAAGACCAACTGCCCCGCCTGCTCGCGCGTCTGTCCTGAAGCCGCCATCATGTTCCCGAAATACAAGGCCGGACCAATCAACGGCGACACGGTTAGCGACGCGGATCTTCAGCGCGAGAAAATGAAGGTGGACATCTCCGCCCTGCTTGGCGGCGATGTCTATTCGCTCCTCCGCGAACGCAGCGAGAAGGCAAAAAGCCGGTTCAGCAAGGAACGCGACGAGAAGAAGGCGTTGACCGAGCGCCAGAAATGCCTGATCAAACTCGCCCAGGCCGGCGACATTCCGCCCGAAGTGCTGATGAGCCTGCCGTCGCCGGAGGAGATTGCGCGCCGTTCGGAAGAAGCTAAGGCCAGGGCGCAGGCCGCGTTGATGTCACAGCCGCAACCGGGCTAATTCGGGCTGCTATCTATGAACGAGAAGCCATTCGAACTCAAACCGACCCTGGGAATCAAAATTGTGCTGACGGCCCTTTGCGTGATGATCGGAGCGGTTGTTGTGCTCTATTTTTTCGGGTAATTCCGCGCGTTAAAAGCACGTGCTCGCCGCCCTCGCCATTCGCACCTTGCGCTCCGCCGACAAGCGCTGCTTGCGGAAATTCGCCTGGAACTTCGGAGTGAAGGGAATGTTGTCTGTCGAGAGGTTCAAGCGGCGAATCAAGCGCGGTGAGTACTTCCCGCCATTCCTTTATCTCTCGATCATCAACTCCTGCAACCTCCGCTGTCAGGGCTGCTGGGTGGACGTGGAAGAGAAAGATGCCATCGATCTCGACACGCTGAACCGCACCATCACCGACGCGAAGCAGCACGGGAATGCGTTCTTCGGCATCCTCGGCGGCGAGCCGTTCATGCATCCGGAACTGCTCGACCTGCTCGCGGCGCATCCCGACTGCTACTTCCAGGTTTTCACGAACGGGCAGTTTATCACCGAAAAGGTCGCGGCGCGTCTGCGCGAATTGGGCAACGCCACGCCGCTCATCAGCATTGAAGGACGTGAAATCGTCAGCGACGAGCGCCGCGGCAAGAAGGAAGTTTTCAACAGAACGATGCGCGGGTTGGAACATAGTCTGCGCGCCGGGCTTCTCACCGGTGTGGCCACCAGCGTTTGCCAGTCGAACATCGACCAATTGCTCACGGAGGAATGGCTGCAGGAGCTGATCGATCGCGGTGTGCATTACGTCTGGTATCACACCTTTCGCCCGGTCGGACCGAAGATGAATTCTCAGCTTGCGCTGCGTCCGGATCAACTGGTGCGCGTGCGCCGGTTCGTCGTCGAAATGCGCGCGAAGATGCCCATTGCCATCATTGACGCCTACTACGACCACGACGGCCAGGCGCTTTGTCCGATGAGCACCGGCATCAGCCATCACATCAGCCCGCGCGGCGACATCGAGCCTTGTCCGATCATTCAGTTCGCGGTTGAAAGCATCCGCGATTCCCGCGGTGTGTTTGAGACGATGCGCGACTCGGCTTTCCTCCGCGATTTCCGGGAACTTTCCGCGAAGGCGACCCGGGGTTGCGTCGTTCTGGAGCGGCCGGACCTGGTGAAGGAGCTGGTCGTCAGACATGGCGCGCGCGACACGACCGTTCGCGGCACGGCGATGGCCGAACTGGAGGCGATGCAACCGCGATTCAGCCAATGGTTGCCCGGCGAGGAAGTTCCCGAAAAGCACTGGCTGTATCGCCTGGCGAAGAAATACTGGTTCAGCGATTTTGGAGCGTATCGGCAGGCGGACCACAACAGCGGGGAAAGGGCCCGGATTCTGAAATCGAGTCTGGACCCGGAACTGTCCGTGGCCAATAATACGGCGTGCGGCGAAGCTGTTGTGAAATGGAACGTCTGATGGAACGTCGAACACACTGAGTTATGCAAAGCCCTCCCCTTGTCATCCCGCGACCGGTTCCCGTTCAGCGCTTCCGTCCGCCGAAAGCAAACATACCGCAGACACCGATTCAGCGGAATAACGTCCTGCACGTGGTGCGGAACTACGTCGCCGAGCATAATCCCGTCCCGCCTTTGCCCACCGAGGAACTCAAAGTACATGCCGATCGGGTGATTGGCATCCTGAAGTGCGACCCGGTCTATCGCGATTACGTCGGCGTGCTGCTCAACAACGAACTCTGGCGCGAAACGCTGGCGACGGTGCCTTACGAACGGCGGCTGTTGCTTCTGCCCAAATGCCTGCGCGTGGAGAGCAAATGCCCGGCGCCATTCGATGAGTTTGGCCTGCTCTGCAAGCAATGCGGCCTTTGCTCGATTCAGGACCTGCAAACAGAAGCAGAACGTCTCGGTTACGCGGTGTTGGTCGCCGAAGGGTCGGCGATTGTGATGTCGCTGATTCAGACCGGAAAGGTCGAAGCCATCGTCGGGGTCAGTTGTTTGAGTGTGCTGGAGCGCGCATTTCCCTACATGGAGGCCGCCGCCATTCCCGGCGTGGCCATCCCGCTCTTGCAGGACGATTGCATCGACACGACCGTGGATCTGGATTGGATCTGGGACTACATCCACCTCACCAGCGACGACCGGACGCGGCGCCTCGATCTTACTTCCCTGCGGAACGAAGTGGATTCCTGGTTCACGGCGGAGTCGCTCGACCAGATTATGGGGGCATCCGACGGAGAGACCGAGAAGATCGCGCGCGAATGGCTTGTCCGTGCCGGCAAACGCTGGCGCCCCTTCCTCACCGTTGCGGCTTATCAGGCACTGCGGGAAACGCCCGGCGCCCGGCTGCCCGAGGACGTCCGCAAGATCGCTGTTGCCGTGGAATGTTTTCACAAGGCGTCGCTCATCCACGATGATATCGAAGACAACGACGCCGAGCGTTACGGCGAGAAAACGCTGCACGAAGAATACGGCGTTCCCGTGGCGTTAAACGTCGGCGATTTGCTGATTGGCGAAGGCTACCGGTTGATCGGCGCCTGCGCTGTCTCGGCGGAGCAGAAAGCGGAGATGCTGCTCGCGGCGTCGGCGGGCCAGCGACAACTCTGTCGCGGCCAGGGCGCGGAACTTTGCTGGACGCGCAAACCGGAACCGTTGACTTCCCTCCAGGTCCTCGACATTTTCCGGAAAAAGACGGCGCCCGCGTTCGAAGTCGCGTTGCGGTTGGGGGCCGTTTACGCCGGCACCGAACAGCACGAAGAAGTGGCCGACGTGCTGGCCGCCTACAGCGAAGCGCTCGGCATTGCGTATCAGATCCGAGACGACTTGAGCGATCTCGGCAGCGACGGCGAGACAAACGACATTGCCGGTATGCGGCCGAGCCTTTTGCTGGCCGTCGCCTATGAGCGCGCGCAGGGCGGGAAGAAAGAATTGCTCGAGTCTCTTTGGCGGCGCTCCCCTCAGCCCGGAGTCGGCACCGGGCAAGTCGAAGCCCTTTACACCGAGTTGAAAGCCGACGAACGCGCCCGACACCTTTACGAGACGTACAAGGAAGAGGCCATCCGTTCACTGCGCGATCTGGAGAATCCGAATCTCAAAGGGTTGTTGCGTCGAGTGATCGGCAAGATTTTTAACGACACTGAGATCAAGGGCTGGTGCAAAGAGTTTGAGCAAAAGAACGCGGCTCATAGGATGGTCGAGGAGCGAGACCTGGTTGGATTGCAGACTGCCGCAAGTCCGGAATAAGACGGATTCCTCCGCGGTCGCGCCCGGCCCTCATCCACGTGAGCCTTCGCATTCAGTTGCTGCAGGTCGCCCGGCTCGCCCCTCGCCTGCTGGGAGATTCCACCGACCTCGTCCGTAGTTTTTTCAGAAACCAGTTTTCGGCCGAAGGCGCCGGCCTGGACCGTGCCGGCCGGCCGGACCTCTACTACACGATCTTCACGCTTGCGGGCCTGCAGGCACTCGATGCCGAAGTGCCGCTCGACCGTGTCGAAAGTTACCTGCGCACGTTCGGCGAGGGTGAAACGCTGGACTTCGTTCATCTTTCGGCGCTGGCGCGCTGCTGGGCGGTCGTGGGGACGAAACGCGCTCCCGCGGGGCTTGACGGCGCGTTGTTGAAGCGAATTGAAGCGTTTCGGAAGAGCGACGGCGGATACGAAGGCGACTCAAAGCTGGCTCACGGCACCGCTTACGGCGCGTTCGTCGCGGTCGGGACCTACGAAGACCTGGGTCACACGCCTCCCCACCCGCTGAAATTGGTCCAAAGTTTGAAACGTCTGGAGACACCCGATGGCGCGTGGAGCAACGCGCCCGGCGTAACCGTCGGCGCCACGAACGCCACAGCGGGCGCCGTCACGCTCATTCGGCATCTGGGTTTTCCCGTGAACGAGCGGGTGGGCGACTGGTTGCTGGCACGGGTTCATCCCCAAGGCGGCTTTCTGGCGGTGCCGGACGCGCCGATGCCGGATTTGCTGTCCACCGCCACAGCGCTGCATGCCCTGGCGGCGATGGACCGGCGCCTGCCGAGCGCCGTTCACGAACGCTGCGTCGATTTCGTGGACTCGCTCTGGTCAGCTCAGGGCGGTTTTCACGGGCATTGGGCAGACGATCACCTCGACAGTGAGTACACCTTTTACGGCTTACTGGCGCTGGGGCATCTGAGCGTTTAGGGTCCGGATCAGAACACAGAGGGAACACCTTCCTCCAGAATCCGCAGCCGGTCGCTCACACCGTCACGGGCGGCGAGTTCCTTCAGCCAGCGTGGCGGCTCGTCGATGTGTTCGAAGGAGAGTTTGAAGGTGCCATAATGCATCGGCACGAGCCATTGGGCGCGCAGGTCGTGAAAGACTTTCATGGCCTCGTCCGGTCCCATGTGAACGTTGCGAAATGAATCGGGATAATACGCGCCGATCGGCAGCAACGCGATCTCCGGGTGGAGACGGGCGCCGATCTCCTCGAAACCTCCAAAGTAGGCGCTGTCTCCGGCGTGATAGATTCGACGGCCTTCATGTTCGAGAATGAACCCGCCGTAACCGCGATGGTCGTCGCGCAGCATGCGGGCGCCCCAATGCTTGCAGGGCGTGAGGGTGACTTTCCAGTTCCCACGTGAAAAGCTCTCCCACCATTCGAGCTCGATGACGCGTTCGAAACCCAGGCCATACGCAAGATCGCCCATGCCCCAGGGCATCACACCAATCTTCGGGTGCGGCAGCCGGCGCAGTGAAGGTTTGTGGAAATGATCGAAATGCGCATGCGTCAGCAACACCAGATCGATCGGCGGCAGGTGACGGATCTTGACGCCGGCGCGCTTGATGCGCTTCAACAAAAAAAGCCAGTTCGCAAAATTAGGGTCGATAAGAACGTTGAGATCATGAAACTGGACGAGAAACGACGCGTGACCGATCCATGTCAGCGCCACCTGTCCCGGCGCCAGTTTGGGAAAGTCCGGCTTCCTGTGCTGCCCCTTGCGCCGCGTCAGCCACGCCTTCCAAACCATCTCGTAGAAGAACGTGCGCGGGTTGAAGGCTTTCGTGGGTGTCAGATCCTTGAACGCGCGCGGCAGTTGCTTTTGCTGCCGGGCCGGGCGATGCGGGTGGGCAGGGTCGGCTTTCATGACAGACTTGCGTCCGATGCAGTTATACATCGGCCTTCCATAGAAAACAATCCGGTTAGCAGAAATTATGAGCCCGCACGCCGGCAGACTAAACGAACGATGCAATCCAAACCGCGCAGGACACGCAGGCAAAGATCAGGAATGCCCGCTAAACACGCGAAAAGATAAGGGCCGGGACCGCCCAAAGTTGCCGTGGTTGGCCACGATGAACAGCACCAATCACCGAGTTCGGATTTTCGTGTCAATTCGCGTGTTTAGCGGGCAAAAAAGAGTCTGAGAGAAAACACAACCTCGCGCCGGAGCGACTTCGAGACGGATTTTCGTTTGGCAATTAGACGCTTTCCTGTTTCATCTTCTGTTATGGGCGATATGGCAAAACAGCTCGATTCATACCTGCGCAAGAAGCCGACGCTCGGCCGGAACGTTTACATTGCCAGAGGCGCGGTTGTCATCGGTGACGTGACCCTGGGCGATCATTCGAGTGTGTGGTACCATGCTGTCCTTCGCGGCGACATCAACCGCATCGTCGTGGGTCATCACACGAACGTTCAGGACAACGCGGTGGTTCACCTGGCGGACGAATACCCATGCCTCATCGGCAATTACGTCACGGTCGGACATTCGGCGATTGTTCACGCCTGCACCGTGGGCGACGAGGTGTTGGTGGGCATGGGCGCGACGATTCTGGATGGGACCGTCATCGGCGAGCAAAGTTTGATCGGCGCGAACGCTTTGATAACGCCGGAGACGAGCATTCCGGCCGGCTCGTTGGTGCTCGGCTCGCCGGCGAAAGTCGTCCGCGCGTTGACGATCGAAGAACGGCTGGGCTTGAGAAGCTGGGCCGAAAAATATGTTGAGAACTCGGCGTATTGCTTGAAGCACGGAATAAGCGTCTCCAGTCCGCTTCCTTCTTGAGCCGTATTCGGCGGACCGCAAATTGAACCGTCGGCGGCGGAGCCAGCAACCCAATTGGAGCGGGCGACGTCCCGGCGCGCAGCGGGTCCGCACGCGACGAACGATTGCGGTACACTCCCAAACCCTGGCTCTTCCTGGCTGCTGCGCCGGGATGGGCTCGGTCCAAAGACTTGCGGTTCCCCGTTCTTTTCGCCGGATCGGAGGCGGAGCCTCTCCGCTGAAGGTGTGCGTTCAAACGCACAGTTCTGACCGGAGTTGTCTGTTGACGACTCCGGGAAGAGCAGGTAATTTTTGCGGTGCGTATCCCAACCGGAAACACAACATTATTGACGCCTATGAAAGACCTGCTTCCTGATAAATCGTCCTGCCGTCTTCAGAGCGGCCCTTCGAGATCATCGGCGTTTACCCTGATTGAGTTGCTGGTGGTTATTGCCATTATTGCAATTCTGGCCGGTTTGCTCCTTCCCGCTCTGGCCAAAGCCAAAACCAAGGCGCAAGGAATCATGTGCTTGAATAATAGCAAGCAACTCATGATGGGGTGGAATCTGTATGCTGGAGACTTCAGTGACAAACTTGTCCGTTCGGCCGGGCTGGACTCGCTCGTCGCAACGGTCAGTCCTACCAAGAACTATCCCTTGAACCAGTGGTGCATGGGCACAATGCACCAGGCACCCAGTTGGACCAATACGATTCTGATACAGGATTCGATGCTTTTCCAGTTTGTCAAGAATCTGGCGGTTTACAGATGCCCCGCGGACCGCAAGACCACACTTAGGCCCTACGGCGGAGCCGGGATTCCAACCGTTCGCAGCATGGCCATGAATGCGTGGATGAATCCCATTAACGCGTGGGCTGCCGATGCTCTCAATGCCAATCCGCCCAAGCGTAATTTCCGCACGCTCTCCGGTATCCTCAAGCCATCGGAGACCTGGGTGACACAGGACGAGAATCCAACGAGCATCAACGACGGCTGGTTCGTCTGTGATGTAAGCAGCGCAGCCTGGGTGGACATTCCCGCCACCTACCACAATGCTGCCAATGGCTTCGCTTTCGCGGACGGCCATTCCGAGATCAAGAAGTGGAAAGATCCTGCGATCCTTCCCCGGACTGCTGCTATCGGAGTGACGCCGCGGGATGGCGGCAAGGACCTGAGATGGCTTAAGGAGCGCACGACTTACTAGCACTAGCACTTAGCTCGAAGCCAATTACTCCGGCACAGGAACGGCCGATTACCTCTCTTCGTTCTGGCAGATTTTGTTTTTCAGTCCTGTCATCGGCCGGCCAGAAGCAGCCCTTTCCAAGATCGCTTGTGCCGGAGAACACTCCCTGAAAAGGCTTCTTTGTTGCAGGACAATCGCTCGAGGTCAACGCCACGGAGGAGCCGTTAGCTGGGCCGTGGTAGGGACCGGAGTTGCCTCCGGCCCCTACTGCGGCCCTTAAGTAGTTGTTCAGTTGTTCAACGCACCCAAGCGTTCAATCGTGCTGGTTCAACAAGGTTGTGAAATCCGCGAGCCGCAGGAGCGGTCGCTTTTGACAAGCTGCTCACTGGCACCATCGGAGGTTCACGGGTCCGTAGCTCCGCCCGGAGCCGCCGACAGCCCCGGTAAAGGGTGGAGCCCACACCGCATAAGCCCCGCTCGCTACCCCGTTCAGCGTAATCTGAGTGTTCCCATAGTCGTACCACTGGTCTCCCCCGCTGACTTCCTGGCTCATCACCGCGTAGGTCGTGTTGGGAGCAAGTGTCAGCGGCGTGTTCAGCGGCGAGTACGCGAATTGACCCGCTGTCTGCCCTGCCGTGTTCACCGTTACTGACGCCCCAGACACCGGTGTTCCATTGGAATTGAACAGTTGCACCGTGTGATTGCCGCTGTTGCCGCTCACGACCCACCGGCCGAGTTCAGTTACGGTGATCGGCGCACTTCCCACCTGAAATTGAAATCCAATCCAGCCGTTCCAATTGTTGCGCAGTGTGCCAAACGAGGTCACTGCACTAACCAGCGGTGTGGGTGTGGTGCAATCGTTGCCGCCAAAACCGCCACCGGGACCCGGAAGACTGGTTTATTAAAAGGTGTAATCTTCATAGGAATTTTTTGTTTGCTTGGTTAATCTTCAGAATCTCAACCGTCCCCGTGGGCGCGATTGTTCAACCTTGGGCTACGGTTTGCAAAGTAGGGTGAAGACCTAAGAACATGGCAGGCAAACACCCCATTGGATTTAGGACGCCAGATGAGCGCTTCTGGCAAACGTGATGCTTACGAAAGGTCGAAAGGTCGAGATGACGAGATGAGGAAGGCGCGCGGGAGAAAGGAGAGGGAAGACACGCGGCGAAGGACCGCTCTGGTTCTGCCAATCGCTCTGGTTCTGCCAATTGATCCAGAAACGATGCTCGCCCAGCGTGGTATGCGCGGGTTGGACGTGAAGTCGAAGAAGTACGATTCATGTCCGCGGGCTTACGCCGCGGACCGGGGGCAACTGAAGGAGATGGGATTCGCCGGAAA
>JGI10216J12902_104529060_pt1 | contig 18066 bp, 14 predicted proteins | sample KanNatreferecore_FD_12902 | JGI IMG/M metagenome (IMG submission 12902)
CTTCACACGGTAGGGGTCGCAGGTTCGAAACCTGCAGCGTCCACCATCCTTTTCTTCAAGCCGGGAATTGTAATTTAGCTGTGACGGGCCGGTTCCGTCCTTGCCCGCGCGGCTGTAACGAGTTAACGGTATGGGCACCCATGACGGACCCGGCGCCCACAAGCAGATGCTGAAAACGATTCTCTCCATCGTGGTTATCGTGGCGTGCGCAGGAGTTCTCTTTTTCCGTTTCGTAGGACTTCCGCCCAGAGTCGATGCGCGCCCGCACATCGGCATCGGCGAAGCCCTTGCGGAACAGGCGGTGAAGCTGGTGGGAAGCGGCGGAAAAATCACCCTCATCGCGCCGGACACTTCTGTGCACCGGCATCCCGGAGCGGAGGTTCAGTCAAAGGTATTTTTCAAGGCGCTGCGGCGGGCCAACCTGACGGTTAGCTCCACCAACCTCATCAAACTCGATCCGCTCCGGCTCATGCGCGTGCCGCCGGATGATTTTGTAAACCTGCTGCGCAAACAGTCAGAGGCCGATGTGGTCGTGTCGCTGCTGGGACCGCCAATTCCAACCGCGGAGCAGAAAGGGAAGCTGCCCGCAAAGCACGGGCGGGTCGTTGCCGTCTGTTCGGGCGACATGCCGCACCAGATCAATTTGAAGTCGTTGTTCGACGAGCATCTGCTGCACGCGGCGATTGTCAGCCGCACGTCGCCGGCCATTTCCGTGCCGCAAACCGATGATCCACAATCATGGTTTCAGCACTTTTATCAGACCATCACGACCGCGAACGTCAACGAGTTGCCGGTACCGCGAGCGGCAACCCCTTAATCCATGAGCTCAATTCTCCCTCAGGGTTCACTTCGGATTCAGGCTCGCGCTTTCACTTTTCCAGATTTCCTGATGGTGATGGCCGGTTTGACGTTAATCACGGCAATCGCGTTGCCGCTTCTGGCCAACGCGCGCTCGCGCCAACGCCAGGCCCAGTGCACGGGAAATCTTCAGCGAATCACGGGGGCAGTGCTCACCTTCGCGGAGGACAACGGGAGATTGCCAGAAACGGAGTCAGGGGCGAGGCGCCCTCTCTGGTGGTTTTACAAGGAACAGGTGAAGGGCAATCTCGACTTGCGTTCGCCCTCTTCACCGGCGGACAAAGTGTTCGGGTGTCCTTCCGATCGGGGTTACGAAGAAGCAAAGCCCTTCCGCTTGAGCGCGAAGTCCGATTACACCAGTTACGTTTTCAATGGCGTGAACCTTCCCGGGTTTCCGAATATCGCCGGCCGGACGGTAGCATCCATCAATGAACCTGTCCGCACGCTGCTCGTCATGGAATGGCCGGCCCATGCTCCGCTCTCATGGCACCGCAGCCGGACCGGAGCCAAAAATGAACCGTTCTACAACGATGCCGAGAATGTGGTGGGTTTCGTCGATGGCCATGTTGATTTCATTCCGATTTACTACGACGGAATGAACGCCGCAGATACGCGCGATCCGATTCCAGGCTACAAATACAAATACAGTGGTGATTGATTTATGAAGCGCCGAGCCATTCTGCTGATTGTCCTGTTCGTTGCGTTGCCGATGGTTATGCGCGCCGAAATGGTCGTTACTCCGTGGGTCACCATTTTCAAAGGCATCGATCACGCCATTGGAACGAATTTTGCCGATGCAACGATTCCCCGGCTGCAAGTCGTCAACTGCGTGCGCGTCGATCTGAGCGACCCGGACGTTCAACTCTTCACTACGCCGCGGGCGACGAACTACATCGTTGATAACACCGAGACTTACACAATGACCGTTTCGAACTTCCTCAAGCGCCACAACTTGAAAGTAGCGATCAACTGCAATTTTTATTGGAGCTTTTGTTGCGGCGGGTCCAACCCGAGCGCGGAAGGAGTGGCGGCCGCGGTTTACGGCTTCTCGGTGAGCACCGGGCAAGTGGTTTCGCTGCCGGACGGTCCGCCGCCGAATGACGTCAACAAACGCGGAGCGTCGCTGCTGTTCACAACGAACAAGGTGCCGAGCTTTATCTATGACAATTACACCGCCGGACCGTACACGAACGGCACCCACACAGCCGTGACCGGCTACTACCCCGTGCTGACCAACGGAGTGAACATCGGCGACTGGGCTGTCACGGCCTACCCGGACGGCAGTTTTCACAACGAGCAACCGCGCACGGCCTTCGGTGTGTCCGAGGACCGACGCTATTTGTTTCTGATGACCATTGATGGCCGACAGCAGAATTACAGCCTGGGTGCGCTGGATCGTGAAATCGCAATGTGGTTCCTCCTGTTCGGCGCGTGGGACGGAATCGTGATGGATGGCGGCGGTTCCACAGCGATGTACCGGGCTGATTGTGCTGGAAACCCGCTGGCGTTGAATCGCTCCAGCTATCCTCCCACCGTCAATCCGCGCCACGAGCGATACATCGGCTCTCACTTTGGCGTTTCCGCCAAACCGCTGGAGAGTTTCATTTCCGATTTGTCCGCGGCCGGCGGAACCACTACGGCAACCATCTCCTGGACCACACCCACGAACGCCACCAGCCAGGTTGAGTATGGCCTGACGCCCGGCTATGGAACCTTGTCGCCGCTCGATCCAACTCTGGTCACGAATCACACCGTCCTGCTCAGCGGATTGACTCCCGGACGCGAGTACTATTTTCGCGTGTTGTCTGTGGCGGACAGCACGACTTACTCGTCGCCATGCCCGAACACGTTTTCAACCACCAACTTCGGCACCGCTTTGCTCTTCGGCATGACCACGAATTGGAAATACAACACCAACAATCTCGACGGCGTGAGCTGGCAGGCTGCGGCCTACAATGACGCCAGTTGGTCCAGTGGACCGGGACCAATGTGGGCCGACAGCCGCCCTTTTCAGGATCGCGGCATCCCCAATCTTCAAAGTGAGACGAGCGGAACGAAACTGCCTATCAGCCCGTCAACTTACCCCTTTGTCACCTACTATTTCCGCAACCGGTTTGTTTATACAAACACGCTTTCGGGTGTGACGCTGATTTTTTCCAACTATGTGGATGACGGCGCCGTTTTTTACCTGAATGGCCATGAGGTTTTTCGCACGAACATCCCGCCCGGACAGGTTTTCAATTCCACGCTCGCAAGTTCGAGCCCTTGTCCAAACGCGACCTGCCCAATGGTGTTCAGCCTTACGGGAGATGCACTCAGCGACCTGGTGTCGGGTACCAACGTGGTCGCCGTGGAACTTCACAACGTGCAAGCCAACAGCGCAGACGCGACTTTTGAAGGGGCTTTAATTTACACTCTGCCGCCGCCACCGCCTCCTTTCATCGCCAACGTCGTCGTCTTGCCTGGCGAAACCAATGCGACAATGACGTGGACCACTCTTTCCAATTCGACTTCGCAGGTGTTGTACGGCACCACACCCACGTTTGGTTCGTCCACGGCCCTGGATACGAACCGCGTGAGCAATCACGCCATGGTGCTCACGGGGTTGCAGCCGCTCACGCAGTACTATTTCCGTCTCGTCTCCAGCAATGGCGCCAGCCAGGAGGTTTACGATGGAGCCTTCACTACAGTGCCCCTGGTGGTGCCGTTGATCACCTTCAGCAACGCGTGGAGGTTTGCCAGCTACAACCTGGACGGCGCCAACTGGATGGCGCGCGATTACGATGATTCCGCCTGGGAAGGCGAAGGACCTGCATTGCTTTACATTGAAAACAACTCGGATGTGATTCCGCGCAATACGCCGCTGCCTTCCGCGAGCGGCGGGCTTCCATTCCCGACGTACTATTTTCGAACACATTTCAACATGCCGAATCCGCCGGCGGGCTTCGCGCTCGTGTTCAGCAATTACATCGACGACGGCGCGGTTTTTTACCTGAACGGCGCCGAGGTCGGGCGTGTTCGCATGGAACCGGCGCCGGCGCCAGTGACTTATTCCAGTTTCGCGACGGCCTGTCCGCCCAACGGCTGCGACGCGACCTTCGAGGCGCCCGACATGTTTCGCCTCGGTGGCGATGTCATGACGAATCTGGTCGTGGGAGACAACGTGCTGGCCGCGGAGGTTCATCAACAGAGCGGAGGCAGTTCAGACATTGTCTTTGGCACGGCTGTATCGCTGGTTCGCGCCACGGCGGGAGAAACGAGATTGCGGATCAGCACGACGAACTCTGCTCCGTGTGTGTCATGGGACGGCGAGTTCCTGACTCTACAGCACGCTTCGGTTCTTAGCGGCGGCAGCAATGTTTGGAGTGATGTGCCCGGACCGATCAGAAGCAGCCCTCACTGCATTACGAACCCGCCTTCGACGACGTTCTATCGGTTGAGAAACTGATCTGACCGCCGGATAGGCTTTTGGCGCTCAAGGCGCGCTTACTGGACACCGCGCGGCAAAGAGAAAGTTACGTTCGTGCTGCCGCCAGACAATGCGCTCCCGATGTGTTCGCGCAACTGAGAGGTCGTGGTGTGGTGAACGCTGCCGTCCGAGAGGGCAATGTAACCGTTGCCTCCGTGCATTGTCTGCTCCCATGTTGCATCGATCGAACTGCCTACGTCCGAGATCCAGAATGGATCCGTGCTTCCGCTGCCACTGAAAACGTTCCGATCGCCGGCCAGGATCGTTTGCGGCTTGGATTCATCGGCATCCAGGCCGACGAAAAAACTGATGTGCCTGTCACCGTCCAGGCTCAGGGCCGGATTCGCATTGATCCATTGGTCGTGCTGTTTCCTTTGCTTATCGGTCGGACAATAAAGGATCTTCGGGGTGACCAGTTCGTTTGAAAGGGCACGAAAGTGATCCGTCCAATCTGCCGACCCCATGCTCCCGCCCTTTGCCATCTCCACGGCCCAAGGGAATTTTCCATCATTGTCATTGGCATAGAGACGCCCGCCACCGGAAACACCACTGGGCCCGAGATTATTGAGGCACACGACGCCTTTGCCCTTCTTTTTCGCGCCCGCCAATGCCGGCAACAGCAGCGCCGCTAGGATGGCGATGATGGCAATTACAACCAACAACTCGATCAGAGTAAAACCCCGTCTGTCCCTTGCAAAAGTTTTCATGGCTGTTGCCTAATACAAAGGCTCCAACTACCTCTGTTTGTCAAACTCTATGTCGTGACAAATTTGTAATCTCTGAAGCCGTGGCCTGTCCGCAATCTGGTTGTTCCATCTCTTAACGCGCACAATTTCAGCCTCTTCGGTTTCAACGCTGGACGAGCCGCAGCGATTCCAAATCGAACCAGGCCGTGCCGGCCCGTCCGCGCAGATCACAAACCAGTTCCAACTCCTGTTCCCGCTCGGTAATTTCAAACAACACCTGCAGCGCCTTCCACGGTTGAGTGCCCAGCAGCGGCGGCGGGCGCGCCGCCGGCACCTGCGTTACCCGCAACATGGCGCCGTGGTTTTTCCCGAAGGCGAGTGGTTCGATGGAAGCAGTCCTGACCGATCCTTCGAAACGGTACTCACCGCGCGGCAACAGGACTTTGGTGCGCCACGATGCAGAGGTCACGGGACCCGCACGAATCATCAGAGCGCGTTTCCCGTCGCTCGTATTCGTCTGCATCATGCTGCCGCCGGCAGGAAAGTCGAAGAACTGCCAGCCACTCAATTTGGCGACCCCGTTCTCGAAACGAAGCAGTTCCAGCGGCGGCACGGCCAGTTGCTTTTCAAGTTCCGTCCGGCGGGCGGCGATTCGCCCTTTGAGCGCGGCACCCTCCGCCTGCAGAGCGGTTGCGGAATTGTTGTCCAGGGCGGGCCGGAGACGCAGCAGAGCAGCATCAATCGTTTGCTCGATTTGTTTGGGCTGGAAAACATTCGTCAGCAGGAGCGCGCAACGTTTGCGATAGGCCCGGCGGCCCTCGGGAATTTCCATGAGAGACCGCGCGACGAGGCCGTTCATCCGCGGCTCGACCAGCGCGCGCGGATTTCCGAACAACTGGTCCATGCCGTGCGGAAAGAAAACGACGCGGCCTGAATCCACGTCCTGGTAAACGCGGAAGTTGTTTCGCGCCAGGCAGTAACCGTCGCGATGACCGAGAAGAATTTCCATGGCCATGAATGACGTGAAACGATCCACGTCCAGTGTGCGTTCGAGTCGTTGCCAGCGGCGCACGGGGTCTGGTTCCAGGGCGGCGTCCGTGAGTGCCACCAACTCGGCGGCGTCATCCGGGCCTTTGCCCAGGTCTTTCGTCAGCGGCTCATTCACGTCGTGGCCAGGGCCGATGTCGTAAAGATTGCCGTCGGGATGCCGGAAATGCCGCGCCAGAAATTCCTCGGCAAATCCCTCCTTCAACACGTACAGGCCGAGCGGCTTTTCATTCAGCTCCACGACGGCATGAGTGACCAGCGGCGCAGGCTGGCCGGCGGCGCGAAACAATTCGTTGCCGATCAGTTCATTCAGATAGCTCGCGTCTTCCACGGAGTTGTTGAGATAAATCTTGCGGAGGCCATGGAAACGCTGCCCCGGCGCGAACTTTTCGAAGTTCACCGTGAACCCCGGCTTGCCATCGATGCCACGGAAGCTGCCGACGGTGCCCCTCAAATGAACTCCCACCTCGCGCCACACGTTCGTTCCTTCGCGCAGGACGGCTTTCACGTATTGGCGCGGACTCACGCGAAGTTCCGCAACGCCTTCCGGGGAAATGGCGAGACGAATTCGAGGCACGACGCCATTGGTGAAGATCTCCACGCTGGAGTCCTGCGCGACCAGGTTCGCCGCACCCCACATCAGCGCACTGAAGAGCGTGAAGGCGCGGAAAAAATCATTCAGCCGGCGCACGCGATTCATCGCGAGCATCATAAACGAACTGCCGCGGAGGGGAAGTTTCGGATTTGGTCAAGCCTGGCGGCTCACGGCCCGGCCAGGACTTCATCTTGTCGAGGGAGGCTGGGCGCTACTTCTGGGATGGCTGATCTTTTTTCACGACGAGGAGCGCATTGGCCGCGGGCCGTTCGCGCCCTTCGGAGGGACTGTTCATCACATTGCCCAAATACCACATCGTCGCCGAGCCGCCGCCATCAAGATTGAGCGCTTCGTCGCAACCGAGATTCAACATGTACGTGGCCAGTTCGGAAAAGGTCATGCCGGCAGAAATCCTCTGCCGCCCGTCCACAACCACCAAAAAGAAATAATCCTTGTTCCAGCCCAAAGCGGTGCGTGGCGCGCGGGGTTGGAGAAAACCGGGAAAACTCATTATCTTTTGTCCGTGCACCAGCGCCGGACCGCCGCCGATCGCTGTCGTGCTGCCCGCCACCTCCGGCGCGGTGGCCGTCGAAACGCGAATTGTGTCTCCGACTTTCACGGCGGCGAATTGCCCGGCAACTTTTGAACTGACGGACAACGCCATCGTGTCGCGCGTCAGCGGGCTGTTTCCCTCTTTGCGAATTTCCTGCACCTGCGCCGTATAGGTTTTGCCCGCCTGCAACGGCAGCCAGGGCGTGTCGGCGCCGCGCTTCAGAATCAGTTCCAGACTTGCGCCCGTCTGCGTCGAAGCCCCTTGAGCACTCGTGTAGAGCACCACCGTGCCGGACGTGCGTTCCCGGTTCAATTCGACCGGAACGCTGCGCCCATCCGGCAGTGTCACGCTGAACTTCGATTGCACGGTTGCGATGCGCGGGGCGCCCGACGCATCGACCCAAAAACAGGACCGGCCCTCGTCTGGCGAGCTGACCAACTCGCCGCGGCAAATCTGGATGCCTTTGGGGTCGCCCGGATATTTGCTGGCATTGTTGTAAAAATCTCCGTTGATGGCGGCCAGGACGCGGCCCGCGTCCGCTGGCAGCGATTTCAACTGATCGGAAACGAGGCCCATGCCCAATTGGTTTCCTCCACCGAGCGTAGTCTCGAACCGCAAGTCCGCGCGCGAACGGTCCACCTTCAGGATGTGGATCGACCATGGGACTTCGGTCACGTCATCATGCGCGTACGTGATCCCGACTCGCGCCGGCGGCTGGTTCGTGGGAGGCGTCGCGCTGGCGAGCGGAATGCCGGCGAGCCATGACGCAACCAAAAGCAGGCACAGCGCCCGCGGGCCGGACCGCGCGCGTACGGTGCAGGGTCTTCTTGTCGGCTTCGTAACCATCTCCTTTCCCGGATTCACACGTCAACGATTCCGCCGCGCATCGCAACCAATCCTTGCGCACAGCCTCCAGCACGCACGGCGAGTACGACCGAAGCGAATCCAAAACGTTGCGTGAACGAAAAATACCCGGAGAAACTTCGTGCCATCATATCGCGCTGTGGAAACACAGGGCCACAGCTTGTAATGGGGTTCGACGCGAGCGTCGATGCTAAATTCGTAAGCAGAGCACAAGTTTTACAAATCAGTTGCGGAAGCGCACGCGGCCATTACTTTCTCGCCCCGGCTATGTTGCTGGTCATCGATAACTACGACTCGTTCACCTACAATCTCGTTCAATATCTCGGCGAGATGGGCGTGGACATGCAGGTGCACCGCAACGACCAGCTCACGCTCGATCAGATCGAAGCGCTCAAGCCGGAGCGTATCCTCATCTCGCCCGGCCCGTGTTCGCCGCGCGAATCCGGTTTGTCCAACGACGTGATTCGCACCTTCGCCGGCCGTGTACCGACGCTGGGCGTATGCCTGGGCCACCAGTGCATTGGCCATACGTTTGGCGCGGAGGTCGTCGTGAACTATCGGATGATGCACGGCAAGACCTCGCCGATTCGGCACAACGGCCGCGAGTTGTTCGAAGGAATGCCCAACCCGTTCGCCGCCACGCGCTACCATTCGCTCGTGATCAAACGCGACACGCTGCCTGACTGCCTGGAAGTTACGGCGGAGACAGATGAAGGCGAAGTCATGGGTGTGCGCCACAAGTCGCTGCCGATCTGGGGCGTGCAGTTTCATCCTGAAAGCATTCTCACCGAAGAGGGTCGGACCATTCTGAAGAATTTTCTGAAGCTCGGAAAATAGTTGCAGCGCTCCGATTTGATGGATTTGGTAGGGCGCGTCGCTCCGCGCGCGCCGGGTGAGAACGAGACAGAATTAAACAGGATTCACAGGATTAAGGACTCCGTAATTTTGTTCAATTCTGTGAATTCTGTCTTTCACCTTCCGGCGCGCGCGGAGCGACGCGCCCCACCCTGGTGTCGAATGTTCACAACTGGTGGACAACATTCCTGCTCCGCCAGCAACAGAGGCTTGACGCGACCCGCTGTTTTGATTGGCATCGCCGCGATGAAGATAAACACTTTCGTTTTGGTTGCAGTCTCGACCGCGGCGCTTTTCCTCGCGGGCTGCGTGAGCACCGTCGATGGCCGCAAGGAAGTCGCCAATCCGCTGGTTAAAGACAAAGTAATCCGCGTCTATGAGCGCCCGGTCATGCAATGTTGGGCCGCGGCCAAGGACGTTCTGACTGCCATGGGAACGATCTTTAGCGAAGACGTGATGCAATCCACGGTCTCCGCGCGCGTGGACACCAGAACCGTGCGCGTGAAAGTCGAGTCCATTGATCCGAAGATGACACGCGTGACCACGCAGGTGCGCACGAAGATGGGCAACTCGGATTTGGATTTGGGCGGGGAGATCGACAAACAAATCGCGCTGCGCCTGGCGACCGGCCAGTTGCCCATGAGCCAATCCACGCCGGCGAAGTGACCGTGGCGGCAGCACGCGGTGAGGACACTGCGTCTTACCGGTCAACCTTTTCGCTCGGATCGAATTTCACGATCCGAGTCGTTTCGTATCGTTTCAATTCCAGCCCAATCGCCGCCAGCCGTTGCTCGGCCATTTCGGCAATGGAATGATTTGGAAACAGGTCAATGACGCGCCGCAACGTTTGTTCCGCCAGTTCCGTTTTGTTGGTCGCCTGAATCTGCAAGTCCGCCAGCAGGTTCAGCCAGCGCGCCACGTGCTTCGGCGATTCATCCGGCAGCGCGATGAGTTGTTCGAATTGCTCCGTCGCCAGATCGAGCCGCCCGTAGTCCTGCGCGTAAATGACTGCCAGCCGCTCGCGCGCTTCGTGGTCCATCGGGTGCGCGTCCAGATGCGCGACAAGCTTCGCGGCTTCCTCCTTCGCGTTGCCTTCCTTCGGCATCAAGTGCGATTGGTCTTTGAGCAGGCCGAGATATTCGACGCCGTGCTTCATTGCGATGGGTGCGTGTTCACGGTTCTTCGCCAGCATCTCCGGGCTGGCGAGGTGCGCAATGCGATTGGCCGCCGTGCGCTCGAATTCCGTGTCTGGAAAGCGTTCGATGATTTTTTCCAACGTGCGCCGGGCAGCGTCGGCGTCTTGCGCGTATTTCATCTGCCAATCCGCCAAGGTGTTCAACGCGAAGGCAATGCTCGCCGGCGCGTGGTTCGGTTGTTCGCAAATGTGATGAATGGTGATTTCCGCCGAGGGCAGTTCGTTGAGGTTCTCCGCCTGAATTTCCGCCAGCATCATCTGCCCGGTGAAGTCATTCGGGAATTTGTTCAACTGCTCCTGAACGGCGTAGATGGCTTCGCGGAATCTGTCGCGCCTGCGCAACGCGTCGGCAATTGAATAGAGCGGCTGCGGGTCCGGCTCTTCATCGCCGCCCATGAACATGTTCTCGAATGGGCGCGCCACCAGTCCGGCAATGGAACGGCCCCACAAGAAGATCAGCACCACCGCCGATGGCAGCGCCACAAGAATAAGAACCCAAAGACGATCGATTCCTTGCGCGCGTCGCGCTTCATAAACCAGCCAGCCTACGATCAGGAAAGTAACGAGCCACTTGACGATGAGCCGCACCGGCTCATCCGAGCGCCGCAACGCGCGCCAAAAAAGAAAACCGATCAATCCTAGAACACCCGCCGCGGCCAGGAGCATGAGCGCGATGCGGAGGGGCTGTGGCATGATTCACTTTTCGTCGATCTCGAACACAAGTCGAGTGCTGGTTTTGGTCTGGCGATTGCGCAATTCCATTTCCCGCACCTGTCCTTCTTTGAAGTCCGTGATTTCGAATTCTTTCAGCAGCTTGCCGTTTTTGTCGTAGGCTTCGGCCATCAACAATCCGGGCTGACCTTCCGCACGGCTCTCCTGATCGATCCAGGAAAGAACGCGCGAGTACAAATTAGTTTGCGCGGGCCGGCTTTCGAGCACATCGCACCCGCGGCCTTTGCGCATCATCCGCGTGGCGAGCAACTGTGTCGGCCAATGGAAAAATTCCAGGCCGAGATCGAGCAGCGCGAAATCGGAATCCGCGAAACTGTCGGTGGCCTTCTCGCCGCTGAACTTTTGTGTCGTTCCTCCACGCGACCACTCATACTCGTTCGGTTTCTCCGCGAAATGGCGGACGGTGAGCGTCTCGACCTGGCCAGCGGACAGCCTGGCGGTGTAAACGGAGCTCCAACTTTCTTTACCAACGACGACTTTGCTTTGCAGCGGCACTTCACGCCGCTCTGCGTTCGGAACCGAAATGCGCATCACGCCGTTCAACACAACCGCCTCGGTCGGGAACACACCGCGCAATTGCCGCGCAAGCTTTTGGCCTTCGATTGGATCGTTGAGCGGTGGCGGCGAGGCGCCGAAAACGATCATTGTAAGAACGCTGAGGAAGAGTCCGACGCAAAAACATACGAACGCCCGACGACGTTCTCCCTTCCCATGAACCTGAAGGCAGGGCGACGTTGTCCTCAGCGCGCCGGGGTGAGGCGCAGGCAAGTCTGGACGCGTTACTGGACGACCTGGCCCGGCGCGCTGACGACAGCGTCGCCTTACCAGTGTTGGCTGGTTCAGGGATTCAACGCGCGCACGTCGTTTCCAGCGAACATCCACTTTCATTTGACCAGCGCGACGGAAACAAGTTGCGCAATATCTTTCACAAAATGCGCCTTCATGTCCTTGCGCACTTCGTCGGGCACATCGAGCCAATCACCACGGCACGTCTCCGGCAAGATCACGTTCTTCAATCCAGCACGCGCTGCCGCCAAGACCTTTTCTTTGACGCCACCAACTCGCAGGACGCGGCCGCGCAAACTAATCTCGCCCGTCATCGCCACGTCCGAGCGCACCAGTTTCCGGGAGAGCAACGACACCAACGCGACGGCAATCGTCGAGCCAGCACTCGGTCCATCCTTCGGCGTCGCGCCCGCCGGCACGTGAACGTGAATGTCAAACTTGTCGAAGTCCTTCAGATCGATGTTCAGCCGTTTGCTCTGGCTGCGAATGTAACTGAGCGCGGTCTGTGCGCTCTCCTTCATCACGTCGCCGAGCGAACCAGTGAGAATCAGCGAGCCTTTGCCCGGCATCCGCGTGGCTTCGATGAACAGAATCTCTCCGCCCACCGGCGTCCACGCCAATCCCATCGCGATGCCGAACTCGGTAATCTTCTCCGCCGTTTCCGAAGTGAACTCCGGATGGCCGAGATATTTCTGCAACTCCTCAGGCGCAATCGTCAGCGTGCCGTTGCGATGGCGTGACGAGACAATCCTGCGCGCGACTTTGCGCGTGAGCGAACCAATCTCACGCTCGAGCTGCCGCACGCCGGCCTCGTGGGTGTAGTCCTGGATCAATTTCTTGAGCGTCGCGTCCGGGAACTTCACACGGCTGCGCTTCAATCCGTGTTCCTCGATTTGGCGCGGCACGAGATGCCGCTTCGCAATCTGAATTTTTTCCGTCGCGGTGTAGCTGGGAATGCGGATGGTCTCCAATCGATCGCGCAACGCTGGATGGACGGGATCGAGCCAGTTGGCCGTCGTAATAAACAGCACCTGCGACAAATCGAACGGCACGTCGAGATAATGATCGGTGAACGTGTTGTTCTGCGCCGGATCGAGCACTTCGAGCAGCGCTGCCGCGGGATCGCCACGATAATCGGCGCCGACCTTGTCCAATTCATCCAGCATCATCACCGGGTTACGTGTCTCGGCGCGACGCAGAGTCTGGATGATGCGTCCCGGCATCGCGCCGACGTAGGTGCGGCGATGGCCTCGAATCTCCGCCTCGTCGCGCAAACCGCCCAGCGCGATACGCGCGAACTTGCGCCCCAGCGCGTCCGCCACGCTTTTACCCAAAGAAGTTTTTCCGACGCCGGGCGGACCGACGAGGCAGAGAATCGGCCCCTTGAGATTGTGCTTCAGTTTGATGACCGCGAGATATTCGAGCAGCCGGTCTTTTACCTTTTCGAGACCGTAGTGCTGTTCGTCCAAGATTTTTTCCGCCTTGCGCAGATCGAGTTTGTCCTCGGTGAGTTTGTTCCAGGGCAAGTTCAACAGCCAGTCCAGGTAATTGCGGCTGATGGCGTACTCCGCAACTGCTGGAGACATTTGCTGCAAGCGTTCCAGTTCCTTGAGCGCCACTTTCTGAGCTTCTTCGGGCAGCGGATTTTCCTCCAGTTGTTTGCGCAAGTTCGCGACTTCAGTCGCAGTCGGATCGCCTTCGCCCAGCTCACGCTGGATGGCGCGGATCTGTTCGCGCAGGAAAAAGTCGCGTTGCGTCTTCGCCATTGCGCTGGTCACGTCGTTCTGAATCTTCGATCCGATCTGAACAACCTCCAGTTCACGCTCCAGAAGCGGACGCAGTTGCTGCAATCGTTCCAGGACATTCGGCGTTTCGAGCAGGCGCTGCCGATCTTCGAGTCCGAGATTCAGGTTGGCGGCAATCAAGTCGCTCAACGATCCAGGGTTCTCGGTGTTTAACGCCGCGACCTTCACCTGATCGGGCATCGCCGGCGTCAGCTTGATGATCTCGCGAAACTTTTGCACCGCATTGCGCGCCAGCGCCGTCACTTCCGGACTTTCGTCGATGACATCTTTCAACACCTTGAACTTCGCGCGCAGGTACGGCTTGTGCGTCGTGAAGTCCGTGAGGTGAACGCGCCAAAGTCCCTCGGCGAGAATGCGCACCGTGTTGTCCGGGAACTTCAGCATTTTCAACACGCGCGCGCCGCAGCCGTACTCAAATAAATCGTCGGGGGTTGGATTCTGCACCTCCGCTTTGCGTTGAAGCACGAGGCCAAGCAGGCGGTCGCCTTCCACCACGTCGTCGATTAATTTCGTGCTCTCGTCACTCTCGACGAGCAGCGGCACGACCATGCCGGGGAAAATGACGACGTCGGAAAGGCCGAGAATGGGCAGCGTGTCCGGCAGCTTGCTGGCGGCGCGAATGATGGCCGTGTCCGAAGTCGCGCTCGTTCCCGCGCCGAGGATGTTGATCAACTCGGTGTCAGGGGCGGTCATCGTTTCATCATTTGCCATATGATGCCCCTGCCCTTGAACCCGAAGTGAAAGAAATGAAAGCTATTTTTCGCTGTCAGAGTGAATCGCGACGTGTTTTTTGGAAGTCACCGCGTGCGGAACGTCGATGCGCAGGAAACCGTTTTGATAGGCTGCCTTCGCCAGGTTCAGATCGTAGCCTGGCGGCAACTCGATCACGCTCTGGAAAGAACCGTAGTTGATTTCCATGACGAGGAACTTGCACTTCGGCGCCCGGCACCCATCGGGCCGATGGCCGGTGATGGTCAGGCAATTGCCCTCGACGGTCAGTTCGAGGTCTTCTTTGCGCATCCCGGCGAGTTCAACCTTGATGACGAGCGACTCTTCGGTGACGTAAACGTCCGTGTTGGGGACCCAGTGGGATTCGGCCAGCTTGTCGCCGCTCTTCGCGGGACGCCAACTATAGAGCGAGGAATTCACTTTGTACATTTGGTGCGGTTGCGGCTGAAACTATCGCACGGGCGACACTGGCGCAAGTTCGCACTCATTTCATCTTTACCATGATCCGCGGCTGTTCGCCTTTCCGCGCGTGGAAAACAATCGACGACTGCGAAGCACTGGCCGAAGGCGAACTGCAACCGCAATGCGTGTCGCGACCAAACTGGAATTTGCGCCGGCGCACGCGACCCCACGCGAGAAGCGCGGCCGCCACCGCCACAATCAGCAACGCGACAACTTGCTGCCAGTCCATCACAGCGAACATAACTGCGGAGCGGGAGAGCGCAACTGGAAGTTCTGATTGGTCGAGAGTCGAAGGTCGAACGTCGAAAGCCAGGCAAGCCGCCCGTCCTGCCCTCGACTCTCGACGCTCGACGTTCGACTTCCTATTCTCCGGCTCATGTCGCACCAAACCTTCGTCCACGCGCATCGCGTCACTTACGCGGAGTGTACGATTGGCAATCACGTTTACTACGCGCGCTATCTCGATTTGTTCGAAGAAGCGCGCGGCGAATTTTTCCGCGCGATTGGAATGACGTTCCAGCAACTGCACGAGGGCGGGACGATCTTTCCCGTCATCGAGGCGCGTCTCCGTTACAAAGGCGCGGCGCGCTACGACGACGTGCTGCGCATTGAAGTGTGGCTGACGGAACTGGAACGCGTGCGGCTCAACTTCGCCTGCCGCATTCTCAACGAAGGGCCAAAGTTGCTGGTGGAGGCCAGCACGCTCCACGCCTGCACATCGCTTGACGACAAGCCGAAACGCCTGCCGGAGGAACTCGTCGCGAAGTTGCGGCCTTATCTCGCTACCCCGGAATAGCGCGTTTACGGCGACAGCCGCGCGCGATAGGCGCGCAGCCGTCCGCTCGGCGGAACATTCGTGTCGCTGAACGGCACTTGCCCGGTCACATTCGTCACCGTCGTGAAGACTTCCCAGCTCGTGAGGTTCGTGGACACTTCGACGAAATAACTTCGATTCGTGGCTCCGCCCGACAACACCGCGCTGAAAGTTCCGCCGGTCACGCGCGGAGAAATCATCGTCGGTTGCGCCGTCGTTCCGCGCACCGTCAGCGTCGCGACCGCGCTCGTCACCAACCCGCCTGAATTTCCGACGACCACGCTGTAGCCGCCCGCGTCAGTCGCCTGAATACTGTTCAATACGAGTGTGGCCGCCGTTGCACCGGGTATGTTCCCTCCGTTGAAGCGCCACTGATAAGTCACCGGCGAAGGGCTGTTCACCACCACGGCAAAAGTTACGCTCGCTCCGGCGTCATTCGTCTGGCTCACCGGTTGTGCCGTGATGACCGGCGGCGGATTGGGGACGTTCAATCGCAACTGTATGTTTCCCGACGCCGCGTTGTAACCATCCACAGCGATGTGGAACACCGTGCCGATGACCGTGTTCGTGAACTGCACGCGGCTCTGCAACGAACCATCAACGAGGTCATCGTCGTTCTCCGCGGCCTTGCGAATGTTGCTCACCGTGGGCGCAAGCCCGGGCGCGTTCGTATAGACAGCGAGCAGCGTGTCGAACGAACTGCCCAGCAAATCAATCGTCACCACACCCGTGGCCGGCGCCGTCCAATCGATCCACACCGACCTGCCGCCCGCGTTGAACATCCAATGATTTTGTTCGCCGGCTTCTTTCGACGCACCCACGTTGCCACCCGTCTTAAAATTGGTGAAGCCCGTGATGAGACCGCGATTGGCAAACAGGTCGGCAAAGTTCGTTCCCTGCGCCACCACGCTGAAGCTCACCACCGCCGACGTGGCGCTCAGGCCAAAAGAGTCACGCGCCACCGCGAACGCCGAGTAACTCCCCAGCGCCGCGTTCGAAAACGTCGCGCTGTAAGGCGTGATGGAAGATGACCCGATCAAATTCCCGCTCACGTAAAAATCCACCTGCGCGACGCTACCGTTCGTGTCCGTGGCGGAAGCGCCAATGACCACATTGCCAGCCGGAAGCGCCGCGCCGTTCACGGGGCTGGTGATGCTCACAATCGGCGGCCCATTGATCGTCAGCGCCACGGGCGCGGACGTCGTGCTCAAACCAAGACTGTCCGTCGCCACCGCCACGAGCAGGTTGCTGCCTGAGGGCGGATTGGTCCACGTGAATTGATACGGCGCAGCCAACACCTGGCCGACGAGGTTCGTGCCGTAATAAAAATTCACGCGCACACTCTGCCCCGGATTCGCATCACTCGCCGTCGCCGCCAGCAGGATGTTCGTGGGCGTGAGCGGGAAGACCGTGTTGTTCGTGGGCGTGGTGATGGCCACCAGTGGCGCAAGATTGTCGTTGTCGGCGATTACCACCGTGGCATTGCTCGGCGAGCCGATGAGATAATCCATTGAACTTGCCAACGTCAGCGTCACCGTTTCGTTCGCCTCCACGTCGACGTCGTCGAACGGCAGCACCGCCACGGCCACGGAATTCGACCCCGTGGGAATCGTCGCCTGCGCCGCGATGCTTTGATAGTCGGCGCCATTCTGCGCCGAACCGCCGACCGTGAAGTTCACCGTGATTGGGAAATTGTTGCTGCCGTTGCGCGTAATCGTGAACGCACCGGGATTGAGTCCGGCCTCCGCTGCATTCGCGTCGCTGGCGGCGATCGTCACCGCCGGCGGCACAATGACAACGAGGCTGGCGTTGGAACTGATGGCGAACCCGACGGCGTTACTGACGAGCACACTATAAACACCCGCTCGCGACGGCTGCGTGTTTGAGAACACGAGCGTGGAACTCGTCGCGCCCGCCAGGTTCGCGCCGTTGAACCTCCATTGATACGACAGCGGCGCGCTGCCCGTGGCCGAGACGCTGAACGCCACCGTCTGGCCGATGATTACAGTCTGGTTCGTCGGGTGCGCGGTGATTTGCGGCGCAACGCTGATGGTGAGCGATGCCACGGTGCTGGTCGCGGAACCAAACGCATTCGTGACCACGACAAAATAATTCGCGAGGTCCGGCGCCTGCACATTCGTAATCACGAGCGCCGACTGCGTGGCCCCACCGATGGGCGAACTTCCCTTCCACCATTGGAAGCCCAGCGGCGGCGTGCCGCGCGCGCCCACGGTGAACGTCGCCGTCCCGCCCGCCGCGACATTCCTGTCCTGCGGCTCAAACACAATTTGCGGCGCAGACTGAATCGTGAGCAGCGCCGTCGCACTCAACGCCACGCCGGCCGCATTCATCACCCGCACCGAATAGCCGCCCGCGTTCGTGAACTGCGCGCTCGCGATGAGATAAGACGCATTCGTGGCGTTCAGAATGTCGATGCCGTTGAACCGCCATTGGTAACGCAAGGGCGCCGCGCCCGACGCAGCGGCGACAAATCCGAGGCTCGTGCCCACGGTCACCGTGCGGTTCGTCGGCTGAAGCGTGATGGATGGCGGTGTCACGGCTGCCGCGCCCGATCCCGCGCCCGGAGTCGGCACACCCGCCAGCCAGTTCACCGGA
>JGI10216J12902_101187168_pt1 | contig 18065 bp, 6 predicted proteins | sample KanNatreferecore_FD_12902 | JGI IMG/M metagenome (IMG submission 12902)
GAGATCCGCCTGCCGGCGCTCGCGGAGCGAAACGATCGGCTCGGCCGAAAGCCCGGCGAGGCGCTATGGCCCGAGCGCTTTGACCGCGACTACCTCGACCAGACGCGAAAGGTCCAGGGCCCCTACTGGTTTTCGGCGATGTATCAGGGGCGACCGACTCCCGACGAGGGCGGGATCTTCGACCGAAAGGACTTCCGCTACTTCGAGGTCGAAGGCGACCGCGCCGTCCTCCGTCGGCTCGATGGGTCAAGGAAGAAGTTCGCGACCGGCCTATGCAAGAAGTTTCAGGTCGTCGATCTCGCGGCCTCCGAGAAGGAGACCGCCGACTACACGGTGATGACCGAGATCTGGGTGACGCCCGAGAAGGACATGCTCGTCAACTCGGTCGTGCGAGAGCGCGTCGCGGTTCCAGATCAACCCGCGTTCTTTTGGCGACATCATGCCAACTGTCCGGTGAAGTTCGAGGCGATCGGCTACCAGACCGGGATCATCCAGACGATGCTCCGCGAGGGCTTTCCGGCCAGCCCGGTCTCCCCGGACAAGGACAAGGTGACCAGAGCGGGGGCCGCCGGAGCGCTCTATCGCGGCGGCAAGGTCTATCACCGCGCCCGGGCACCCTGGTTGGTCGACTTCGAGGCGGAGCTTCTGGCGTTTCCCGCCGGCGAGCACGACGACCAGGTCGACACGATCGCCTACGCCGCCAACGCGCTCCAACGGAGGCCGATGTCGTGGCGCCTCCTATAGGCGGCGGACGGAAACGAATACCGGTAGGCATTTTCACCACCAAGCTCTGAGACGCTCGTACCACGACCGGTGCTCGGCGACTGTAACAGTCGCTATTGCTCGCCCTATCTGCCCGGCAACGGACGAGCGACGCGTTCTAGCGATCCCCGCTACCCACCCCTCTTGGCTGCCGATCGCGCTTGTGTTCCATCGCCCGCAATCCAGGACGTTTGCCGCCGTCAAATCGCGGCTTCACCCAACTCCGACTCACCCGGTCATGAGGCGACCGCATCGCCGCTCAAATAGCGCTCGAGCATCCGCGCCGCCTCGCCCTCATGCCCCGCATCAGGTGCCCGTAGCGGTCGAGGGTCACCGTGCGTTTACCCCGGCGGCATGAACCCCGCGTAGATATGGCGGCATTCGTGAAGGCCGATCGGCGCGAGCTTGCGCTCGGTCCACGCCGTTCGGGCCCGCCGCGTCAGCGCCTCGGTGTTGATCGCTCGTCCACCGCCTCGGTCGAAGACGAGCAGGTCCTCGCCGCCGCCGCTTCGAAGCCGATGGGCGGCGAAGTGAGCGCGAAGCGGATGCCTACGGATGGTGGGGCGTTCCAGGAGGCTCGAGCGACCATGCAAGCTGCGCCGGCTCACCGTCGGGAGGAACCATCTCAACCCGATGAAGCTCTTGGTTATCCGGGACTGGTCCAAGGTCGCGCACTTCTACCTCGGGCAAAACCATGGTCCCAACCGCGAGAGGGATCTCTCGTCCAAGGAAATTTCCTCCGATGTCTTGCACGATCTTGATCTCTTTGCCGGACTGCAGCTCGGCGAGTGATTCCGGCGGTACTTCGGCACGGGCGTTCTCCCACCTGACTGGCATCGACCGCTCCTTGATCACGGCAGCGAATAGCGCCGCACGCTCAGCGTCCTCTGGGTCAATGTGATTGGGAAGGTCAAAGCGCTCGCCGATCCAATCCTCAATAACGACAACGTTCTCCAGGAACTCCAACAGGCCGAGCAAGCTGTCGTCCGGCTCCTGCTCTTCGGTTGGTTGACGTAGGTCCGGACGGCGGCCGTCGATGTCAGTAATCACCATCTCGCCTCCTCCGAGCAACGTCAGGACGAACTTCAGGGTTCGCACCTGATCCCGAGCGGGCGAGTTATCGAATGAGTAGCGGTAATTGATGTTGATCTGCCCGTGCTCTCGCCATCGCATCAGGACTGATAACTCCAGGCCACCGAAAGAAGCTGACAGCCGAGTGTCCCAGTCATCCGGGATCTCCTCGTCAGACTCCAGTCGTATCTCCAAGGTCTCATGGCCTCTGTCGGTAATTGCCTCGACTCTGGCGTTCCAGGGAGGGATGTGTGGCCGGATCGCGAGCGAGCCGCGGATCCTCTCGCCGACATGTTTGGCGAGCAGCGGCGGCATCTGTTTCGGTGTGACCTCAATTCCCTTGTCGAGCGAGACAGGTCTGCCACGCTCCATGGCCTCGTTGAAGCGACGAGCCGCTTCTCCGCCCTCCTCGTCGTCGGTAAACCCAATGGACAGGGCTGGGGCGAAGCGTTTTGCTGCGTCCTCATCTCGCGGAATCGCATCGACTCGAACCGTGATGTCGCCCTCTGTTGATGAGACGCTGATCATGGTGCCTTTGGAAAGAGGCGGCTCGTCCTCGCCAACCTCGTGGGTGAACTGCGGGTATCGGAAGAACGGGTCGCGCGAGAGGAACTCGCCAATCGGTCGGGCGCGTTCGAAGGCTTGCTCGGCTGTCTCTAGCTCGCCGCCCGCCCGAAATGCCCGCAGCAGCGGTTCCTTGTTTTGCGGATCCTCGCCGAAGTAGTGCACCGCAATTCGTTGGCCCTCATCGGATCCATTGAGCATGGCTAGGAGCTTGTCGCGATCCCAGAGGCCAACCTCCACGCCCTCGTGCCGCCCGACCAACTCCAGGTTGAACTTCTTGTGCTGTCCCTGCGTCAAGTTGCGAGGGAAACAGAAGGTCATCTTGTCAATTCCGTAGGTAGCCACAGCGCGATCAAGCGAGTCCTTGCACTTGCTCCAGTAGATCGTCCCGCCATAGCGCTTGGCCTGCCATCCCTCGTCCCAGCCATCCTTCGGATTAGGAAGGAGGCTGTCGGCGCCGCTGTCTGGATTATCCGTCGATACAGCACCCGGATGCTCCAGTAGCACCAGGCGGTGGCACATCTGCTGGAAATCCTCATCTGTCATCGCGGCGAGGTCGAGATCTCGAGGTCCTAGGGGCGTCTCAGCCATTCAGCCGATATTAGGTCCCGCCGCAGCGGCCGTCTTGGTTTTCCCGACGCCTTCATCGCGGCCATGAAGCGGCGCGGCCAAGTCGGCCGTCGGCCACACGCAGGCCGCGGTCAACCGCGTGCTTCGTTTGAGCCGCGGGTCCATCTCACAGTCTGTGTGGAGCCGCGAACGGCATCCCCGCCCGATAACTCGCTGTTATGCGTACCTGAGGGAGCTTCCGTCACCGACGGCGGCCGGAACGTAAGCGAGACCGCCTCTCAGTCTTAGGACCCCCGTCAGGCTGCGTCATCAGCGCTACGTGGTCGACGCGGCGCTGGTTCCTTACGCCGAGACCGCTGGATCTGGCGTGCGGTCAACGGCTCGGCGCAGCTCGTCGAGAAGCTCCTCGAGACTGCGAACGATTCGCCCGCCCGACATTGCGATGAATGCCTCGACCTGCAGATTGATCGTTGCACCGGGCTCTCCACTCTGCCGGTAATCGGAGCGAAGACCGAAGCACCTCAAGCCGTAGGCAGCGCCGAAGCCCACCTCCGCCGCTGTCCCTGCGTCGACCTCCTGGCCGTCTAGGAAGGCGACAAGAAGCTCGCAGCTCTGCAACGCCTCGCGATTACGCTCTCCGATCGTCCGGGCCATCCGCTGCTCTTCTCCGTTGGAAGCGGCTTGAGCGACTTCGGCGTCGCTGATCAGCGCCCAGGGATCGACCGGCTCTACGAACTGGCGAAGCGCCGGCAGGTAGACCTCGCGGTACCAGTGGCGCCCAGCTTCAGAAAAGCCCAGCGGGCTGGCTACGTAGCATCGCGGACGGCTCTCCATCGGCTCCATGTTGACGTATCAGAAGGACGCGAGGGCGAAATTTGCCCTCCGGAGGGCGGACGATAATCGCAAGAGTGGCAACGAATCCTGAACAGCTCAAGCGCGAGTTCCTAACCGCCGCTATCACCGATCTCGAGGGAACGATTCATGCAAACGACACGAAGTGCAGTGCGGCACTCGTCACGCACGGTCTGGTGTTCGCTGGCCTGGTCACGGTCAGCGCTGCTGCCGCCCACCTGTACCCGCAGGCCGATCACACCCTGCGAGCGCTCGCGCTAGGGCTTGGTGGCGCGGGCCTAGTTGCCTTCCTCGTGTCGATCATCTGCTTGCTCCTGGCGGTGATGCCTTATCGCCCGAAGAAGCTGGATGAACTGATCGATGGTCGAACGCCGAAGCCCCCGGGGGCCTTCTTCCCCAAGGTCAAGGGTGAGCAAGACATCAAGAGTGAGCAGGACGCCTTGGAAGCTCAAGTCAAGGCGGTAGCGGGGCTTACCGAGAAGGGAGCCATCAACGACCTCACCTGTGAGTCAGTAAAACTCGCCGATATTCGCGACCATGAAAGGACCTGGGCTAGGCGCGGCTACCGGGCACTGATTGTCGAGTTGGTGTTCGCCGCTGGCTACCTCGCGGTGGTTGCAATCGCGGCCCGCGGCACGGTGTAGTCACGGCACCTGGCGGGGAATGATCGATCGACCTCCTCCGCCGATGACGATGGGCTGCCGTGTCAAGGTCTTTCGGGGAGACCATCTGCGTACCCATTCGCGGCAGATCTCAGCGCCCGGAACAACCGCCGGAAGGCCATGCCACCGTCGCTCAGACCACGGCCTCTCGAGCGAGGTAATCGGACAACATCGCGGCCGCCTCGCCTTCGTGGCCCGGCATCAGATGTCCGTAGCGATCGAGCGTCATCGTGATGCTCGAATGGCCAATGTAGGTGGATAGGGCCTTCGCGTTTACGCCGGCGGCAATCATGAACGCCGCGTAGGTGTGGCGACATTCGTGGAGCCCGATCGGCGCCAGCCCGTGCTTTCGCCACGCCGTACGTGCCCGGCGCACGAGCGCGTCGGTGTGGATCGCGCGGCCGCCGCTTCGACCGAAGACGAGATCCTCCTGGACGCCGGAACTGCGCAGTCGGTGGGCGGCTAGATGGGCGCGAAGCGGCTTTGCGAGTGGCACCCGCCTCCTCCCCGCCCGGCTCTTCGGCGCCACCGGCCCGACCTTGTCGTCCCAGCTTCGCTCGACGCGAATCAGCCCCTGCTCGAAGTCGACATCGCACCAACGAAGGCCGCGAATCTCGCCGCGGCGAAGGCCCGCGTAGAGCGCTGTGGCCCAAACAACCTGGTCGGTCAGCGCCAGGGCATCAAGGAGCGCCTTCGCCTCGGCAGGGCGCGCGACCCGGTCGCGCCGCTCACGCGCCGCCGGCAAGGCCAGTCCCAGGGTCGGGTTCAGCGCCACCTCCGAGCGCGAGATCGCTCGTCGGTAGATCGCCCGAAGCGGCAGGATCGCGTTTCGCACCGTCGAGGGCTTTCTGCCGGAGGCCACGAGGCGATCGACGAGGTCTTGGACCGCGGCGCGGGTGACCGCCGAGAGGCGAAGATGGCCGAGCTCGGGGACGACGTGGACCCTCAGCGCCTGCTCATAGGCGCGAAGCGCCGCCGGCTTGTAGGGCTCGCCGTTTCGGGTCCTCACCACTTGGGCCTTCGCCGCTGCGAGCCATTCGGCGCCTGCCTCGGCGACGGTTATCCGTGTTGGGGCTCGAAGGGTTCCGAGCCGAAGCGCCCGGTGGGTCTCGGCGCGCCAGGCGCGCGCGTCGGAAAGCGTCCGGAAGGTCTTTCGGATCGTCCGCCCGTCGCGCTGGGAAAAGACCTGGGCCTGGTAACCGGGCCGGCAGCGACAAGCCGACCCGCTATGGGTCGCGCAGCCGCGCGAGTGGCGAACGACGATGCCCTCCGGACGGGCACGTGGGCGCCGGGCGGGCATACAACACATGTAGCTCTTTCGGGCCGGCTCCGCCAACACCCGGCACGATCCGAGCGCCATTGACCCCGTGGGAGCCGGCGGTTACCGTGAGTCACGATGAGAAATTCCAGGGAGCAGGGGAGCCTCACGGTTCAGGTGCTTGCGGGGACCCACGTCGTGTTGCTCGGGATGGACGTTGCCGAGGTGGGCCGCGATGGGCTCCTCGGTTTCGCGATCGAGCGTGACGATCGCACTGAGCACGAAAAGCACTTCCTGCCGAACTTTCTCCTCTTCGAAGTGAACGACCACGGGGAAGACCCGGATCGCTCCAGCGAGCGCAACCCGTTTCAGGCGTTCTTGTGGGGCGATTACACCGCGAAGCCTGCGCACGACTACACATACCGCGTGACCGCGATGCATGGACAGCCGGGCGACCTTGACCCGCGGGACCGGGTCGAGGTCGAGATCAGCACCCAGGACGTGTCGATCGGGCGCCACTCGATCTTCTTCAATCGCGGCGCGGCGACGTCGCAGGCCTACGCGGAGAAGTTCGGGAACCTGGCGCCCGACAAGGTTCCGGATCGCGCGGCCTACGAGTGGCTCTCACGCGGCCTTGAGGAGGCGATCCTCGAGTTCATCGCCCAGGCCGACGGCGATGGATGGGGACTGCGAGGCGCGCTCTATGAGTTCACCTACGGACCCGTGCTTGACGCACTCCTCGCAGCCAAGGCGCGCGGCGCCGATGTTGAGCTTGTCGTCGCCGCTCCGACCGCCAGCGACGCCTTCCCAATTCCCCCAGCCTGCGAAAACGCTGACGCGATCGAGAAGACAGTTACGCCAAATCCCGCCGGCGGTCGGATCAAGAACCTCGACCTTCACAACGTCGTGCATGGCCGCCAGAAGACCGATATCCCGCACAACAAGTTCATTGTCCTGCTGAAGGACGACAAACCGGTCCAGGTATGGACAGGATCGACCAACATCACGGCGGGCGGGATATTCGGTCACTCGAATGTTGGCCACGCTGTGCGCGACGAGCAGATCGCCGCTGATTATCTGGAGTTTTGGAACGCGCTCGAGCCCGACCCTGAACGTGCAGATATCCGCTCTTGGACCATCGGCAAGTCCGATCTTCCTGAGCAGAAGGTGGATGCAGCCGATCCATTGCCGCCCCCAGACTCGATCTCGACCGTCTTTAGTCCCCGCAACGACACCAAGGCGCTTCAGTGGTACGCGAAGCTCATGGATCATGCTCGCGAGAGCGTCTTTCTGACGGCCGCCTTCGGGGTCAGCGACGAGCTCCAGCGAGTGTTCGGCGAGCACAAGGACTACCTGCGGTACCTACTCCTCGACAATCGCGACGGCACGGTGAATGCGGTCGCCCGCGACATCGAGTCAGACCCGAACAACCTCGTCACGGCTGGCGCATACATCGGCGAGGGCGGTACGCGACAGGGATGGCGGCAGTGGGTGATCGAGCACGTCACCGGTCTCAACTTCCACGTGCAGTTCATCCACACGAAGTACATGCTCATCGACCCCCTTGGCGAGGATCCCGTAGTGATCACTGGGTCTGCGAACTTCAGTGCGGCATCCACGGACGAGAACGACGAGAACATGCTCGTCATCCGAGGGGACAGTGATGTCGCTGATGTCTATCTAGGCGAGTTCATGCGTCTCTTCACAGCATTCCGGCTGCGAGCCAAGGCGAATGCAAGACCGTCAGAGCTCGTCGCTAATTCGGGCTCAGGAGGTCCCCCCGCTGCCAAGCTTTATTTAGCCGCGGACGACACCTGGGCGAACCGCTTCTACGTTGAGGGATCGCCCGAGGCGCAGGAGCGGCACCTGTTCGCTGGGACTGGGTGACCGAGGAACGATAATCGGCCCCCGTTCTATCGGAACGTCCCGGAGGCGAATCGTGCGGGGTCAGTAGCAACGCATCCCGTTGCGAGGGCTGGTAGACTTCGTCTACTCGGGAATACTTAAAGTTGTCATATTTGGTGTAGAACGGTCTTAGGAAAAGAAAAGTTTCATCACAAAAAGGTTCTTGAGTTATTCAGATTTGGCCTCGGCGTTATTTCGTTCGGGGCTTTTTCTTTGCCCAAGTGGATGAAGTCAGGTCCGCTCTGGACGCATCATCTCCAAGCTGCGAGGGTTCTCGGGGGGCGTCGGACCTGCTCGCTGGCCGCTTGACGGCTCGCGAAATGCGCGCCCGAGTGTTACGCCGGCGCGCAAGGAACGGACTGTCCAGCCTGCGTTCTCCAGAAGCCCCTGTCCCAGTCAGCGGACCGTAGGTCCGCGCCTGGACGTCAGCTTTTCGGTGGAGCAGTTTCATGCCCCGAATGAGGCGAGCATCGCCCCATCCTGTGATTGCCGGCGTCACGGATGCAGGCGCACGCCCTGCCGCCTCACCGTAGCGGCGAACGATCCCGGATCGCGCGCTTCGGACTCGAACTCGTCACGCGTATAGAGCTGCACGTCGACCGGCACCGCGAAGCCGTTGAACGCCCCGTGCAGCAGGCGCTTGCGCTCGGCGCGCGCCTCGCGGAAATCGCCGATCACCATCAAATCGATGTCGCTGTCGGGCCGGGCGCGGCCTAGCGCGCAAGACCCGAAGAGGATGATCTCCTCGGGATCGAACGTGCGCGCGATCAACTCGGTGATCGGCGGGAGCGCTAGGTCGATGGTCAGCTGACCGCGTCTTCCGGTGAGCTCACTCACTCACGCGGTCCAGCGACTCGGGTAGCCGAGCGCACTCAGAGCGCATAGTTCACGACGACGTACGCGTTGCGTAAATCGGTCTTGGCCAGCGAGTTCCAGTCGCCCGCGGTCACCTTCCTGATCTGCAGCGTCCAGTCGCCCACGGCGGCTGGCTTCGGGTTGCTGAACGACTTCGAGAAGTGCGGCACGTTGCCGAAGGCGCCGTCGCGGTCGGCGGAGGCGGCCGGTCCCGTCGGCTCTTGCCCGGGCTGGGCGAGACGCACCTCGAAGTTCGCCGTCCCGGGCGCGTCAATGAACAGCTCGAACTTGCTGACCTTGACCGTCTTGTTGCGCGTGAAGAACGGGAAGTGCTCGGCCCGTAGCGAGAGCACCAGCGATTGGGCGGCATCGGCGTCCGGGTGGAACAACCGGTACCAGTCATCGCCGAACTCGTTCTTGACCGCGAAGAGCTGCATGCCGCTCGTCGGCAGCACCGCGGCGAGGTTGCTCCTTGCGGCTGTCACCAGCCCGCTCTGGCCCGGCGTAGCCGAGTAGCGGATGTGGAGGATCGCGTCCGTCAGCGTCGCGCGGTCGAACGCGTTCTCGCCGGGCAGCTCGATCCTCCACTCGCTGACGGCGCCGGCGCCCTCGAACGGCAGGAAGCGCTCGTCGTTGAACGACAGCTCGAACAGCCCGTTGTCGTTTTGGCCGTGGCTGGTCGCGATCATGTCGACCGGCACGCGGTTTGAGGCGAAGCGGGTGTCGTTGTTCGCGCTCAGCGGGTCACCGTATGCGGCGCCGGGCGAATCGTCGACGCGCAGCCCGTTACGAGTAAGCGACACGGTCGCGTGCACACCCGTGTAAGGACCGGTCACGCACGGCAGCGTCAGCGACACCGACTTGATCCGCCGGCGGTAGTGGCCAGGGAAGTCCATGTCGTAGAGCCACTCGGGCACCTGCACTGTGCAGGCACCTCCCGTCTTCAGCGCCATGAGGCTGAGCGGGAAGAATTCGGCCAGCGAGACGTGCTTTGTCATCTCGAGCTCGCGCACGTTGTTCTCGAGGTAGGCGCCCTCCATGCGGCGCAGATCGGTGCTGAGCTTCTCGGCCGACATCAGCCCCTTCTTCAGGCTGTCCCAGTAGCCGAACTCGATGAACGACATGTCCGGCCGGCCGAGCTCGAACTGCAGCGCCGCTTGGGCGCGATTGGCCATGTCGTAGGCGAGCTTGTACGCCTGGAAGTACACCGTGCTGATCTGCGTGATCGTCCAGTCGTAGAGCTGCTGGTTGGTGTACTTGCCGCGCATGTAATCGTCGGCGGCCTTGGCGTTCTCGATCTGCAGCTCAACGTTCTCGAGCTCCTTCTCAGCGATCGCCTGGCGCACCTGCGCGGCCACGATCTGCTTGTCGATCTGATCGATCTCAATCTTCGCCAGCGCCAGCTGCTGGTCCCATTCCTCCTGGCGTCGGGTGTAGGAACCGACCGTCGTGGCCAGCCCGGCGACCTTGTCGAGCCCGGTCGCGATCGCCGACAGCGTCTCGACCGCCCCCTTCGCAACCTCGCCGATCTTGTCGCCGCCGGCAACCTCGGCCGTGACGTGCGGCGAGCCGCCGAAGCCGGACGCGCCCGCGACGAAGTCGGGGATCAACTTGAGCCCGCCGGCCGTGATGTGGCCGACCGCAATCGCGACTTGAGCGAGTGCCGAGGCGCCCTGCAGACCGAGCGCCGTACCCTCCCAGGCGTTGATGAACTCGCGGCTTGAGTAGTAGTCGCGCTTGGTCTCGGCGGCCGCCTTCGACTGCTCGAGTCCGAGCACCGTGTTCTCGGCCTCGGTGATCTGGCTCTTACGCACCTCCTTGTTGGCCTCGAGCACCTTGACTTCGTGAGTCGAGCGCAGCAGGGCGAGCCCCTCGGCGTCGCGCTTCTCGAGCGCTGAGAGCATCTTGTCGCCAAGCGCCTTGACCTCCGAGCAGAACTCATTGGCCTTCGCGATCAGTGATCGGTAGCGGTACTGGCCCGGTTCGACCGCGCCGGCAGTGAACAGCGATCCGATATCGACCCCCGCGGCGGAGGCCTTGACGAGCAGCGCCGGGTCGATCGGAGGCTCGAACAGCGGCAACTGGCGCACGATGCCGCGGATGTTCATGCAGTGACGGATCTTGAAAAGCCGGTCCTCGACCGTGTCCCAGTACTTCAGCAGATCGTCGTTGGGCGGAATACGGAAATACATCGGGTTAATCAGCGGCAGCGGCTCCGCCCCGTTGGTCGAGTTGGTCGCGCCGGGCGGCGCCGGAGCGAAGTTCTCGATCTTCGCGATGATGCTCTTGTTGCCGAACGGGTCCAGATCGCCATCCACGGTCAACTCGTTGTACGACTTGTCCGCGCGCTCGGGTGACGGCACCTTTACCGGGCGGCGCCCCAGCAGTTCGTGCGCCAACACGTAGAGGAGCGTCGCCTGGTTGATCGTCTCGATCGTGTCCTGGCTGAACAACTGATCCGCCCAGGCGATCAGGTTGTCGATGTACTTCATCACCACGTTGCGCTGGTAGGCGACCGGTCGGTAGCGGGCGATCTTGTGCGGGTTGAACGGGTCGTTCTTCCAGGCACGCAGCTGGTCGAGGTTTGCGCCGATGTCACGCAGCAGGTTCTCGATCCGCTCCTTGCGGTATTCGTCGGAGGTCGTGTCGTAGAACGGCTTCGTGACCCAGAAGCGCTGCGGCGAGGGCAGTGCCTCCACGTTGGTCGGGTCGAAGATGTAGTGGAACCACTTCATCGCCTCTTCGAAGCGCTGGTTCTGGCTCAGCTTCGTCGCAATCATCAACGGGATGTGGAAGAACGTCTCCCAGTTGTAGGTCGAGTAGGCGCCACCGAGCGAGAAGTCGATGACGTCGTTCTCGGCCGTGGCGTCGGCCGCGTTGGGAGCGACCGGCGCGTACGAGTTGCTGAAGTCAAACGTGTTCCCGGGGAAGAACGTGTGCGGGAACCGCTGGATGCGGCGGTTCAGCAGCCCGTCGGGTCCTCTGCGATCGAGCTCTCGCAGGAAGAGATCGCTGTAGGGCTGGTAGAAGGGATAGAGGTCGTACTTCAGCTGCTGGACCACCTGGTTGTAGCCGAGCTGCACCGTCTGCCAGTTCGACTTCACGAAGAACGACCGCTGGGGATCTTGGTAGAGGAATGGCTCCGCACCCCAAAGGCCGGTGTCGAAGTAGATCCGGTCCTGCGAGAAGACGATCTCGAACGGAGCCTTGGCACCCTGCAGGATCGTGCGGGTGGCGGACAGCTCGAGCACGTTCAGGCGGCTCGGATTCGGCTTTTGCACATTGTTCGCCATGCGGTTGAAGCGATAGTGCATGCCCTCGGGCAGCGGCAGCCGTGGCCCGATCTCATAGCCGCCCGCTAGCGGCGACAGGGAGCGCTGGGTTTCGTAGCCGCGGGTCACGAAGTCGTATGACGTCGTGTAGGTCTTGATGTGCGACGCCATTCCGGTCGGATCGGCCAAGTGGTAGTAGCCGCTCAGCGGCTTGAGCTTCGTCGCTACCACGTTGCCGTCGAACACGAACGACGACGAGTGCCAGGGGCGCCCGGTCTCGTCGTGCCGGAAGGCGGCAGCGAAGTCACGGCTGTTCGTGTACGGATCCCAGAATTTCTTGTTGTTGAAGTCGGGGGAGGTCGAGATGTAGACGTCAACCCACAGGTGGTTCTCGCGCGGCTTGTAGCGCGTCTTGAGGTGGTAGGAATCGAGCGGCCGCTCCCACGGGTGCACGAGCTTCTCGCGAGACAGCTTGCGTGAGGTCCAGCCGTCGTCTGTCCTGACGCTCCAGGCGAGCTGGATCTCGAGCTGCTTCGGCGGATCGGGCGCGTCGGTGCTATTCGAGGCCTGCGCCGGAGGCTGCTGCTTGACTTTCTGCGGCTTCTCCATGAACTGGAGCCAGAAGAGGTGCAGCTTGCGGTTGTAGACGACCGGCAGGAGGTGGTCACCGCTGATATCGAGGTCGATCTTCTCCCACGCCGACCAGACGCCGTAATTCAGGTCGTACTGGCGGTAGTAGTAGATCGCTGGATCGGCCTTCGTGCGCGCAACCACGTGGAGCTTGTTGATCGTCGGCGGCAGGTTGTCGTAGGGGTTCTCGTCGTCGATCTCATGGTGCGCCGCGAGCACGGTCAGGCGCGAAACCTCGTGCACCTTCTCGAGGTAGTGGCGCACCGCGCCCTCCGCGTGCTCGTCGGTCAGCTCCGCCTGCTGCAGCTCGTCCTCGAGCTCCTTGAAGAACGGCGTCTTGTCGTCGCGCAGCTCCGGCAGGATCCAGTTCTCCGGGTACAGAAACACCTTGCGCGCGGCCTCCCACACGCGATAGTTCTTCATGTACTTCCACTGGCGCCAGCTGTTGAGTGAGACCGTGTCCTCCTTGTCGTCCTCGGCGACCTGCACGAACGGCTGCTCGAGGTTGAGGAAGCACCGTTGCACGAACATCTGGGTCGAGCTCATCGCCTGCTTGAGGCGCGAGGTCAACTGGCACGGCGTCATCTCGACGTCGATCAGGAAGTAGCGCAGCATGTCGTCGGAGTCACGCCAGTAGGCCGGGTTCGCATACGTCTTGCCGGCGACCGTGATCGTGGGCGACGTCTCGCGCCGCGAACGCTCGACCAGGTAGTCGACCAGCGCGTCGCGCTTCTGCTCGCGAATCACGTCGTAGAGCGGCGCGGCCTTCGACAGCCAGGTCGAGGTGTCGTACTTGGCCTTCGCCGCGTTGCGGGTCTGCTGTGCGATCGTGGACTGCTTGCCATCGGTCTCGCGATCGGTCCACTCCGCCGCCGCGGCCGCCGAGACGCCGAGCCGCCTGACCGCCTTTACGCCGACCTCGAGCCGCAGCAGTGTGTCGACGGCCACGTAGTCGTTGACAGTGCTCGTGTACGACAGTTTGAGCGTGGCGTCTAGCGCCGCGATGTCGGCCTGTGGCCACTGCGTCAGCTTCGCCAGCGACTGGTGCAGGTCGCCCAGTCCTACCCGCGCGGCCGCGTCGTCGAGCACCTTGCGCAGCGTCACGCCCTCGGGCTCGGGGTAACGCTGATGGAAACCGAGCAGCTTGGCCGTGTTGAGCCACTTTGGGAACAGCGATTGCGCCGGCGCCGCGGTGATCGGCAGGGAGCTGAGGTCGAGCAGCTTGAACGTCGCGTGCTTGTCGAGCAGCCATTCGAGGTCGTCGACGCTCGCGAGCTTCTGGCGGTTGACCAGCAACGAGACTTTGTGCAGCAGCCTGTACGCCCTATAGGCGTCGGCGAAGTTCGCCTCGCTCAGCTCGGTCTCATATGTCTCCGTGCCGTCGGGCAGCGTCTTACGCTTGGTGAGCGCCGGCACCGCGAGTGCGTCGATCAGCGTCGTCGCCCCGAGCTTGAGCTTCGTCACCAGCACGCGAGACTGCTCGGGCGTGACCGAGAAGGCCGTCGCCACCTCTGCCACGATCGCGTTCTTCTGCTCGTCCGCGGTCGTGCCCGCGGCCCGCCGGCTATCGCGCAGCTTCGCGAGCAGTTCCGTGAGCGCCTCATCGCGCAAGCCCAGATGCGAGTCCGGACGGTGGTTGAGCAAGAAGTCAAGCTCATCCAATTCCAGGCCGGACGCGGCGATGTGATCGCGTGTTTCAAGCAACTCGAGCGTCGCCTGTGGCGAGGCCAGCACGTCACCGGGCACGAGGTCAACGAGCACGAGCAGCTGCTCGATAGACATAGACAGCTCGCCCGCCAGCTTCACGGTCGCGTACATCCGGGCCAGGTTCGCCTGGTTGAGCGCGGCGGCCCCGGGGCGCGAAGTCAGCCGTTCGAAGTCAGCTTCGGTGATGCCCAGCCCAGCGGCGATGGCGATCTTGTGGTCCGTCATCGTGCCGGCCGCCAGCGGCAGCGCCAAGCCCGGGTCCACCGGATCGGTGACCGCTCGGTTTTGAAACAGCGTCACGTAGAACGGATCGATCTTCTTCGTGGTCTCGCCGGGCTGGATACGCTCGCGCGTGTTCAGCTCGCCGAAGAACGCCGAGAGCTCGTCGGCGGACAGGTTCAGACGCTTCGCGACCTGCTTGGCCTTGTGCAGCCGCGCCACCGCCGCGCCGTCGAGGTTGCCTGCGCCGATGCGCGGGGCGCGGATCAGCAGGTCGAGTTCCCACATCTCCCAGCCGCTGTTGCGCCAAAGCCGCAGGAAGCGGTGTGCGCGATCAAAGCGTGCAAGCGTGCAACCGGCCACCTTCTGCTCCGACAGTGCGCAGCCGACGCTCGGGCGCTCGATCTTCAGGCCTGTGTTTCCACCGTTGACCCACCTGATCTGCACTAGCTGCTCGAGCTCGTCGTAGGTGATTTCGCCGTGCTCCAGGAAGTCGAGCACGCCGACCTTGGAGACAGAACAGTCGAATCCCCAGATCGCGCTCTGACGCGTGGCGTTGTCGGCGACGGTCGTGATCAACGACGTCTCCTTCGTTGAGAGTCCGAAATACTCGCCACCGATCGCCGCATCCGGCGGCGCCGGCGCGCCGCTGGACGGTCGCGACTGCATCAGCTCCATCAGCTCCCAGCGCGGCACTCCGAGGTGGTCGAGCCACACGCGCGCCTCCTGCTGCCAGAGATCGAACACGCTGCCCATCGGGAAGTCGGCCCCGCGCAGCACGTCGTAGGCCTCCTTGCGCAGGTTCTCCGGGAAAGCGCGCAGTTCCTCGGGAGGACGTGTGGTCTGGAACGAGAAGTTGGGCGTCGTGCCGGGCGCCGGCACCGCGGCTTCGAGCACCTCGCAGACCAGGTCCACGTAGGGCAAAGGCGTCTCGGTGTTCTCGCAGTTCAGCTTGAGGTTGCCGAGGTCGGGCCGGCGGTCGAACAGCACCTGGCGCACCATCTTGTTGGCAGTCTGCGACGGGTGCTCGTCGAGGAACCGCAGCACGTCCGCCAGATACGCGGCAGGGCTGTAGACCGTCTGGCAGTGCGCGCAGGCGCAGAAGTCCATCGAGCCGAACAGTGCTTCCAGATTCGGCACGTCGCCGGCGAGCTCGCCGGGCGCCGGCGCCGACTTCGGCGTGATCACCTCCGGATCGGCGACCTTCAGCTCGCCGCGGAACTCGGCCAGGAGTCCGAGCACTTGCGCGTATTGAAGCTCGGCCTGTCCGAACGTCGTGAGCGCCCTGGCGCGGTCGATGTTCTTGCCCTCGAGCTGCTTGACCAATCGCTCCTTGCCGATCGACACGATCTGCATCGAGTGGTGGATGCCATCGTCGATCAGCGCCGAGCCGGTCTCCGCGTCGGTCGAAATCCGCTGCACGCGCTGGATCACCGACATCTCTGCCGCCACCTCGTCGGCGACGCTGGCGCCGGTCTGCTTCACGAACTGCTGGACGCTCGTCTCACCGAGGTCGAGATCGGGGTTCTTGTCGAGCACCGCGATGACGCCGTCGAGGTTCTCCAGCGTCGCGACGCCGCGGTCGGCGGTGCGCGCCGCCAGGGCGATCGATGGGAACAGGCGCTCCGACTGCTGTTCAAGCGTCAGCGCGTAGGCCGCGACCTTCTGGTCGCCGGTTCCAGTCAGTCCGTCCGGCACCTTGCTGCCGTTCTTCTTGATCAGGCTGATCCACTGCGGGCGCGATAGCTTCGCCGTGTCGGAGACCTGCTTCAGGTCGATGTTCGAGCTGCTCGCGATCTCCTGCTTGAGGAACTTGAACGTGGGCACGTGGTGCTTGGAGATCGTGCCCAGCTCGACCGTCTTTTCGAAATCGTCGATCGCGGGTGCTCCGCCGAACTGCGACGCGTTCGAGCGCAGGCGCTGCCAGAACGAGTCTCCGAGGCCGCGTTCCGCGAGGAAGGCCTCGGCGACCTTCGGGTAGCTCGCCGCCGGAATCGACGTGGCCGCGAGCATCGATTGCATCGTGCCGTTGCCGACGAGAATCGGCTTCTGCAGCGCGAACGTGGTCCGGCGATCCTTTAGCGCCTTGAGGATGTCGTCCTTGGCCGCGACCGTCGCGATCGGGATCACGTTGCCGTCGGCTGCGTGCTCGATCGTGTCGGCCTGCACGTCGGGCTCCATGAACGCGATCCCGAGCATTGTTTGTTCGATGAGCGCGTCGATCAGGGTCCACTGGACGGTGCTGCTCAAGAGATCGCTAGGCAGGCTCGGCGGGAGGTTTTGGCCGATGAACGCGAACACCGCCTCCGGCGTCAGGCGTCCGTCGCCGAACTTGATCGACACGAGATGTGACAGCACGACTCGCATCACGTCCTCCACGTCGATCGCGGCGTGCTTCGCGATCATCGTGAGGTCCTTCTGGGTGTCGGTCTCCTTGAGCTCCGAGATGTTGATCCCGACCGCGACCTTCTGGATCGCGGCGGCGGTGGTCTCGTAGAAAGACGGACCGCGGTAGGGCCGGTCGCCGTCGGTGAAGTTGGCCCAAGCGATCGGGGTGGGGTTGAACTCCGTGCGGGTCGAAACGACCCTGTTGGAGCCGTCTACGACGCGCACCTCGACCTCGAATGGATCGAGCACCTTCCCGTCGACGGGATTGCGCGGTGGCGAGTACGGGATGTCGTAGAAACCGGTTGCCTGCGTCTTGCGCTCGGCGAGCATCGTCGCCTGGCCGCGCAGGCCCTGCGTCCAGACCTGCACCTTCATGTTCGGCTTGCCGCGCCAGAGCTCGTCGCGCACACTGCCGCGCAGGTGGAAGACCGCTTCATCTGTGACCCGCGCGGGCGGGATCACGTCGGCGATCGCGGCGTTCACGACCTTGCGCGTTGCCGTGTCGAAGTGACCGGTCTGCGGCAGCGAGTTCGCGCGCTGGAGCTCGAGAACCGCGTTTCGCGTGGTTGCGCCGAACTCGCGCGACTTGTGCTCCTTCTCATCGATCTTGTGACCGAAGAACGCGAGCGACTTCTGCAGCTCCCCGACCTGCTTGCTCCGCATGTTGAGCCGCAAGGTCCGGTTGACGGGCGCGATGTCGTCGGCGGACTTCACCGTAAGCAGCGCCGGCGGCTTCGGGCGGCTGCGGGCGACCGAGACGATGCGGTCGTACGTGACGGGATCGAGCTCGCCGGTGACCGGCAGCTTGTACTTGGTCTGGAAGGCGCGAATCGTCTCCTTCGTGCTCTCCCCGACTTCGCGGCGCTTGACCTCGACCGGGTGGATCTCGGTCTCGAGCTTGGCGATACGCGAGACCTTGCGCAGGATTCGGTGAAGGTTTGAGACCTGCGTCTTTGTGCTGAAGCGAGCGGCGAGGGCGTCCGCCTCGAGCTTCGCGACCAGCTCGTCCGTGACCCGGCCTTTGTCGAGCTCGATGCCGGCGTCCTTGGCGAACGCCTTGATCGCCCGCTCAGTGCTCTTGCCGAACTCGCGCCGCTTGACTTCCTCCGGCTTGACCGGGTGCCCGACCCGCTCGAGCATCGCGTGGATCTTGCCGGTCCGCTTCTTGTTCCCGGCGAAGAATTCGTGCGTGAGCGCGCTCTGGATCTCTTGCTTCGTCTTGACGGTCAGCTTGCCAGTAGGCGTGAGGCCGGCCCGCTTCTGGAACTCGCGGATCGCCGAAGTCGTGGCGAGCGGGGCCGCGCCGTGCTCCTCTCCGCCAGGAGCCGCATCGGCGCGCGCCGCGCGTGA
>JGI10216J12902_100492290_pt1 | contig 18063 bp, 31 predicted proteins | sample KanNatreferecore_FD_12902 | JGI IMG/M metagenome (IMG submission 12902)
CGGGGGCCGCCGCGGGGGCCGCCGCGGGGACGGGGACGGTGCCACCGGCGCCGCCACCGGCGCCGAAACGCCCGCCTCGGGTATTGACCACGGGGGCGGGGAGGACCGGATTTGCAGAATGCACAAGCCCGGTAACGAGGGCGCGGGAAGTGTCGAAGGCATTTGTCGTAAGACCCTGCGCCTCGCGGAGCTTTTGCTTGGCCTCGGTAAACGCGCCCTGCATACGGCCAAACTGGCCGTAACGTGCAACCTTCAAGTCCTCCCAGGGAGTAAAGAAATTCTGGAACATACCACCCGGTTCCTCGCCGGGGGCCGCCTCGTGCCGTCGGAGATCCGCTACTGAGGGGTTCCCTCCATACTTTTTATAAACCCAGGACTCCGCGTCGCGGGCGTTCTTATGGAGGACGTTCTCATCGAAGTCCTCCCAGGCGTCGGGCAACCCGGCTATCTTGCCGATGGCCCGCGCGACGACATTCAGGGCGGATGCGAATGCCTGGACCCGCTCGGGGTTGAAAGCCTCGGCCATGGCCAATTTCGCCGCGTTCCAAGACCGCTCGATCTTTCCGGCGCTGCTATTGAGATAGTCCGCTGAATCCTTCGCGGTCGCGTTACTCTCGATGCTCCTCGCGAGAATGTCCTCCTGCAATGCCACGTGCGTTTTCATCGCGGACACCACGCGTGCGGCCTGGGCGTCGCCGAGTAGCTCGATGAGTTCCACGTCCCCTAGTTTTTTGAGATCCCCGAGGATAGCGGAGAACTCCCGCCGCTCCCCGGTTCGATCGAAAACCTTGATCCGGTGCTTCGATCGGGCGAGTTTCTTCGCGTTACGGGTGAGGGAGACAAAGAGGTTGCCGATGCCTGTCGTGGCCTCGGAGGCCGACCCGAAATCCTTCCGCACCACCTGGAACATGGCGCCGAGTTCCGCGAGGCCCGAGGCCGATGCGGCGCCCTTGAATTTAGCGAAGGTCGGGGCAACGCTGGATAGGTTCGCGGCAAGCTCCTTGATTTCGATCGAGCCAAGCTTGCCCTGTGTAATGAGGACATCAAATGCAGCCTGGAAATCCTTCGGCTGGATCCCCAGGTTGTCCTTTAAGGACGCGGCCGCGGTCGCGATGTCTGCCATGGAGGCACCCGAGGCGGTCGCGACCTTCGCGAATACCGCGACCGCGTCGGAGGCCCCGACCGCGTCGCCGGTCAGTGCAAGGTACGCGCTCGCGCCCTCCATGAGAGAGGTCCTCGCGATCCCGGTAGCTCTGGAGGTCGCGTTGACCTGGTCGCGAAACGCGGCGGTTTGCTGAGCGGACCGCCCGCCCGCGATCTGGTACCGGGTCAGCGACCGCTCGACATCGAGGACCTCGCGGCTAGCGTCCTCGGCTAGCGACGCCAGCCCGCTAAATGCCGCGGTCGTCGCGCCCCCGACAAACCCGCCGACCATCCCAGCGGTCTTGGCGCTCCGCTGCGCCGCCTTCCGTTCCCGGGTCCGGACCTCGCGTGCGCGTACCATGTCCGCACGGGACCGCGACTGCTCTAGGAGGAGGAGCTTGCGCTTGGCAATCTTGGCGTCGCGATCGAGTCGCTTCTGGTCAATCCCGAGACTGACCATCGCGTGACGCTGTCCCCTCCGTCCATTCATCGAGGGCCCTCATAGTTCGGGCAAGTACCGGTATACTTGCCGCGGTTCGGTCCGGGGGCTGTCGCCTCGACGATGCCCTCTAGCAGGCAATACCAGAGGTAGACCTCGGTATCCGTCAATTCCCTTGATGCGCAGCCATAGTAATCGCGTAGCTCGCCAGCGCGGATGACCCGTAACTGAGCAAAGAAATTGCGTCCTTTTTTTTTGCGGCGTCGCCCATGATCTGGAGTTCGATGTCCGTCAACGGGCGGGCGAGCGGGTCCAGTTTCGATTGGAGGTCCTGGTACCGGACCCAGAGGGAATCGATCTGGTCGTCGTCGCACAGGAGCCACTCATCGAGGGGGGCGAGAGGCGCATCCGCGTCCATGCGCCGGACCGCGACCGCGATCGTCCGGGTCACGATCTCGGTGTGCCATTCCTCGTACGACTCGGGGGCAGGCGCTCGGGCCGCTTCCGCGAGCCCGATCTCCTGCAAGGCAAGGCGGCATTCCTGCCGCACCTGTTTCGTCTCCGCGCGCGTGAGGAGGCGCATCCGCGCGACCACGGCGGGGACCGTCCGCGGCACGGTGATATCGGAGAATGCGCGGCCCTCGAGGACGCCCAGGACCATTTGCGTCCGCTCATGGAGCGCCTCCTCCGCTTTCGCGAGGAGGGGCGCCAGCGGTGAGGCGGGCGGGCGGAGGAAACCGCGCGGGGCATCGCTCACAGCCGCTTGTCTCCGAGGGTCACGATCTCGACGGCCAGCATATGCTCGCCCTCCTCGTCGCCAGATGGGGCCACGGTACTGACACGGCATTGCGGATACTGGATCCGCTCCCCTCCGACGATCTGTTGCGTCAGCGAGAAGATCTCGCGTAGCTCTTTCAGTCGACGCCAGTCGACTTCCGGTTTCGGGCGCTCCGAGTAGTATTCGAACGAGATTGCTCGCCCGCCTGGCTTGTCCACGAATCCGATGGGACCGTCGATGCCGACGGCGTTCCGGGTCTCGACGGAGCTTTCGTCGCTGACATCGTAGTTGCGGAGTCGGCGGAGTTGCTTTGCGCCCTGGGTCACCGAGTTGATGGACCAGACACTCTGACTTGCGATTTCGGACATGCTCCGACCTCACAGGTACATCGTGTGAACGAATACCGCTTGATGGAGCGGACCGGCCACGCGGAATGGATCTGTTACGTTGACCCGCCCAGGGGCGTTGATCGCCTCCTCGACGAGAACCTGGTCCAGGAACTCATCAACGTCCCGGATGTATCCGAGGGACTCGGCCGCCCGTTGGACCGAGATGACCATGTCGCGGATCCGGTCGAGGACTGACAGACCCTCGACGGGATCCGTTACCAGGGTTTCCCGCCGGAACTCGGAAGCGAACCGGGCCGCGATCTGGCGCCCCATATAGGCGGCAGTCCTCGAGTTGGCAGGCTCGCGGAGGACCTCCGAGGGTTGCCCCCCGATGGTCGTCGCGGTCGTCGTCAACCGCTCGATCTGGAGGAACCCGTCCGCGGTCGGGACCAGCGGGGTAACGCCACCCGCGAGCGCGCTCTCGATCTCGGAGTCGGTGTACGCCAGCGACGCGATCGGCGCGTAGAGGGCAAGCTTTTGCCCGTCCATGTTGATATTCGGTTCCTCGTACGCGAACCACGACAGGACACCCGCGGCCGCAACCTCGCCCGGGGTTGAGCCGGTGCCCTCCGCATTGAGGACGATGACCCCCTTATCGTTGGCTGCGGTGGCCAACGCGAGAGCGGTTCCCAGCGACCCCCGCTCCCCGACGAAGAAATGTCGCGGCTTCTGTTGGCTGTAGCCCCATGCCGCGGCGAGATGCGCGGTCAGATCAGCGATGTCCGCGGCGGCATGGTTCGCGATGGCGATCCCGTCGTACTGTTTATCGTAGAGGGAATCGATCGCCGCGGTGATATCGACGACCCCGGTCCCGGCGACCGATTGCGCGTAGGCAATCCCTACGCCCGCGACCGGGGACTCCGTCGCGAGGACGACATCGTTACCGGTCACGCCCGCATGCGGATGCGTGAGGGTCACGACTGCGCCCGCGACGCCTGCGGTTCCAGGGAGCGATCCCTCGCCCGCAAGGGTGTCCAGTTGCGCTTTGATCGCGCTCGCGATGGTCGCCGCCGCGTCGCCCGTGCTGACTCCGACGTTGATCGGGCGGCCCGCGACGCGGATGGTCAGGGTCCCTGACGCGGTCGCCGGGCCGGTCACCGTGATCGTATTCGCGGCGGCGACGCCAGCGGGCGCGGCAATGCGGACCGCCCAGATCTCCGGGGACGCACCCTGCAACGCGGATTGCTCGAACATCTTTCGGAGCATGAGGGCGAGGTCGGAACCCCGCCCCGCCTTGGTATCCGCGTCGTCCTCGTCAAACACCTGGACCGGGGTTTCAATAGCCGCGGTACCGGCAGCCGATCCCACTCCCACCGCAACCACGCGGAGCGGAAGCGGGACCAATTGCTGGCCCGCGGGAACAAACTTATATTCCGAGTATGCGTTGGGGCGACGCTTGCTCGCGGGAACGGACGTGACGATCACTTGTCGCTATCCTTTCTCCGCGGCGACGACGCGTCGGCGGTTGATGGCATGTCGCGCGCCTCAACCTCGATGAGGTCGCCCGCGCGCACGCGCGCGCGCAGGAACCGCGCATGCGTTCCGATCTCGGGGTGCTCGAGATCGATCTCGAATGTCTCCCCCGCGGCATAGCGGGCGCTCCCACCGTCCGGGGCCCGGACGATGCCAACGGGCGGGATCACCGTGCGGCCCTCCGCGACCCGATAGCGCTTGATGCGCGCACTCATGGCGCCTCCAGCGTGGTGAGCGAAACCGCCTCGGGGTTATCCGGGTCGGCTCCCTCTACCTCGTGCCGCGCATCGATCTCCGCAAGGAGCGTCGTTACGAGGCGGTTATGGTTGATCGTCCGGTCCACCCGGGCGGTAAAGAGCAACTCCCACACTGTGAAATCGTCGCCGGACCAGACCTCTTGCTCGTGGACCGGTCTGAGTTCCGATACGCCGGGAACCCCGAGATCGCGGCCGAGGAGCAATTCCTCGACATGTTCGAGCATCGTCTCGATACCGGGATCGTTGGTGACGGTCGCGGCCGAGACATCCCCAGAGAGTCGCCCCTCGACATAGTCGCGACCGTGCGCGGACATGACATACACCGCGACCTCGATCGTTTTGCGCGCATGACTCTGCGGCATCCCCGCCGGCGCGGCGTCGCCGCGACCGAGGGCGACCGCGACCGCCGGATAACGACCGCCGACGGCGCGCGACAGGTAGGCATCGGCCGCCTCGTCCATCGCCGCAAGCGGGGTCGGCAATGCGGAGACGGCGTGGAGGTACATGGTCGGACGCTTGAGTACCGACAGCCGCGTCAGTAGCGCGTTGCGAAGCGCGGTCCGCTGCGGTACCGCCCCGCCGTGGTCATACACGTGCGGCACGGCGTTACCCCTTGCTCCATGCGGCGAGGAGCCTTGCGGCGAGGATCTCTACCGCCTCCGCAAAAAAGTCCTCCGACAACCACAGGAAGGGCCGGGCCGGGATCTTGGCCCCGCGTCCCGCGGTACCACCCTCTTGATGGATCCCGGACCAGGGAACCTTTGAGTAGGCGACAACGTCCCCATTCTTGACGGTGACGACCAGGGTGCGGTTTGGCAGGGACCCCAGGAGTTTCTTCGGTCGACCGCGGCGCAGGCCCTTGCCCTTGCGAGCCTTGAGTACCGTCGCGCGCGCGCGCGGCGCCCATGCGCTTTCGGGCCCCCTCTGCTCTTTATGGTGCGCCTTCTGGTCGGCCCGCATGGGACGGACCAGGGCCCGCAGCGCGCCCCGCGAGTGACCCTCTCGGACGAGGGCGCGGAAGCCTCGGTCCACGTCCGAAAAATCGATCTTTGTCGTGATTGCAATCACCACGCCCCTCGCAGGCCATTGCGGGAGACATCGACGGCATCCGGATCGCGCGCGACGAATTCGGCGCGCACCGCTTCCGACCGCGTCGGCGCAGTGTCGTCCGGGCGGAGGCGACCATCCCGCATCAACTCGAGTTGACGCTGGCGGTTTTCCAGTTGCCGATTTTCCTCCTCACCGACAAAGCCACGGGACTGTCGCAGCCAATACACCGCTTGCTCGGCCGCGTACCCCCGCAGGATGGGCGATGGGTTCTGGATCGGGACCGCGTAGCGGAGCGACAGGTATTGATCCAGGTACGCATCCGCTTGCGCGAGCGCCTGCTCTATCACCGCTGGGTCTGCGGTACCGTCCGCGTTCCAGTCCGCCAGATCCCGGAGGCGGTCAGCGCCGCCCGCGGCATGCTCTAGCTCGGTGATTGATGCGTACGGCATCGATCACCGCCCGCGATCCTTCGGTGGAACCGCGGTCCCCTTGGCCAGATTGGACGGCTTTTGCGGGTCCGTGGTGGTCGTGTCGCGGTCCCGGGTCACCGTGTCACGGGTGCCTCCGCTGGTATCAGGCTCGACGACGCGCCCCGAGATGGCGCCCGGGGGAGTCTGGAAATTGCCCTGGTCCGCGGATGCGGGCTGCGAGGTAGGCGCCGGTTGCTGCCCCGGTTGCGCCGCGCGCGCCTCCTCCTGTCGCTTGCGCTCCTCGGCCGCGGGATCGCGGACGTGACCCTCGTCGGTGTACTCGAGTCCATGCTGGGAGAGGTAGGCCTTGAATGCGTCCAGGTCATCGTCATGGACCCGGACGAATCGCCCGACATAATCGACGAGCGCCTGCCGCGTCTCATCGGTCATCGTGTCGAGGTCGACCTCCTGCCAGTTCTGGGAAATGTTCAGCCCGTTATGGACAAACCGAGGGACATCGCCCTGGGTAGCTAGCTTGATTTTCGCCATAGGTCACCCTCAGACGATCGAGCCAACGATCGTTCTATGTTCGAAATATCCAACGTTGTACCGGGCCTCGACACCGAACCACAGCTCCCCATGCTTGAAGCGGGGGAGACTGTCATTCGATCCGCCCTTGTCCCCGACGATTGCGGACGTAGTGATGTCCTCGCGGAGCTGAAAGATCATTGGCTTGATCGGGGCCGACAGGTCCGCGAGGAACCAATAATCATCGTATGCGCCGGTTAGGCGCGGCGAGACCAGGACCTCGTAACGCCCGCGGTGAATGTTGGACTCACCGGTCGCGAGATACTCGGTCTTGAGGAGGCGCTCCGCCTCGAATTGGAGTTTCGGCCCGACGATGAGATGGGTTCCGTGGAGATCGAGCGGTTCGGTCCCCTCGTAATTGGTTTGCCCTTGGAGGAGCAACTCCGCCGTTTCGAGCGCGGTTGCCGACAGGGCGAGGGCGAGGCGGTTGCTTCCACCCATCGTGTGAGTGGTCGAAAAGAAAAAGGCCCCGTCGTATCCCAGACCGTTGCCTACCTCCGGGTAGGCCAGGCCGGTGAAGCCGTTAATCAGGGCCTTGACGATCAGATCGATGCGGTGCCTGCGCGCCTTCTGGGCGAGTTGACCGATCTGGATCTGAAGCATCCCGGTCTGGTCGTCTGCCAGTTGCTTTTGATGGAGGCGGAGGCCTCCAGCCCAGTCCTTATTTTCGATGCGGAGCTTGAACCATTCCAGGCCACCGAGCTTGCGGTCGCCCTTCCATTCATCCATGCCCGGCAGGTCGCCCATCCATTGCCATTCCTCGATGGCATTCGAGGACGGAACCTGTGCGTAGAGTCGTTCCAGTGGCTCCGGTACACCGGTGCCCATCTGGGCGAGGAATGCGGCATGGAACCCAACGCGCGCCGCGTTGAGGTCGTCGCCGCTGACCATGTTAATATTCATGCTCACGGCAATCCTCCTCAGGCGGTCGCATTGATGGCGAGGTCAATAAAGACCCAGACCCCGTCAGAGTCGATGCAATCGCAGACTCCGACGAGGAGGTCATTGGTCGCGACGGCGGCGGTCGTGACCGAGTTATCGTCGGCCGCGTACACCGGCTTCCCTAACGCGGCGATCGTGATCGCGCCCCCCGCATTGTTGAGATTGGTGCGCATGGAGGTCATCACGGTGACCTCCTTGTCTCCCGCGGCGCCGGTATTCACGACGCGCGATTGCGCGATGCCGACGACGGTAAGCGCCGCGGTGTCACTCGCCGGAACGATGTAACCGGCGGCATTGAACGCGACCAGCGCACCGTTAAAGATGGTGGTCGCCGCCGCGATCTTGTAAGTCTCGACGCGGTTACTGCCGCCCGCGCGGATCTTGTACTTTCGGTCCGTAGTCAGGGCCGCCATGGCTTAGTCCTCCCCCTGCGCAAGCGCCGCGAGGGCGGCATCTGGATCCTTGGCGCCCCACATGCGGGCGTATGACCGCGCCTTGTCGTAGGAGATCGAGTTCTGCTCCAGGGCCGCCCGCACGGTCGCGTTTCCGGGCGGGACCAGTGCCAGCGACGGACTGGCCTGCTTTGCCTGCGCGGGCGCACCGACCGGCGTCACCGACGGTGCGCTCGCGAGCATCTCTCGCGTCCCCGTCGGGTTGACGCGGAAGAATGCGCGGATATGGGCCTCGTGGGCGCCAAGCTGGACCTTCCCCGCCTGGATCGCCTCCGCGATGAACGCGTCCTCCTCGACGCGCGCACGCTCCGCGTTGATCGCGGCAAGTTGCGAGCGCGCATTGGCGAGGGCCGCGTTTACGGAGTCCAGCTGGGAACGTGCCGCGTCGCGTTCCGCGAGGAGCGCAGTGACGGCACCGGTTACCTCGTCCTCGCTTGCCGCCGCGGCGAGGCCGAGCACAGTCGCGATCGCCTTCATAGAAGTCTCCTGCGGCGCATAGCCGCTCGATTGCGCCGCCGCGAGAGAGGCGCGGATACTGTCAATGCCTGCGGTAGGCACACCCGGGACCGGGACCTCGGAGGTTTCAAGTAGCTCCGCGTCCTGGAACTCCCATTCGACGGTTCGCCCGTCGTCGTCGGTGTCCCCGGGGAAGTGATAACAATCGGTGAAAACTTCCGCCTTGCAGGACGTGCAATGCACAGGACCCGTCGGGCGCCAGCCGATGGATACGGCGGACATGAGGCCCCGGAGCGCCCGCTCGACGGCGGACGGTTCGGTCAGGCGGACGGTCTGAATGATCTGGTAGTGACCCTCGTCGTCAACCTTCTCGGTTCGGCTGTCGATTACGGTGCCACTGCGCGCATGGCTGTCGTTCTGGCGATGGTCGCGGAGGAACGGCGCACCGCGCCCGGTGCGGCCGAGTCGAATCATGGCCCCGTCGCGGAATCGGACGTGATTGCGGTTGTGCAACCGGTTCCCGTCCTCGTCGCGGCGCCCTTGCTCGTAGGCCAGGAGATCGAGTTCCAGCTCCACGCGTTCCCGCGCGACCGCGCGCGCGAGCATCGCGTCGGTGTCCTCGACGCGCAGGGCCTGACCGCCCGCGCGCAGGGTGAGAATCCCGGACGTGACCGCGGCGTGACTCGCGAGCGCGATGGCCTCGCCCCGCTCTTTCGCGGTGAGGATCACGGGGCCACCTTCCCGGGCGTCGGCGCCGCCGGTGTCGGCGGAGGCGGAGGCTTGATGGTGTCCTCGTCGTTGATCGGCGCCGCGAACCCAGAATCCTGTCGCATCTGCGACAGCGACAGCGGGACAGTCATCGCGAGGAGCTTTTCGCCCATCTCGACGCGGACCTTCGGATCCAGATCGCGAACGATCTGGATCTGGAGGATCGGGGGCTGCCGCGGATCGAGTCCGTTATAGATGCAATACGGAACCGCGATCTGCGTCCGGAAAGCCTCCTGGACCCGCTCCGCGTCATACTGGACCGCTTCCCAGCGAACCGACGCATGGACGTCACCGAGCGCGTAGCTGGCGCCGCCACTGTCCCCGTTGTCATTGGACAACGTGGACCCGTTGATGAGCTTGGATAGCTCGCGGTTACAGTGGGTAATCAGCCCGCCATGCGTGCCACTGCTATCAGCGCCACGGGTGCCATCGACGATGTTAACGTCGACTCCCTTGGGAACCACCGCGGCCCCGTCATTGCCAATGTTCTCGGCAATGAGCTTGGCAACGTCCTTTGCGTCGTCCGCGATCGCTTCGTCGTAGGAGACGATCGGGAACGGAAGGCCGAACTTTTCGGCATACACGACCCAGTCGCGGGTTGCGTAGCGCTTGTAAAGCGCAAGCCAGATCGCGGTCCGTCCGAGGCCGCTGCGGACCAGCCGCGACATCGAGCGGCGGATCACGATCCATTTACCGGGCTGTAGCCGCTCCGGTTTATCGCCCAGGTAGAGGGCGGGATCGTTGATGAGGAGTAACTCTTCGGTCTGTGGCTCGACGACAAACCGGCGGGCCGGGACGCAGTCGATCGCGATGGGAACGATGCGCAACCGCCCCGCGATCTCGCGGAGGCCCCAGTGCAGCTCCGCGCACGCGAAACCGTACCGGTTGAATGACAACAGATGCTCGATGACCTCGGTCAACCCTGCGCGATCGGCGCCTGCGCCGAGGGCCGCCATCGCCTCCGACAGGTCCGCGGCAGCCTGGGCGTCAGCCGCGTCGGGCCCCTCGGTCTTGATGACTCGAGGCTTCCCCGCGACCGCCTGCGCCCGCTGCTCGAAGAGGTTCCGCAGATGCGCATCCGTCTCGACGAAGTCATCGAGTAACTCGCACTGCCGCGACGGGCGGCCCGCCTCCGCCTCGCGGAAGATCGCGACGACGGTTTGCGGCGTACACGCATACCCGGGGTGATCGGTCGTCGCGTCCCGCGGAAGGGAGCGAGCCTGCGCACCCGTTGGAGGCGCGCGCAGTGGTGGTGCCGGGACCACCCGATACGCGGGTGCGGTTGCCATTCGATCGCCCGCAATACGGAAGCGATCGCCGTCGGTGCTAGTAAGTCACTCGGACCGCTTGACGGTGAGACGGGCCTGTCGCTATCGTCCGCAGTGCGTATCGGACAACGAGGCGGGTTGATCGCCGCCCGGGCCTTCCCTCAAAAGGGGGGGCCAGTCCGATACGCCCAGTCACGCGGGCCGTCGGGGGAGCGTTACCCTGTAACTTTCGCTCCCCTTCCCCTTGTCCGCGGGACCGGTCTGGGGCTAGGGTTGCGATGCGACCGAGGGGCGCGCGCCAGCGGGTCCCGAAGCAGGCGGCCCCGATACCCGGGGCCGTTTGTTTTTCAGATGACCCCGTCGAATCCGCGGCGCCGCTCCCCGTGCTGGCGTTGCACCGACGGTGGCGGTTCGGTCGCCTTGCCGCGCGGCGGCCGCGCAAAGAACCGATGGATCGGGTAGCTCACCGCATCGCAGATATGGGCGAATGGGGAGTTTCGATACGGGAACCCGTTCCGGTTTTCCCAGGACCGCATCGCCCGATTGGTGTGGACCAGGTGACGGCACGAGAATAGGCGGCGCTTCCCGTTCGCGGCTTTCAGCCGCGCATTGGTCGCCTTGCACCGTTCGACGATGTCCGGGTTCCGTTTGCTGTCGCGGACCGGGTGATAGAGATGCTCCCACCGTCGGGCCCGGAGCCATTTCTCGGACGTCCGATTGACCTTGTGCTCGCCATCCTGGAAAAACCCAGAGGCGTCCATGACGACCGCGCAGTGTACCGGGCCCTCGCGACGGTGACGATTCTCCGGGAACTCGTGCCCGTGGTAGTAGTCATCGGGGGACTCGGTCGCCCGCGGTTCGTTGTGACGCCAGCGCGGCATCGCCTCCAGCGCGTCGAGTAGCTCATCCTCGTTGGAGTCCTCCGCGACGATCTCATCGACGAGCCAATAGATCGGCTCCTCGGGTTCCGCAGGGTCAATGAAGACCTTGCCCACCGACGCGACCATATGGGGGGTCTTCTGGAAATCCATGCCGACGATGTAGAGGTACGGGCGGCCGAGATGCTGACGGGTAAAGGCTAGGGTGATGTCCTGGTAGTGAGCCGGGACCTCGCGCACCGTCTCCGCGTCGGACCACGCATGAAACACGATGTCACCGATCGGCATAAACTCTCCGAGGACCTCGCGCCGATAGGTGACCTCGTCGTTGATGTCCGCCTCGATGGAGGCGAGGGCCGCCCATTCGACGAATGGATTGTTCTTCGCGTTGACCGGGAACGCGGTTACGAAGTTCTTTTCCGCCCGCGCTTGCTCGTAGACGTCCTCGATCCAGCGGCCGATCTCCGCGCGCGGCGGGTTGCAGGCCATGAGGACAAGGCCTCCATTGTCCGCGATGGCGCCGCGGATCTGGATCCATCCTTCCTTTTGCATGTCCTGCGCTTCGTTATAGAGCGCGAAGTCAACGCGCCCGCGCTTGAGGGTCCGGGGCTTGTTACCGGACAGGCAAAAGATCCGGGCCCCGTTCGCTAGCCGGAATTGGAGTGGCTTCCCCGACCCGCCGCCGCGGAACCGGTACCAGCGACGGGGAAGCATGTCCCGGATGTTTTGCTCTAGCTCGTCCGTTTCCTCTTGCGTCGGAGAGATGGCCCAAATTCTGGCCTTGGGAACCATGCATGCGAACATCGCGAGGGCGATGCATGCGAGATGCGTCTTACCGCCACGGCGGCCGCCGTGCATCATGAGCGTGTAGACGCGATGGAAGTCACTCCACTGCGGGCCCGAGGGCCCGATTGCGCGCCGTTCGAACCATGCCGCAAGCCAGCGCGCGGGCGCCTCCTGCCCTCGATGGACGCGGAGGATGCGGGTCTTATGCGGTTCCGCCTCCGCCCAGGTCTTGGCCCGCCGGTCCCATCGGCCCCCGACCTCGAGTAGCTCCTCGTCCGTGTCGGTGAGCCATTCGCGGGTGGTCGGATCTACGTCGCATAGGCGGAACGAGATCGCGAGGTCCTGAAACCGGGTGGTCGCGTCCCGCTCTTGCTCGAGTAGGATCGCGACCGATTGGGCGAGGGCGCCGCGCATCGGTCACCGCACGGCGCGCCCGCACCCGGGCCACCATGCGCCCTCGCAGCCGAAAAACTGGCCATGCCGAAACGCAGCACAGAGGGCGCCAGCGACCTCGATATTACGTCCGAGGGTCCGCATCGCCAGCGAAGGGTTGAGGCCGATCCAGTTGATCTGGACGTCCCGCACCGTCGGAGTCATGGTTCCTCCGCCTCCGGTTCCGCCGCGCCACCCGGTGGCGTCGGCGCCTGACAGAGCAGGGCCTGGACCCTCGCGAGGAACCGTAGGCCCCGCGTCAGGCGCTTCAAATCGTGGCCGAGGATCTCATAGGTGTTAAAGGACCAGTCGCAACCGGCGCAGCGGCGGCGACGCACGAGCATCGCGTTAGCCCGCCCCGTCGGCCGCGTCTCTTGCACCGGGGTCCGGTGGTCACCGCATCCGGGACACGGGAACGGGGCCGGGGTCATTGGATCGCCCTCGTCGCTTTCTTGTGCGGGTTCCTCACAACCTCGACGGGGCCGCCGTCGGCCGCTAGCTCGTCGTCGTCCTCCTGGACCACGCGCGCCGCGGTGAAGACAATGTCATGTGGCAGCACCCGTCCTGACGCGCTGGCGTTGGCCCTGATCTCTTCCGCGAGGACATCGGTCCCGGCGATTCCCTTCAATCGGTTCCAGGACAGGTGTGCTAGGATGGTTGTGTACCAGCGGGCGAGTTTGATCGGGGAGTCGACGGGTGGCGCCCCGATTTGTTCGAGTAGCTCCGCGGCTAGCTTGGAGCACACCCGTTTCGCCCCGTTCCGGCGGGCCGCTTCCGCGATCGCGGGCGTTGTGAACCCGGGTTTCCGGCCCTTAGGCATTGGAATCCATGGCTTTTCGGCTCCTAGGGTGTCGAAATTTCGCGAAATCAGGGCCGCGCGGCTGTCGGGAGTTGCTCTAGGAATATTGGCCAACCTCGCGAAAACACTCGCCTCGGTTGTGTATCCTACATGAGCAAAGTCAATGACTTAGACATCACAAGATGCCCCTTGCGAGGAGGGTCGCGAACATGAGGGCAGCCCCGATCGCATACCCAAGCGCGTAGTCAGCGACAGCCTGCCATGATGTCATGTTCGACCTATTGCCCGCAACTGAAGAGTTAGCTCCTCAGGCTCGAACGTCCCCCATTCCAGCCCCAGCTCCGCGTTCCTCCAGCAACACTCATAGAGCACACCCCCGATGTAGTGATCCCATTGCGAGGGGTCTACTAACTCATCGCCCTGCGGGGTGAGGACCGCCTTGATGGTCATGTCCTGGCCATCCCTGGAACGGACAAGGTCCCCGACGAGAAATGGTGTCTTCGTAGTCATCGAGGCTCATCCTTGAGCTTCCACTCCAAGATCTCGATCGCAGGGCCAAGGAGTCCCCGTGCGGCCCGAGAGGTATCGACGACATCGCCCGCTAGCATCTGCTTATAGAGATGCCGCAACTGGCCAAGGGCGAAGGCGAAGTCACTCGTTGGTGGCTTCATGGTCGCCACCCACCGAGCAACGCTGCCGCCACCCCCACGATGACACTCGGCACCACGATGATCGCTGTCAGTATCAGCGGAAACCTCCACCGTGGACGATGCTCACGACTCGACGGCATGGGCGCGCCTCTCTAAGATCACGTCCTCCAGCGCGAAGGCCTGCCGGTGGAGGGTGCCATCGCGATCGAACCACACGCATTCCACCTTGCGATCCTCCAGCCGCAGGGCCTCGACGACCCGCTGGATTCCATCGCGCCCCTTCACGAGGTCACCGATGCCGATCTCGATCATTGCTCGCCCTCCATCGCCGCGGCGAGGGACGCCTCCGCCCGCCGGATGTCCAGTGTCGCGCCCCATGGGGTCATCCCTGTGAGCCTACCGAGGCGCCGCGCCCCGAATTGCTCGCCATCCTCGGCCACCTGGTCCGCAACGTCCAAGCTACACGTTTCGTCCATGAGGCTAAGGGCCTCGACGGCGGCATCGATAAACATGTCCGCCTCGGTCTGACTAGCCCGCTGTCCGAGACTCGGACGACGCGTGCGGGTCGGGCGGTTCATTCGCAGGCGCCCCGTCTCCGTCACCGTCAAGAGGAGATGGTGTCGGCACCCGACCCATGGACAGGGCCTCGCCTCCTCGCAGCATTGCCCCCGCGTCTCCGGTCTGGGCGGCCCCGTGCCAGGCTGCACCGTGGCGCTCGTGGTCGTGGTATCGGAGAATAGCGTTAGCTGCCCTCTGGCCCCCGTGCGAGGAGCAACGGCGGGCGACGAATCCGCAGACCCGACAGAGCGCGGTGTGGATCGTGGGCGTACAGGCGGCGTCGGCGCAGTCGCAGCCGTCGGACCTCGCGAGGGTGTCGCGGGCCCGTTCCAAGATCGCGAGTTCCGCTCGGCGGAGTCCGATCTCAGCATCGAGTCCAGCGAGAGCTGACTCGGTAACCCGTCGGCGGTCACGACTCATCTCCGTCACCCTCCTCGTCCTCCTCTTGCTTCTCGAGGATCGCGAAGATGCGCTCGCGGACCGCCCATAGACTCCGGGCCGCAGTGCGACACGATTCGCTAAGCCCGTCCTCGAGTCGGTCCACGCAAAAGATGAGATCCGCGATCTGGTCTATGGCGAGGCCGACATGGACCTCCGCCCGTGCTGCACACCAGACCCGCCCTCGCTCCTCGGCGGTCATGGCCTGACCTGCCATACCCAGAGGGTCCCGTCCCCGGACAGGCCCGGCGTCCGGTTCCACACGCGGGGCCACCATGGACGGGTCATCGCCCTGGCGATCGCCTGCGCCTTGTCCTCCGTCCCGATGCGGTGGAGTCGTTCGAGGACCATCCTCGGATCCCGTGTCTGGCGCGCGGTAACGGTCGCCATCGGTCGCCGCGGTTTCAGGTTCCCCATGGTGCCGCCTTTCAGGGGGCTTCATTGCAGGACCCCGATCAACCGTAGCGCGTCGTCCGAGGACCGGACAATCCCGACAATGCCGCCCCTCCATGTCGAATGCCACGCCAGTTGCGGCCCGGTCAACTCGCCCGTAGGCCCTTTCACTTCCATCAAATAGGTCTGACGCCGGAACCCAACGAGGAGGTCCGGACCGCCCGGTACGGACAAGAGGATGACTGTCGCGCCGCATGTCTCCAGTGCGCTGACGATCTCCGCCTCGTTGTCATCGCGCCGATGTCCGTCGCGGCCCGCATGCTTAACCGGATGCGCACCGCGCCTCATTTGTCCCGCCTCCATCGCCCGATCTCCATCCCGACCCCGATGCGGGCGCCGAGGAGGTCTGCCACGGCGCGCCAGCGGTCCGCTTGTCGCTGCGCCGCCCCGAATGAGCGGAAGGGGAAGTCCCATAGCTCACCCGAGGGCAGGTGAAGGCATACCAGGTACCTCACAGGGCCCCCTCGCGCCGATGCGCGATGTCGAGGTAGTAACAACAGATTGCGCACCTATGGTGCCTCTCGTTTTCCTTTTGTTCTGGCCATGTCCGCACGCAAGCGCGGCGCAGTGCCGACTCCCCGCAAAGAGTGCGGCCCGGTTCGCCGTACAGATGCAACCGACGAGGGTAGCGACTCATACGTACGCTCCGAAGAGTGAGGGTTGCCGCGGATCGGGCCGGACCTCGTCGCCGCGCAGGCGCCGGATCGCGGTAGTCGCGTAGCCCGCATCGATCTCCCACCCTAGGAAGTTGCGGCCGAGCATGAGGGCGGCGACCCCGGTGGACCCTGACCCCGCGTACGGGTCGCAGATCAACTCGCCCGGGTCAGAGAAAAGATCCACTAGCTCGCGCATGAGGGGGAGCGGTTTCGTCGTCGGATGGTGCGCTGTTTTGCCGTCAGTGCCGCCCTTTGAAAACGTGAAGACCCCGACACGTCCGCCACCGTTCCATCGCTTGCGTCCCTTGCGGTGCGCAACGACAATGGACTCATACCCGACGCCTGGACGGTCCCCGGTAAACTGAGGCTGCGCCCCTGGTTTCACCCAGATCATGGTGCGGATGTACTGGACCCCGCCCGCTATCAAGGCCTGCGCCCATTTCTGCGACGCCTCTACCTGACAGAACACGAGGATCCAGCGACGGGCCACCCGTGCCATTTGCGCCGCCGCGGCTACGCGTTGCTCATCGGTAATCGCGACGAATGGGAGCGGGGTCTCGACGCAGATCCCATCCCGCACGCCTAACTCCATCGCCTTCCGCCACCCGTCCACCTTCGTCCTCCGCCCCTTGGTATGGGCGTCGGCCTCGTACGGCGGATCGGTAATCACGTGGTCCACGGACCGATCCGCAAGGCATGCGAGGCCCGTCAACGGGTGGAGGCAATCGCCCTCGACAAGCGCGAAGGTCACTGGCCAACCCCATAGCGTGGGCGACGAGGGAACTCGTAGCGCGGTTCGCGGACCGGGATGGACTCGGTGGCAACGAGGTCATACTCATCGATCTCGATCTCGCCGCCCAGGAGGCCATCGCTCGCAACGAGGCGTGCGCGCCAGCGCAGGGTTTGAGGGACGAGGGCGACTAGCTGGACCCTTGTCCGCTCTTTGCCTTCCGCCTCGTCGTGGCAGGACCAGAGGTATCGCATTGCCTGGTCCCCCGCGCGAAAACGACGGCGCATCTCGACTGGTAGGGGCGCAGGCGTAAAGACTGGGGCCCCGGAGGAACCGGGGATGTATTGCCACTGGCCATCGCCGCGACCGAGGTCTACCCATACGGCCCCATTCGCCTCGACGGCGACGACCGTCCCGACGCCACCCCAGAGGCGATAATGCTCGTTGACCTTGGCCATGAAGGCTTCCTTGCGGGCGTCCTCCGCATTGGGCGGCAACGGGTCGTCGTCCTCGAGAGCGGCCCTCATGCGAGCGCGGTATAGCGCCCCCCAGTCGTGTCTTTCCCTCTGAGTCATCGCTCTCCCCCCTTCGGAGTCCTGTCCGCCCGACGACGATCGGGCACAATCCATCGCGTCCCGCACGCGAGGCATCGGCCCCGCGCGCGGCTGTTTCCCCTCGACGAAACCACCCCGCGGACCGCGACCGCGAGGCACGGAATGCCCTGCCATGCGTGCGTCGCGGCGCAGTCACACTCGGCATGATCCCAGCTGTAAAACGGGACCAGCCGCTCCCCTGGTATCACCTCTGTCCGGTGAGCATTCCAGATCGTGGCCCGCTGCCGGTCGCCCATTACCGCCCCTCCGGTCTGGGGACCTCTAGCCGGACACCCTCCAGCGCTTCACGCTTTGCCCGCCATGCCATCTTTTCGGGTTTGGTGGGCCAGAGGGGCAGGAGGGCCCAAACGGCCAGCCCAAGCCAAAACAGGAGGCCCCAGGTCATGGCTCCCCTCCGGTCAGAGCAGGCATGGAGTCACCCCCGGGGAGTGACTGAGTCACCGCTTGCGTCCGGGCCCGGTCCGATAGCTCGCGATACAGCTCCACGAAGCGGGCCCGATCTGCGACGGGGAACCGCGACTCGCATAGCTCACGCCAGCCCAGGCGCTCGACGGCGTACCCGACGATGGGATCGGCAAACACGGGTGTGCGATTCATCCCGTAGCGGCCGATCGCGGCGCGGACATCGCCCCAGGCGTCGAGGGCGGGCCGCTCGG
>JGI10216J12902_102803604_pt1 | contig 18051 bp, 15 predicted proteins | sample KanNatreferecore_FD_12902 | JGI IMG/M metagenome (IMG submission 12902)
GCAGCTAGAAACCCCCGATTTTCCGTTCCCACCCGCCACTTTTACGGCCCGCAAGGAAACTGCAAGCGCCAAAAGAGATATGCTCAAAGGGTTTTTTCTTGCCATGGTAGAGGGGGTCAAGAGGCAAACCCAGGATCGAGAGCTATCGCTAAAACTTTTGAAAAAGTATATGAGAATGCAAAATCCCGAGATTTTGGATATTGCCTATCAGGAAAGTTTAATTGCCCAATATCCGTACATGACCAAAGAACAGTTCAATTCGTCGCTGGATATTCTCGAGGCCAGCACGGGAGTTCGACCGAGCATCACGTTTGAAGGGTTTATCGACCATACCCTTCTCAAAGAAACTCAACTTCAACAAATCAAACAATAGAAAGAGGAGGGTTTCTTCACTTATCCTGGGCGGCAGCACAGGATAAAAGCTTCAGCCTTTGATATTAGTCGATACGGCCACTCGCGCCTTTCTGGATCGCAAAGGAAATGAAAATTTTTGAGAAGTACGGCCTCGATGTGGCACCGAGACTTCGGTGGAGATTTTCCGGCGCTGTTGGAGCGGGCCGCTGGATCCGATCATTCCCGCGGAGAAAAAAGGATTCAACTCGAAGATGATCATGGATGCCTGCCGGCCTCTTATGAGTGGCGCGACAAGTTTCCAGCTGTGGGTGCGTTTCGATTCGAAGCTGCTGGGCGAGATGAGCGGAAATGGCGAGCTGTTTTTAGCAAAACCATTGCGGTGAAGGAGAGGGTATGATTTTGCAACCGAAAGTCTGGATGACCATTTCAAGAGGGGAGCACGGCAGGAGATTGCGGTTGAGCGCGGCCCATAACGAATGGAACCACGTGGGCATCGCGCTTCTCGCTATGGAAGAGGGCTTTTTTGCCGAAGAGGGATTAACGGATGTGGAGCTCATCACGTTCGACAAGGGATCGAGCGAGCTCCTTAACCGCGAAGCGCGGCAAGCGGAACTGCTGGCCGAGGGCGCCGTTGACATCGGCGTCGACCCGCGCACCACTTTTATTCTCGAGGCGAAAAACCAGGGAAAGCCGGTGTGCATCGTGGCCGCGCGACGAAAAAATCACGCCTTCGTGTTGATCGGGCAGAAGGGTCTCCGCAGCGTTCAGGATCTCCGGGGCAAGAGCGTCGATATGAATCACCGCGGCGGAGCCACCGACGTCATGATGCGGCAGTTGCTCAAAGACAACGGGCTGGAGCCGGATAGAGACGTGCACTTTGTCTATTCGGGCGGCGCCATGCACGACCTGGTCGGCGTCGCACGGGCGTTTAGGGAGGGGAAATACGGTCCGGCCTTTCTTGCGACCGTGGGAGAAGTCGATCGGCTGGTCGCCGAGGGATATCCCGTCCTCGCAGACTTGAGAGAGCTCTATCCTTCTCGTCATGACCGGGTCACCGCGGCCAACGAAGTCTTTTGCCGCGAAAACCCGGATCTCCTCAAGGGCTTTTTAAAAGGGATGATCCGCGGCTGCCGATTCGTATTGGACTTGAGGAATAAAGAGCGCTTCGAGAAGATCGTCATCGACGCCGGATTTTTAACCAGCGAGCGCGAGCAACAATCCTTCGATGGGCTTTTCGAGGCCTGGCAAGGACGGATCTCTCTCGATCTCACGCTCCCCATGGACGGCATCCAGCTTGTCGCCGAGGAGCAGAAGCGGGCCGGAAGACTTTCTCCCGCTTTTAAAGTCGAGGAGGTTTTGCGACTCGAAGCGTTGAGACAGGCGCAGCAAGAGCTCGAAGTGGCTTAAAGTAAATAGCTGAATCAGACTGAAATTTTTTCGGCGCCCATAAGGGAGGGATGCGATGAGCAATTTAGAAGCGTTTAATCGTGATCTGGAAGAGAAGAATCTTCTCGGCTACTGGAACATCGTGCGCGGGCGGGGCGACGACTATGAGCCCAAGTCTTCGTTCGAGCCCTGCATGTGGAAATGGTCCGATGTTTCGGCGGCGATGGTCAAGGCCGGCGAAACTCTCGGGCCGGAAGATTCTTTCAGAAGATTCATTGGGTTTCGCACGCCTTCGCTTAGAGCAAGCACGACTCACACTCTTTTGCTCGGCGCTCAGCTCGTGAAGCCCGGCGAGCTGGCCAAAGCCCATCACCACACGATGGGCGCCATCCGGTTCGTGATCCGCGGCGGCGGCGCGCAAACGACGGTGAACGGCGAGCCCTTTCCCATGGAGGCCGGAGATCTCATCACGACCCCGAGCCTCACCTGGCACGACCACTACAACGGCTCCGACACTCCAATCATGTGGCTCGACGGGGCCGACGGACCGCTGATCAAATTTCTGGAGATCGGCTTCGGCGGACGTTTCGAAGCGGATCGCCAGCCCCACTCGCGCGGGGTCGGCTACTCGGCCTACGAGCTGGCGCCAGCGCGGCCGAGTTGGGTTTCTCGCGGCGCCGTGCAACCGCCGCCTTACCGTTACAGGTGGGAGGATACGGAGAAGACGCTAAAGAATTTGGGAGAAATGCCGGGCGATGCCTACGACGGGATTCTGCTCCGCTACGTGAATCCGCTGACCGACGGCCCGACCTTGCCGACGCTATCGTGCGAGATTCAGATGCTCAGGCAGGGCGAACAGACGAAGGCCCATCGCCATACCAGCACCTCAATTTACCACGTCTTCAAAGGAAAGGGCTTCACCGTCGTCGGCGATAGGCGCTTCGATTGGGAAGAAGGAGACTCGTTTACAGTCCCGCTCTGGCGCGAGCATCGCCACGGCAATGCCTCGCGCGCGGAGGCGGTACTCTTTGTCATGAACGATAAGCCGGTGATGGACGCTTTGGGATTTTATCGGGAAGAAGGGACGTAGTGCTATGGGGCGACTTTCAGAATGATGGTCGCAAAGAGCGCCACTATATCTCGCGGAACGCGGCGCGTCCCATGACGCCGTCTTGGCTGTAGACATTTTCAAGCGATGGGTTCATAGGAAATCGGACTGCAATGAGCAAGCTTTTTCCAGGAATCCTGGCGGTTTTTTTTCTCGCGTTCTTCTTGCTTGGAGCGCTCCATGCCGCCGACTTCAAACAAGGCGACTGGGAAAGCCTGGTCAAAGCCGCCAAGGCCGAAGGGCAGCTCGTCCTGCTAAACAGCGAATATTACGAGATTCTCTTTGCCGAGTTTGAAAAGAAGTTTCCCGGGATCAAAGTCATCGCCGGCTCCGGGCGGGCCTCGCAGCAGGTCCAGCGAGCCATGAGCGAGCGGCGCGCGGGGAAATACCTCGCCGATCTCTTTATCGACGGCGCCTCGACCGGCTACAGCGTGCTCTACAAATCCAAGGCGCTCGAACCAATCAAACCGACGCTGGTTCTTCCCGAGGTCGTGGATGACTCCAAATGGTGGATGAGCGGAAAACATAACTACGCCGACGAAGAACGCAGCTACATCTTCTCTTTTAACTGGGAGCTTCAGCCCTATTACGCGTACAACACCAATCTGGTCAATCCCAAACAGCTAAGGTCCTACTGGGATCTGCTGCATCCAAGGTGGCAAGGAAAGATGGTTGCTCTCGACCCCGCGGTCGGAGGCCCGGTCGCCACCCCGCTCCGCTTCATCTACTACCATCAGGAGCTTGGCCCGGAGTTTCTCAAACGCCTCTTGGGCGAGATGGATCTCGTGCTCAGCCGCGATCTGCGCCAGATCTCCGACTGGCTGGCCACGGGAAAGTTTGCCATCGGCGTTTTTATCGACCCGCCGCGAACCGGCATCGTGGAGGCAAAAGGACAGGGACTTTCGGTCGACTGGTTTGCTCCGAAAAATTTCAAGGAGGGAATTCCTCTGAGCAACGGCAGCGGCAACATCGCCCTCTTCAATCGCGCGCCCCATCCGAACGCCGCGCGTCTGGCGATCAACTGGCTGCTATCGCGCGAAGGTCAGATTGCTTTCCAGAAGGTCTTCGTGCCGCGCCGGCTCTCGACCAATTCCGCCAGAATCGATATTCCCAAGGACGAGATTCCCGAAGAGTTTCGGCTCGTCGAAGGCGGCAACTACGTCGTCACGGAGCGGCCGGAGTGGATGGACATTGCGCCGATCATGAAGCTGGTCGATGAGACTTTGAAGAGGAAGAAATAGCGAGAGAGGAGGCATCGAATGTCCGCGCCTGAAGAGGACTTTGTTCATACGGGACCCGAGACGCCGGCGGGGCGCTATCTCAGGATGTTCTGGCAGCCGGTTTTCCGCGCCGAGGACCTGGCGCCGGGAGACGCGCTGCCGATCCGCATCATGAGCGAGGATTTTACTCTCTATCGCGGCGAAAGCGGCGGCGTTCATCTCGTCGCCTTTCGCTGCGCGCATCGCGGCACCCAGCTCTCGACCGGTTGGATCGAGGGGGAAACGATCCGCTGTCGCTATCACGGTTGGAGATACGATGGCACGGGGCAATGCGTGGAACAGCCCGGAGAGGAAGAAGCGTTCGCAAAAAAAATCAAGATTCGAAGTTATCCCGCAAAAGAGTATTTGGGACTCATCTTTGCGTTTTTAGGGGAAGGCGCGCCGCCGCCGGTAAGGCGCTATCCGGAAATGGAAGGCGAAGGGGTGCTCGAGGTCTATGCTCCCGAAGTTTGGCCGTGCAATTATTTTAACCGCATCGACAACGCCTGCGACGCGGCTCACGTCGTCTTTACCCATCGCGATTCCAGACTCGCGGTGAACGAGCTGCCGCCTCTTCCCGAGGTGACGGCTGAAGAGACCGAATACGGCGTCGAGACGAAAGTAAACACGCCAGGACAGCCGAACGGGTCGCTCCACTTTCTCATGCCCAACACGAATCACTTCAAAGCATCGATCCGGCTGCGCGATCCCGAGGCGCCCAAAGGAACGGTGAGTCGCCTCCTGTGGCGGGTTCCGGTGGACGACGTGACGTGCATCAGCTTTGGGCTGGATTTTGCGACGCTCACGGCAGAGGCGGCCAAAAAATATCGGGAACGACGGAGAGAGATGCGCGCGGCGACGGCCGTGCCGGCGAAGGAGCTGGGTCCCGAGGTGCTTCAAGGAAAGCTCCGCGTCAATGATCTTAGAGATCAGCGCAACCTCAAAAATCTCACGAGCCTGGAGGATTACGTGGTGCAGGTGGGCCAGGGAGCGGTTGCGGACCGGCTCCAAGATCGTCTGGGGCGCATCGATGCGGGAGTGATCCTCTTGCGAAAAATCTGGGCGCGGGAACTCAGGGCGTTGGTTGAAGGACGGCCGCTAAAACAGTGGGAGGTTCCAGCAGTCTTTCCTACGACTGGAGAAGTCTAGCCAATCGAGAGGTCGGCTTGAAAAAGGTGTCTACGAACATGAAAAAAGTAGGCTTTATCGGATTGGGTACGATGGGAAAGGCGCTGGCCGCCAACCTGGTGGCGACCGAATATGACGTCATCGTGTATGACGTGCGCGAGGAGCCGGTTAAAGAACTTGCCGCCTTGGGCGCCAGCGCCGCACGCTCGGTGAGCGAGGTTGGCGCGGAGAGCGAGATCGTGGAGATCGCCGTTGTCGATGACGCCCAGGTGGAACAGGTGGTTCTCAAAGAGGGTTTGCTCGACGCCATGCAGGCGGGCGCAATCATCGTCATCCATAGCACGATTCATCCGAAGACCGTAACGAATGTCGGCCAGGAGGCGAGCCGAAAAGGAGTTGGGGTGCTGGACGCCGAAATGAGCGGAGGCGAGACGGGCGCGAGGGCCAAGACGCTGTGCTTCATGGTGGGCGGCGAAAAGGTTTACTTCGACCGATGTCGTCCCGTCCTTTCGGTTTCGGGGAAGAATATCTTTCATGTCGGCGCGCTCGGTAGGGGAGCGGCGGCGAAGCTCGCGCAGCAGAGCCTCATCTGCTTAAACCGCCTTGCCGCTTACGAGGGGATGGCTTTGGCGGAGCGCGCCGGCGTCGATATGGAAGTATTTCGCCAGATCGTGCATGTAACCAGCGCGCAGAGCCATATCGCCGATCGCTTCGAACAGTACGGCAACATGGACGACTTGACTCCGGAAGAAGCGCGCCGGCGCGCGCACCTTTTCTATAAAGGGCTCTGCCCCGCCCTGGAGCTGGCCCATGAGCTGGGCCTCTCGGTCCCCGGGGTGGCGCTCGTCCAGCAGCGTTTCGATTGGGTTTTGGGCCTTAAGAAAGAATGAAGGGTTGCGAGAGAAAACGTCGATCAGGAAACGATATGAAAAAAAAGTTTTTCTCGGCAGTCTTCATTCTTAGTTGGTTTTTATTAGTTTCGCCATCCATATGGGCGCAAGCTCTGGATAAGATCGTCGAGGGGGCAAAGAAAGAAGGCAGAGTCAGATTGGGCATCACGCTCAGGTGGGAGGTGGCGGGAAAGCCTTCGGGGAAGAAGCTGGCTGAGGCCTTTCAGGCTCATTACCCATTTATCAAAGTCGATTTTGAGCGCGTCGGCGGCACCCGCGAGAGGGAAAAAGTCTTCACGGAAATAGCGGCAGGAAAGGTCCCTTATGACGTTACGGTGATGACTGTGACCCAAATTCCAAATATGCTCAAGGCAAACATCGCGGAGAAAGTCGACTGGCGCGCCCTTGGAATCCAGCCGCAGGATATCGGTGCTCAATCTCTTGGGGTCAACTACCAGCACGTGGTCTTCGGCATCACATACAATAAGTCGCTGATGTCGGATGACATAGCCAGAAAAATGGCCTGGGAGGACTGCGCCGATCCTAAGTGGAAGCGCAGGGTCGCTATGAACGATACGCCGATCCACCTTGAAATCCTCTGGCAGCCCCATGTGTGGGGAGGGGATAAGACGCTGGCCCACGCCCGCAAGCTGGCGGCGAACCAGACGATCTTCGAGCGGTCAGGCGAAGACGCCACGCAGAAGGTGGCGCTCGGCGAATACGTTATGAGCTGCGGAGACGTGCACAAAAATTATTTGGAGGAAACGACTTTTAAGGGTGCCGCGACTCTAGGTTTTGTCCTGCCCGAGCCGGTTCCTACGAACACCCGTGGGGTTGTTTATATTCCGCGCGGGGCGCAATATCCCAACGCGGCGCGGCTCTGGATCGTCTGGTCGCTTTCAGAGGAAGCGCAGGCGCTCCTGGACGCCATCGATTTCACCGGCAACCCGGCACTCTTGGCTACGGCATCCGGCAAGATGGCTAAAGGGAAAAAGCTCGTCCGTTATGAGCCTGAGTGGGAATTGAAGGCGCAGGATATCCGCAAAGAAATTCTTGAAGCCACCGGTCTCCCCATCGTGCGCTGAGTCTCTCGGTGAGAGAAAAACTGCCGAGCGGTTCTTTCTTCTTCCTATTTGTCGTCGCGGTCCTTCTCTGGCTCATCTTGGTCCCGATGGGCCAGATGATTTTGTCGAGCTTCCGCTCCGGCCATCCGGCGGCGCCCGGCCCGTTTACGTTCGAGAACTATCTTGTCGCTTATACCAATCCGCTGACTTATCGCATGATCGGCAATACGCTGATCTTCGCGGGAGCGGGAGCGACGATCAGCGTGCTCCTCGCCATCGTTTTCGCATGGCTCATCGAGCGCACCGACTTGCCTTTTCGAAACCTGTGCTGGAGTCTTCTGCTCCTTCCTCTGGCCATGCCCGGTCTGTTCTTCGCCATGGCTTACGTTTTTCTCCTCATGCCCCAAAGCGGCGTCCTCAATCTTTTCTTGCGCGCGTTCTTGGGCCGGCTAGGCATCGAGCTCCATACCGGACCGCTTAACATTTTTTCGCTCTGGGGTATGATCTTGCTCGAGGGCATGCGCGGAGTCACGACGGCGTTTCTCCTCATCGTCGGCGCCCTTCGTTTGATGGACCCGGCCCTGGAAGAGGCTTCCTGGACGGTCGGTGCCGGGCACTTGACGACGGTGCGCAAAGTCACACTGCCTGTTCTCCTTCCCGCTATTCTGGCGGCGCTCCTATATTGCTTCACCTCTTCGATGGAGTCGTTCGAGGCCCCGCTGGTGGTCGGTCTTCCCGGTCAGGTCTACGTCTATAGCACTATGATTTACCTTTCGGCGCGCGGACCGCTCGCGAACTATGGCCTGGGATCCGCTTTTGCCGTCAGCTATCTGCTTCTAGCCCTCGGCCTGGTCTATTTTTATCAACGCGCCACACTGCTTCAGGCGGAGCGCTTCGCGACCGTTACGGGAAAGGGCTACCGCCCGCGCGTCATCGAGGTCGGCCGCTGGCGCTATGCGGCCTGGGGACTGTTTCTTATCTATTTTGTTTTCTCTGTTTTCCTTCCAGTCCTGGTGTTGCTCTGGGCCTCTCTACTGCCGTCTTATCGTTTGCCTTCGCTCGAAGCGCTGGCGCTGCTTACGATCGACAACTACCGGTGGATATTCAACGAGCCGAAGGTTTTCCGCGCCGCCTGGAACACGATTCTGCTTACTTTGTTCACGGCCACGGCCACCATGGTTCTGGCCTTTGCGATCTCGTGGGTGGTCGTGCGAACGAAAGTGAAGGGTCGTTTGGCTCTGGACGGACTCACGTTCGCCTCGCACGCGGTGCCCGGGCTGGTGGTGGCGCTGGCTTTTATTTTTCTCTATCTCCAGCCACCGTTTAAATACCTCGGCCTCTACGGCACGATATGGATCGTCGCTCTCGCCCTGATTGTCCAGTATGTAGCTTTTGCTTCCCGAACGACCAACGCGGCAATCACTCAAATCCACAAGGAGCTGGAGGAGGCCGGGGAAGTCAGCGGCGCCAATCGTCTCCAGATTCTCCGGCAGATAACCCTTCCTCTCATACGCCCGCCCTTCATCGGCGCCTGGATCTGGGTCGCGGCCCACGCCATGCGGGCCTTCGCCATCCCATTTATGCTCTCGAGCCGGGAGAACCAGACGCTCGCGGTGCTTCTATGGCAGTACTGGGACGAAGAGCGCAACCTCGCTCTGGCCTCGGCCTTGGGCGTTATGCTCATGCTGGCGCTCGGTTGCTTTACGCTCTCAGCGAGAGCCATAGTCGTCAGGGGCTTCAAGCAGGGTTGATATGAATACGATTCGATGGCACAGGCAATTGCCGTAAAATTCTTGTCTCCCGCAATCATTCTTGCTAGGGTCGGCTCGTATCTATTCCGGACGCTCGATCGGCGGGGAGAAGAGATCATGCTTCAAAGTCGTGAGGCCGTTTACTCCGTCGAACATTTTTATCCCAAACATCCCGAGCATCCGATCGCGCCGCTCACCGCAGACTTCCACAGTTATTTCCGCGAGGAGGGAATTGAAAAAAGTCACCTAAGGCAAAGGGCAAGCTCCCTAAAAGCCATTCGGTGGAGCGGGTGCTTCGGAATGAGCCTGCGATGGAAGCCCTGGCGGCGCCGGGCTTTGGTGATCAGTCTCGGGGCGGTCTTTTCATAATGGGGAAAGATGAGAGTCGCCGCCGGAATCTATAGCCTCTTTCTCCTCTTCGTCCTTGCGTCGAATTCCCCAGCGCAAACGAACTGGAGGAACGAGTGGGAAAAGCTAGTGAAGGCGGCCAAGGAAGAGGGGCGGCTTACCATCTACGGCGTCACGGTCTTCGAGGATGTCTTCAAGTATTTTCAGAAACAATATCCGGAGATCAAACTCTCCTACGTGGTCGGCCGTGGCGCGGGAATCGCGCCGCGTTTAATGCAGGAAAGAAGAGCCGGGAAATATCTTGCCGATATTTACGTGGGCGGCATTCATAGCGCCTACGAGCTGTTCTATCGCAGCAAGGTGTTGGACCCGATCCCGCCCGCGCTCATTCTGCCGGAGGTGTTGGACGAGTCCAAATGGTGGCGCGGTAAACACCACTACGTGGATCACGAGAACCAATATATCTTCGTCTTCGAGGGCAGCGTTCAGGGCGGCGGGATCTCTTACAACAAGAAACTGGTAGATCCCAAGGAGTTTAAATCCTTTTGGGATCTATTGAACCCGAAGTGGAGGGGAAAGGCGGTGATTCTCCATCCCCGCACGCCGGGAATGATCAGCCAGAGTCTCACGTTCATCTACCATAATCCAAAGCTCGGCGCGGAATACATCAGGAAACTCTTTGCGGAGATGGACGTTACCGTGAGCCGGGACGACGCTCAGATGGTGGACTGGCTGGGGTCGGGACCATTCGCCCTCAACTTTTTTGGGCGCGGCATCGGCACGGCCGAAGGCATCGGGCTGCCGGTGCGTGAATTTTACGCCGGGAGTTTTAAAGAGGGAGCGTTCGTCAATCCTCTGAACGGCTCCGTGAGCCTTCCCTCTCAGGCGCCGCATCCCAACGCCACCAAGCTTGCATTGAACTGGCTCCTCTCCCGCGCGGGACAGATCGCTTTTCAAAAAGCCACCAACGACCGCGCTGGCAACATAGGAGCGGATTCTCTCAGAGAGGACATTCCCAAGGACGATGTCTTCCCGCCGCAAAGGCGCGCTCCGGGAATCGAGTATCTCGTCACCGCCCGACCCGAGTTGATGAATATGAAGCCCATCATCGATCTCGCCGAAAAGACATTGAACGAAGCGCAGAACCGATGAACAACAAAAAGGAGGATAGCCATGAACGCAGCCGATTTTAATCCCAACGCTCCGCTTCACATTCGTTCCGTTAGCCACCTGACGATGCCGGTTAAAGACCGGTATAAGGCGGCGCGCTTTTACGTGTTCGTCCTCGGCGCTGAAGTGCACCACGAGTCGGCGCCCGACAACGTAACAGCGGGACGATCGAGGTCGCTCCAGGTGGGCGTGAGAGTCTGCCCCGGTTTAGAAGTCGATCTGTTCGAGCAGGACTACGGGCAGCCCGACTGGGACCAGTCCCATCCCCACCTCGCATTGGACATTCCCACCGAGGACATGGACAAGTGGGCGACGCATTTTAAGAACTGGCGTGTGCCGTTCTTCGGTCCGATGACCCGGGGCAAGAGCGGCAGCGGAGAGATTTATTTCAACGACCCCGACGCCAATAACCTGGAGTTGAATTGCCCCAAATATCCGGGCGCCGAGAAGCTCCATTCGGGCCCCTATGATCGCCAGTTGACGATCCACAAAGAAGCTTGGCCACCGCTGGAGCTGGAGGCGGAAGCCAATCGTTTTTTCGAAGCCTCTTTGGAGCGAGCTCGAAAGCGCCGGATGTGAGTCGATCGCGATGGCGGAAATGTACCCTTACCCCCGCTTTTCTCTGGCTGAGCGGGACCGCAGGTGGAAAGCGATCCGCGAGCTGATGGCCCGGCAGGGCATCGATGTCATCGTTGCTCCCAACAACAGCGGCAACTCGACCGACTTTCAGGCCGACTCGCGCTACTTGACCCACTGCGGCGGCGGCGGCGACGCCGACGTCGCCGCGGTCTTTCCCTTGGAGGGCGAGGTCACGGCGATCGCGACTTCGGCGAAGCTTCGCTGGCTCGCGGTGCAGGAATGGACTCGCGACGTGCGCGAAGCGAATCGCCGCTATGGGAAGGTGATCGTGGAAAGGCTCAAGGAGCTTGAGCTCGTGAACCGTCGCATTGGGATCACCGGATTGGGAGACGTCGACGGCACCCGAACGCCCGAAGGGACGATTCTCTACCGGGTGTGGAAGCAGGTCCGCGAAGCTTTTCCCGACGCCGAACTGGTGGATGCGACGCCGATACTCAATCAAGTACGCTACGTGAAGAGCCAGGAGGAAATCGACGCCCTGAGTAAATCGATGGCGATCATCGAGCTGGCTTATGAAGCCGAAGCCGAGGCCGCCCGGCCCGGCGTCAGAGATTGGGATGTCTGGGCCGCTACGATGTACGCCCTCATGCGTAACGGCTCGGAGTTTCCCGTGCACTACAACTGGGTGTCGGGGAAAAATCCGCCGCGCACACTCACGCGCCCGAGCCTGCGAATCCTCGAGCGTGGCGACATCATCATGAACGACCTTGAGGCCTCTTGGATCGGCTACCGCGCCCAAGGAGTACAGCCGGTTTTTGTCCAAGAAGTTGACGCGGTGTATCGCGAACTCATCAACGTGCAGCGCGAAGTCTTCAATCGCGTATGCGCCGGCATGAAGCCGGGAATTACCGCCGGCGAGTTAGGCAAGATCACCGAGAGGGCGGGAAAAGAAGCGGCGCCTAAGAGCGGTCCCGCCACAGGCGCCAGCGCGGCGCTTACCATGCACGGCCGCGGGGCGGGAGACGACGGCCCGATCGTCATCCACAGCACCAGTACTCCGCGTCAGCTCGACGTCGAGTTGCTCGAGAACATGGTCTTTATCTGCAAGCCTTCCGTAACTACGGCCGATCGAGCGTATCGATTGACCTGGGGCGACACCGTGGTCGTCACCGGCCGCGGCGCGCGTCGCTTGGGAAAGAGAGCGCACGAGATCGTTATCGCGTAAAGCCAAGGTTTCTTTGCTCGCTTCCAGAGCGTATGAACGCGATTATAGAAAAGGATGAATCGCGGGGATGCTATTTGACGAAGCCATCATGTGCCGATTCTTTCAACGATGGGAACGCTCCCGGCTATTAGTATCTGTTGCGCGGGTCTATCTAGTTTTCGTCTTCATCCTTTTGACCTGCGGGAGGGTTTTCGCCCTTGAGGATTTTCTCATGGGCATTTCCACCAAGCACATCAGCATCGCCTATCTCTACATTGGCAAGGAGCGAGGGATTTTTGCCGAAGAGGGCATCGATCTGAAACTCGTGCTCATTCCGGCAAACATTGCGCGCACCGCCTTGGTCGCGCGGCAGCTCGACGGCATGGAATTCGGCGCCACCGGCATCACGCTCCGCGCGAATGGGGCGCCGGTGGTCAAAATTTTCTCCCAAAGCCAAAAGCCCGGTTGGTTTCTCTTGGCCAATCCTTCGATCACCGAGCTAAAGCAACTCGCCGGGAAGGCGCTTACGGTGGGCGCGCTGGGGTCCGGCTCTCATGTGGCCACGGTGGAGATTTTAAGAAAGGCCGGTGTAAGTCCGGATTCAGTCGTTTTCATGGGAGGCATCGGCGGCTCGGATGTCCGGCTCCAGATGCTTGCCAGCGGCACAGTGCAGGCGGCAAATTTGGTTTCCCCCTATAACTTCATAGCTGAAAGGATGGGGTTTCGAAATCTGCTTTTCTACGGCGATTATTTCGACATGGCGCAGTTCGGGCTGGTCGTCTATGAGCCCGCGCTCGAAACCAGAAAGCCCTTTTTCAAAAAAGTCCTGCGCGCCTTCCTGAGAAGTCACCGCTACACCTTGGAACACCAAGAAGAGGCGCTGCAATGGGTCTTGAAGAATCTGAAGGTTGAGAAAGGCGATGCCGGCAAAACCGTGGATGTCCTGTTGAAAACCGCGGCGCCGCTGGGAATCGCTACGGACGCCGCAATCCAGAATGCCCTTGATCCTTCGGTGAAAGGTGGAGCCGCAAAGAAGGTTAACTTGGTGGATTACACGCTGCTTCGAGAAGTGCATCGGGATTTAGGCATCCGGTAACGGCGCGGCGTATGCACATATATTATTAAGGTTGTAAGGAGATTCGGATGAAGATCAAGTTTGGCCTTATCAGCGCTGATTCGCACGCTCAGCTCGACCGCGACGCCTTCACGAGCCGCATGTCGAAAGAAAAGTGGGGCGAGCGGATTCCCGAAGTCGTGGAGGTCAAAGACGAGCGATCGAAACAGACAGTGGAGCGCTGGAGAGTCAGCGGGAGGGTTATCGGCAGCTACGTCGCCAACTGCCCGGCGGTGATGAACGACCGTAAAGTCAAATACTATCCGCAGCGCTGGGAAGAGGTTCCGGCCAAGGTGTACGAGCCGCTCGCGCGCGCCAAGGCGCTCGACGAAGACGGCGTCGATGGCGAGGTGTTGTTTCCCAACACGCCGGTGCAGAACTTCGGCTTCATGCAGGCAAAGGACCCCGAGTTCGAGCTGGCGTGCGTCCGGGCGTACAACAGCGCGCTCGCGGAATGGCGCGAAAAGAGCGACCGGTTCGTGCCGCTGGCCCTTATTCCTTATCTCGGCGGCATTGAGACCGCCGTAGCAGAGGTCGAACGTGCGGCGAAGATCGGCCACCGCGGCGTCACGCTCTTGTGCGAGCCGAGCACCTTGGTTCCGACCCTGCCGCACATCAACGATCCGTACTGGTATCCATTGTGGGAAGCCTGCCAGGCGGCCGATTTTCCCGCCCATCTGCACGAGTCCGGCGGCCTGGCGTCGGCGATCAGTTTTCCCCGCTGGGACGGATTCACTCCCAACCAGGCGCACTCGGCCCTCACGGTCCCGACCGGCGCTTTTCCCGCTGAGTTCATACCCAATCTCATTTTCTCCGGCATTCTCGAGCGCTTTCCGGGCCTCAAGTGGGTTTCAGCCGAAACCGGGCTCGGTTGGGTGAATTACGTTATCGAAGGCTGCGATCACGAGTGGGAGCGGCGCCGTCTCTGGAATCACGGCGTGCCGACGCGCCCGAGCGAGTTGTTTCGCCGGCAGATCTACGTCAACTTCTGGTTTGAGAAGGTCGGCATCGCGCAGCGCGACAAGATCAGCCCGGACAACATCATGTGGGAGTCGGATTATCCGCACACGGCTTCGACCTATCCCGAGTCCTGGAAAGTAATCGAAGAGACGCTCGACGGCGTCTCCGCCGAGGAAAAGCGGAAGATTCTCTGTGACAACGCAAAGCGCGTCTACCATCTGGAATAGGCTATGAACGACGGAAAAGAAAAAATCGGCATGATCAGCGTCGACGATCACGCCCAGGAGCCGGCGAATCTCTGGACCGATCGGCTTTCTAAAAACCGCTGGGGCGAGCGCATCCCGCATATCGAGCGCCGGCCCGACGGCACGGAGCGTTGGCTCGTCGACGACCGTGCGCCTGAGCTCGGCGGCGTCGCGTCGGCGGCCGCTCTCATGGACGATCGCAACACCGAGCCGCAGCGCTGGACGGAGGTGCCGCGCGCGGTCTACGACCCGACCGAGCGGCTGAAGGCAATGGATGCTGACGGCATCGATTGCTCGGTTTTGTATCCGACGATTTCGGGGGTGGGCGGCGAGGTTCTCGGCCGTATCGCCGATCCGAAGCTGGAGCTCGCCTGCGTTCGCGCCTACAACGATTGGCTCATCGATGAATGGGCGTCAGCGAGCGCGCGTTTCATTCCTCAATGTCTCGTGCCGCTCTCCAGCGTTCACGCGGCGGTGAAAGAGATCGAGCGCGCCGTCCGAAGGGGACATCGCGGTGTAATCTTACCGGGCATACCGATGGAGCTGAGAGACGTCCCGCACATCAACGGCCCCGAGTATGATCCGTTGTGGGCGGCGTGCCAGGATTTGGCTGTGCCGATCTGTTTTCATGCCGGCGCGTCCGCCGCGACGCAGCTCAAGCCGTATGCGGGATTTTCACCTGCGGTGGCCAGCGCGTTCGCAGCGCTCACCCGGCCGGCGAGCACGATCTTCGTACTGGTCAATTTCCTTCTCTCGCGCATCCTGTTCCGCTTCCCCGAACTGAAGGTCGTCTTTTCCGAGAGCGCGCTCGGCTGGGGCAGCTATCTCCTCGAATACGCCGACTACCAGTTTGCCAACGATCGCATCCACCTCGAAGGCTATCCGCTGAAGCCCTCCGAGCTGTTCCGGCGCCAATGCTTTGTCACGGGCTGGTACGACCGCGCAAGCTTGCAAGAGCCCGGGCTTGTGGGTATCGACAATATTCTCTGGTGCGCGAATTTTCCTCTCGCCACCTCGACGTGGCCCGACAGCCGAAAGTTCGTCGAGCGGAGCTTCGCGGGTCTTTCCGACAGCGCGCGCCGAAAGATTTTGTGGGACAACGCGGCGGCGCTCTACAAGATCGACGCGAAGAAAATCGGATGAGAAATATTTTTTCCGCGTTCCTGGCGCTGCTCATCCTCGCTCTCTCGCAGTTCTCGATTCTCCACGCGGGGGAAGCGAAGCCCGCCTGGCAGAAGGAATGGGGGGAAACGATTGCCGGCGCCAAGCGCGACGGACAGCTCGCCATCTACGGCCAATCGGGCGATGAGAGAATCTACGTCGAGGCGTTTCAAAAAGCTTTCCCGTTCGTCCGCGTCGCCTACACCAGCGGCCGGTTGAGCGAGTTGGTCTCGCGAATCATGACCGAGAGACGCGCTGGCAGGTATCTCGCGGATCTCACGATCGGCGGGACCACGATTCCGCTAGAGACTTTGAAACCCGCCGGAGTGCTCGAGCCGATCCGCCCGCTCTTGATTCTTCCGGAGGTTTTGGACGGCGCCGCCTGGTTTCAAAAGAAGCTCTGGTTTGCCGATTCCGAAAACAAATACGTGCTCATGTGGCGCGGCAGCGTCGTGCCGCTCTTTGCCATCAATACCAAGCTCGCGAGTCCCGCAGAGTTTAAATCCTATTCCGATCTGCTCAACCCGAAGTGGAAGGGAAAAATCGTCGCCCTCGATCCGCGCCGGCCGGGCAATGCCGCCAACCTGACCGTCTTTCTGTATGCCACGCCGAGCCTGGGACGTGATTTTCTCAAGCGCCTCTTTGGTGAGATGGAGGTCGTTTTTTCCAACGACCGCTACCAGATCGTCGATTGGCTGGCGCGCGGCAAATTCGCCGTCAATCTTTTTTCGCCCGTCAGTAAAGAAGATATGAAGGCCGGCCTGCCGCTCATGGACGTGAAAGTGGACGGACCCGCGCCTCTGGGCGCCGGCGCCGCCTCCGCGTCGCTCCTCAACCGCGCGCCGCATCCCAATGCGGCGCGGTTTTTTTTGAACTGGCTGCTTTCTCGCGAAGGCCAGATCGCCTACCAGAAGGCGAGCGAGAACAACTCGCTACGCATCGACATCCCCAAAAAAGGGATCGTCGAGCCGGACGAGATTCCGGAAGAGGGGCGCGAATATTTTTTCTATTCGCTTGAGGAGAACGACAAGAAGCAGCAGGACAAAGAGTTCAAGCAGTTTTTAAACGAGATCATCTCACGGAACTGAAAAAAGAGTCTGTACGAGCTGCTGCGCCCCGGACCGAGGATCGGGACATCCTTTTGGCCAGCATTTTTTTTCCGAGCTCCAGAGTCAAAACCGGCGACTCTTCCATGTTTCCTCCTTCTTCAACGCTTTCCGTTCAAATCGTTGCCCCGCGGCGCGCTCTAATTTCAGGCGGGGCACAAACTTGGCGCCGGCCAGGGGCGTGTACTCTACTTTGATTCCGGGAAACGCCTTCTCGAAAAATTCGACCAACGGCGCGCGCCGATAAGCGCCGGGTGGCCCGGCCACCTGCACGACGCCTTCCTTCTTTGCCGCTTCCACCGTTCGTTCCCACTCGGCCGGACTGGCCGGTCTCGCCTCGGAAGTCGCGGCTTCGGGCTTAGCCGCAAAACCCTGTAAGAGAACAACGCAGAGGATAAAAGCACAACCGATCTGCCAGCGTCTCATCGGCTCATACCTTCGCTTGCGCGGAATTTTGCGGGCGAAATGGACAATCTGTCCTGCGCAGAAACTCTTCGTTCAGGGGAGCATGCGCGCCGGTTGCACGAGTTTCTTGATAGTATACGGTTGCTGAGACTTTCAAGTTGCCGCCATGGTTTGCCTGGGCAACGAGCCGTCAGCAGAGAAAAAAGGGATGGATGGAACGCGCGTTCCGAAGAGCGCACGCGGCAAAAAGTCGGCTTCCGGCGATGTACTTCACTAGCGAGTTTGTTGAGGCTAGCGGTCTAATGTCCTATGCACCTGACTAGGTTGACTTGTACCGCCGCGCCGCGACCTATGTGGACAAGATACTAAAAGGCGCCAAACCCGGTGAGTTGCCCGCGGGCAACCGAAGAGGTTCGAGTTCGTGATCAATCTCAAGGCTGCAAAGCAGATTGACGTAACGATTCCACCAAGTGTGCTGGCGCGGGCGGACAGGGTGATCAAGGAGCGTCGGCAATAAGCCGGAGGAGGGTAGCGAATGAAAGAGTCGTACAAGGTAAGACCTAGCAGTCGCCTTGGCCTCGAGTGATGCGTTGTGTCGGGTAACTGGCAGGACGAAGCGTTCACAGAGGTACAACCGGGCGGTGTATGGAGCTCCGAAAACACCCTTGTGAAGTGGCCGACCTTGTCTTGATATGGGGAAGGCAATAGTCATGTCGGACGATTATGGCGAGTTCGATGAGACCTGCACGGAGTCAAAGACCACTGGCACGGTTGGAAACTCTCCTCACGGAAGCCGAGAGACCCCGTTAACATCCGTTT
>JGI10216J12902_100114700_pt1 | contig 18048 bp, 9 predicted proteins | sample KanNatreferecore_FD_12902 | JGI IMG/M metagenome (IMG submission 12902)
AACTCGAGCGTCTTGCTCGTGTAATGCAGCGGCGGATAAATCGGCTCCGAACCGTCCGCCTGCAAATCTTCCATCACGAGGTCCATCAGCCCGCGGCGTGAGACGAACGTCTCACCGTTGTAGATGAGCTTCAGCCCCGTGTTGAGGTAACTGTAATGGCGCAGACGGCGCGCGACGAATTCCGGTCTAAATTCTGTCTCCTTGAAAATCTCCGGGTCCGGCTCGAACTCGACGTAAGTTCCATTTGGCTCGCTGATTTTTCCCTTGTTCTCCTTCTTCAACTTGCCTTGCTTGAACGACGCCTCGACGAACTGCCCTTCACGAACACTGCGCACGCGAAACTCCTTGGAGAGCGCATTCACCGCCTTTGTCCCAACGCCATTCAACCCGACGCTGAACTGGAACACGTCGTCGTTGTATTTCGCGCCCGTGTTAATCTGCGACACGCAATCGACGACCTTGCCCAAGGGAATGCCGCGCCCGAAATCGCGCACGATGACGCGTGTGCCATCGATTTTGATCTCCACCTCGCGCCCGTGCCCCATGATGTATTCGTCGATGGCATTATCCACGACCTCCTTGAGCAGGATGTAGCAGCCGTCATCGTAATGAGAGCCATTGCCAATGCGCCCGATATACATTCCGGTCCGCAAGCGGATGTGTTCGAGCGACGAGAGCGTCTTAACCTTGCTCTCGTCATAAACGTGCTTCTTGTCGTCAGCCATAGTCAGTCAGCAAATGGAATTCTAGAGTCGGGAATATCGGGACACTCAGCGCGAATGCAAAGTTGAAATCATTCACAAACGATTCACAGCGGGCTTCGACTTTGACATCGAATCACTAAACGCACATCAACGAGCCAGGCTGAACAGAAACGCGGTAAAACGGCTCAACGAAGTGGCGCGCTTAAGGAGTTGAGCAGGAAGCATCACGCAAGAAACTGCTCGGCGGAGAATACTCTGTGCGATTGAATGCCTTCCGCCATGCGAATTGTGAATCGAACCGCTCTCACTTTCCTGTTGCTCGTGATCGTTGTGGGGCTTTCAGCACGAGCGGCGGAGTACGACATCGTTCTCCGACGCGGATTGATTTACGACGGCAGGGGCGGGCCGCCGTTGATTGGTGATGTGGCGATCCGCAAGGACACCATTGCGGCCGTGGGCGATTTGACAGCTCAGCGCGCGCGCAAGGAAATCGACGTGCGTGGATTGGCAGTGGCACCGGGCTTTATCAACATGCTCAGTTGGGCGAACGAATCGCTCATCGAAGACGGGCGGTCCGAGAGCAACATCCGCCAGGGCGTCACGCTGGAAATCATGGGTGAAGGTGAGTCGATGGGGCCGCTCAATGCGAGAATGAAGAAGGACATGGTTTCGCTCCAGGCGGACATCAAATATCCGATCAAGTGGACCACACTCGGCGAATATCTGGAGCATTTGGAGAAACGCGGTGTGTCGCCAAACATCGCGTCGTTCGTCGGAGCGACAACAGTTCGCATCCATGAACTCGGCCACGCGGACCGCGCGCCGACGGCGGCTGAACTGGAGCGGATGAAACAACTGGTGCGCAACGCGATGGAAGAAGGCGCGCTCGGCGTCGGCTCATCGCTGATTTATGCGCCGGCGTTTTACGCGAAGACAGATGAGTTGGTCGAACTGTGCAAAGCAGCCTCCAGCTACGGCGGCATTTACATTTCGCACATTCGCAGCGAGGGAAACCAGTTCCTCCAGGCGCTCGATGAACTCATCACCATTTCGCGCGAGGCGAAGATTCCCGCGGAGATTTATCACCTCAAAGCCGCCGGCCAATCGAACTGGCCCAAGCTCGATGCGGCGATTCAGAAAATCGAGGCCGCGCGAGCGAGTGGATTGCGCATCACCGCCGACATGTACACGTACGTCGCTGGCGCGACCGGCCTCGACGCCGCGATGCCGCCGTGGGTGCAGGAAGGTGGCTACGCCGAATGGGCGAAGCGATTGAAAGACCCCACAGTGCGCGAACGCGTGAAGCGCGAAATGGTCACGCCCACGGACAAATGGGAGAGCCTTTATCTCGCCGCCGGTTCACCGGACAAAGTGCTGCTCGTCGCTTTCAAAAATCCAAAACTTAAACCGCTCACGGGCAAATCGCTTGCCGAAGTGGCGAAGCTGCGCGGTAAATCGCCCGAGGAAACGGCGATGGATTTGGTCATTGAAGACGGCAGTCGCGTCGGCACGGTTTATTTCATGATGTCCGAAGACAATGTGCGAAGGCAGATCCGCCTGCCGTGGATGAGTTTTGGTTCCGATGCCGAATCGCTGGCCACGCGCGGCGTGTTTCTGAAATCGAATCCGCACCCGCGTGCCTACGGCAACTTCGCGCGCTTGCTGGGACGTTACGTCCGCGACGAAAAAATCATTACGCTCGAAGAAGCGGTGCATCGCCTGACGGCATTGCCCGCCGAAAATTTGAAACTCGACCGGCGCGGCGTGCTCAAGCCCGGCCACTTCGCCGACGTGGTGGTATTCGACCCGGGGAAGATTCAGGACCACGCCACATTCGATCGACCGCACCAATACGCGACTGGCGTTGTGCATGTCCTCGTCAACGGCGAGCAGGTCTTAAAGAACGGTAAGCACACCGGCGCGAAACCGGGGCGTGTCGTTCGCGGGCCGGGGTGGAAGAAACAGAACTAACGCAAAGCCATTTGCCAGCGTTGACGTCGATGGTGCAACCGTTGATCCCTATCCAGAATTGAAAGCACGTTGATGAGATCCTGCGGCACCGCCGCGAAGTTATGAGCAACCGGGACAAAAACTCAGTGAGCCATCGTCGTTCTTCGCGTCGGCGTTACCTGGGCTTCGTTGAAGATTACAAGAAGCGTCGACTCGATGACACCGGCGATGACCAGAAAGGTCTCGACGGCCCGGAAAAAGGAGCCACCGACCGATCGCCGCAATCCAAGAGCGCGCGGCGTGGCAAACGGCGTGAGTATTTACGCGAGTATGTGCGCTGGCTTTGGCCGCATCGTTATGCGGTCGCAGCGCTCCTGGCGCTGGCGGTGCTGACCGCGGGACTGGAAATGATCGAGCCGCTCTTCATGCGGTTCATCGTTGACCGGGTGCTGCTCAACACCACTTTGGATTCAGCATCGCGGCTCAATTATCTTCATCTAGCGGGCGCGCTGTTCGTCACCGTCGTCGTCGTCTCCAAATTCATCGACGCGACCAAAGATTACCGCCAGCGCCTGCTCAACGTCCGCGTCATGCTCTCGCTCCGCCAATCGCTCTTCGAGCGGTTCCTGCACCTGCCGTTGCCAAAACTCTGGGACATGAAAACGGGCGGCATCCTGTCACGCCTCACCGGCGATGTGGACACGACGACCGGCCTTTTGCAAATGGCGCTCGTGTCGCCGGCCGTCTCGGTCATTCGTCTCATCATCGCCGTAACCGTGCTGATGCTCTTGAACTGGCGTCTGGCGCTGACGGCCCTGGCGATCATTCCGGGCGTGACGCTCATGAGCTTCGTGTTTTCGCGGCGGGTTCGGCCCATCTACCGATCGCTCCGCAAAGACGCCGAACAGATCGACGGACGAGTGGGCGAAACTTTTTCCGGCATTCGCGTCGTGCGGGCGTTCGGACGCGAAACGCGAGAGCTGCTCAACTACCTGCTCGGGCGGCACACCGTTCTGCGCAAGGAGATGTTCGCGCATCGTCGTGAGATGATTCTGTGGACGTCCTGGAGTCTGCTGTTGGGTGCCGTCAACGTGGTGATCGTCTGGTACGGCGGCTACCTGAACATTTCCGGCGGCGCCTCCATTGGCGACATCATGGCCTTCCAGTGGTACACGTTTCTGCTTCTGAACCCGGTGTGGAACATCGTGAATTCCTTTTCCGAACTTCAGCGGTCGCTCGCGGCCATGGAGCGCGTCTTCGAAGTATTGGGAATGAAGGACGACAAGCCCGACCGGCCTGACGCTCGCGACGCACCGAAGGTCGTGAACGAGCTTCGTTTTGAGAATGTCGAGTTCGAATACCGCGAAGGCCAGCCGGTCGTGCGCGACTTCAACGTCACCGTGCCCGGTGGATCAGTTGTTGCCCTGGTCGGCCGCAGCGGCGCGGGCAAGACCACCGTCACGGACCTGGTGGCACGCTTTCACGATCCAACGAAGGGACGGATTCTGCTCAACGGCTCCGACATTCGCGATTTTCGATTGAGCACGTATCGCGGCCTGCTCGCTCTCGTGCAACAGGACGTCTTCTTGTTCGACGGATCGGTGCGCGACAACATCGCCTATGGCCGTCACAACGCGACCGACGCCGAAGTCGAAGATGCCGGGCGGCGCGCCAATGCGCACGAGTTCATCGTCAAGCTTCCCGAACAGTATGAAACATTCATCGGCGAGCGTGGCGTCAAGTTGTCCGGCGGCCAGCAACAACGGCTGGCCATTGCGCGGGCGATCCTGGCGAGACCGCAAATCCTCATCCTCGACGAAGCCACCAGCAACCTCGACACGGAGAGCGAACAACTCATTCAAGCTTCGATGGCCACGCTGCTCGCCGGCCGAACCACCTTTGTGATCGCCCATCGCCTCTCGACCGTCCGCCGCGCCGATCTCATCCTGCTGATGGAAGATGGCCGCGTCATCGAGCGGGGCACCCACGAACAACTCATGAACGCTCGCGGCGGCTACCACAAAATGGTCCTTCGCCAGATGGAATCTGATGGCCAGAACGCGGAACCATTGTGGCGCTGAAGAGTTTTGAATCGCAGAGGGCGCAGAGACGCAGAGCCGGTGGGACAAGCTCTGCGCGTCCCAATCTTAAAGAGCTAACACCCCTGCCGCACGCTCATCACATCGAGGCGCTCGCCGGTGAAGATGATTTGCTTAACGACCTTCCTGCCATTGTCACTCTCACGCTTCAAGTAATCGCAAATTTCCGCCTAGCGCGGTTCATTTTTCGCATTGCCTCACTGGGTGCCAAACACGCCGGAAATGAATCTCAGTCAAGGGGATCACTCATGCAAGGCAGCAGGTTTTTCGTCGATACAGATTCCAATTACATCCTCAATCGAAAGAATTGCTCTGCGACGGATGCACCAACTGTGATAGTGAGGTTTGTTCCGACCCGGACAGGTGTGTTCGTGGAATCGCTCCAAAGAGCTGGCACATGCAAGTTCGTCGTGGATTGCAACGTGTAATCTGTCGCATTTGTGGGCCAAGAGAGCACGACGGACGACGCAGAGCGAGCGATGCACAACTGCGGTATGAAACCTCCCAAGCCGGTGAAAATGTATGCTGCCCCGGCATTGAGGAGGCTGTTGTCGCTCTGATCGCCATTCACGCCAGTCGCACTGCTTTTTTCACCGTACGCCCCGGCTATAATTGTGTCGCCGGATATTGTGAGCGATTGGCTAAAATAATCGTGATCTCCAGTGTTCGAAGCTTTGAGATAAACATGTTGGTTCCAATTTGTGCCGTTGCGCAGGAAAATGTAGGCCGCACCTGAAACGGATGCATTGTTGTTATTCTGATCGCCGTTCACACCAGTTGCATCACTGTCCTCTTGATGCGCGCCAATTATGATCAAGTCACTCGATACCTGCACTGCTCGACCGAATCCATCGCCCGCCGCGGTGTTAGAAGCTTTGAGATAGGCTTGCTGGCCCCAGTTCGTCCCGTTCCGCACAAAAACGTACGCTGCCCCAGAGTCCTGTGCGCCATCGCTCTGATTGCCATTCACTCCCGTGGCGTCGCTACTTTCAAATGGTGCACCGATCACGATTGTATTGTCCGAAATGGCTACTGAGAATCCGAAGAAATCGCCCGAACCGGTGTTGGAGGCTTTGAGATAAGCTTGTTGGCTCCAGTTTGTTCCTGTACGCACAAAGACGTAGGCTGCGCCGGAGTTCACAGCACTATTATCGCCCTCATTGCCATTTACACCTGTAGCGTTGCTGTCTTCCTGAAAAGCTCCAATCACGGCCGTATCTCCCGATATCGCGACCGAAGATGACGATTGAACAAACCTCGCCCCGATAATTCCACCGAAGCAATCGAATGCGTTTGGATTCGATGCTTTGAGGTAGGCCTCCTGGCTCCAGTTTGTTCCAGTTCTAATAAACACGTAGGCTGCACCGGAAAACGACCCGCCATTACCGTCGCCCGGTGCAGTAATAATTATTGTGTCACCTGAGGCTGCAACAGACGCGCCGAATTGATCGCCTCCATCGGTGTGAGAAGCTTTGAGATAAGCCTGTTGGCTCCAATTCGTTCCGTTGCGCACAAATACGTACGCGGCGCCTGCGTTCCCCGTGGTGTTGTCGGTCTGGTTACTATTTGCGCTGTCTTCCCCCGGCGCTCCGACCACGATTGTATCGCCTGAAACTGCTACCGAAGTTCCAAACCGATCACCAGCGCCCGTGTTCGAGGCCTTGAGATAAGCCTGTTGCATCCAGTTCGTGCCCTGCCGCACGAATACATAGGCTGCGCCAGAGTTTGGTGCATTCTGACCACCAGGGCTGCCATTCACGCCAACGGCATTACTTTCTTCCGCCGGTGCTCCAACGACGACTGTGTCGCCGGAAACAGCGAGCGAAAGTCCAAACATCTGATCGGGGCCAGTATTCGAGGCTTTAAGGTATGCTTGTTGCGAGATACTTGCGGCGTTGGCCTGCACAATGGCCACCCATACGATAAGGATAGAGATGCAGGTTTTCATTGGCTAGGTAGACAGTTTTTTGCACCGGTTGTTTTAGTTCTTACCGAATAACGCAAAGTTCTGGAAGGAAAACGGCGACAATTTTACGGCCCCGGCGGACAGTTGGTGTAAAGGAATTCGCCGGGGCCCTCTTGATGGGGGTGCCGTCGAGCGCAGGAGGTACGTGGCAGCGGCTTTACGCCAGCGCGTCCTGCTCATCAATGAACTTCAACAGCCGCTCACCCCTCTCGGTTGAATGGGAACTCACAGAGTTCATCCTCCAACTCTGCGCCTCTGCGTCTCTGCGGTGAGAAAGAAGAAGCTACTGCGCGAGTAGGATGCTGATGTCATCGCTCTCGACGTTGTTGGTGATGAAGTCGGGCTTCCCGTCGTGGTTCACATCAATCACTGCAATCTGCCAGGTGCCTTTACCGGTGCGGAAGGGAGAGCTGGGGGCGCGTTGGAATCCACCGCGGCCATCGCCCAGGAACACTGCGACGCCATGTTCGGCGCCGAACGCCAGATCGATCTTGCCGTCGCGGTTCAAGTCAACCGGCACAACGCTGTAGGCCCGATTGCCGAGTTGGAGCGGTGAATTCTGCCCCTGCGCAAAATTTCCCTTTCCGTCTCCCAGATGAATCGTAGCGATGCTCGCATCATCGTGAGTCGCCGCAATGTCCGGTTTGCCGTCGCCGTTCAGGTCCGCGACGGCAACGAAGTAGGCGCGATCAGCCGCCTTGAACGGTGATCGCGGCGCGCTGCGAAAATCACCACGTCCATCGCCGAGCAGCACGGTCACCGTCGTTGGGCCGGGCGCGGTGTTCGGCACCACGATGTCGAGGTTGCTATCTCCATTCACATCCGCGAGCGCGACGGGATAAGGACTTGGCCCGCAGGGAAACGGCGAGCGCGGCGCCCGAGTGAACGCGCCTTTGCCATCACCGAGCAGAACGGCAATGTCGCCGTCTTCGCTATTGGCGGTAACGAGATCAAGTTTGCCATCACGGTTCAGGTCGGCGGCAGCGAGCGCATGGGTGTGCGGACGTTTGCCAGGTTCGCGCGCGGAAAATGGCGAGCCCGGCGCGTTCGTGAATGTGCCGTCGCCGCGGCCAAGTAGAACGACCACCTCATAGCGGTCGTGATGTGAACCAGCGAAATCGAGAACGCCATCGCGATCGAAGTCAGCGAGCAGCATTTCTCCAGCAACGCCTGTCACTGAAGTTGGCTCCACAGGCGCCGGGGTGAATCCGCCTTTTCCATCGCCCAGCATGACGGTGAGCTTCTCTCGGCCAGGGACAACCAGATCGACATGTCCGTCCTTGTCCACGTCTCCGACAACAAAGGCGTGTCCGCCGCCGGGAACCTTGAGTGGCGAGCCTGGCGCTGGCTTGTAATCCACGGATTGCGCGAAGAGTGAGTGGAGCATGACGCAGCCGAGTAAAACAACGCACCCGCATTTCATGTCGCGAGCTTGTGCGCAGGCGCAGCACATTTGCCAGAGCGCAGTAAAGGACTTGTAAAACGTTTGTCAGCGCCCGCGTTCAATCTCAGGGCACCAGCACCGCCCGATAGAAACGAAACTGCAAATCGCTGGCTGTGGAATCAATGAACTCAGCCGTGCCCGCCGCGGGCTGAACGTTGGTGATCGAACTCCAGTTGAAGAGATTGGTCGAGCCTTCCACCACGTAAGTACGATTCGTGTCAGCGGTCAGTTGCCAACGGATGGCGCCAGTTCCGTCGCGGCCCAAATATTTCAGAACGGCAGGCTGCTGGCCACAGTCGGGATAAAGCCGCACTTCTCGCGTCGTGGCGAGACCAGCGGCGTCCGTGACCTTCAAGGTGATGCGATAGAAATACGTGGCGCCGTCACAGCCGATGGGAGAAATCACGGCCGTCGTCGCGCAATTCGTGTCCGGCGGGTCCGCGTGAGTGTGATTGTTGTGATGAAGAATGGTCCGCCATTCACACGCGAGCTGGCCAGCGCTGTGTTCCGCATCGAAGATCGTCGCGCTCAAGTCGTAAGTGGCGTCATTCGTCAGTGGATACAACATGCCGTTGGTTGGACTGGTAATGGTTACGCTGGGCGGAGTGTTGTTCACGGAGATGAGCAGCACCGCTTGCGCGGTCGCGTTGGAATTATCGGTGACCGTCAGCGTGACAGGATAGGAAGTCGGCACGCCGGCTGGTGCGGAGAAGACATGCGATGGACTTGCTTGCGTACTGATTATCGAGCCGTCGCCGAAGTCCCATTGATACACCACTGGAGATGCTTCAGGATCGATCGAAGCGCCGCCGTCGAACTGAACCGTGAGCGGACCGGGGCCATAAGTTTTGTCCGCAGTAGCCACCGCAATCGGCGACTGATTGCCGCCGCCCGTAAAGCGAACCCGTTTGATGCCATTCGTCCAGGTCACGTAGTAAAGGCCGCCATCGACCGGATGCGTTGCGATGCAGACGATGCCGCCACCACTGGTGAGAAAAGAGCGCACTGCGACCGGATTGTTGTTGGTGTCGAAAACGAAATTGCGAATCCATTGAGTTTCGTAATCGCCGTGGAAATAGGTGTTCTTGTATTGCGCGGGAAAATCGTCGCCGTGGTACCACGTTCCGCCAATGGAACTCGTGCCGCCGAACTGCGGACCAGAAACTGGCGAATTGCTCGCACCGATGTTCACGACCGCCGCAGTGCCGTTCGTCGTATAGATTCCCGTGCGCGCCGGACCGTTGACGTGTTGCCAATCAATGGCAGGCCGCCGGTGCACAAAACGCGAGACGGTTGCCGGCACCTGTTGATTCGTATTGCACGGGTTCGGCCAGCGCGGCGTGTTGAGCGTGTCCTGAACGATCAAGTCGCGAAAATAAAAATACTGCTGAGCACAACCGCCAATGCCGGACAACGGATTCGGCGCGTCCAGGTTGGCCACGTTACTGTTCCGGTAGCCTGTATGGGTTGTCAGCCCTTCGTAAACCGGCCAGCCAAAATTTTGGCCCGGTCCTGTAACCACGTTCAGGTCCTCGAACGAGTCCCACGCGACATCGCCGATGTATAGCACGCCGGGATTGGCATCGCTGCGCTGGTGACTGCCGGTGCCCGGGCGCAGCGTCATGCGGTAAGGGTTGCGCACGCCGAGCGACCAGACCCGCGAGCGCGCCGAACGCGGATGGGCTGGATCAAAGAACGGGTTTCCCGGAATGCCATCGCCCGTGTCCGGGTCGATGCGGATGATTTTTCCGGAAAGTGAATCAACGATCTGCGCGCGGTAAGCACCGACATTCTCTTTCGCTCGAATGATGCCTTCGGCAAGCGCCTGGGAAAAATAGGTTTCGCCAGCGCTGCCGATGTCAGTTGATTGGTAACTCGCGCCATCACCGCATCCGGCCAGCAATGTGCCGTCCGTGCCGAAGACCAACGAACCGATACCGTGCGACTGATACAAACTGGGAAAGCCGTTGGTGATGCTTTCGCCCAAAAGAATCTTTCGGCTGGCGTAGTCCACAGTGCGAAAGTCATCCGCTGCCCGCGCCGTGTAGCGCGTGATGCGATGGATCGTGGCCATGAAGTATTCGTTCGCCGCGGGATTGTAATCGGGTGTTCCGAACTTCGTGAGATGATGATGGTCCACGGTGTAGGCGAGATAGATGTAGCCGTTCTGCCGGAAGTTCGGGTGGAACGCGAATCCCAGCAATCCAAAGTCACGCCATCCACCGACTTCTTCGCTGATGTCGATGAGCGGCGGCGACAGCTTGCTGCCGTTCTCGACGATCCAAACGCGGCCAGCGCGCTCCCAAACGTACATTCGTCCGCCCGAAGTCTGCTGTTCAGGTTCGAACGTCAGTCCAACCGGCTCGCTCCACGGCCCCGCGACTATCTCTTCCGTAAAGCCGGCGGGCAGCGTTGCGGCTCCGCTCAGGGGGAACACACCTGCGACGAATACGAGCAGCAAAGCAAGCAACGGCCTGCTCACATCGAGTGTTTTCCGCGGCGTCGTGCGCATGGACGAGATACGGGATTCGTTTCTTATGGCTGAATACAATAGAGCACGGCCTGAAGCTCTATTCGACTAAAAACTCTTTCCGAACAGAGAGCGGACGGCGGGACGTTCAACTAATTCGTAATCCGTCGGACGCAATCACTTCAACACGGTGCGCCGAATGACGTGGTAAACATCCGTGGATTCCAATTCCGCTGGCACGAACTCCGGCGCGGCAATGAGGACGGGCCATTCTTTTTTCGAAAGCGGACGGCAGCCGTGAGAGCCTTTGACCAGCGTGGCGTCGAGCGGCACCACATCCATCAACATGCGGAAGCCGAGTTTCTTTTGCAGGAGCCGCCACATGATCCGGGCTTTCGCGTATTTCAGCGTCGGATCAAGAAACAGCTCGACGGGATCATAGCCAGGCTTGCGATGAATATCGACGGTGCGCGCAAAGTCGGGCGCCACAGCATCGTCGAGCCAGTAGTAATAAGTGAACCAGGCGTATTCTTCGGCGACGGCGATCAGGTCCCCTGCCCTGCTGTGATCGATTCCGGCGGCGCGCTTTTCTCCGTCGCCAAGGACGGCCGACACTCCGGGCAAACCCGAGACCAGGTCCCGCACGGCCGGGAGCAGTGCCGCTTCCTGCACGTAAATGTGCGCGACCTGATGGTCCGCGACCGCGAACACTTTGCTCGCGCCGCAGTCGAGAAGTTCGCGGCCCAATTCCTCGCGCGTGACAATCCATTTCTGCTGACGGAAATGGCGGTTGAGATGAATCGAGGCCGTGACGGGTGTGATGCCGTATTCGGAAAGGAGAATCACCTGCACGTCGCGTTCGCCGAAAAATTCGATGAGGTTGCCGACGATGATGTCGATGTCGCGCAAATCCTGTTTGATGGCGGGATCGAAGGCACCGAGGCGTTGCAGATTGTAGTCCAGGTGCGGCAGATAAATGAGGTTCAGCGTCGGCATGGCGCGGCGCTCGATCCACTTGGCCGACTCGGCGATCCAATGCGAGGCCCCGTCCCGCGTCGTTTGCGGAGTATCGCGACCGGCGGCCGGCCCCCAGAAACTCGGGAAAGGAAACTCACCGAGCTTCTGTTTCACGTCGTAGCGAACCCCCGGTGGCGAGGTGTAGATGTCGAACACTTTGCGACCATCGGCGGGATACATCGGCCGCGGTGTGATCGAGTAGTCGGCGGTGGAATACATGTTGTACCACCAGAAAAGCTTGGCGCAGGTGAACGAGGAATCGAGCCGCTTCAACTCGTCCCAGATTTTCGGACGTTGCACGAGATGGTTGGATTGTTTCCAGAACTGAACCTCGGCCAGTTCACGGTTGTACCAGCCATTGCCAACGATCCCGTGGTCCGTCGCGCGCGTGCCGGTGACGTAATCGCTCTGCGCCGTGCATGTGACAGCCGGAAACGCCGGCGCAATATGGGTGAGCCGGTTGGCCTTTCGGAAGCGGTCGATGAAGGGCGTGCGCTCGCCAATGAGCGACTCAGTGAGCCCGACGACATTGATGACCGCCGTGCGTTTCATAACGCAGCGCAAACCATCGCACGATGGATCGGTTCTGGAGAGTTTCTCGTCCCTTGCACGCCCCGAAACAAGCTGACCTAAGGCCGGAACACAAATTCTTTCGCGTTGAGCAACGCCCAGGAAATGTCCTCGAAAGCTTTACGGCGGTTCTCGGCTTTCTCCAGGCACGCGGACATTTCGAGAGACTCGGACTGAGAAGGCGGGCGGCTCAGCGCTGCCCAATAGAGTTCCGTGACGATTTCCGCATTCGACTTTCCGGCAGTCATCATTTGCTGAATGCGATTGTCCGGCGCGGAAAGCAGTTCGTTCATCTCCGGTCCGCTCACCAGGTTGAACGCCTGGCTCATCGTCGTTTCGCTCGAACGCTCGCACTCGCAGCTCAGCAGCCGCATCGGTTTGCCGAAGAGCGTGAGAAACGTGTCGCTGCTCGAACGGCGCTTCTCACGAAGGCGCACAGCCTCGACGCCTGGCAATTGTCCCGCGCGCATCCCGCTGGGATAACCGTTGAACCGCGCAGGTACAGCCAGCGCCTGGTGCTGCGCGTCGAGGAACTGCTCCGCTGTCAGGCGCCGCGGCAGCACATGAGAGTAGTTCACTTCGTCGGAAGCATTCGTGTCGTTTGGCTCGGAGGAAAGTTGATAGGCGCGCGAGTTCATCAGCAGACGAATGAGCCAGCGCAAGTCGTATTTTTGCGCGGTGAAATCTTTCGCCAGTTGATCCAGCAATTCAGGATGGCTGGCCGGATTCGTCGGGCGGAAATCGTCGATGGGATCAACGAGTCCGCGTCCCATGAGGTGATACCAGACGCGGTTCACTTGCGATTTGGCGAAGAGCGGGTTCGTCGTGATCCACTCAGCCAAAGTCAGAAGTCGATCGGTGCTTTCGGAGAGTTCCTTGTCCCCACCTAGGAATCGAGCAGGAGCGGACTTTCCGGTCCGCGCATTGGTCACTGCTCCCTCGCTCGCCATGAAAACGATTTGCTCACCGATGAACTCATGCGAGTCCAATCCATCGCGGCGCCTGTTCTCCAGCACTTTATATTTCACCCGCGCGAAGACGCTCGCCCAATCGTAGTAATCGTCCTGGCTCCAGCGATCGAAGGGATGATTGTGGCATTGCGCGCACTGAAGACGAACGCCAAGAAAAACCTGCGCGGTGGCCTCGGCGCGCGTGATTGGATCGCGCAAGGCACGATAGTAGTTTGCCGGCGGATTCACATACGTGCTGCCGCGCGCCGCGATGATCTCGCGCACGAATTGATCGACGGGTTTGTTCTCCCGCAGCGCCTGCGCAATCCATCCATGAAACGCCTGCACGCCTTTGCGGTCGATGGTCTTTTCCTCGTTGCGAAATAAGTCGGCCCACTTGAGCGCCCAGAATTCCGAGAACTCGGTTCGAGTGAGCAAGTGATCGATCAGCCGCGCCCGTTTATCCTTGCGCGCGTCCGCCACAAACTCGCGCGCCTCCTCGCCGGTGGGCAGAATGCCAAGCAAATCGAGATAGGCGCGGCGCACGAACACAGTGTCGCTGCAAAGCGCAGATGGGTTTGTGCGCAACGAGCGCAACTTGGCGAACACTTGCTTGTCGATGTAGTTGTTCTCGCGCGGCGCACTCCATTTGAAGTTTGGCCGCGATGGAATGAAAGCCAGGCGCACCGGCGCTTGCTCGCCGAGAAACCGCACAAGCACGGTTGTTTCTCCGGGCCCGTCGCTCTGCACGAGTCCGTCGTGCGAAGCTTTCACGAGCGTGTTCGCCGGCTCGTAAACCGCGAGCGAGGTGATGTCGCGCACGGCGCTATTGCCGTAAAATGCTTTCGCGCGCAGTTGCACCTCGCGCTTCGGTTCAGCCAGCACTTGCTGCGCTGGCGTCACTTCGATCCGGTGCAATTTCGGTGCACTCTCGAAATCATCGCGACAGCCCTGCGCGATCCAGTCGCGCAGGATTCTGTATTCCTCGGAATCCTTTTTGAACCGCAGCCCGCCTTCGTGGGGCAGTTGCGTCATCGGCTTGAGCAGAATCAGGCTTTGCTCCGGCTCCATCATGTTCACGCGCCGGGCCGCTGCGTCGCGCGTCAGCGAGATCCAGTCGAGGTCCGGGTCCTGGGAGCGCAACGAAATTTTGAATCCCCCTTTGCCGTACTTGTTTCCGTGGCACGTGCCGGCACTGCAACCAGCCTTTGAAAGAACGGGAACGACATCATTGCGATAGGAAATCGTTTCGCCACCGGAGAGTGAAAGCGCGCCGGACAAGAAGAACGCGGCAACCCAAGAGGCGCGCTCCGAACAAACTGCTGTTTGGTGTCGAATCACGAACGCCTTAGAGACGATACGCCAGATGGCGGTATTCGCGTTCGACAGCAACACGGCCTTGACGAAACATTTCGCGAACCTGCCTACACCTTCTCCGGCACCACGTAAGGCGCGCGATAGTTCCGCGTGAGGAGATCGTTCGCTTTGTCGTTGCCCAGGAATTTCTCGGTCTTGCCATCCATCTTCAGCGGCACGCCGAGAGTGACTTTGTCCTGCGTGATGTCCACGTTGTTCTTCCCGAGGTGTTCGGCCATGCGGTCCCATGACTCGACCATGCCTTTGTGGTCTTTCATCGCTTCCTTGATTTCCTCGGGCTTCTTCGGCGCACCAAGACGATAGGAAATGTTGCCCGTATGGCAAAGAGCGCTGGAAAGATGGCCTTCGAGAATGTCCGCGTAGAGGTCCTCGTGTTTTCGGCTGAGGACGGCCTTGATGAAGTTGTTCATGTGCGGCCCATTATCGCCGCCCCCTTCCCACTTTTGGATTTGCTTTCCGCTCTTGTCGTAAGCGATGGCGGATTTGTAGTTCGGCACCACGACATACCCGCCCTCACACTCAATCACGCAGCCAACGCTCGCGCCTTTGAGCTTGTCCATGTTCCGGCCGCCAGCTATTTCGGGCAATCCACGCACTTCGAAAATCAGCGGCGCCTTTGTGTAGCCGTGATAAATGATCTGCGTGTTCGCCGTTTCGCCATCATCAATGTAGCCAAGCCGTCCGCCCGCGCTGACCACGAACGGCGCGAGTTCCATTTCGCCGAGGAACCAGCGGCAAATGTCCATCTGGTGAATGCCTTGATTGCCCAGGTCGCCGTTTCCGGTGTTCCAAACCCAGTGCCAATCGTAGTGCAAGCGCCTGCGCATCAGCGGCAATTTCTCGGCGGGACCGCACCACAAATCGTAATCGATGCCGGGCGGAATCGGTTGCGGCCCATCCACTTTGCCGATGCTTGGACGCGGCTTGTAGCAAAGCCCGCGCGAGATGACGATCTTGCCGATGTTGCCCGCCTTCACCCAATCGACGGCTTGTGCGATACCTTCGCGTGACGACCGGCTCTGCGTGCCTGTCTGCACGATTTTCTTGTACTTGCGCGCCGCTTCCACGAACTTGCGGCCTTCCCACACGTTGTGCGAAACGGGTTTCTCCGTGTAAACGTCCTTGCCAGCCTGAATCGCCCAGATGCCCGCGAGCGAATGCCAGTGGTTCGGCGTCCCCATCGTCACGATATCCACGTTTTTGCTTTCGAGCAACTTCCGCACGTCGGTGAACGACTCGACATTCTTGCCGTTGTTTTTCCACTTCGTGACTTCCTTGCCGAGAACGCTGTCATCGACATCACACAACGCCGTGACGCGTACGCCCGACATTTTTCCAAACGTGTCGATGTGCGATTGTCCGCGTCCACCGAATCCAACAACGGCGACACGCACGTCGCTGTTGGAACCCTCGACCTGCGCCCACGAGCGCGCAGGCAGACTGAACGCGGCGGCGCTGAGCGCGGTGCTCTTGATGAAACTACGTCGATTGAGTGACTTCATAACTGTTCTGTTTGAATGCTTCTTGTTTTGGAAATTCAATGTCTCACAAGACTATTTCTGCGCCGCGTATTCCTTGTAGCGCTCCGCGACTTTCGCCTGCTTCTCATCTCCCTCGTGGATGTAGAAGCGATACTTGAACGTCACGCTCTTGCCGGCCGGAATATTCAGATTCCCGGCGCCTGGCTCCTTCTTTTCAAAGTCGTGAACGCCGAATGGGTTGGCGGCGAACAATCCGTAATCACGCACGTGCCAATAAGTGGGATGCACCGGGTTCGATGGATGATCGAAAATCGCGATGCCGACGGCCTTGCCGTCGATCTTGCCATTGTAATCACACCACGCGGCGCGTTTGCCCCAGGTCTTTGTGTCGCCGCGAGCGGGCGGCGCGTCATCGCGCAGGCCGGTGTCCATGACGATGTGGCCTGTGCCCATTTTGCCTTTCACGCGCAATTGCTCATTCACCCGCACAGCCATCGTCCCTTCCTTCGTGTCGCCGAACAGAACGTCGCGGTCGGCGGGCGCTTTAATGGTGATTTCGAAATCGAAAAGCCGTTCGTTCGCCGGGCGATTGTAAACTCGGAACGTGCGCTCATCGGTGCAAATCACTTTGTTGTCGGGCGCGACCCATTTGCAGGTGGACTTGAGCACCCCTTCGTCCTTGCCTGATTTCACTTCAATGAACTGATCGTGCTGGATTTTTCCCGACTTGGGCGTCTCGGCCCAGAAATCCACTCCGTTCACCGCGCCGTGCGAGAACCAGAGCGAGCGATGATGCGGATGATCCTTCTCCTCCCCCTCCACGTCGTTCCGTATCGGCCAGCCGCGCGTCATCTGCAACCCAGCGGGACCGATGAGCGGATAAAAGTAAGTGTGCTTCGTCGGGTTCGTGACCGTGTTCCCCTGCCGGTCAGTGCTGAGCGCCGGATGTTGCCGCATCCTGAACCAGTATTCAGTAAAGAGCTCGCCGTTTATTTCCACGCTCACGCGATCATCGCGCTGGATTATCTGCACGCCTTCCTTCGACGAGTCCGCTGCGTTCAGCGAGAACAGAGCACCGGCCACAAACAAGGCCAAAGACATCGTGTGGCAAGAATTCATGTTTGGCATGGGCGCAGCGTAACGATGGGAAAAAAATCGAGCAACGAGAGTTTTCATCCTGGTTTGAGTCAGACGTCTCCTGGGAAGGAATTCAGAAAGACAAAAGTGTTAGCAGTAGCAAAACTCACTTCAATTCCCGCACGTAAATGTTCGCGAACTGAATCGGCGCGCCGTCATGCTTCAAACCAACGGCGCCCTCGTATGGCGCCGCGGCCTCATTCTCAATCACCAGCTTGTCGTTCAATCGCGCCTGATACTGCTTGCCCCGCACCGTGATGTGAAACCGGTTCCATTGTCCGCGAGCCTTCGCTTCCTTGTGGCCAGCAAAAGGTACCATCGCGATGCCCATGTGGATTCCGTTCGAAGGACCCTCCACTTCCTTGCCGCCGGCGGGCAGCTTCCAATCCAAAATCATCTCAAAATTCCCAAACCTTCGGGTGGTCGCAAGCGTCCCTGCCCTGCCCTCCCCCTTCCCGTCATATTCCAAAATCCAATCTTTCGCCTGCCAATGGCCTTTGTGCCCCACATCCGCTTTCCACCCGCGCAAGTCGAGTCCGTTATAAAGCGACACGAATCCCTGGTCCTCCTCCGCCACTTGGCTCGCGGGCGGATTCGATGAGGGCAATTCCATGATGCGCAAATCGCGGAAGTGACACTCCGACCCTTCCGACTCCAGGCAGATGTAACCCTTGCGCGGCACACAATTCGATCCGCCCGAAACCACCTTGCCATTCACCGCCAGCGTGAGCACACCGTCGCGGCTCTCGACGCGGTAATGGTTCCACTCGCCCTGCGGCTTCACCCGCTTCTCGCTGGGGATCGAGCGCTGCCAGCCGCGCGGATGCGGCTTGTCCGGCACGAACGTCGCGCCATGAATCGAGAACACATCGCCGTGCCGCGT
>JGI10216J12902_103526299_pt1 | contig 18002 bp, 5 predicted proteins | sample KanNatreferecore_FD_12902 | JGI IMG/M metagenome (IMG submission 12902)
AAGAACAAGGCGACGAACGAACAAGGCTGGGAAGATGTGCCGCCCGGTTCGGCGCTGGAGGGTTTGCTGCTGCCTCAACCGCCGGGGAAAGATTATCGGCTGCTCAAAGTCGTGACGCAGCCCGCCACGCCCGATCAGCTTGCGCGCCTGGGCAACGACCGCGCGCCGGTGGTGCGCCAGCTACTCAAGCCGCTGTCTTGATTCCCGGCGCCAACTCACTCTGCTTGTCCGCCTCTCGTCGTTTCGCGTCGGCGATACGGAGGGTCTGTGATTATCGCACTGTTGCTTATGGCCTTGCGCCCCCGTCTCGTGCATTATCGGCACAGTCGAAAGACGAAACGGCCGGGCGATTTGCTGCCACGACGGCGTTATCCGGCCGAGCGCACGATTCACTGCCTATGAAGATGAAATATGTCGCAGCATTGGCCGCTCTATTGATAGCCGGCTGTGCCACACCGGAACCAGCCAGCACGCCAAAATCTTCCACCAGCACCATTCGTCGGGGACGCGACTTCGATACTTCCAAAGTAAAGGACATTCAAAAGGGACGAACCAGGACCGCGGAAATTATTCAATGGTTCGGCCAGCCAATCGCCACGAAGATCGTCTCCACAAATCAGACCGGATGGTTGTACGCCTGGAAACAGTCCACGATTAGGGTCAGTAGAACAACCAGCACGGCCAAAGGCAGAGAAAGCGGGTACCAGAAACGGCTGGAGCTGTTAATCGCTGATGATGTGGTGATGAATTATACATTCAATGAAGGGCCATTCGAAGCAGACGGCGATAGAGACACGAAATGAATACGCGTGGCCATTGGTGTTGAGGGTTGAGAGCTGAGGGCGGAAACACAAATGCTTTCCACGTTATGTGCAATCGAGTGGTGCATCAAGCCCGGTGAATCGCCAGACGTGTACGATCAGACGATGCGACCTATCATCGGAGTCCCAGGCTGCTGCTGACCATCTTTTCCGTCGATGGAAGCAGGCCGGCCATCGGAATGACCATTCCTTTACCGGGTTGTCCGCCGCGAACGTGCTGGAGAAATTCCACCTCGAATGTTCCTTCGTGCAGTGTTCCTTTAGCGCGATAAATGGCGTCGCTTAGAATGGCGCAAGTGCCCATGGAAGTGTCGCCGATGTCCTTGAACTCAGTTTCAAATCTCGAGATGGCCAAGGGATAGTTTTTCGTCCCGTGATTCATGGAAAGGCTGGTGAAAGCCTTGCCGAGTTCTACAAACGACATCTGAACAGTAATGGCGCCTTCGATGGCAAAGGTTTCGCGATGTGCCCGGCTTTTCCGCGCCAGTTGTTCGAGGATTCCATTCTTACCCGTCGTACGAGCGCCGAGCAATCGCCTCATGGCGGCTCGTTTCATCGGGACGGCACCATCTGTTCCGGGCTGATCAGGATTGGCTCCACGCTTCAGGAGAACCGCAACCTGGTTCGCGTCGTCCTGATCAATCGCCTTGAGTAACTGATCGGAAAGTTCCTTCGAGGAACTGCATGACACAGTCCAAACACAGACAAACAGAATCGCCAACGTTGCTGCCATTTGGACGAGGGTGAATCGATTGCGCTGTAATTGGGGCTTCATGGGCAAGTGCAGCGAAGGTTATTGCGTTGAGTTTCAGTTTGGCAAGCGCGCTGAGTCCCAAAGATTTCTGAAGATTTTTTGCTAGATCGGGAAGCGTCAGCCGCAATGGCGCGTTCGTTGAGGTTCGAGCATGCTGCGGCTGGTCCTGCGGACACAGCCGCGCTCCGTCATTTATGAGATGGCTCCTAACGTCTCTGAACGGCACAAATCATTTCAATTCTATGGAAGGGCCGGCTGCCCTGCTTCCGCCAGACGCGCGTTGATGAATTCGCGCCACACGCCATCAGGATTCCAGATGCGTTTCAGATCGCGCTCTGCTTCCGCGCGCGATTTCGCGCCACGCAACGTGCGGTACAGAAACACAAACGCCGAGACGCGCATGTTGGCCGCGCAGTGAACATAAACGCGTTCTTCGCGCAACGTATCCATCATCGCAGCGAAGCGATTGAAGTCGTCCGGCTGCGGCGCTTCGAAGTTCACCGGGATGTGGATGTAAGTCATTCCTGCGCGCGTGACGAGTTCGCCCTCGTTGGCCACCGCGTTATCCGAAGTAGGCAACGCGAGATTGATCACTGCGTTGTAGCCGGCGCGGCCAATCGCATTGAAATCCTCCGGCGCAGGCATGCCGCTCGTGGCCAGGCGTTCGTCGAGCTGAAGAAAATTCCGAATGGCGTTGAGATCGCTCATCGCGGGAAGAAGAACAGAGCGGCCCGCAGCGTCAAGCTGCATGACGGCCCGCATTTGTGACTTGTTAACGCGAGGACCAGCCGGAAGACCCTGTTGTGCCTGTCCGTCTTTTCGGTTACATGAAAGGGCTATGAAACCCACACGCCGCGCTTTCGTGAAGCACGCTGCCGCTGATTCCGGCCCGAAGGAAGCCTGGAAAGGCGTGCAGTGAAGTTCAGCGAATCCCGTCCAACACCGGTTGACGCGTCTCAAGTGGTAAAACGGCTACGGCCATCCCAAAATTATTGGCGGGAAATCGTTGCCTGATACGCATGTACTCGTAACCAAACACATGTTCAGCGTTGCTATGCACTCTCCAGTCCGAAAACTGCTCTTTTCGTGCGGCCTTTTGCTCCTGGCCGAAATCGCCCTTCAGGCCGCCGGCATCGGCCCTTCGGGCTATACCAATGACTTTAGCGCTCAGCCATCCGAGTTCGATTGGGCCACCTGGAGCCGGCCTGGCGCCCAAGGTGACACTTACGACCCGGACGCGGATGTGAACGCCATCATCACGGCCAGCGGGGTCACCAATCAAACGGTGTTGCGGGCGAACAATCCGCCGGGTCTGTTGGGCCCGGCGACCTGGAGTTCCGTCGGCTTTTATCTCCAGACCCGGCCGCTGACGAATCGCTACACGGCGCTGATGGCGAAGTTCGTCAACAACACGGGAAGCAATGCGACACAGATCACCATATCCTATCTGCTGACAATCGCGGGCAGCGTGGCTCCCGAGGATGTCGGCAAAGGGACGCGTTTTTATTACAGCCTCAGCGGAGAGTCCAATAGCTGGGTCAACGTTCCCGTGCTTAACACGGTGGCGAGCAATGCCAGCAGTTCCAGTGTGAGCGCGCCGATTTCGTTGAACTGGCCCATTGGCGGAAATCTCTTTCTGTTGTGGGCGGATGACAACGCGATTCCGACTACCGACGTGGCCAACCAAATAGACAACTTCTCTTTGCTGCTGACGGCCGCCACGCCGCCTCTGGTGATCCTTGCGCCCGCGGACGGAACCTCCCAGCTTTTCGGCGATCCGCTGATTTTGACGGCGACGCTCAACGGTGGCGTGCCGCCCTACACGGTCACGTTTTACACGAATGGCCAGTCCGTTGGCTCGTTGAGTTCAACTTACGCCACGAACCTCGGCGTTGTGCCGGTCGGGAGCTATACGTCCTACGTTCATGCGATCGACAGTGGGTCGCCAGCGACGCAAGCCAACTCCACCACCAACGTCATCACTATTCTGCCCAACCCGTTGTCCGTGACACTCACCAGTCCCACAGAGGGCCAAATTGCCACCGCCGGACAACCGTTTCCGCTCACGGCCACGGCGTCGATCGGAGCGCCCGTGACCATCAGCAGCGTCGAGTTCTTTTTCGACGGCGTTTCGGCGGGCGTGGACAACGCTGCGCCATTCGGTGCATCAGTCAATCCGGCCCTAGGTAATCACACGGCCTATGCCATCGCGACGGACAGCCTGGGCCGCACCAGTTTTTCAACGACCAATTCCATGAGTGCGACACCGCCTGCGAACGCCGCTGTCGTTGGCCCGGGAGGATATACGAATGATTTCGCCACCCTCCCACCAACGACCGATTGGGCCACCGCCAGCAGAGCGGGCGCGGCGGCCGACGCCTACGACATGGATTCTGACGTGAACGCGGTTATTACTGCGGACGGTGTGACCGGACAGCTCTTCATCAATCCTGGAGGACCGCCTGGCGCCAACCCCCTGGCGACCTGGAGCCAGAGTGGCCAATACATGCAAACCCGCCCTACACAAAACCGCTTCACGGCGCTCATGGGCAAATTCCAGAATAACACCGGCACAAACGCGACTGAGATCAACGTCAGTTATCTTTACGCGGTGCTGGCTGGCGCGAATGAAGAACCGAGCGGCGGCACGCGCGTTTATTACAGCCTCACCGGGGCGGGCGACTGGATAAACCTCCCCGCCCTTAACACTGTTGCGGTCAACACGGGCCAGACGCCCAAATCGACCAACGTAACCGTCAATTGGCCGCACGGCGCGAACCTCTATTTGCTTTGGGCGGACGACAATGCCAACGCCTTTGGCACTGACGCGCCGCACCAGATCGATAACTTCTCGCTGATGGTAACCGCCGGCTCGCCGACGGCAATCGTGCCTGAAGTAAGTCTTATTGCGCCGACGAACAACGCATCATTCTTCGCCCCATCGAGCGTCACGTTAACCGCGACTGCAACCGATTCCGACGGCACTGTGACCAACGTCGAGTTTTTTGTGGATGGCGTGAAGCTTGGCGAAGATGCATCCAGTCCTTATACGATCAATTGGAACAATCCTCCGCTTGGCCCGCACGTGCTTCATGCCGTCGCCACGGACAACCAGGGCGCGAGAGGTCAATCCACGAACGTTTCCATCACTGTTTACGACGCCGCTGGAAGGCCCTTCGCGCAGATTACCAGCCCGACGAACGGAACGTCCGTCGAAGGCCCAACGAACCTGGCCGTCACCGCCAACGCGCTCGCCTCCACGGGAGTCACGAACGTGGAATTCTACGCCGGCACCACCCTCATCGGGTCCAGCACCGGATCCACCCCCGACGCCGCGAAAGCCGACTACCAGTTTCAGAATACCCTGACCAGTTCGGTGGGGACCGCGCCCGCGCTGGCGAACCTCGGCCCGAATGCGTTTACCGCGGCGAGCGTGGATGGCCAAACCCGCACCGTGCTGCGTTTCGCGCAGAACGACGGCGTGTCACTCGGCGCCCTCTCCAGTGTCGTTCCGACGAACGTTTATACCGTTGTGGTCTTGTTCGCGTTCGATCAGATAACCAGTTGGCGGCGGCTCATCGACTTCAAGAACGGAACCAGCGAAATCGGCCTCTACACTTACCAGGCCGGCCTCAATTTCTACCCCGTGGTTTTCGGGCCGCCCAACATCATTTCCGCAGGGGCTTTCGTGCAGGTGGCGATCAGTCGCGACAACGCGGGCAACGTCGCCGCGTATCTGGACGGAGTTCAGCAATTCACCTTCGTCGATTCCAACAACGATGCGGTCGTTAACGCGAACAACGTGCTTCGGTTTTTCCGCGATGACAGCTTCGAGGCCACGGCTGGCGCGGTGGCGCGTATCCGTCTTTATGACGTTGCGCTTCCGCCGTCCCAAATTGCCGCGCTCGACCGGCTGCCGGGCACGGGCGCGTACGGAATCAGTTGGAACGCTCCCTTCGGCTCGCACGCGCTCAGGGCGGTGGCAGTCGATGCCAATGGCCTTCGCGGCACGTCCGCAGTGGTGAATGTCACCATCACCATTCCGCCCACGAACACCGTCGCGCCGACGATCGCCGGGCAGAACCCTCTCGCGAGCGCAACGGTCACAACGCTGAATTCCCTTCAAGTCACATTCAGCGAACGAGTGATTGGCGTCGATGCCGGCGACCTCCTCGTGAATGGCGTTCCGGCTTTTTTCCTGAACGGCAGCCTCTCCAATTACACGTTCTTCTTCAACGAACCGCCGTTCGGCACCGTCTCCGTCACCTGGGCGACGAACCACGGCATCACTGACATCGGCTATCCGTCGAACCTCGCGTTCAACGCCACCGCGCCGGGCGCGACGTGGACTTACAACTTCATCGATGCGCGCCCGCCTACGATTTTCTCCCGCGTACCGCCGCAAAACGCGATCGTCAGCAATCTGACGGAAGCCACTGTTGTCTTCAGCGAGCCGGTCAGCGGCGTGGATGCGAGCGACCTGCTCATCAACGGCGCGCCCGCGTTCGGACTCACCAGTAGCAACATGACTTACACGTTCAGTTTTTCGCAGCCTGCCGCCGGTGCGGTGTTTTTCACGTGGAGTGGCACGCACGGCATCGCCGACCTCGCTGCGTCGCCCAATCCGTTCAACGGCAGTGCCGCGGGCGCGTCGTGGTCGGTGCTTCTCGACAACCGTACCGTGCTCGTGAACTCGAACAGCAACTGGCAATTCATCAAAGGACTCGCCGAAGCGTCCACGCCGATTGATGCGTGGCGGCAACTCGTGTTCGACGATTCTAGCTGGTCAAACGCGCTCGCGCCGTTCTTCTTTGGTGATCCTTACAACAGTGTGACTGATCCCGGCACGCTGCTGAGCGACATGCAGGGCGGCTACACGAGCATTTACTTGCGCAAGAAGTTCAACGTCTTCGGCGCCGCTGCGGTCACGAACCTCCTGTTCAATTTTCAGATTGATGACGGCCTGGTGGTATGGATCAACGGCTTCGAAGTGCTCCGCTTCAACGCCCCGGGTGGTGACGTGCCTTACAACGGGCTGGCCACTCAAACGGCTCAGGAACCAGGCGGCGGGGGTGGCCAGCGTGGCGCGGCGTATTTTCTCAGCAATCTCGTCAATACCGCTGCTTACCTGCTCGAAGGCGAGAACGTGATCGCCGTCCATGCCTTCAACCAATCGCTGGCGCAGAGCACGGACTTCGGCTTCAACGCGCAACTCTATGCTTATCTGCCGGACACCGCCGTCGTCGCGCCGCGTGTCGCGAGCGTCACACCGTCCGCGGGCGAATTGTTTTATCTCACGAACATCACGGTGAAGTTCAGTGAATCGGTGAGCAACGTGAACGCGAGTGATCTGCTCATCAATGGGGTGACCGCGACTGGAATGGTGAGCACGACGAATACGACTTACACGTTCAGTTTCGCTCAGCCAGCGTTTGGGCCTGTGAGCGTGACGTGGGCCGCGGGGCACGGCATCCAGGACTTCGATGATCCTCCGAAAGCCTTCGACGGCGCTGGACCGGGCGCGACGTTCCAATACTCGCTTGTGAATCCCAGCGCGCCGACCGTCGCGTCGCAATCACCGCTGCGCAATGCAGCAGTGAATGTGCTCACGCAAATCAACGTGCTCTTCAGCGAAGCCGTCGTGAATGTGAACGCGAGCGACTTGCTCGTGAACGGACTGCCCGCGACGGCGATGAGCGGCTCCGGCGCGAATTACACGTTCACGTTTGCGCAGCCGGCTTATGGGGCGGTGTCGATTGGCTGGGCGGGCGGCCACGGCATTGTTGATACCGAGCCGGCGATGAATCCCTTCGACGGCACGCGCCAGGGCAACGTATGGAGTTACACGCTGGTTGATCAAACGCCGCCGGCGATCGTCGCGGTGAGTCCAGCACCTGGCTCGCAAGTCACGAACGTCACGCAAGTGACAGTCACGTTCAGCGAGGCAGTGACCGGCGTGAACGCGAGTGACTTGCGCGTGAACGGAGTAGCCGCAACAGGCGTGAGCGGCACAAATGCGACTTACACGTTCACGTTCGCGCAACCGAACGCAACGCTCGTGAACTTCACCTGGATCAACACGCACGGGATTCGCGATCTCGCGCCGGTGCCCAATCCGTTCAATTCCACGGCGCCCGGTTCGACGTGGAGTTACACCACGCCGGACACGCTCGCGCCCAGCGTCGCGGTCACCGATCCTGCGCCGTTCATTACGGTGCGTTCGCTCGCGCAAGTTCGCATCACGTTTACTGAGCCGGTTGTCGGAGTGGGCACGAACGATTTACTCGTCAACAACGTGCCGGCGCTTTCCGTCAGCGGTTCGGGAGCAGGCCCCTACACATTCGGTTTTCTGCCGTCGTCGAACGGCGTCGTGACTGTGCGCTGGGCCACGAACAGCGGCATCGTCGATCTCGCCACGCCCACGCCGAATGCTTTCGCCGGCGGGCAATGGACTTACACGCTCGATCCGAGTGCGACCTTCGCGGGCAAAGTGCTCATCAACGAAATCATGTTCAATCCACGCGGCGGGCTGCCCTCGCAGGAATGGATCGAACTGCGCAACGTTACGGCGAATGCCATCGGCCTCGCAGGCTGGCGTTTGACGCGCGGCGTCAATTTCAATTTCCCGAGCGTGAGCATTGCGCCGAACGGCTATCTCGTCGTTGCGGCGGACCTCGCGTCGTTCCAGGCAAATTATCCCACTGTCGTGAACGTCATTGGCGGCTGGACCGGTTCGCTGGCGAACAGTGATGAAACGATTGAACTGGAGACGGCGCTCGGCGAAAGCGTCAACAGCGTTCATTACGCGACGGAAGGCGACTGGGCGCGGCGCGAGCGTGGGCATGGCGCGACGCCGGTCGAAAGCATCACGCGCAATGGCGGCACGGCGACGGTCCGCATCTTTGGCCACGGCTACAACGGAAACGACCGCATCATGATCACGGGCGCGGACCAGCCGGAATACAATGGCATCTTTGCCATCGCTGGCGTCGGCGTGAGCACGTTCAACATCACCGTGCCCGGCGCGCCGGCGTCGCCTGCGACCGGGCCGATGATCGCGCGGCACGTCATCGACGATAATAATTCCGGCTGGTCGTGGTTCTCCGGTGCGGACGGCTTTGGCAGTTCGCTGGAACTGGTGAATAGCGCGTTGCCGAATTCAACGGGACAGAACTGGCTGACGAGCACGAATTTCGGCGGGACGCCGGGCAGCGTGAACTCCGTGGCGACGCCGAATGTCGCGCCGCTCGTTCTGGATGTGACTCATTTCCCGCCGGTGCCGCGTTCGACTGAAACTGTCAGCATTTCCGCGCGCGTGCGTGACGAACTCGGCGCGGGCGTTTCGAACGTCACGTTGTTTTATCGCGACCACACGTTTTCGCTCCCCGGCCCGTTCGTCGGCACGAACATGTTCGACGACGGCGCGCACGCGGATGGGTTGAACGGCGATGGATTGTTCGGCGCGGTCCTGCCGGCGTTTGCGAACGGAACGGTCATTGAATTTTATGTCCAGGCCAGCGACACGAGCGGCTTGTCGCGCACGTGGCCCGCGCCGACGTGGGACACGAATGGCGTCTTCGCCCAACTGGCCAACGCGCTTTATCAGGTCGATGACGAAGTTATCAGCAACCTGATGCCCACCGTGCGCATCGTGATGACGGGCACGGAGCGTTCGACGTTCCCGCCGGGCCAGCGCCAGAGCGACGCGGAAGCGAACAACACGTTCATCAACACCGACGGCACGGGCACGCAGATTCGTTATCTGGCAGGCGCACGAGTTCGTGGCGCCGGCTCGCGCACGCGCACGCCGCCAAACAACCGCATCAACATTCCCAACGACAATCGGTGGAAGGGATTGCAGGCGGTGAACCTCAATGGACAGTTCGTGCACGCGCAATTGATGGGCGCGGCGGTGGCGCAGAAGGCCGGCGTGCCGGCGTCACCGGCGCACGTGATTCAGTATCGCATCAATGGCGTGAACCCGGCGCCGATTGGCGCGCCTATCAATGGCAGCGGCAATGGAGCGGGCTACGGAACATTCATCATGGTGCAGCCGGTGAACGGGGACCTGGCCGAGGAACTTTTCCCGAACGATGGCGATGGGAATGTGTATCGCGCGTCGATCGGCCAGCACTCGGCGCAATTCCTCTATCGCACGAACCCGGACCAGTTTCTGGCGGACGGTTATTTCAAGACGAGCAATCAGACGGAGAACGATTGGGCGGACCTGGTGGCGCTAAGTTATGCGTTCAGCGCGGCCGGGAGCGACGCGGAGTATTTCGCGGCCATGAGCACGAACGTGAACGTAGAGGTGTGGATGCGTTATTTCGCACTGGGGTCGCTGCTCAATTACAGCGAGACGTCGCTGTTCAATGGGCGTGGTGATGATTATGCGCTTTACCGCGGCGTGACCGATGCGCGGTTTGTGCCGATTGGGCATGACTTCGACACAGTGTTCGGTCAGGGCGACGCGATTGATACGGGGGGGAACAGTTATTATCCGCTGCGCACGAATGCTTCGATCTTCATCATGATGAATCCGCCGAACAACGGCGGGGGTGGTTTTGGCGGCAACGCGCCGAACATCGCGGCATTGCGACGGTTCATGACGAATGAGCAGTTCGCGCCGATTTTCTTCCGCGAGGTGAAGCGGCTGTGCGACACGGTGTTCGCGCCGGGCGAGTTGAGTCCCATGTTCGATCAACTGTTGACGTGGCCGAACGGGCCGACGCTGACGACGATCAACGAGATGAAGAACCATGCGCAGAATCGGCGCGATAATGCGTTGGCGCAGATTCCACTCACGCTCACGGTCGGCAGCACGCTGGGCACGTCGAATGGTTTTCTTTACAGCACCACGCCGGCGGTGACGTTGTTCGGCCAATCGCACGCGATTGAGACGCGGCGGGTGCTGGTGAACGGCAACGCGGCGGCGCGCTCGCCATGGGAGGCGCGCTGGACGAACACGGTGGCGTTGCAGCCGGGCGTCAATCGCGTGCTGGTGCAGTCGCTCGACAGCAATAACGTGGAGTTCGCGCGTGCGACGGTGGACATCTGGTTTGACGACGGCAACTCGACGAGTGTGAGTGGCGCGATTGCCACGGACACGGTCTGGAGCGCGGCGGCGGGGCCGTATCAGGTGACGGCGAATGTCACGGTGAATGCAGGCGTGACGCTGACGATTCAGGCGGGCACGACGGTCTTCTTGAACGGCGGTGTGGACATTGTGGTGGCGAATGGCGGGCGCTTGCTGGCGGAAGGAACGGACACAGCGCGTATTTATATCAGCGCGGTGCCGGGCGGCGCGGCCTGGGGCGGAATCACGATTAACGGCGCGCCCGGCTCGCCGGAGTCGCGCATCACTTACGCGCACATCACGGGCAACAACGATACGGCCATCGACGCCAGCGGCAGCGAAGTGTTTCTCGATCATCTCACGTTCGGGACGACGAACCGCCGTTACATCGATCTCGATGGCGCATCGTTTGTCGTGCAGCACTGCGTCTTCCCGGCGACGACGGCAGGGCTGGAGCCGGTGCATGGGACGGCAGGTATTCGCGCAGGCGGACACGGCATTGTGCGACGGAACTTCTGGGGCCGCATCAGTGGCTACAACGATTCATTCGATTTCACTGGCGGGAATCGGCCTGGCCCAATTCTGCAAGTGAACAACAACGTCTTCATGGGGAGCGATGATGACTTGCTCGATCTCGACGGCACGGACGCGTGGATCGAGGGAAACATTTTCCTGCACGCGCATCGCAACGGGTCGCCGGATTCCGCGAGCGCCGTGAGCGGCGGCAATGACAGCGGACAGACTTCTGAAATCACCGTCATCGGCAATTTGATTTACGACGTGGACCAGGCGGCGAACGCGAAGCAGGGAAATTTCTACACGATGGTGAACAACACGATTGTGAACCAGAACGACATCGGCAGCGAGGACACGAATACGGCGGTGGTCATCCTGGCGGACGATGGCACGGCGGCGGGTGTGGGTGTTCTGCTCGAGGGCAACATCATTTCGCTGGCGGAAGGTCTCACGCGCAACGCGACGAACTCGCTGGTGACTTACACGAACAATCTGTTTCACCAGGTCGGCGGCGCGGCCTGGAGCGGTCCGGGCGGCAACAATGCGACGGCGGACCCGCTGTTCGTGCGTGTGCCGCAGTTGAGCGAGACGACGAACTTCAGTTCGTGGGAGGAGGCGCAGGTGCTCTGGCAATGGTTCAGTCTGCGCACCGGTTCACCTGCGTCCGCGACCGGACCCAATGGCCGCGACAAAGGTGCGGTTGCTTCTACCTCTCCGCTCGGAGGGGACAGGGCCGGGGTGAGGGGCGTTTCGATCTCAGGTGAACCTGTTGGCACCACGCCGTTCAACACCGCGACGCTCATCGTCGATCCGAACCGCACGAGCAGCGGCGTGCCGACGAATGGATTTCCGAATGGCTCGGGCTACACACATTACAAGTGGCGGCTTGATGGCGGCGCGTGGAGCGCGGAGACGCCGACCGCTACTCCGATTTCTCTCACTGGTTTGAGCGGCGGCGCGCATTCCGTCGAAGTCGTCGGCAAGAACGACGCCGGTTTTTATCAGGACGATCCAATCTTCGGGGAAGACGCGGTGGTGACGGTGTCGCGCACGTGGGTGGTGCTGCCCGGCAGTTCACCGTTGCGCATCAATGAAGTGCTGGCGAGCAACGGCGGCGCAGTGAATCACTTCGGCACGACCCCAGACGTGATCGAACTCTACAATGCGAGTGACGCGCCGGTGAACCTGACCGGCGTGCGGCTCACGGACGAGTTGGACGACCCCGACAAGTTTATTTTCCCGAGCGGTGCGAGCATTCCGGCGCGGGGCTACCTCGTGGTTTACGCGAACGCTGCGGATGGAACGCCGGGTTATCATCTTGGTTTCGGTCTGAGCGGCGAGGGTGAATCGCTTTACCTCTTCAACGCCGCGAGCGCGGGCGGTGCGCTGATTGATTCCGTGAGTTTTGGTTTGCAGCTCACCGATTTGTCCGTGGGCCGTCTCGCGGACGGAGCGTGGACGCTGACGCAGCCAACGTTCGGCGCGGTGAATCGCGCCGCGCAGCTCGGCGACCCGCGCGCGTTGCGCATCAATGAGTGGCTTGCCAACGCGCAACCGCCGTTCGACAACGACTTCGTGGAACTTTACAACGGCGATTCGCTACCCGTCGCACTCGGCGGATTGTATCTGACCGACAACGCGCTCGGCTGGCCTACGCGTCACGCGATGCCGCCGCTCACGTTCATGGCGGGCAACAGTTACTTGCGGCTCGTCGCGGATGGTGACGCGAGCGCGGGAGCCGACCACTTGAACTTCAGTTTGACGAGTGAGGAGGGCGCGATTGCTGTGATGATGTGGGACTCGCAGAGTTCGTCTCTCCAGGCGATTGACTGCGTCGTGTATCAGCCGCAGCAGCCGAACATCTCGCAGGGGCGCAATCCGAACGGCGGCATGGACATCGTGTTCTTTGACACGCCGACGCCGGGCGCGCCGAATCCGCTTGTGACCGGCCCCGCGCCCTTCGGCGGCGCGCTCGTCATCAACGAAGTGCTGGCGAACAACGCTGCCCTCGCCGAAAACGGACGCACGCCGGACTGGGTCGAGCTTTACAACGGCACAACGAACACCATCGACCTTTCGGATTTCAGTTTGACCGACAGCACACTGTTGCCGCGCAAGTTTGCTTTCTCGAACAACACGCAGATTGCCGCGGGTGGTTATTTGCGAATTCTTTGCGACGACGGACGGCCCGCGACAAACAACAACACCGGCTTCGGTCTGCGAGCGGCGGGCGGCGCAGTGTATTTGTTCAACAGTCCGGCCAACGGCAGTGCTTTGCTCAGTTCCATCATCTACGGAATTCAAACGCCAAACCTTTCGATCGGACGTGTGCCGAGTGGCAGCGCGAACTGGGTCCTCAACACGCCGACACCAGACGCGGCGAACAACGCTGTGCCCACACTCGGCAGCGTTGCGAACTTGAAGGTGAACGAGTGGATGGCCGACCCGCCGAGCGGCGAGGATGATTGGATCGAAATCTACAATTCCAATCCATTGCCGGTCGCGCTCGGCGGTTTGCACCTGACCGACGACTTGAACAATCGCACGAAGCACCAGATCGCAGCGCTGTCGTTCATCGGCACCGGCACGAATGCGTTCCTGCAATTCCACGCCGATGGCAACACGGGCGCGGGCGCGGACCACACCAGCTTCTCGCTGCGCGCGGCGGGCGAAGCGGTCGGCATTTCGACGGCGGTGGGCGCGCTCATCGACGGCGCGACGTTTGGGCAACAGGTCGTGGGCGTGTCGCAAGGCCGCTTCCCTGATGGCGCGACGAATATCGTTTCGTTCCCCGGCACGGATTCGCCCGGCGCATCGAACTGGCGCCGGCTCACAACGATTGCGATCAACGAAGTGCTCTCGCACACGGACGAGCCGCTTGAAGACGCCATCGAATTGCGCAATCTGACAGGCGCAGCCATCGACCTCGGGGGCTGGTGGTTGAGCGATGACGAATCGGAACTGCGCAAATACCAGATTCCATCACCAACCCTCGTGCCGGCGAACGGCTTCGTGGTGATTTACGAGAACGTGTTCACGAACGCGGAGACGGCGGCGATTCCGTTCGCGATTAGTTCGCAAGGGGACGAAGTGGTATTGTCCGCGGCTACGAACAATGCGCTGACGGGCTTTCGCGCGAGCGTGGATTTCGGCGCGGCGGCCAACGCAGTTTCGTTCGGACGCTACGTGACGAGCGACGCGCGCGAAGAGTTCGTGCCGATGAGCGCGCGGACGTTTGGCGCGGATGATCCTGGCAGCGTCGTTGAGTTTCGCACTGGCCGTGGGACCAACAACGCGTATCCCAGGGTTGGGCCGATTGTGATCAGCGAGGTGATGTATCACCCGCCCGACCTCGGCACGAACGACAACACACGCGATGAGTTCATCGAGTTGCGCAACACTTCGACTGTGGCGGTGCCACTCTACGATACGACGAACGGCTGGCGCTTGCGCGATGCAGTGGATTTTGACTTCACTCCCGGCACAGTCATCGGCCCCGGCGCGACATTGCTCGTGGTGAGTTTCGATCCAGTGAACAATCCGAGCGTGCTGGCGGAGTTCCGCGCCCAATATCAGTTGGTGGCGAGCCAGCCGATTGTCGGACCGTACTCGGGCAAACTGGCGAATGACTCCGACGACATCGAACTGCGTCGCCCCGACGCGCCGAACACGAACAGCGTGCCTTACATTCTCGTCGAGCGCGTGCGCTATTTCGACGTCAGTCCGTGGCCGAACAGTGCGGACGGAACGGGCCTGTCGTTGCACCGGGTTTCCGAAACCGGTTTCGGAAATGATCCGACGAACTGGGTCGCATCGACGCCGACACCGGGGCCAGTGGCAGCATCGTTCGACACCGATGGCGACGGGATGCCAGATGCATGGGAGATCGATCACGGTCTCGATCGCTTGAATCCAGCCGACGCTTTGTTCGACGTGGACGGCGATGGCCTGACGAATTTGCAGGAGTATCAGCTTGGCACCGACCCGCGTGACGCGGGCAGCGGATTGCGATTGAACATCGCGGGAGCGGGCGGGGCGAATCTCGTGCTCAGTTTCGACGCCATTGCCAACTTCAGTTACACCATCGTTTACGCGGACGCTTTGGGCGCGGCGTGGCAACCGCTGCAAACGTTCTCGGCCGCGCCGACCAATCGCGTGGCGCAAATGACGGTTTCCGCGACTGGGCAAAAGCGGTTTTATCGGCTCGCCCTTGGCGTTGGCTCCGGCGGGACGGCCAGCATCAACTCGATTTCAAAGATGGGTGGCGGCCAGATGTCGCTGATCTTTCAGGCGCCGGCGAACCAAAGCTGGACTGTTCTGTTCACCCCGAACCTTGGAACGGCTTGGGCCGCCGTGACAAATTTTCCATCGGCGCCAACGAACCGCACCATCCAAGCCATTGTCGCGGCGCCAGGCGCATCCGGGTTCTACCGGGTCAGTTCACCCTAGCTCGAATCAGCAGGAGGACGCTGTTTCGGTGGTCTGACCCGCGAAATGGAGCAACTCCAGGATGTCGCTGCGCAGGCGAAGGAATTCGGAACTGTTGCGCTGGCGCGGACGTTCCAGATTGATCTCGATAGTCCGCTCGATGCGGCCAGGGCGCGGCGTCATGATGATGATGCGGTCGCTCATGTAGATCGCTTCGTCGATGTCGTGCGTGACGAGCAGCATGGTCGTGCCGCGCGCTTCCCAGAGACGCAGCACTTCATCCTGCATCTTCATGCGCGTGAAGGCATCGAGCGCGCCGAGCGGTTCATCGAGCAGGAGAACTTTGGGGTGATTGATGAGCGCACGGGCGAGCGCCACACGCTGCGCCATGCCGCCGGAAAGATGGTGCGGGTAAGCTTTGGCGAATGTTTCCAGGCCCACGAGGCGCATGAATTCATCTACCTCGTGGCGTTTCGCGTGCAGCAAGCCGCGCGCGACGAGACCGGATTCAATGTTGCGCCGCACGGTGAGCCACGGGAAAAGATTCGGGTCTTGAAAGACCAGACCGCGTTCGGCGCTGGGTGCGGTGATGGCTTCGGTCCCGACCCAGAGTTCGCCTGATTGCGGAGAGTCCAGTCCGGCGATGAGGCGAAGGAGCGTGGATTTGCCGCAGCCGCTCGGACCGACGAGCGAAACGAGTTCCCCCGCGGCAATGGAAAGCGAAACACCGCCGAGCGCGTGCGTGCGCGCAGCCGGGTCGTCCGGCGTGGGGAAATGTTTGCTCACTTCCACGACGCGGAGCGAAGAACCTTCGTTCAATGCGTGCGCGGCTACCACTTGATCGTTCCCTTCTGCCAGACGAGCACGCGGTCGCGCAGTTTGAAGAGCAGCGTCATGATCGTGGAAAAGAACGCCGCCATAATGACGAGTGCTGCGAAGACTTTTGCGTACTCGGCCCAGCCCTGCGCCCAGCTTACGTACCAGCCGAGGCCGGATTTCACGCCCACGGTCTCGGCCACGATGAGTGTGAGGAATGACGTGCCCAATCCCATGAACAAGCCGATGAAGATGTTCGGCATGGCGGCGGGAATGGCGACGCGGAAAATCAGGAACGGAGGTTTCGCGCCGAGGGTGCGCGCCACGTCGAGATAAGACGCGCGCGTATTGGCGATGCCTGACATCGTCAGCATTGTCACGGGAAACCACACGGCGAGCGCGACCAACCCGACGGCGGAGAAAATGGCCTTCGGCGAAATCACCATCGCGAGAGGAATCCACGCCGTCGCCGGAATCGGGCCAATGATTTTCAGCACCGGCATTCCCCAATAGCGCGCCTGCCTGAACCAGCCGATGCAAATGCCAGTGATAACGCCGATCAATGCGCCAAGGACATAACCGCTCAGCAACAAGACCAACGAATGCCATGTGCTATCGAAAAGCAGTTCCCAATCAAGCAACAGATTGCGCAGCACGCTCGCGGGGCTGGGAAAGTAGGGCAGCGGCAAGAGACGGAATCCTGACGTGATGACGTCCCACACGAAAAGCAGGCCGATCGCGGCGGCAATGATTGGGCACATGTGCGCCATCCAGCGCCGCAGAGCGCATGAGAAAATCTGGATGAGATTCAGCAGCACGGCCAACCCGAGAACGCCGCCGAGAAAAATCACGTAGGAAGTTGTGTCCGGTTCGGGATCGTTTTTCCGCACGGCGAGATGGATTCCAATGGCAATTGCCGCCGCGAGTGGAACGGCCAGCAGCTTGCGAACGCACAACTTCGGCGCGATTTGTGTCACGGCGGGCGCGGCCACACGATTTGGCGTCTCAGCCGGAGCAGGCATTTCCATCGGTTCTTTAACTGGCATCAGCGCAGTGTTCATAGCTTGCCGTCCACAAGGCAAGGAGCGCAAAGCACATCCTTCGGGTCGAGCTTCGCGTACATCGCCAGCAGCCATTTGCGCGTGACCTGGCCACCAGCCACTTTCTCGACGGGCAATGATTCCAGCCACTGATCGGAAACGCCGTCGAGGGTCACGAACGCCTTGTCGGCCAGTTGCTCGACGTCCGTGGTCCGCTTCAACATGCCGGCGCGTTTCATCTCCGCCGCGGCGGCGCGCACGGCCGTCTGCGCTCCGGAAACACTCGGCACGTAACGCAGGTGCGAAATCGAAACGGTGTTCTGGTCCACGGTGGACGCGAGATACTTGGCCTTCACAGACAATTCAGCAGCCGCCCTGGGATTGGTCTCGACCCACTTCGCGGCTTTAAGCAACGCGCGCGTCGCGGCGGCAGACGCCTTGGGATTTCGCGCGAGAAATTTTCCGTTCACGATGACGGCGCAGCAATATTCATCGGCGTAAGGCATGTCGAGCGCCTGGTCGGCGATGTTCTTCACTTTGCCCTGCGCCAC
>JGI10216J12902_100474202_pt1 | contig 17986 bp, 19 predicted proteins | sample KanNatreferecore_FD_12902 | JGI IMG/M metagenome (IMG submission 12902)
CTGCAGTGCGTGCAATGGTTCTTTGCGCAGGGTTGTCCATTGGTGATACTTGCCTGTAATACTGCTTCCGCAAAAGCACTCAGGACCATCCAGCAAAATGATCTCCCGGTTATCGCCCCGGCCAACAGGGTCCTCGGAGTAATAAGGCCGACGGCAGAAGTGATCGGTAATTATTCCGAAACAAACAGCGTCGGTATTTTGGCGACTAATGGTACGGTTGCTTCCAATTCATACCCGATGGAAACCGCAAAGTTTTTCCCGGAATTAAAAGTTTACCAGCAAGCCTGTCCACTCTGGGTGCCATTGGTTGAAAGCAATGAACATACCGGCCATGGCGCTGATTATTTTGTGAAGAAAAATCTCCATGAGATCTTTGAAAAAGGAGATGATATTGATGTAATGCTTCTTGCCTGTACACATTATCCCCTGCTCCGTGAAAAAATCCAGGAATATCTTCCGATCGGTGTAAAACTATTAGCCCAGGGGGAGATCGTGGCATCCAGCCTGGTTGACTATTTACAGCGTCACCCGGAAATAGCATCCCGTTGCAGTAAGCACGCTGAACGTGTTTTTTTTACTACCGATTCAACCGAGGATTTTGATAATCATGCTACATTATTTTTTGGAGAAGCCATTCAATCCCAACATGTTAATCTCGAAACAAGCTAGTTAGCCTCACCTGAAATTTTCCAGGATCATCATAATTCGTGCTCAATTTCGTGTAATTCGCGTTACCTTTGCCGTCCTTTCACAAACAACGGGTGTGGTGACCTGTTGAGGAAATTGAAAACAGGGCCGTTCTCCTCGAAGGCCCCCATTCCAAACCGCCCGTTCTCGCAAAAGCTATGACGGGCAAGTGAAAAAGAGAAAAAATTATGAAACGTACATTCCAGCCTCATCGTAAACGTCGAAAGACCGTACACGGATTTCGTAAACGTATGCAAACGGCCAATGGCCGTAAAGTGTTAGCCAGCCGTCGCGCAAAAGGACGGAAAAAGCTGACTGTTTCCGATGAGAGCAAATTAAAATAGAAGAATCCCATCCCGACCATGTCGGAATGGTTTCAATACTTTTATCCCCCGACTGTAAACGTCGGGGGATTTTATTCATTTAGGCATACTGACCTTACGAACCGACATAAATTCAATGTAATCTCAATAATCTGCGGATTCTGTGACTAAACAATTCACACTGTCAAAAGAAGAGCGGTTGAAAAGCCGGAAACTCATTGACCAGGTGTTCAGCGAAGGAAAGAGATTTACAATGACACCGTTCAGGATTCATTACATGTTTATTGAAAGATCTTCCGGCTCAAAAGTGAATTTACAGGTAGGCGCTGGTGTTAGTGCCCGCAACTTTAAGAGGGCAGTGGACAGGAATCGGATCAGGCGACTGATCAGGGAAGCCTGGCGCCTGCAAAAAAAACCGTTACAGGAAAAAATCACTGCGAACAAAAAGCTGGCCGTTTTCCTGTTATATACTTCTGCAGAAATAGAAACTTACCAGCTCATAAGTGAAAAAGTAAATAAAATAATCAGTAAGCTAAGCCTGCTTGCTACCAGTCCTGCGTGAAAACATTTCTCCGCATATTAGGCCTGCCCTTCATCTTCCTGATAAAGATCTATCAGTGGATCATATCCCCCTGGCTGGGCCCGAAATGCCGTTTTACTCCCACCTGCTCGCATTATGCAGCGGAAGCCTTAAAAAAATATGGGTTGTTCAGGGGCTTATGGCTGGCGATCAAAAGAATTTCGAGATGTCATCCCTGGGGTGGCAGCGGGTATGATCCGGTTCCCTGACGTGCATTCAAAAAATAGTTCTATTTTGGATTTGTCAATAAGGGTGAACGCCCTTAATTTTTACAATAAAAAAAACAACAATGAAAAAGAATTGTATCTCAGTTGCTGTAATAGTCCTGGCGATTAGTTTTTCGTCCTGTTCATCATCATCATCTTCCTCTTTCGAAAGTGATGTAAGAAAAATGGCAAAATACCAGTGTGAGATGAAACAATTAATGGCAGCAGACCCTGCCGATGAAAAAGCGCAGAAAAAACTGGCTGATCTGCAAAAAGAAGCCACTGAGTTTGCTGAAAAAATGGAAGAGAAGCATAAAGACAAAAAGGACAATAAAGATTGGGAAGAAAAGGGAGACAAGATCCTGGCTGAAGAAATGGCAAAATGTAAATAGATGTTGAAATGTTGAAGGGTTTAAAGGTTTAAAAGGAAGCTTACTTTTAAACCTTTAAACCTTTCAACTCTTAAACTATCGCTTATATCTCTTTGCAACAGCATCCCAATTAATCACGTTCCAAATCGCCGCGAGGTAATCCGGTCTCTTATTCTGGTATTTCAGGTAATAAGCATGTTCCCAAACATCTACGCCCAGTAACGGAGTACCTTTTACTTCCGCCACATCCATTAGCGGGTTATCCTGGTTGGGTGTCGAAGTTATTTCGAGTCCATCACCTTTCTGGATCAGCCAGGCCCAGCCACTTCCAAATCGACCGATACCAGCCTGTGCAAATTTTGTTTTGAATTCATCGAAGGAATTAAACGTCGCATTAATAGCGTCTCCCAATTTCCCTGATGGGGAGCCGCCTGCGTTCGGACCAAGTGTTTCCCAGAAAAAACTATGGTTCCAGTGTCCTCCCCCATTGTTTCTTACAGGAGCGGAAACCTTTCCTGCGGTCGCCACTAAATCCTCCAGTGACTTGTTCTCGTTTTCCGTTCCGGCGATGGCTTTATTAAGATTATCTACATAAGCCTGGTGGTGCTTTCCATGATGGATCTGCATGGTCAGCGTGTCGATATAAGGTTCCAGTGCGTCGTGAGCATATGGTAATGCCGGTAAAGTAAATGCCATAGATTTAATGTTTTATCGTGCGTAAAGTATTCTGTGAGAAAGCAAAATTAAGCATGTTGATATGAATCATTCTTTCCAAATGAAAATCTTCCGGTTTTCGAAATATAGTAGTTGCGGTTTTTTGCGACCTGGAATATTAATTAAAAAAAATACAAGCCAATTAATTGTTAAAAAAATCTTATTTTGGGCCTTCCGCACTCTTGAAAATGGGCTCGTTAAGTTTAAAACATTCAAAAACTATTGTACATGAGAAAACTTCTATCACTGCTTGCAGTGCTTATGTTCTTTGCAACATTAGTATCTGCTCAAAACCGGACTATTTCAGGACAGGTTCGGGATGAAAACGGTAAACCCGTCCCTTTTGCAACAGTACAGGTAAAAGGTGATATTACCGGGACTTCAGCTGATGCACAAGGTAATTTCAAGATCAATGCTCAGACAAGAGATGTATTGGTAATTACCGCGGTTAATTTTACTTCAAAAGAAGTTGCGGTTCCCGCAACGGGTGACGTTGTTGTTGCGCTGAATTCGATCGCAGTAACAGAGACGGAAGTTGTGGTTACGGCACAAGGTGTTCGCCGTCGTCCCAGGGAACTTGGTTATTCGCTGGCCAATGTTTCAAACAAAGAACTTACCTCTGGCCGCGCTCCACAATTGGCAGCTGGCTTGTCGGGTAAGGTGTCAGGATTGGTGATCATCAATGCCAATAACTCAGTTGACCCGGCTGTAAAGTTTACTCTCCGCGGTTATCGTTCTATGTCGGGTAACAACGATGCGTTGATTGTTATCGACGGATTACCTCAGCCACAGGGTAACTCAACAATGTTCAACCTGATTAATCCAAATGATGTGGAAAGCGTGTCCATCCTCAAAGGAGGCCAGGCAGCTACATTATATGGATCCCAGGGCGTGAACGGTGCTATCATCATTACGACAAAGAGAGGAGCAAAAGGTAAGCTGAAAGTTTCCTACAGCAGTTCCTATAATACGGAAAGAATAAACATCATGGCCCAGTTCCAGGACAGATATGGTAGCGGATCACATTATGCCACCAGTTTTGGAGCAGCCGGTTACAAACCCGATTACCTTGAAAGGATGAAGGATAACTGGCGCTCTTATGAAAATCAGCAATATGGTGATGCCTACGATGGATCAATGCGACCGGCGGGACGCATATTACAGGATGGAAGTGTGCTGATGCTGCCGTATTCCGCAATTAAGGGAGTGAGAGAAGATATCTGGAATACCGGTTTTACATTAAATAACCAGGTTTCTTTCAGTGGTGGCAGTGATAATTCTACTTTTTTCTTCTCCGCTGAGAATAATAAGACCGAAGGAATTGTACCGGGAGATAAAGCGACACGCACAGGTGTTCGTTTCGCCGGTAGCCAGGAATATAACAAGCTAAAAATTGGGTTTGGAGCAGCTTACGTGCAGGCCAAATACGATCGGACTACTTTCAATTTTTATGATGAAAGTATCAACCAGTCCGCACATATTCCCCTGCCGGACCTGAGAGATTGGCAAACTAATAAATTTGCCCACCCGAATGGTTATTATAATGACTACTATTCAAATCCTTATTTCAGGCTGGATAATTACCGTACAAACTACCGGGACGCCAACATCAGTGGTAACGTGGAATTGAGCTATAAGCTCTTCTCCTGGTTAACGGCGTATAATAAGCTGAACGTAATGAATAATACGCGTACGCAGAAAAGTTTTACACGGCAGTTCTTCCATAGTGTTTGGGCAAAGTCACAGGCAACAGTGCCTGCACCGTGGGCAAAACCGGGTGATGGATCCGGTATTACACGTGCGCTGACCGATCTGCAGGGTAATGTTTCAGATAACTCAAATTCAGAGAACCTGATCAACAACGAACTGCAATTACATATCAATAAGAATTTTGGCGATTTCACTACCAAATCCATTCTTGGTGTGAACACCTATGTTCGCAAAACAAAAGGAGTGAGCGTGAGTTCTTCCTCAATCGTGGTGCCGGATATTTATAATGTGAGTAATCGCCGGGGTGAGCTGGGTGGAGGTGAAAGTAATACCGAAGAAAGAAAATATGGTTACTATGCGGATGCCCTGGTGGGCTGGAGAGACAAAGTCTTTGCACATGGTACGATAAGGCATGATGGATCTTCCAGGTTTTATAAAGCAAACCGTGATGTCAATGAATATTCTTATACCTATGCAGGGATTGACTTATCCGCAATCATAACTGAATTGGTGCCATCTATAAAGAGTAAATGGTTTAATTATGCCAAAATACGTGCGGGCTATAACAAAAACGGAAATGATAACCTTGCATTATATGGCCTTGATCAAACCTTCGGAAATGCCGGCGGTTTCCCGTACGGGAATACAGTAGGTATCAGCGTAGGTGATGTAATACCGGAGCCAGGTCTTCAACCCGAGTTTGTAAGATCTATAGAAATAGGCGGTGAATTCCAGTTGATCAATAATAAAGTAAACCTTGATATCGCTTATTATACTCAAAAAAGTGAAGGCCAGGTATTACGTGTTGCTATCCCGGCTTCTACCGGTTTCGGCACGCTGGTATTAAATGTGGGAGATACCAAAAACTGGGGCTGGGAAGCTGATGTTAAAGTTGCTATTTTACGCAGTTCTAAGCTGACCTGGGATATGAGCGTACGCGGTTCGCTCAATGAAAACAAAGTGTTGACACTGTACAAGGATGTAACAGAATTTTTTGTAAGCGGCTATACATATGCCGGAACATACGTTATAAAAAATCAGCCCTTCCCGGTATTAAAAGCTGTTTCTTATATCCGCGATTCATTAGGACGCCGCGTGGTAAGTGCTACGACAGGATATCCATTATCGACTGGCCCGCTTAAGAACCTGGGCCGTGTAACACCTAAATATACGTTGGGTGCGGGAACAACACTTGGTTATGCAGGGTTTACGTTGACCACTAACTGGGAATACAGGGGCGGTCATGTAATGTATAGTGATCTCGGACGTCAGATGACCTTTACAGGTTCTGGTAAATGGACTGAGAACAGGTCCCCGCACATCTTCCCTAATGCATCCTATTTTGATGGTACGAAATATGTCCCCAATACCATTCTTACCCGCGAAGCGGAATATGGCTTGTGGGTAGATGTATACAGGAACATCACGGAGAACTTTGTTGCGCCAGCCTGGTTCATCAAAATGAGGGACATTAATCTCACTTACCAGTTCTCAAATAATCTTGTTGCGAAGACCCGTATTTTTTCAGCAGTGTCACTGGCTGTTTACGGACGTAACCTTGTCACTATAGTAGACAAGGAGAACCAGTTTGCTGATCCTGAATTCAGTTTTACAACAGGTAATGGAGTTGGTATAAATAATACCGACCAGACGCCGCCCGTCAGGCAACTCGGTATTAACTTAAACCTGACTTTTAAATAACCTGAAAAAAACTAAAGAATATGAAACTTAAATATATCGTTGTAGCTGCCTGCCTTTTCCTGGCATTTGCAAGCTGCAAAAGAACATGGCTGGATGTGAATACGAATCCCAATTCACTTCCCAGCTCTACGCCCGATTTTACATTTGCGGCGGCTGCCAACCGTATTGCTGCTACACTGGGGCCGAATGAATTGGGCCAATATTGGTCGGGACAATGGACGCAATCCAGTACGTACATACTTTCATCTACGATATTTGCATACCAGTTCAATAACACCAATTTTAATTATTGGGATGGGTACTTCGATATCCTCGAAGACTTACAATACTCCATCGATGGTGCAGCAACTAAGGGGCCGGCCTATTTCGGGGGTACCGCGCGGGTTTTGAAAGCATATGTGTACCAGATCCTGGTGGATCTTTATGGCAATGTTCCTTATACAGAAGCGCTAAAAGGAGTAAATAACCTGAATCCAAAATTTGATGACCAAAAGGCGATTTATGAAGACCTTATCAAAGTGCTGGATACGGCCATTACGATTTTAAGAGCAAATCCACTAACCGCTGTATATGCAGGAGCTGATTTTGTATTCGGTGGACAACCTAATGTACAGAGTTTGACACCGGCAACTGCCGCCACTAAATGGATCCAATTTGCAAACAGCCTTAAAATGAGAATACTAATTCGTCAAAGCCGTATACCCGGTCGCGATAGTTATATTATCTCAGAAATTAATAAAGCGGCTGCCACTCCGGAAGGTTTCCTGCCACTGGGACTTGATGTAACCAGCAACCCCGGATATCTTGCCAGCGCCGGTAAGCTAAATCCGTTCTACGAGACCTGGGGTTATAATGCAGCAGGGGGTGTACAGTCATTAGGCCGATATCCACGTCCTACTGTTTTCCTGTTTAGTCAATTAATTTCAACGAATGACACATTCAGATTGAAAAGACTGGCCTGGCCTAACGGTGGCGAAGCAGCGGCTTCACCTTTGCCGGAAATTGTCTCTAACTATACGCCGGTTCCTTTTGGTGTGTCTTCCGGATATTTATCCCAAAGCACAGCCTATATCGGACCTTCCCAACTCAAAAGAGGAGAATTTGCAAGGCCGATGGTACTGATGACAAATGCAGAGCTCCAGTTCTTACTGGCTGAGGCCAAGCAACGTTATGGCGCATCTGTTACACTTCCGGGTACTGCTCAATCATATTATGAGAATGGAGTGAGAGAGTCCTTCCGTATTACCGGTACTACAGCTGCCTATGGCGCCGCTACTGCCACTACTTTACTTACAAGTGGTAAGGACCTGGCAGACTGGAACGCATCACCTGATAAGCTTAAAGCTATCTGGATGCAAAAATGGCTGGCCTTGACCAATTACAGCGGATTGGAAGCATGGTCGGAATATCGACGGACTAATTTCCCGGTGACACCTCCGTCATTGGCAACTTCACCAACGGCCCCTCGCCCGCTTAGGTTGTTTTATCCGCAGTCAGAATTGGCGTCCAATAGTGTTAACGTACTGGCACAGGGAACAATCGACGTATTTACGACGAGAATATTCTGGGATGTAGATTAACCCGGATTGAATAAGTAAATGAAAAGGCCCCGATCAGGGGCCTTTTTTTATCTGACGAGTAACAAAGATTGTTTGTAGTTCATGCCAATCCCACCATTCTCAAAGTTCAAATTTTATTCTAATCGCCTTCCCGGAAGGAAGGGGCAAGAAGTCATTATAATCGGGGAGCCGAGAGGTTTATCTTTTCAATATTCAGAACGTTAACTCCTTCCCTTCAGGAAGGCGAACTAAGGAAAATGACAAAGTACGGGGTGCGGGATGGGCCTCTTCCCTTCGGGAAGGTGAATAAAATGTAACTACAAATTACAGATTGTGGGATGGGTTTGGCCAATGAGTATTATTTTATCTTTAATCTATTAAGCTTCTTTCCCTTCTCTACAAAAGTCTCTACAATTCCTTTTGTCTCAAGATCCAGGCGAACGGAGATAGTATACCAGGGAATGGAACGTTTGAAACCCGGCATTTTTTTACGGATAATCGCAACCACATCATCTGTCAATTGAGAGAATGTTTTTCCTTTGCTGCCTTTCAGGCTTTGAAGGATGGCCGCTTTAACAGGTTCGTATATCGCAGCATCGAATTTTCTTTCAGTTCCGGTAGTAGGATGCGTGACAATGATTTTCTTTGGCGGAGGTTTTGGCACTTTAGCCATGGTTTATCTTTTATTCTTGAAAAAATCTTTCATCAGTCGGGCACATTCATCACCCAGCACGCCGCGTATCAATTCGGTTTTAGGATGAAAAGGCCAGGTAGTACCGGCAACCCTCTTATATCCGTTCTTTTCATCGTCTGCGCCATATACGATCCTCCCGATCTTACTCCAGTATAAAGCCCCCGCACACATAAAGCATGGTTCTATGGTCACATATAAAGTAGCTTCGGGCAGGTATTTACTTCCAAGTGAATTAAAAGCAGATGTCAGTGCGATCATTTCTGCGTGTGCCGTTGGATCATTCAGCTTCTCCACCATGTTATAACCGCGTGCAATGGTCTTATCGTTAATGACCACCAGTGCACCGACCGGTATCTCTTCTTCACCAAGTGCTTTCCGGGCTTCCTTGAGTGCCTGCATCATATAGTACTCGTCGGTCATGATACTAAGGTATAGTATTATCTGTCCCTGTCATTAATCCGGGATCAGGTCTTATTGAAGTATTTCCTGGTAAAGATCAGCGGAAGAGCTTTTACAAGCAGGGAAAAGACATTAATGATATATACCTGGAAATATACTTTATACACGATACAGGCTGCTGAATCTATGATTATCCAAATCCCGAATGCGATCGCTATTGCATACCAGCTCCAGCGTTCCCGTCGCGCGAATGGGTAATAGGCGATAAATGCCAGTAAGATATAACAACAGGCTAATGTGCCGCCAAAGGGAGCCCATATAAAAGCACGGAATGGTTCCGTTGAACCGGGTATTTGATCCGAATTCCAGAATATATCTGCCAACGCGTTCGTGTAATGGACAAACAACGGGTTATTGCCGTAGATACCAAAGAGAATCCCAGCCAACGCAAATAAAATACTGGTATAAAAAAGCCACTGCTGCCAGAAATAAAAACGGCTCATCTTTTTAAATAGGTTTTCTAATGATATTACTCCTGTTACAATCCATTGGTAAAAATATAACCTTCTTATTGCAAATACAGTCAATTGCAGCATGGAGCAAACTACTGCCAATGGAAGATTCTCCTCATGTTGGGAAAAACTTCTACACTATTTCTATATTATTTTTACCAGAGAATTTCTTTACAGTGGCAACTGCTGCATATTCCCTCCCGTTTAAAAAAATGTAATACATAGATCGGGCAGGCAGACGGGTATTGAAGTTTTTTCCTTCTCCCGCAATATATCTAACAGTACGAACCGCTGCTGGTAAGCTGCCTGGTACTACTCTTTAATTCATCATAAAAAATGTTTGTATGAAAAAGATCATTCAAAAAACCAGCAGTTCATTTATATGGATCCAGGTAATTACAGGCCTGCTGGTGTTGACCGGTTGCCAGAAAACCGTTGAGCCTGCTCCAGCCGATGAAGTTATCGTATCAGAATCAGCTAAGGATCCCAAATCATTAAAAGATTTCGTGCAAGTAAACCTGGTTGGGAATAATGATGAGTATGATCCTGTCAGGATAGATCCGTTGTTGGTAAATGCATGGGGGATTGCATTCAGCTCATTCGGAACGATATGGATTTCAGCTGAGGCAACTGGTGTTAGCACCGTGTATAACAAGGACGGTAACCAGGTTTTGCCGGCTGTACAGATCCCATCGCCTGGTGGATCATCTGGGGGGCATCCGACAGGACAGGTATTTAATGCCAGCAGTGGATTCCGGCTGCCAAATGGAAATCCCGCCCGGTTTATTTTTGCAGGAGCCGATGGAATTATTTCAGGTTGGAATGGGGGAACACAGGCAGTAACAGTAATAAATGATGCCGGGGAAGCTTATCTCGGTATTGCTATAGCCCGGAGTGGTGCCGACAGTTTTTTATATGTGGCGAATTTCAGTGAAAACGAAATAGAAGTATATGATAAGGATTGGAATGAAGTTAGCATGCCATTTACGGATCCCGACCTTCCTGATGGTTTTGCTCCATTCAATATCCAGAACATTGACAACAAGCTTTATGTGATGTATGCAAAACAGGGAGTGGGAGAAGAGGAACCCGGCCCGGGTTTAGGCTATGTTGATATTTATAATACTGACGGATCATTGGTTAGACGGTTTGTTTCCAGGGGCCAGCTAAATGCACCATGGGGAATAGCTAAAGCGCCTGCCAGTTTTTGGGGTGCTGGCGGAATGCCCAATATCATACTCATTGGGAATTTCGGAGATGGACGTATAAATGCCTATGATGAGAATGGCAACTTCCAGGGTCAGCTTCGTTCTCACGGCAACCCGATCGTAATTGAAGGACTATGGGGCATATCATTTGCACCGGCTTCGGCAACTGCGATCAACCCCAACTGGCTTTATTTTGCAGCTGGACCTGATGATGAAGAAGAAGGCCTTTTCGGTTATATCACGAAGGAATAATAATATATTCCAACGATCATTTTTGCCGGTCCTGTGGACCGGCAATTTTTTGGGAACACGGATTGGACGGATAAAACGCTTGTCCGACCGGGTCTTTCAGGTGGGGATTGTTACGGATATTTTTAAAATTATCAAAATCTGTCTAATCTATCCAATCCGTGTAATCCATGTTCAAATTCAATTTAACCCCCTACCCATTTTTAAATTAACTTGAACTACTAATCAGCTTACATGAATACACCTGTTAGCATTGACCATCTCAGCGAGATGCGCCGGTATTTCGAAAGCGGGGTCACCCGGTCCTATTCATTTCGAAAGGAACAATTAAAAAAACTTAAAAGATCATTACTCGTATATGAAAGGGAATTATATGCAGCATTAGATACAGATCTGAAAAAAAGCCCGGAAGAATCTTGGGTTACTGAAACCGGAATGGTGCTCTCAGAGCTGAATGCTGCATTAAAGAACCTGCGCGAATGGATGGAGCCTGAACTGGTAAGCACCAACCTGTTGAATCTTCCTTCCGGCAGCCGGGTGATCAAAGAACCACTCGGTGTGGTATTGATCATTGGTCCATGGAATTACCCGTTGCAACTTTTATTTAATCCACTGGTAGGAGCTATGGCAGCCGGTAATTGTATAGTACTAAAGCCAAGTGAATTTGCGCCAGCAACCGATGCGGTGATGAAAAAGATCATTGAAGATGTTTTTCCAAAGGAATTCATTCTATATGTCCAGGGAGACGGCGCCACAGTTATCCCGGCCATGATGAATAATTTCAGCTTTGATCATGTTTTTTACACGGGCAGTACGGCCGTAGGAAAGATCATATATAAAATGGCGGCAGAAAGACTGGTACCTGTAACACTGGAATTGGGTGGAAAAAGTCCCTGCGTAGTGGAAAGCGATGCGAATATTAATGTCGCAGCCCGGCGTATCGCTGTGACCAAGTTCACTAATTCCGGGCAAATGTGTGTTGCACCGGACTATGTCCTGGTACATGAATCGAAAAAAGATGAATTACTGAAGAGCTTACAGGTCGCCATCCGAAAAATGTTTGGCGAGCGCCCGGAAGAGAGTTATAATTATTGTAAGCTCATCAATCAAAAACAGTTTAATCGTGTAGCCGCTTATTTATCCCAGGGTATCGTTGCATTTGGAGGGCGAACAGACAAAGAAAACCTTTTCATTGAACCTACTGTGCTGACCGATGTGAACCTGGATTCGCCAGTAATGAAGGATGAAATATTCGGACCGGTATTGCCTGTAATACCTTTTGCAACAAGGGAAGAAGCCACCACGATCATACAACGGAACCCTAACCCTTTGTCATTTTATATTTATACCTCGAGTCATAAAAAAGAGAACGAATGGCTGGATGCAGTTCCTGCCGGCGGGAGTTGTGTTAATAATTCAAGCTGGCACCTCACCAATCACCACCTTCCATTTGGTGGCCGTGGCTTCAGTGGTATGGGGTCGTATCATGGCAAATATTCCTTTGAGACTTTTAGTCACAGGAAAGCCGTAATGAAAACTCCTACCTGGTTCGACCCTTCGATAAAATACCCTCCTTTCAAGGGAAAACTAAAATTATTCAAATGGGTGATCAGGTAGATCGAAATTTCAGATTTGCGACTGCAGATTGCCGATTGACTGGGATAATTAAGAAATCCGGTACTTTATAGACACCCGTGAGGAATCTTCAAATCCAATCTGAAATCTACAATCGCAAATCTAAAATATTCGTATAAGTGATAAGAAAGAGAAATACGAGGTTAAAACGAATTATCATAATAATTGTAATATTCCTTGCCGCTTTCTTTATATATGTAGAAGTAGTTAACCGAAATTCAAAGAATATGACATACCGTCAAAAAGTGTTGAAAGCTGTTTATCCACTGTGGATGTGGTGGGCTAAACTTAGGGGGAAGAATACGACGGAACTTTCCAACGATAAAAAAACACCACCTGTTTCGTTTTATTCATTGAAAGGAGTATTGAATAATGGGGATACATTGGACTTTTCAGTATTCAGGGGGAAAAAAGTGCTGCTGGTTAATACGGCCAGTGACTGTGGTTATACTGAACAATATGCCGACCTTCAAAAATTACAGGATCAACACAAAGAAAAACTTGTAGTAATAGGTTTTCCGGCAAATGATTTCAAGCAACAGGAAAAAGGGACGGATGAGGAAATTGCAAGGTTTTGCAAAGCGAATTTTAATATCAGCTTCCCGCTGATGCAAAAAAGTACAGTTGTAAAATCGCCGGGTCAGAATGATGTATTTGCCTGGCTTACGGATGCAGCCAGGAACGGGTGGAATAGCAAACCTCCATCGTGGAATTTTGCCAAATACCTAGTGAATGAGCAAGGCGTACTAACAAATTATTTCGGTTCATCAATTTCACCGCTCAGCCTGGATGTACAGGTCGCTATTGCTGACAAAAAAGAATAATGTTTGCAAAAACCGATATTGAAAGGTATTTCAATGCCGAAAAAAGCGAGAGCCTGTTTTTTATATTGGTTAGTTTGCTGGGAATCGCTACCGGGCTTATTTTTTTCTTTTTCATGAAAACACCTTTTTACCAGGGAGCTGCCATTCCCTCAGCCGGACTGGGGCTGTTGCTGGGGGTGGTCGGGTTTACAGTATACAAAAGATCTGATATGGACCGGATCCGCAACGTGTACGCTTATGATATGAACCGATCCGAACTTAAAGAGATAGAGATCCCGCGGATGAAAACCGTCATGAAAAATTTCGTATTTTATCGGTACACGGAGATCATCCTGGTATTTACTGGAATGAGCCTGTATTTCAATTGCTGCGGTAATACGGGCAGAACATTCTGGAATGGGTTTGGGCTGACTTTGGCCATAATGTCGTTGATAGCCCTTATTGCGGATTATTTTGCTGAGAGAAGAGGTAAAATCTATATCCGTGGCCTTTCATCTTTTATCAATAAAATGTATTAACATGGATTATAATGATATTATCGGAACGATCGGGGTAGCTCTGATCCTGGTGGCCTATTTCCTCCATACAGAAAAGCTGTTGAGGCCAGACGGGAAAGGATATTATGTTCTTAATACGATAGGCGCAGCTCTCGCCTGTTATGCTTCCTTACTGATCGGTTACTGGCCGTTCGTGATCCTTGAGGGAACCTGGACCCTGGTATCCATTTATGGTTTGATGAAGGCGATGAGGATTAAAATGACTTGAGGATTTTAAATTGATCCTAACTTAAAATTTTCTGCCTGCAACTGTAATTTCATGAAAAGAAATTGGAGGATACTGATTATAAAGGGAAAGCACGCCTGATTGAAATCTAAAATCTGAAATCGCCAATCTGCAATTATTCAACTGGACATTTTTCATGATAATTCACCAGCTCGATAGGCATTTTCTTGAACTCGAATCCACCATACGTGATAAGCATTTCATTAAAGACCTCGTTGATCTCCTCCTCTGTTTTCAAAGTCACCAGCCGGTTCCTGTATTCCTTTATATTAGGCAATCCTTTCAGGTAATTGGCGTAATGACGTCTCATTTCATTGATCCCGACTACAGGATTTTTCCATTCAACGGACATGCGGAGATGTTTCCGGCATACAGCGATCCTGTCTTCGATAGAAGGCGGGGGTAAATGTTCGCCTGTTTGTACAAAATGTTTGATCTCGTTGAATACCCAGGGATAACCAATAGCCGCTCGTCCGATCATTACGCCATCTACCCCGTAGCGGTTTTTATATTCAAGGGCTTTTTCAGGACTATCGATATCACCATTGCCAAAGATGGGAATCCTGATCCGGGGATTGTTCTTTACTTTACCGATCAGCGTCCAGTCCGCTTCTCCCTTATACATTTGTGTGCGCGTACGGCCATGAATGGCGAGTGCCCGGATACCTACATCCTGCAACCGTTCGGCTACTTCTTCAATGTTTTTTGTACGATCATCCCAGCCCAGTCTTGTTTTTATGGTGACTGGTAACGAAGTTGCATTCACAACAGCGGAGGTAAGCCGAACCATCAGGTCAATATCTTTTAACACGCCGGCGCCCGCTCCTTTCAACGCCACTTTTTTTACGGGACAACCGAAATTAATATCCAGGAGGTCGGGATTGGTTACTTCCACAATTTTTGCAGCCATCGCAAGACTGTCCTCATCACCTCCGAAGATCTGGATACCTACCGGTCGCTCGTATTCGAAAATGTCTAGTTTCTTCCGGCTCTTAATGGCATCCCGTATCAGGCCTTCTGATGAAATAAATTCGGTGTACATCAGGTCGGCTCCATTATCCTTACAAATAGCCCTGAAAGGAGGGTCGCTTACATCCTCCATGGGTGCAAGAAGAAGCGGAAACTCAGGAAGTTGTATGGTACCGATCTTTATCATTCAATTTTCAATTACCTATTTTTGTGGCCTGCAAATTTACGATCAAAAAACCAGAGTTCATATGCAAGGTTTGCTGAAGGGAAAATCACCGGGGACCCAATTAGTAGTGGCGATAAGCGTGGCCCTGGTTAGCATTTTCATAATTGGATTGATCGGTAGTATGATTTTGTCCAAAATAAGCGGAATGTCCATGCTTGAACTTGGCACACCAGATGAATGGAATATGCAGGATCCCAAAATCCCTTTTGTAATTAGGGGTACGCTTGTCATCCAGTTTTTCAGTTTGTTTCTTATTCCCGTCCTGATATGCTGCTGGTTGTTTTCAACCAATAGCATGGAATACCTCGGATTAAGGAGACCGGTATATCCTTACCTTTTTATTCTTGGTATACTGGCCATGATTTTGGCATTACCCCTGGTTACGTGGTTGGGCGAATTGAATAAGAATATACGGTTTCCCGGAGCACTTGAAGCCTGGTTCAAAGCGAAGGAAGAAACTGCTGCGCGGATGACACTGGCCTTATTACAGCAACATTCAGTAAAAGATCTGATCCTGAATATTGTCTTTATTGCCGCGTTGGCAGCAGTGGGGGAGGAATTGCTTTTTCGGGGCGTATTACAGCGACTGTTCATTAAGATCTTCAAAAATCATTGGACAGGGATCATAATAGCAGCAATACTATTTTCTGCGATGCACCTTCAATTCTATGGATTCTTTCCGCGGCTCGTACTTGGCATAATGCTGGGACTTCTTTACTGGTATAGCGGGAGCCTTTGGGTAGCGATACTGGCCCATTTTATGTATAATGCCGGCATTATCATACTGGCTTATTTAAATCCGGAACTGTTAAAAGATGAAACAACCGTAGAACTTACCAACCTTTCACTATTGGCCACCGTGAGCGCAGTGCTTGTCATACTGCTGGTAAGCTGGATAAAAAAGAAGTCGCCCGTCACTTATGAGAGCGTATATTCAAATGATGCACCACGGGAAAAAGACAATCCATTCTGACTTAAACTGATCTATGGCATTCAACCGGCAGTCATTTAAAACAAGAACACTTACAGCAATTGTATTTGCAGCTGTCATGCTCGGGGGATTGCTGTGGAATCAATGGAGTTTTTTCATTTTATTTACGGTGATACATTTTGGCTGCTGGATCGAGTACCAGCAGCTTGTAGAGCGAATTGACCCGGGGTATAAGGAAAGAACTCCTTTCCATAAGTATGGAGTGATGATTGCAGGATGGTGTTTGATGCTTTGGTTTACGGTAGATTCTTTTGCCATCGAAGGGTTTCGCTTACATGAGATAGGTTGGTGGCTGGGCCTGGTTATAGCTTTTATTCTGCCGTTAACGGAATTGTTATTAACAAAAAACATCAGGCCTAAGAATATCGGCCATTCAATTTTTGGTTTGATATATATTTCATTGAGCTGGGGACTCATGGTAAATCTCTACAATACTATTGAAACAACGGAATGGGATAGGCTTTACGTTATTGATAGCAGGGTGATCCCGATGGTAATTGTCGCTACTATCTGGATCAACGATACAATGGCATATATCGTTGGGTCTTTGATTGGCAAAACACCTTTAACTCCCATCTCTCCAAAGAAAACATGGGAAGGTACCCTGGGGGGAATTATATTAAGTGTGGCTGTGGTAGGTTTAGTTACGTATTATGGCTTTGGGTTAAAGCACCTGGCCATTCATGCTTTTGCGATTGCAGCTATTGCTGCAGTTGCCGGAACTTTTGGTGACTTGCTGGAATCGAAACTCAAACGCATAGCAGGTGTAAAAGACAGTGGGACAATGTTGCCGGGTCATGGAGGATTCCTTGACAGGTTTGATTCCATGTTGCTGGCCGTACCATTTGTATGGATCTATGTAGCACTCTTTGTACGATAGGTCACCCGATTCTCATTTACTTATCTTTGTTGCTCAATACCTGGCATGACAATTCACAAAGAAGGATTTAAGACTATTGCCATCAGCGTCATACTTTTTGGCATCATCAATGTATTTTCTTTTTATTTTCTCAGTTCATCTGCACCGGTAATCACCTGGATCATTTTTATCGCTACCCTTGGCCTGGTGATCTTCATGATTTCGTTCTTCCGGATACCAAAAAGACCGCTTACAAAACAGGAGGATGCCATTGTTGCACCTGCAGATGGAAAAGTGGTAGCGATCGAAGAGGTGCAGGCTGATGAATACTTTACCGACCGCAGAATCCAGGTTTCTATTTTTATGAGCCCCCTGAATGTACATGTGAACAGGAATCCTGTCAGCGGCGAGGTTGCTTACAGTCAATATCACAAAGGAAAATACCTGGTGGCATGGCACCCAAAATCTTCAACGGATAATGAAAGACATACAGTGGTATACAGGAACAACGGGAAAGAACTGCTGGTCAAACAAATTGCCGGGGCAATGGCCAAGCGCATTATCAATTACCTGCAACCCGGCCAGAAAGTCGAGCAGGCCGCTGAAATGGGATTTATCAAATTTGGTTCAAGAGTGGACCTTCTTTTACCTCTCGATGCAAAGATCCAGGTGAAGATCGGGGACCAGCCAAAGGGTGGCGTTACTGTGGTTGCTACCTGGTAATGACGAAGAGAGTACGCTGATTATTATGATGGTTATGATTTATACAGATTATAAACCACCTTA
>JGI10216J12902_100008459_pt1 | contig 17982 bp, 22 predicted proteins | sample KanNatreferecore_FD_12902 | JGI IMG/M metagenome (IMG submission 12902)
CAAAGCCAAAGAAAAAGGAGGCGACTAGCTGATGGGCAAGAAAGGAGGAGATACTCGCGTAAAGAGGCAGATGGCTCCCAGGTTCTGGAATATCAAGCGCAAGGAAAGCCAATTCGTCATCAGAGTCAAGCCAGGGCCACACTCGAAAACAAAGTCCTACCCGCTTGGGATGGTGCTGCGCGACGCACTGCACATCACAAAGACGGCGCAGGAATCAAAGATGCTGCTAAACGAAGGCAAGGTCAAAGTCGACGGCTTGGTCAAGCACGACATAAACTTGGCAGTGGGCCTCATGGACGTGGTAGAGCTGGCAAACGGCCAGGCATACCGGCTAGTCCCAAAGGACTCTGAACTGCTCGTGACAGTCCCGGTCGAAGACGCAGAAAAGGCAGTAAAACTTGCCAAAATAACGAGCAAGGTCACTACCAAGGGCAAGAAACTGCAGTACGGCTTCCACGACGGCAAGACCCTGCTGAGTGACACCAAGATGAAGGTGGGCGACACGTGTGTACTTGCACTGCCCGAAGCCAAGGTAAAAGAGCACATAAAGTTCGAGAAGGGCTCGATGGCTCTCATCATCTCTGGCGAAAACGCAGGCAAGACAGGCAAGATTGAAGACATCAGGGAGGGAGTATTTTCGCTACCGACCCGCGCGCTCGTTTCCTTCGAAGAGAGGCAGGTTGAGCTTCCGGTGGAGATGGTCATGGTCGTCGGCGCAGACAAGCCAGTGATAAAGGTGAACTAACATGAGCGAACAAATTATTTCAAGCATGAAAAGGATTGCAGTCGACAAGGTGGTCGTCAACATCGGCGTCGGCAAGTCCGGCGAGCCGATAGAGAAGGCCAAGAAGGCGCTCACAGAGCTGACAGGCAACAGGCCGGCAGTAAGGGGCGCCAAAAAGACCGTGCGCGACTTTGGCATCCACCAGGGCGAGCCGATTGGCGCGATGGTGACCATGAGGCGCGGCCAGGCCACAGAGTTCCTAAAGCGCGTCATTGCGGCCAAAAAGAACGTGCTCAAAGAGTCATCATTTGACGGCTTTGGCAACATCTCGATTGGCATCCACGAGCACATTGATATCCCCGGAACAAAATACAACCCCGAGATCGGCATCTTTGGCATGGACGTAAACGTCGTCCTCGTAAGGCCAGGGTACAGGATTGCAAGGAAGAGCAGGAAACGCGCCAAGATAGGCAAGACGCACAGGATTACCAAGGAAGACGCGATAGTGTTCTTCAAAGAACAATATGGAGCAGAGGTAGCATAAAATGCCAAAACCAAGAACAGTAGAAGAGACAGGAAGGAAAATAGTAGCGCATGGAAGAGGCGCCCACTGGTGCAAGCGTTGCGGTTCATATAACGGCCTCGTCAGAAAGTATAACTTGATGCTCTGCAGGCAGTGCTTCAGGGAAGTGGCGGCGAGCCTGGGATTCAGGAAGTTCGAGTAAAATGCCAGCGCTAAACGTCCTCGCAAACATGTTTACTACTATATACAACAACGAGTCCAGAAGAAAGAAAGAATGCATCGTACTACCGGCAAGCAAGTTCGCAAGCGAAGTGCTCCGCGTATTGCAAAAGCACCGCTACATTGGGGAATTTGAGCAGGTAGACGACGCGCGTGCTGGCAAGTTTAGGATACAGCTGATGGCAAAGATAAACAAGTGCGGCATAATCACCCCGCGCTTTTCAGTGAAAAAAAACGCGTACTTTGACTGGGAAAGACAGTTCTTGCCGGCGTACAGCATGGGCATACTGCTCGTTTCTACTAGCAAGGGCATCATGTCGCACCACGAAGCGCAGGTCCAGGGTCTAGGAGGAGTTCTTGTTGGCTACGTCTACTGAGAACGCGATAATTGGCGAGGTAGAGATACCTTCAAGCGTCAAGGTCACCAAGGACGGCAGCTTTATTTCTGTCAAGGGCAAGATAGGCACAGTCAAGAAAGACTTTCTCAAACTGCCGGCCACCGTCACGGTCGAGGGCAGCAAGATAACCATAAAGCCGTACGGCACTAGAAAGCGCGATCTGGCAGTGACGAACACTGCCAAGAGCATTCTTGAGGGCATGATAAAGGGTGTGGAAAAGGGCTTTACCTACAAGGTAAAGATCGTTTTTGCGCACTTTCCAATCTCTGTCAAGGTAAAGGGCAAGGAAATCCATATCGAGAACTTTTTCGGCGAGAGGGCTCCGCGCGTCGCGCGCATCCAAGGCGACGCCACAAAGATTGAAGTCCAGGCCGAAGACGTGTTGGTAAAGGGCCCGAGCCTCGAAGACGTGTCTCAGACTGCCGCCAACATCGAGTTGTCGACCAGGATAAAGGACAAGGACCAGCGTGTCTTCCTCGACGGGCTTTACATATATGCCCGCGAAGAGGGCATGTAAGTCTCGCGTTTTTCCTTTTTCCTTTTTTCTCTCTCAACGCAATTCTCCACAGGCTTTGAAGACCAAAGATTTATTTTGTGCATGGAAAGTGCGTATTATTGCGCCGCTGTAGCTCAGCATGGTAGAGCAAATTCAAAGCGCAGTATTGTGCTTCGGAGCTTAACTGGCTGTTAACCAGTGGGTCACCAGTTCGAGTCTGGTCAGCGGCGCCATCTTTTCATTTATGCTCCTCATATAACACTCTTAGGGCACCAGAGCATGTACGTTGTTAAATAATCCCCAGAGCTAGCCACGTTATGAAGCAGCTTCCCCTTGCTTTGCTCTCCCTGCTCCTCCTAGGGGCGATTTTCGCGCAGGTGCCACAGGCAATGGCCGCCTCCCCGCTCATTGACTTTAACGGCGACGGGTACGCAGACCTTGCGGTTGGAGTTCCCACTGAAGACGTAAACGGCCAGGCAAACGCGGGCCTCGTCAACGTTATCTATGGCTCGGCTGCAGGGCTTTCTGCCACCACGGTGCCGGACCAGAGATTCTTTCAGGACTATAGCGCGGGGACTCCAGGGTCAAACATCAGAGATACTTCCGAGGCAAACGACCTCTTTGGCGCAGCCCTTGCAGCTGCTGACTTTAACGGAGACGGCTACTCGGACCTGGCGGCAGGAGTGCCAGAAGAGGATCTCGGCGGCGTCGCCGACGCAGGAGCGGTAAACGTGATCTACGGCTCTTCCGCAGGGCTGTCTCCCGATGCAGTCATCGCCAACCAGGTATGGAGTCAGGGCAGTGCAGATGTTGAAGATAGCATCGAGCAGGGCGACCGTTTTGGCTCATCGCTGGCGGCAGCCGATTTTGATGGTGACGGCTATTTTGATTTGGCGATTGGCGTGCCAGATGAGAGCATCAACGGCCGCCCCAGCGCGGGCTCGGTCAACATCCTTTATGGCTCTGCAGGAGGTCTGTCTCCAGCTTCAGACCAGAGGTTCTTCCAGGACACCGCAGGGATTGCAGACTTTTCTGAAGACAATGACCATTACGGCTCGTCGCTTGCTGGCGGCGACCTCGACGGCGACGGGCATGGAGACCTCGTAGTCGGAGCAAGGGGCGAAGACATCGGCCCGGTCGCCGACGCCGGCGCGCTTTCTGTGATATACGGCTCGCCGTCGGGCCTGTCCGCCAGCAACGTTCTGCCGGACCAGCTGTGGACCGGGACCAGCCCCGGATTGGATGACACGCTGCCCCCTGCATGCCCAACCCCGATAAGCGGGATAGGACATCCCGGTGCGCTTGCCACCGGCGATTTCAACGGCGATGGATACGATGACGCGGGCTTTGGCGCAGCCACCCATTTTCCGGGCGAAGGTAGCGGAGGGCCATGTGGGCATGCCTTTTATGGCGCCCGGGGCATACTCTTTGTCATATACGGCTCACCTTCCGGCTTGGCGATAACCGCGTCGAGGCCTGACCAGGTTGGCCGTGAAGACAGCATAGCAGACTTTGCCCGCACGGTGTCGGCCGGCGATTTTAACAACGACGGGAATGACGACCTTGTGACAAGCTTTGCAGCATTCTTTTCAGTTGCCCCCGGAGATTTGACGGGCGGAGGGCTTGGAAACGTCTATGTCTACCATGGCTCCCCCGCAGGATTGCCAGAATCAACATTCCCATCCAGCGCGGGACTCTTGGAGCCTTCGCAAGGGTGGAGCCAGGGCGAGGCAGATGACGACGTTGAAGACAGAGCAGAAACGCAGGACCACTTTGGATACGCGGTTGCAACGGACGACTTTAACGGAGACGCGTACGCCGACATTGCAGTCGGCGTACCGGGCGAGGATCTTTCTCCACATGCCAACCCATACGAGGATTTGCACGAGAACCAGGGAGCCGTCAACACAATCTATGGCTCTGCACCAGGATTGTCAGCTACTGCGGTCCTGCAGGACCAGTTTTGGATGCAGGATACCTCCAGCATCGAAGACGCAGCAGAGAGTGGCGACCAGTTTGGAGGTGTCCTTGGCTAGGGCCTCATTTTTCGCTTGGCCATGCTGCGATAACTTTAAAGTAACACATGCCTTATCGCCTGACGGACAGGCTTGAGCGAGGCGCCCGACAGCGGCAAAATAGAGGAACAGCTGAAGGGCAAGACCTTGCAAGTCTACATGTACATGATAAAGCGCAAAGAAGCAGTTGGAGTGCGCGAAGTCCAGCGCGACCTATCGTTTTCAAGCCCAAGCGTGGCCAACTACCATATCGAAAAGCTTGTTTCCCTTGCCTTGGTGAGCCAAGACGAGTACGGCAGGTATTATGTCGTGCAAAAGGTCCAGGTTGGTGTATTGCAGGCCTTTGTCAATATTGGCGGGCTCGCAGTCCCCAGGCTGCTGTTCTTTGCGGCATTTTTCACGACGATGCTCATAGCCTACCTTGTCCTGAGCTTCGACAGCCTCGATGTATTTGCAATCGGCTTTGCGGTTGCAGGTGCGGCCGCGTTCTGGGCAGAAACTGCCAGGGTCTGGATAAAGCGCCCTGTCGCATAATGTTTCAGAACCCGAATTCTGAAATATTATATTTTAAGGATGTCAAGAGCTATAGCATCGGCAAGGAGGCCAAAATGGTGGCTTGACACGACGTACCCGTTCTTGATGTCGCTCTGGGACAGCCACCGGTTAGTAGAGCTGAACAGTCTTTCTTTTTTCATCCTCTTTTCAATCGCTTCAATGTCAAGCTCCCGCTCTTCTACCTCTTCTGTTTCCGTGTATTTTATCGTCATGAGTACTTTTTTGACCAGCACCCTGCGGCCGAACCTCTGCGAAAAGTCCCTCGCGCCATCGTCGATCTCTGTAAGCTTCATCTTGATCTGCATTCGATTGAGGGCGTCCCTACTCGTCAGCAGCCGCTCGTCGATAAACCGGTCATAGCTCATCGGCTTTTCTGCCTCAATATCATTAATAAGCATTCATTCCGCCGGTTGAAAGTGGTAATAGGGCGCGCCATCGGACCCGACGCCACATTTTGACATCTTTACATCCATCCCCTCCTTCAAATTCGTGCCTTCAATAGAACCCACGAGCCGGAAACCGTCCATCTCCACTATGCCAAACGTCCCTTCGCGGTTTTTGACGTGCGAGGCTGCAAACTCGACCAATATCCCGGCCGTGGCGACCTTTGCGGCCCTTGTCCTTGAAAGGCACGAGGGGCAGCGGGCAGAAGGAGGCCACGCCTTTTTCCGGCAAGACGTGCATACGGGCACCACGAACACGCCTTTTTTCAGGCTCGTTAGAAACTCAGACGCCAAGCACCATCACCGTCGCCGACGACCCCGCCGCCGCGAGGTTGTGGACGAGACCAGTCGTGCAGTTTTTCACCTGCCGCCTGCCCGCTCTGCCCGCCAGCTGGAGCGCAATTTCTGCGGTCTGTGACACCCCCGTCGCGCCAACTGGGTGGCCGCAGCCGAGTATCCCGCCCCGCGTGTTGATAGCAATGTCTCTATGAGACACAAACATGCCGCCCTTGCCCTTCTCTGCAAAGCCCAAGTCTTCGTATGCAAGTATTTCCAGAATTGTAAAGGCGTCGTGCAACTCTGCAACGTCAACATCAGCCGGCTTTATTCCAGCCATTTTGTAAGCTTCATCGGCTGCGCGCCGAGCCGTGTCAAGCTTTGTGAGGTCAGCAGTATCTGCAAAGCTTGCGCCGTTTGTCTGCTGGCCTATGCCGTTTATCCAGACGGGATTTTCCGTTTTTTTCGCCTTTTCCTCGCCAAGCAGGAGGACGGCAGAGGCTCCGTCGCACGGGGCCGAGCAGTCAAGTAGTTTTATCGGGTCGGCAATTTTTTTCGACTCCATCACGTCCCGTACACTTATAGGCTTTTGAAAGAGCGCGTCAGGGTTTTTTGCCGCTTTTTTGTGATTATTCACAGACACCTGGGCCATCTGCTCCTCAGTGGTGCCGTAGCGCCTCATGTGCGCCTTGGCAAACATGGCTGCCCAGTGGACAGGAAAGTTGAACGCGCCCCGCGTCACGTCCCATGTCAACCGGTTCCCCTCACTTGCCGCCTTTTCTGCACCCACGACGAGGGCCGAGTCACAGAGGCCGGCGGATATCGTCGCGTATGCAGAGGCAATGGCATTGGTGCCGGAATTGCAAAGGTTGTCGACGCGCTGCGAGACCTTGGGCTTTAACCCCAGCATCTCTGACACTATGGTAGAGCTGTACTGCTCGGTGGCGCAGGTCGACAGCATGACGGCGTCGATATCCTTGCCAAAATCCCGGACAATCTCGATGCAGGGGTCGCACGCAAGCTCGAAAATCGGCTTTTCAGAGGCCTTTGTGAACCTCGAAGTAGCGGCCGAGGTGATAGCTACCCTGCGCAATCTAGAAGGTTGACAACATTTCCCTAAATGAACTTTCTGCACCCTCGACAGGGTTCAACTGCAGGATAGGCAGGGTGACGCCGGCGTCGCAAAAGCGCGCAAGTGCCTTTCTGCAATCGCCCCTCGTCCCGGCGATTGTAATCGAGTCGAGCATTTTTTCAGTCACCTGCTTTGCCGCCGCGTCGCCGCCGCTTTTCCAGTACGCATCTGAAATGCGCGCTACCTCATCCTGAAAGCCGTTGTCTGCAAGAAAGCGCGCATAATATTTCCCGACTGCGACATAGAACGCAAGCGTCTTGGCGGCCTTTTCCCGTGCCTTTCCCGGTTCGCTGTCCGAGACTGCGCATATCAGCGAAAGGGCAACTTCAAATTTTCTGCCCGACGTGGCCTGCTTTATGCCTGCAATGGTGCGCCCAAGCTCTTCAAAGGGCCGCATGTACAGCAGCACCCCGTCGGCAAGCTCTGACGCAAGTGACACCATTCTCTTATTCACCGCGGCCACAAATATCGGGACGTGTGATCTTGGAGGGTGGTGCAAGAGCTTGAAGTTCTTCAAGTTGTAAAACTTGCCGGCATAGCTCGCCTTTTCACCTGACATCATGAGCCTGAGGCACTCGACATACTCGCGCATCCTCGCCACGGGTTGCTCAAACCTGGCGCCGTGCCAGCCCTCCACGATTGCCTCGGTGCTTGAGCCTAGGCCGATAACCGCCTTGTTGTATGAGAGCATGTCAAGCGTCATTGCGCCCATCGCCACGGTGGCAGGCGTGCGGGCAAAAATGCTGATTATGGACGTCCCAAGCCTCACCTTTTCCGTAACCTGCGCAACTGCCCCGAGTGTCGAAAACGACTCGCGGCCCCACGATTCGGGGACCCAGACAGAGTCGACGTTTTCAGAGTCTGCCATCCTGGCGCAATTCAATACGTCGGCCATCGAAAGGAGCGGGCCGAGGCTGTATCCTATCCTCACGACAACCCAGCAGCCTGCATTTCCTTGGCGGCTTCTTCGATGTCCTTGTGCGAGTCGATGGAGCGCCAAAAGACGCTGTCGTATTTGGCCGCGTTCAACCTGCCCTCCTTTGCCAGCGCGGGCAGGGCGGTGACTTCGATGTTGCCGTTCTCCGGCAGGTACGAGAACACGTCGCTTGTAAAGTGGTAGACGCCTGCGTTTATCCACTTGTCAGTTATCCGGGGCTTTTCGACAAACCCTAGCACCTGCGAGCCTTTGACCTCGACTACGCCAAACGGACTCCTCAGAGGCACGAGCGCAAGGGCGTGTGCGTTGCCGCCGTCGCGCAGGATGCCAGGATCAAGATTGGTGAGGATATCGCCGTTCACCATGAAAAACTCTTTTTGGCCTGACAGCAGGCCTTCCGCGTTCTTTAGCGCGCCCCCGGTGCCAAGCGGCTCTTCCTCCACTGCGTATCCCACCTTGACTCCAAGCCTGCTCCCGCTGCCGATGTGGTTGATGATGTGCTCCTTAAGGTAGCCGACGCATATGATGAACTCTTTAATGCCAAAGCTAGAGAGCCACTTTACCTGCCACTCTATTATCGGCAGGTCGCGGACTTCGATCATGGGCTTTGGTATCTGATCTGTCAAGGGCCTCAGGCGCTTGCCAAAGCCTCCGGCGAGGATTACTGCTTTCATTTACGCTATTGAAAGGAAAAATAGTATAATAAAATTATGCTTTAGTTCGAAGGCAAACGCTTAGGCTCTGCTGGCGTGAATGAATTCAAACCTTTCTTTTTCCTCCATGAACCTAATCGTGCTTTTCTGTCAATAGCCAGTGTATCTGCTGGTAGCACTCGACGCACACTTCGTGTCCCTCGGTATGGGCGCAGCTCAATGTCATGTCGGACTCGGCTTTGCAGCCTAGGCAAACAGTCAACGAGAGGGCTGTTCCTTTCCCACCTTGCGCCTGTCGCCGACGGTCTTCCAGGCTCCAAGGCCCACAAGGATTGCTCCAAGAGCGAGGGTGGAGCTGACGGTGCGCATCGCGCCCTCCGCGTTCTCCGAAGCAAGCGCACCCTGTGCGATTAGCGCAAGCATGCCTGCGATTATGAGGCCACCGTTCACGAACAGCAGGATAGACACCATTGACGATGGGCGCTTCCAGCTGATCACAAACGCGATTATAGACATGACAAACGCGCCTCCTCCGAGGCCGGATCCCCTCACCGCCTCGCTGAGAGGAATGAAGCCATGCCCTTCGGGGCTTGAGGATGCCACCGCAGCGTCTGCGCCATATATTATCAGCAGTATCAATGAAGCGACAAGCAGGCCGATTGCAATCTTTACCCGGACCATTGATGTAAAAAGGGCAATCAGATTTAATAAACGTAGCCGGTTTTCAAGCTCTGTGGTTTTGGACGTCAAAGAAGTGCTCTATTCAGTCATTGATTCGATAGGCAGGGACACAATACGCGCACAAGTGAGCTCTAACATTGACGCGGCTTCGCGCAGGTACAGCGAGGAGATTATTTCCAAGTGTGTTGACGTGCTCGGACAGGAGGCGGACAACGAAACGCTCGGGACACTCTGCGAAGCGCTTTTGCACTTTATGCTTACGGCATCGCAGCTGCCGTCCGAAAGAAAAGTCACGGTGAGCGGCACAGAGCTTGACGTCGTGGTCCCATCCACAAAGAGCCTTGCAAAGGACCCTGCCAGCGCAATCATCATTCAGGTGATAAAGACATCCGGAGACTTGGAAAAAATAGAGCAGGCAGAGCAGGTACAGCATAGGCGCGAAAACGTCTGGACAGTGTCTGCAAAAAGTCTAGGCGTCCCATCAAGAAACTATAACTTGATAGAAGGCAAATTCAAATATCCATCACTAATATCTGACATACATGCATTTCTTGCAGACAGAGGAATAAGCAGCCTAAAGATGTTCCACGGCTAGTACTTTTTCTACAACTGTGGTCCTGGCGAGCATGCTGCCAATTTTTTTATGGTTCGGGTTCCTTGTCTCTGGCAGCACTGCTAGGACCGGGACGCCTGCGAGCCTCTCTATCATCTTTGGCGTGTTTTTCTCTACGACAGAAGCCTTTTTCGGCATCATGTTGACTATAATCCCGAGCACGCCAAGCCCAAATTCCCGGCAGACCCTCACAGTCAACAGTGTATGGTTTATCGTGCCAAGCTGAGGGCGCGTGACAATGACGACAGGCAGACCAGAGAGGCGGACAAAGTCGGCGACAAACTCGCGCTCTGTCAGCGGGACCATCAGGCCGCCGATGCCCTCGACGACCATAAAGTTGTGCATGATGCCCAGCTTTTTCAACGCAAAGAGGGCTCCTTGCATCCCAGCAGGCGGTCTGCCCGTCAATTGCGCTGCCATAAGAGGCGACGCCGGCACCTTGAAAAAGAATGGGTTCAGCTCCTCGTCCGGCTCGAGCGCGCTAACGGCTGCCGCAAGCATCGCCGTGTCCTCGGATCTGTGCCTTGCAGAATGCGGCCTGGCGGCGGTGGCAAAAGGCTTCATGACGCCCACGTCGACGTTGCGGCTTTTCAATAGCCATGCAATGCCTGCAGCCACTACCGTCTTTCCCACGCCCGTGTCTGTACCTGTGACAAAGATGCCGCGCATAAAAATAATTAGAGCAAGGGGTTGCATTTAACCAGATTGCATGGCGCTGAGGACGCAGACAAAAAGTTCGTCTGGCATCCCTATACTCAGATGAAAGACTGGACAGAGTGGGAGGACCGAGTCATCGTAAGGGGCGACGGGTTCTACCTCGTGGACAGCAAGGGGAGGCGATACCTTGACGGCACCGCAAGCATGTGGTGCAACGTGTGGGGCCACGGGCCCAACAAAGTGGTAGAAGCCATGCGCGACCAGCTGAAGCAACTACAGCATTCCACGCTCTTTGGCCTTGCAAGCGAGCCTTCGGCCCGGCTCGCAGAAAAGCTGGCAGGCATGGCAAAGGGCATGGACAAGGTATTCTACACGGACAACGGCTCGTCGGCCATCGAGTCGGCGCTCAAGATGGCGCTCCAGTACTGGCGCAACAAGGGCAAGCATGAAAAGACCGAGTTTGTTTCGCTAGAGCACGGATACCACGGTGATACCGCAGGCGCCATGTCCGTCGGCTATATCGAGCAGTTCTTTGGCGCATACAAGCCGATGCTGAAAAAGGTGCACAGGGTGCCAAGCCCGCGCCTTTATGGAAGCAAGTTTAGTAACGAGAAGGACCTGGTCGGTTGGTGCATCGAAGAGACAGAGGAGGCGCTTGAAAAGATTGGCTGCAGGTGCGCGGCACTCGTGATGGAAAGCGGGGCCCAGATAGCAGGCGGCGTCAATATCTATCCGAAAGGCTACCAACAGAAAATCTCGCAGCTGTGCAAAAAGCGCGACGTCCTTTTGATCCTTGACGAGATAGCTACAGGCTTTGGACGGCTTGGCAACATGATAGAATACGAGGCGCAAAAGTCCCGGCCAGACATTGTCTGCTTTGGCAAGGCGCTCACCGCGGGGTATTTTCCCCTGGCAGTCACGATGGCCGGCGACGAGATATTTGACGCGTTTCTGGGCCAGTACTCGCAGAACAAACAGTTCTACCACGGCCACACGTTCACCGGGCACCCGGTGGGCTGCGCGGCCGCACTTGCAAACCTTGAACTTTACGAAAAACGCAACCTGATGCAACAAATTAACGGCAATGCCCAATATTTGGAGTCAAGGCTTGCCGAATTCGAAAAGATCCCTATCGTTGCCGACCTACGCCATAAAGGCATGCTGGCGGGAATAGAGCTGGCGCGCAACGGCAAGCCCTTGATACAATTAAAGAACAAAGAGAGACTCAATTATTTTGTCATGGGCGAGTCGCTAAAGATGGGCGTGCACCTCAGGACTCTTGGCAACATCATGGTAGTCATCCCACCCCTTGCAATAGACAAAGATAACCTTGCAAAGTTGATGGATGCCCACCTGGAACTGGCCAAAAAGGCAGAAAAACTATAGCTGTTTTACTGCTATATGGCGCAGTTCCTTGTAGAGTGTCGCCTTGGACACACCAAGGGACCTTGCTATTTTTGACTTGGACTGGTTCTCTGCAAGCATCGATATCAGCCTGTTCTTGTCAAGCACCTTTTGCGGCCTGCCGATGCCCTTGCCGGCGACTCTGGCGCGCTCCATCCCGTCCTTGGTCCTCTGGATGAGCATTTCGCGCTCTCGCTCTGCGACCCACGTCAGGATGCCTATCATCAGCTTGCGCACGCTCGGCTCGGTTGTTTGCAAAAATGACTCTCTTGGTGAGCAGGAGAGGAGTGGCGCGTACTGCTCGATGACCTTTATCGCATCCAAGGTGTCCCAGAAGGTTCTGCCGACTCTTGACAGCTCATAGACGAGCACTGCGTCGACCTGCGCGGTTTTTACAAGTTCCATCAGTTCGCGGAACCCCTTCCTCTGGGTCGCCGGGACCTTGCCGGAAACGGCAGAATCTTCGAAAAAGTCAAGGATTTGATAGCCACTGTCCCTGGCCCACTTTTCCAGCACAAGTTTCTGGTTCTGCACCGTCTGTTCTTCGGTGCTGACCCGCAGATACGCAAACGCGTATTTCATGGCATCCTTGCCTGGCGGGCTTTAACAGCCGGCTTGTCAACAAAAGTGTTCAAAAAGGGCAGCAGGAGTTGTTGAACAGCCGGCGCGCAAAAACCCAATATTGAAGGTAAAAAAACGGGGCTGGTTTTTGGCCACTCTAGAAAACGTCCCTTTTTTGAACGGTTGGGCGCATCGAGCGGCCGCGACGGTTTCCGCCTTTCCGCCCTTTTGGGCACCTTTACTACAAAATTGTTAATTGCAAAAAATGGCATGGCCATAACTGCCAAAAAATTGGCGCAAAACCCCCGCTCCGGACAGCCCAAAATGCCCTTTTGCGGTAGTTGAAATAAGGCTACAGAGCCATGCCAAGCCATGGGCGAAAGCGGCGACTATGGGCATGCCCTGAAAAACGGCGAAGGAAGCCAGATTAAATTTCGCGGAACCAGGATGGTAGTAAAGGTGTCAGGGGAGCAGTCGGAAGGCGCCTATACCCTGATTGATATGACCTACTCGCAGGACGCCGGGCCTGCCTGCATGTCCATCCCAGAGCCGCCGAAGCATATTATGTATTGGAAGGCGAGTACTCTATCCGCTACGGAGAAAGAGATCCTTGGCAAGGTAGGGGATTTTGTATTCATCCCAAAGGGAGTTCCGCACAACTATCGGTCCGGCCCACAGGGAGGTAAGGTGCTGGTTGTATCACCGGCGGGCCTTGAAAAGTACTTTGCACAGGTGGCAGGCATGCTAAAAGAGTGACAGGGTGCTTTGGAGTCGGAGCAAGAGATCGCCAAGCGTTACGGGCAAGAATTTCTTGACGGCCTTGCGCATTGGGGACAGTAATTGCGATACGTGTTCAAAAACCCCTATAGGCACCATAAACTTCCAAGTTGTTGACAGGTGAATTTATCTGCGTTTCTGGCATATGTTTCCAAACTCGAATTTTGAAATATCACAATTTTGGACCCCATTGTGAACCAAACTTTTAATTACGAGTTTACGATTAGTTGACAAAATGTCAGATTCGGCGTTTATCGCAAGTTGCAGGGACAAGGTCCTTGCAGGTGACAGGATAACAATGGACGAAGCTGAAACGTTGCTTGCCACCGACGATGTCATGACACTTGCAGATAGCGCCAACACAATCACACGCAAGTTCAACGGCGACGTTGTGGACGTCGAAGCGCTGATAAACGCGAAATCTGGCAAGTGCCCAGAAGACTGCTCATTCTGCGCCCAATCGACGTTTTACGAAACTGGCGTCAACAAGTATCCGCTGCTGCCAGCAGAGCAGATAGTGGAAAACGCGAGGATGGCCAAGGAAGGAGGCGCCACGAGCTTTTGCCTGGTATGCGCATACAGGTCTCCACCAGAGAAGGATTTTGAGCAGATTTGCGACACAATAACTGCAGTCAAAAAAGAGGTAGGAACTGAGGTCAACGTCTCGCTCGGCTTTATGACCCCCGAAAGGGCAAAGAGGCTAAAGGCGCTCGGCGTCAAGAGGTATAACCACAACCTCGAGGCCGCGGAAAGTTATTTCCAAAAGATATGCACGACCCACGACTTTTCAGATAGAATGAACACGGCGAGGATAGTAAAGGAGGCAGGGCTGGAGCTTTGCTGCGGAGGCATCCTTGGCATGGGCGAGACTGAAAGGCAGAGGATCGAGCTTGCCTTCTCGATCGCATCTCTGAATCCAGACGAGGTTCCCATGAACATCCTCATTGGCAGGGAAGGAACGCCGATGGAATCGATGGGCACTATCGATCCTGTGGACGCCATTAAGGCAATAGCCGTATGGCGGTTTATCATGCCAAAGACGATACTAAAGATAGCAGGCGGGCGCGAAGTACACCTGAAGGACAAGGAACGCCTTGCGCTAAAGGCGGGCGCAAACGGCATCATCACTGGTGGCTACCTGACCACTGGCGGCAATCAGCCCAACAAGGACATCGCGATGATAAAAGAGATTGGCCTCAAAGCAAAATAATTTTGTAGAAGAAACACTGGCCGGCCTCGAAAAAAACAGCCTATACAGGAGGTTGAAAACAGTCGTTGTCGACGGGCCCGTTGCGACCGTCAATGGCAAAAAGACAATACATCTCTGCTCAAATGACTACCTCGGCCTGTCGCAGGACGAGCGCGTAGTAAAGACAGCGGCCGGCACTCTGAGGCAGGTGTCGCAGTGCAGCTCTCGGCTGATTGCGGGAAACAACCCTGCGATGGACAGGCTTGAACTCTTGCTTGCAAAGCACCGAAGGACAGAAGCGGCGCTCGTCTACCCGACTGGCTACAGCGCAAACCTGGGCGCCATGACTGCCGTTGCCGACAAAAATTCCACGATATTCAGCGATGAGCTGAACCATGCAAGCATAATCGACGCCTGCAGGCTGGCTGGTGCGCAGGTAAAGATTTTCAGGCACAACGACTCGGCGCATCTCGGGCAGTTGATGGAAGAGTCGGCCGGCAGAAAAATAATCATAACTGAAGGGATCTTTAGCATGGACGGCGACTCGGCAAACATGGGAGAGGTTGAGAGGATTGCAAGGGAGCATGGTGCAATCACAATCGTAGACGACGCCCATGGCGACTTTATCTTTGGTCCGCATTATTCCGGCGTCCCGGCCAAATTCAGAGTTGACGCGGACATCCACATCAGCAGCATGAGCAAGGGCCTCGGCTGCTTTGGAGGATATGTCGCCACAAGTACCAAGATAAGAGAGCTTCTCATCAATACTTCTCGCCAGTTTATCTATACTTCTGCGCTGCCAGACCACCTGTGCGCGGCTGCCATTGCAGCGATTCCAATCGCAAAGAAAGGCGTATTGCAGAAAAAGCTGTTCGCAAATATCAAGTATTTCAGGGGCAAGATCGCAGGCCTCGGGTTTTCCATTGGCCCGTCAGAGAGCCAGATAATGCCTGTCATGATAGGAGACGAAAAGAAGGCAGTCGCTTTTTCAGATGATCTGCTAAAAATAGGCACCTTTGCTCAAGCGGTCCGCTACCCGACAGTAAAAAAACGCTCTGCGCGCCTGAGGGTTTCGCTCACCGCGATGCATGAAAAAAGCCACCTAGATGATGCAATCCAGGCTTTTGAAACTGCAGGCAAAAAATCTGGCATAATCTAGCATATTTCTAAACTCGAGTTTAGAAATAAGTTAATTAACCGCCCTTTTTGATAAAGGACATTGCCTGCAAAGGAATTTACGTTCAAGGTTAAACTGTCAGACGAGCAGAGTCAAGAGATGACCACGTACCTGAGTTCGTTGCCTCCTGCAGACCTTCTGTTTGGCCTTCGTTTTGCGTACAACCGCTATTCGGCTGCCGCCGGCGGCTACCTAATGCCCGGAAGAAAGAGCATGGTCAAGAGGGAGACTCACTTGCTGAGCGCCGAACAGGCAAAGTGGAGGCTGGCAAACTGGAAAACGATGATACGCACGTACCGCGAAAAAGGCTACAGCTATCCTACGATATCTCGGATAAAAAAACAGTTGCAAAAAATTGCAGGGAATAAAAAGTGAGGGGCTCAGGCCTAAAAGCCTGAAGCCTCTGCCGAGCGCTGCGTGCTTGAGCCAGCCGGCAGGTCTGGGAACTTGCTCTTCATGTTCATCTCGACTATTGCGCTTGCCTCTTCCATGATCTTGGCAGTGTCTTCGCTGTAGCCGGTGAACCCTCCTATCTCGCCGTTTGGAATCTGGCCAGAGTCTGTCATGATGTTTCCGAGCAGGTCGCCTATCTGTGCAAACGACTGGTCTGCCTCTGGCATCATGCCCGAGAGTCCGCTCTGCAACCCCTTTATGACTGACATTGCAGGGCTCAGGGTCACTACGACATCGCCAAGCTCTGTTATCGTGTTCAGCCTCAATTGTATCTGCTCAAGTGCCAATTTGGCAGAGCCGATCATCTTGCCCATCTTGCGTATTTGGGATAGCTCGCCGGACAGCACGCGCGCGTGCTGTGCGTCGTGGCTCTGAGTCGCAAGCACGATGCGCTTGAATATCACCTGGTCCTTCTCATTTATGCGGCCAGAAATGGCGTCCAGCTTTGATATCTGCATCTGCAGCTTTTTCTGAGCTTCTTCAATCCTTGGCTTTAGTGGTGCTTGTGGCTTTACCCCTTCCATAAGTTTGTGTCCTATGCCTTCTCCTTGCGGTTTTACCCATTTGTTACCAAATGACATTATCGTTACCTGACAATCATTCTAGCTGCCGACTAAAAGAACGGGTGTACTTCGCCCTGCTGTAACCGCGGTAACATGCCATCGAGGTTACAATCACACACGCGCCACCTCAACGCACAATAAAAAGCGGCTTCAAACACATGCGTGTCTCGAATTAGGATCGCCAGAAAAGACGACCTTGAAGGCATGGTTGCCCTTATGGAAAAATACTATGAATATGACAGGCATGATTTTGACAGGAAAAACGCGCGGCGAGCTATGCGCCGCCTGCTCGCAGACCCTGCGCTTGGCAGGGTTAAGAGTCAGAGCCATCCATCCCGAAGTCACGAGGCACAATGTACCCGTCTTGCACTTTTACCGTCGTGAAGGATTCAAAGACCACGACAGGCACTTGGCGACCAAGCGTGTGTAAAGTATTTTAAACAGCAAAAACCGGGTAAAATTGGATGATCAAGGAGAAGATTACGGTAAACAAGCGCAGTTACAGCGTCACGATGAACGAGCAGACGCAAATGTATGCGATGAAACTGCGAAGGCTTTACCAGCAGAGCTACAGCGACATGGACAGCTTTGACGAAGTGAGCTCCGAGATCTCTTCTACCATCAGCAACCTGCTAAAGAACGCGGTCTCTCCCGAGGTCAAGGAAGACGACATGGACGGCGTCATCCAGCAGGTGTTGAAAATGTACGAGAAAGCTGCCAAAAAGTAAAAACACCTAAATAGCAATCTCGGACGCTCTCATGCATGGCAGCCCCCGCCGCCAAAAAATGCATTAACCCTGATTGTGGCAAGACCTACGATATTGATAACGACGTTTACCGCTGCACCTGCGGCTCGCTCCTAGACATAAAATATGTAAAAAGCCTGGGCAAGGATCTGGCTGAAAAGTTCTACCAGAGGCGCAACCACGGAGGCAACATTTACAACGAGTCTGGCGTGTGGCGCTTTAGGGACCTCATCAACTTTGCAGGAATCGACACCGAGGATTTTGACGAATGCGCCCGCGTGCTCGTTTCGCTGGATGGCTCTGAAGGCAGGCTTTCCAAGCCGTACAAGATGAGCAAGGCCTCCGACTATGCAGGTATGAGCCACGACTCACTCTTTTTGCAGCCTGAAGGCTACAACCCATCCGGATCATTCAAGGACAACGGCATGTCCACTGCGGTGACGCACGCCAAGATGCTCAAGGTAAAAAAGATTATCTGCGCCTCAACGGGCAACACGTCGGCCTCTGCTGCAATGTATGCAGCAAACGAAGACATGGAATGCGACGTCTACATCCCAAAGGGTGAGATTGCACCCGGCAAGCTGGGCCAGGCGTTCCAGTTCGGGGCGCAGGTCATCCAGGTGCAGGGCAACTTTGACGACGCGCTTGCTACGTCTTTGAAAAATGCCAAAGAGGGTGGCGGCTACACGGTCAATTCCGTAAACCCCTTCAGGCTCGAAGGCCAAAAGACTATAGTCTATAGGGTAATGGAACACCTTGACTGGAACCCGCCAGACTGGATAGTCTATCC
>JGI10216J12902_100175413_pt1 | contig 17957 bp, 8 predicted proteins | sample KanNatreferecore_FD_12902 | JGI IMG/M metagenome (IMG submission 12902)
ACCAACTCGCTCAACATCGTAAACAATGTCTTCAGCAGACCGGAATTCGTCGAAGGTGGCCGGCTGATAGCTTTCGCCGACGCGGCACGCGGGCGGCTCTCGCTTTTCGACCTGGTGACAGGAAATGAAGTGGAACTCGGCCGCACGATTGACGCGCACACGCCATTCGCATTTCAGCCTGGCCAGAGTGTCGTGGCAATCGGTGAAGGCAGAGACATCATTTTGTGGGATTGGCAGAAACGTGAATCGCTGCGCACGTTCAGAAACGACGCGATTGTCCTTGGCCTCGCGTGGGACCCTGAAGGACGGCGGCTGGCCTGCGCGGGCCGTTTTGCGGATGTGACGCTTTGGAACACGAAGACTGGCGACTCGCGTCTGCTGAGTGGTCATGGCACTTCGGTGGGAAATCTAAGCTTCAATCACGACGGTACAATGTTGCTCACGTCTTCGTTCGACGGCCTGTCACGCTTGTGGGACACCGAGCGTGGACGTTTGCTCTGCAGTACTGAACGCGGTTACGGCCTGGCATTCAGTTCGGACGATCGTCGGATCTTTTTCGAGGAACCTGCGAGGACGATAGGAGCGTGGCGCGTCAATCACAGTCCCATTTATCGAACGCTCCTCGCGCCGGAGATGCGCGACCAGAACGTGTTGAATCAGGACTTGAGCGCCGATGGTCGCTGGCTGGTGTGGGGCCGCCTCGGAGAATTGTGGCTTTGGGACCTCACTTCGAGCAAACCACCACTGGTCGAGGCGATAGACGGTCTTCAAAGCGTCGGCTTTCATCCGCAGAAGCCGGGCCTTTTCATTTGCCGTGCGCAGAGTATGGAGATGCGCCCCATCGAAGAGACAGGTCCGGACGCAACGGTCGCGGCGCGACTCGGCGAGGCGCAGCGAGTGCGTTTACCGCCGCGAGTGTTGCCACGTGAGTTCGCGCTGAGTGCCGACGGTCGCACGATCGTAATCCAGGTCCTTCGACGGCGAATCTTCATCGTGGATTTGGAGCAGCCCGGCAAGTTTGTGTTCCTGGACCCGCAGTTTTCGAATCTCGGTGTGCAAGGACCCGGCAGCCAAACCGGCGCGGGTCGCATGGCGCTCAGCCCTGATGGCCGTTGGCTGGCGACCGGTTTTGGTCAGCTTGGTGTGCCGTCACCGCAAGTATGGGACGCACGGACGGGAAAACTCGTGCAGGTTTTGCCAACCGGTTTCGGTACGGTCGCCTTCAGCTCCGACGGAAAATGGCTTCTCACTGGCAGCGCCACCGAATATGCGCTTTGGTCCGTTGAAGACTGGCGCGCGATGTGGCGCATTCCGCGAGAAGGCTCGTCGCTCGTGCCGGGCGCAGCGGCGTTTACGCGCGAGGGGTCGCTGGTCGCCGTGGCGAGTTCGCGACAGCGCGTGCAATTGCTGGATCGCGCGACCGGCACTGAACTGGCGTCGCTGATTTCGCCCGACCCGCTCAGTGTTAACGGACTGCGCCTGAAAGGCGACGGCTCGTTCCTGGCAGTGGCTACGCCGCAAGGACTGTTTCAATTTTGGGACCTCCAAGCTGCGCGACGCGAGTTGGCGACGCTGAATCTCGACTGGACCCCGCTGTCTGTCGCGCGAAATCCGACTCTGACCACCTCTGCTCCACAGTTTTGGCAAGGGACGCTCGGCGTGATCGGCATCGGCCTGGCCGTCGTCGTGGCGATCGTGGTCATCGTGCTGTTCGTGCTGCGACGACATCGTCAGTTGATCGAAGACTTCGCGCGAACGGAAACGCTGGCCGTGCGGCGCGACCGCCAACTCGAGATGGCGCGCGTGGAGCTGATGCACAGCCAGAAAATGAAAGCGCTCGGCACGCTTGCGGCCGGCATCGCCCACGACTTCAACAATCTGCTCTCCGTTGTGCGCATGTCGAACAAGCTGATCGCCCGCGAAGTGCCGGGGAACGCGGAGGTCAACGAAAACGTTGCTGCCATCGAGCAAGCCGTTCAACAAGGCAAGCACGTTGTCCGTTCGATGCTCGGTTACAGCCGCGAAGTACCCGAGGATGGCTCGCCGCAGGACGTGATTGAAGTCGTCGAAGAAACGGTCGCACTTCTGAGCAAGGAATTCCTGAGCGGCATTCAATTGACGTTGGAATTCGATCGCCAGACGCCGCGTGTGTCTGTCAGTCGTGGCCGGCTCGAACAGATTCTGCTCAACCTTTTGGTCAATGCCGCGGAGGCGATGGAAGGTCAGGGCAAGCTGACGATCACTGTGGGTGCGCTCGAAGCCGCGAACAATGGCGCCTATATTCTTCGTCCCAAGCCAGCGGAACGGTACATCCATTTGACCGTCGCCGATTCCGGCGGTGGGATCGCTCCGGAAATCTTGCCGCGCATTTTTGAACCGTTCTTCACGACGAAAGTCAGCGGTACGAATCGCGGCACTGGCCTTGGCTTGTCTATGGTTTACACCATTGCGGAACAGGAGGGCCTTGGTCTCGGTGTGGAAACGGAATCAGGAAAAGGCACGGCGTTTCGCGTGGTGATTCCGGTGGGCGCTGAAGAAAAATACCAAACACCAATCTCCAAACATCAAACAAGCCGACAGAATTGATAGAATTTTTCCGCGGCCATTTTTTTGAATCCTGTTAATCCTGTCGAAGGTCTGCCCCTGTGCGCCAAAGGCACAGTTCCCATGAGCCGGTTTGTTCGCTACTCTGATTTCGGTTCACATGAACACAATCGCCATGGCGAGCATTTTGGTTGTCGAAGATGACCCGACGCAGCTTCGCCTCTACTCGAAAGCGCTGCGCGGCTATCGGCTCACCTGCGTGACCAGCGGGACGGCGGCACTTCAATCAGTGCGCGAGACCACGCCCGACCTCATCATCCTTGACCACGTGCTGGCGGACGGCGAGCGTGGTGCCGAGTTCCTGCCGAAACTCAAAGCCGTCGCAGCACACGTCCCGATCATCATCATTTCCGGCACGCTCGACATCCAGGGCAAGCTCAAGGCGCTGCAAGGTCCACACTCCGCGCATTACGTGTTGGAAAAGCCCGTGGACATCGACGAACTGGAAAAGACCGTCGAGATCGCGCTGACTGAATGCGGCCTCGGCGAAACCATTCACGTGCTGCAATCGCTCGATCGCGCGGAGAAATTGAGCGGCGAAGAACCCGACCGTCGTTTCACCGAACGCCTGGCGCGCCAGCACGAGTTGCTCAAACGACTGCGCGGCACCGATGATCGCTCGAACATTTCGCAGCTCTCCCGCGATTTCAAAGTCTCGCGCAAAACCATCATCCGCGACTTGCGGGAATTGATTCAGCGCCATCAGCTTGACCCCGCCGTTTATCCGCAATGGAAAAACGAACTGGCGGAACAGGATTGACTCACCTCGCCGCGCTCCGTCCGTCGCTTCACTTTCTGTTCTCCTGCAATTCACGCATCTTCGCGAAGTCTGCGTCTGCGAGTTGCTGATTTCCCATCTTCCGATGAGTGTTTCCGCGCTCCCGGTGGAACCAGTCACTGTCCGGCTTCAGCGCGATGGCTTGATTCAGATGACTCAATGATTCCGTCAGGTTGCCTAACTCCCGGTAAACCTCCCCCAGTCCCAGATGCGCATTGGCGAACGTGGGCTTCCTTTCGAGACACGCTTTGTAGTTGCTGATGGCTGCGTCGTAATCCTTCATGCGCTGGCAGGTCACGCCGCGTTCCCAGTACAAGTCATGACGGCCCGGCTCCAATTCAATCGCCCGATCGTGATTGCTCAACGCTGCGCCCAGCTCGCCCGTTTCCCGCTGTGCCTGGGCCAGCCCATGATGAGCGTCGCTGTAATCCGGTTGCTCGCGAACAGCCGCCTCGAATGCGGCGACGGCCTCGGCGTACTGGCGATTGCGCTGGAAGGCAAAACCCTTCGCCACATGGTTGCTGGCGGAAGCACGCTCCACTGGCGGGACGGCCGCTTGTGCCGGTTGCACAGCGGAAAAACGCCGCTGGATGAGCCAATACACACCCAGGACGATCGCATCGAGCGCGATGAACCCGGCGAAAACGAAGATGATGACGCGACGATTCATAAAACTCCTGCGCGAAACGCCCGCCTCCGACAGATCGGAACGTGAGCGGGATCAAAATCGGACGCAAGCGTGCATTGGCCAAGCCGTAACCTCCGCGCCAAAGTTTCTTGTCAACTGCGCCCGGGCCGCCCACACCTCAGGAGCGCATGTTTTCGGACACACGCAAAACAAGACGCCTGCTGCTGATCGCGGCCCTGTTCGTGTTCCTGCAAGTCATCGGCGTCCTTCTCTACGTTTGGCTGCACGAACCAGCGCCCGTTGTCATCGCGAACTACCAGGCCGATTTCCAGGGCCCGACACCAAAACCCGGGTGGCAATATCTTTGGACCGGGCACGGCGAACTGGGCCGCGCGACGAATTACGCACCGCTGGTCTGGAACGGTTCCGCCTACAATCTCGATGGCGACCCGGTGATGCCGCGCCCGTTGCCGGCCAAGTACTTGCGCATGGGCGCGACCGGCGGGCACCCAGGGCAGGGGCGCGATCAGGAAGGCGGCGTGGGCAACCAGATCGACCGCTACGTGTTCGCGGCGTTCACGGCGCCGGCCGCGGGAGAGTATTTCATCACCAACAGCACGGCGCGGCGGAATGACGGCCCGCTCAAAGGCCACATTGTCTTGCGCGTCTTCGTCAACGACACCGAGGTCGGCCCACAGTTGATCTGTGATCGAAAAGAAGCTCAATCCTTCGATCGCGCTCTGAACCAATTGAAAAGTGGCGACACCATTTACGTGGCCGTGGGGCCCGACAGCAGCGATTACAACGACAGCTTCGCCCTGGACTTCAGCATCGCCGCCCAGCGGCTAAAACGATTTCCCTAGAAATGGCTATCGGCCCGCCGCGTCGGACATGATCTTCTCCAGCCGAGCGAGACGATCCTCGAGCTGCGAAATTTTCTCATCCTTTTCCTTCAGTTCGCTCTCCAGCTTCCGGTTCAATCCCTGAATCGCCGCCAGCGCCACACCGTGAAGATCGGCATCATTGAGCGTGGTGGTGCTTTCGTTCAGCGGGAAGGCGCCGTGGAAGTCCTGCGCCATCGGCCCGATGTGCCGTTGCGAATAGCCTTTGTAATTCCACTCGCTGATCGGCACGCGCGCGAGCTTTTCGAGAACGGCTTCGCCGTCCACGGGACGAATGTCATCCTTGAGATTGCGGTCGCTGGAGAAGGTCCAACTGGCGCTGCCGGGCGTCCAGGCCACCTGTTGGTTGGCCGCGGTGCCGCCGCTGGTGAACCGCACGCCACCGAGGCAACGGAAACTCACCTGGTTGTTGGCCGTGGACGCAAAATTGGTGTCTTGCGAATCCGCCCAAACGAATGCGCCGTCATGCACGGCTCGCGCCCGCCGGCCCGCAGCGAAGGCATAATCTCCGTCCACAAAGTTGCTGAAGCCGCCGGGGATTGTGCCGTAGAGGATACTGAAATCGATGCGGTTGTTCGCGCCGCCACTGACGGTTCCGAAGTCCGAACTGGAATCAATGATGTTGTTGGCGCCACCGCCGAGCGTGGCGAAGTCCGCACGCACGGTGTTGTTCGATCCGCCGGTGAGCACGCTGTCGATGGCGATGCTGAGGATGCGGTTGGTCTCGCCGGCGCCCAGAAAGCATTGCCGGCCATCGAGCGAGTTGCGCAGGCCGCCGACCAGGGCGTTGTTGCGGTCTTCGACGTAGTTCCGTATTCCGGCGCCCATGAAACTGTTGTCCCCGTTGTTGGTATTGCCCGAACCGCCAACAATCACGCCGAAATTGTCCTGCACCACGTTGGGACTACTCGAGGAGCCGCCACCCCCGATCACAACTCCGCGCGCGGCGCCCTGGAAGAAGATGTTGGTCGCGATATTGAAGCGGCCACCAATGAGGTTCGGCGAAATGGTGTCTGGCTCGATGCGGAACGCCCGCTGGTTGTTCACCTTCACTTCGAGCGGTTGATTGTCGGTTGTGCCGATAAACTGGCCGTTGGTGGGACTCGTCCCCGCGTTACCCGTGAGCTTCCAGTAGTTCGTGTCGTGATTGTGCCCTGCCAGGGCAAAGTCCGCAGCGTCAAACCCGTCCACTTGGTCGGCGTTCAGTTTGACGACAACTTCGGCATTGCCCACGGCAAACGGCGGGCCACTCGACGGATCGAACAGAACATTCCCGACAAACCTGGCAGTGCCGTTCAACCGCGCGATGTTGGCGCTCAATTGCGCGTCCGGCAGCGTGCCCGTGAGCCGCGCGGCCCGAAACGCGTAGGGCGCTGAACTCAGCGGTTGCCGGGGAGCGAGCGCGGTGTGGATGGCCGTGCTGCCATTGGTGCGCACAGCTACTTCCAGCCAGCGCGGCGAGCCGTCCAACACAGCCGTGCCGAAGTCCAGTGTGGTGGTGAACAGACCCGCGGCCACGGCGACCGGTTCGTTCGTGAGCGTCGGCCCGACCTGGCTGCCACCGAACTCCGCGTTGTAGAGGATGAACCGCAGGCTGTAGCTGCCGGTCGCAGGAAAACCGTTCTCGCTGAGGTTGCCCTGGTAACTGAACGCGTTGCTCTGAGCAATCGCCTCGGCGCAGCCGAGCAGCCCGGCTACGGCAAGGAGTAGCAGTTGCTTGATGTTCATAATTCAGTTCCTGGTTGTTGAGAGTTTCGCGACGAGTTCCTTCAGTGTGGCCAGTTCTTTTTCCAACGCGTCGATGCGTGCATCCTTGGCTTTCAATTCACCTTCCACCTTCCGGTTCAACCCCTGAATCGCCGCCAGCGCCACGCCATCGGCTTCCTGCGTGGTGATGCTCTTGTCGTCGCGACCGGGATAAAATGCGGCTTTGAAATCCTGCGCCATCGGGCCGACGTGCGGTGTGGCACCTTGCTCTTCCCACCGATAATGCCATTGCGTAATGGGAAGCGCGGCGAGCTTTTCCAGAATGGACCGGGTGTCCACGGGCGCAAAATCCTTCTTCGCGTTGCGGTCGGAAATAGCGGCCCAGGATGTACCGTTTGGCGCCAGGAACGCGCCCGCTGTGGTGCCGCTATTGGAGAAGAGCCAATAGCCGCCCGAGGCGCGCATGGTCACCGAGTTGGCACTGATGGCGGTTACGTCGGCATTGTTCGAATCGGCCCAGACAAACGCGCCGATGGCGTTGGCTTTGGCGCGAGTGCCGGCGGCGAAGGCGCGGGTGGTGGCGAAGTTATTGTTGCCGCCCGGTATCGTGGCGTACTGCGAATTGGTGCCGACCCTGTTGTCTCCGCCGCCGCCGATGACGCTATCGTCGGAGTTGACGCCGATGTTGTTCTGCTCGCCACCAGCGATGGTGGAGGAGGTGGAACTGGCGCCGATGTTGTTGTTGTTGCCCCCGCCGATGGCGCTGTAGCTCTCGCCCGCGCCAAGGGCCGAGTCAATATTGTTGTCCCGGCCGCCCGCGATGACGCTGTAGGCTGACTCGCTGGCAATGTTGTTCGCCCGCCCGCCGCCGATGGTGCTGTAGGCGCTGTGGAAAAAGAACCCTACGGCCCCGGCGATGTTGTTGTCGATACCTCCACCAATCGTGCTCCCCTCAGAACTCGCGCCAATGTCGTTCAAGTAGCCGCCAGCGATTGTGCTGTTGATAGCATTGGTAGAAATCGTGTTGGCGCCGCCACCGCCGATCGTTCCGAAATCTGCTCGGACCAGGTTCGTGTACGCAATCCCGCCGTAATCGCCCGACCCGCCACCGCTGATGGTCGCTCCCACCACGCCGCTCGCGACAAAGTTGCGCGCCGAGCCGCCCACGACGTTCACCGTGTTATTACTGGCAGTCGGCTCCAGGCGCAGCGCGCGCTGATTGTTCACGCGCAAGTCCAGTGGGCGATTATCGCTGGTTCCCACGAAATGCGTCGGCGTCGTCGCGCTGTTGCCGGTGAGCTTCCAAAACGTTCCGTCCAACAATACGGGAGCCAGGTCGGACGCCGAAATGGTCCCGTCCTCAATGCGTTCAGTGGTGACGGAATTGGTGGCGAGTTTGCCAGTCGTGACCGAATTGTCCGCCAGTGCAGCCACATTGATAGCCGCATCACTCACGTGCGCCGCCATGATGGCGTATCCAACGCTGCCCAGGCGCTGGTCAGGGCTAAGTTGGGCGAACCCGCTGGCGCCGTTGCTGAACCAGATGCGCAGACGAACGTCAGGCTGAGTGAATACATTTTCCGGCAGCGCCTGCATGTTGGGAAGATTCGTATCGCCAAGAAACACCGTGAACAATCCTTGCTGAACGGAAACCGGAACTGCCGATGATGGCTCACCCCCCGCGCTGCTCGTGCCGTCGTTACTCCAGAATGTGCCATACACAAAACTTGGCGGTGGCTGGGCAATGGTGACGGTGGGCGAAGCAGAATAACCAACACCGGCGCTCTGCACCGTGATGTTCGTCACCGCCCCGCCCGATACTTGCGCGGTTGCTGTGGCGCCGCTGCCAGTCGAATCCGTGATCGTGACCGCCGGAGGACTGGTGTAGCCGACACCGCCGTCGGTCACTGTGATCCCCGTGACGAATCCGCTCGTCACCGTGGCGGTAGCGGTCGCCCGCCGGCTCACATTGGTACCCGCACTCACCAGGGCAAACTTGAATTGGCCTGTGCCCGAGAAGTTCGTGCCGCTCGCCTGCACGCGTCCCTGGTAACTGATGACGGACGGAACCTGGGCGAAGAGGGTTGAGAGTTGAGGGTTGAGGGTTGAGAGCAACGCCAGCGCGAGAAACGGAGCGTAGCGGCGTCTCGGCAGAGCGCCGCCGATCCCTGTTTTCAAGAATGCGGCGCTCTGCCGAGTCGCCGCTACGAGTGAAGGTTTGATTGTCATAGGTGCGCTCCTTTCAATTTGATTTTTGGCTAAGAATGATTTTTTCCAAAGCTTCCAGGCGCTGCTTCAACTCCGCATTCTCAGCGTCCCGGCGATTTAATTCTTCCTGCACCTTCTGGTTCAACCCCTGAATCGCGGCCAGCGCCACACCATCCGCATCGACCGTCGTGATGCCCGTGTCAGTTTCGCCCACACCGAAGGCGGCTTGGAAGTCCTGCGCCATCGGGCCGATGTGCCGCACGCCATTCGTCTGGCTTTTGTAATTCCAAATGCTCACCGGCAGCGCGGCCACTTTGTCCAGCACGCTGCGCGCATTCACTGACTCAAAGTTTTCCTTTGCGTTCCGGTCGCTCAATGAAGTCCAACTGCCTCCGCCGGGCGCGAGGTAAACGCCCGCTGGTGTGCTGCCACTGGTAGAGAAAAGCCGGTAGCCGCCGCCAGCCCGCATGGTCACGGAATTGGCGTTGGTGGAAGTGTCGTGGAAGCCGTTAGCGCTGGAATCAGCCCACACGAATGCTCCAACGTGGTTGGCCAAGGCCCCCCTGCCGGCCGCAAAAGCATAGTTCGTTGCGAAGTTACCACTGCCGCCCGGAATGGTGGCATACTGCGAATTGGCGCCGATGGAGTTGTTCTGCCCTCCACCGATCGTGCTGGAGCCTGAACTTGTCCCAATATCGTTGTCGGTACCGCCAGCGATGGTGCTGCCGGTTGACGAGGTGGCAATGCTGTTGTTCTCGCCGCCGCCAATCACGCTGTCCTGGGAACCGATGTCGTTGTCTCGGCCACCGGAGATCGTGCTGTAACCGGAACGGACGATGTTGTTCCGGCCGCCAGCGATGGTGCAGTAGAAGCCATTGTTGGTAATGTTGTTACGAAATCCTCCACCAATGGTAGCGGAGGTGGCGTTTATGCCGATGTCATTCAAGTATCCTCCCGCGATGGTGTTGATACTTGATGCAGTCCTGTTTCCAAGCCCGCCGCCGATACTTCCGAAGGCAGCCATCACTGAGTTGCTGCGCGCAATTCCTCCGTCATCTCCCGTCCCGCCGCCGGCGATGGTTGCTCCCGCAGTCCCCGGGCCTACGAAGTTCAGGGCCGAGCCACCAATGACGTTCGGTTCGTTGGGGGTATTCGGCTCCAGCCGCAGCGCACGTCTGCCGTCAACCCAGAACTCCAACGGCTGATTGTCCGTGGTGCCGATGAAATGAGTGCCGGGTGTGGTGCCGCTGTTGCCGTTGAGATTCCAGAAGGCGCCGTTCAAGAGATTCGAACTCAGGTCCTCAACCAGAATGGAGCCATTCTCAATCTTCACGCTCGTCACCGCCCCGGTGGCCAGTGCCGCTCCGCTCACCCCTCCCTCGGAAACGAACGCTGCCTTCATCGCGTAGCCCACACTGCCGAGACGTTGGTCAGGACTCAGTTGCGCGAACGCATTCGTCCCGTCACGGAGCCAGATGCGGAGCCGAACGTCTTCCTGATTGAAGACACTCACAGGCACGGATTGCATGTTGGGGAGATTTGTGTCGCCGAGGAACACCGTGAACAATCCTTGTTGCACTGCCACCGGCACTGCCGAGGCTGGCTCACTGCCCGCGCTGCTCGTGCCGTCATTACTCCAGAATGTGCCGTGCACAATGGTCAGGGGTGGCGGCGCAATCGTCACGGTGGGCGAAGAGGAATAGCCGCTCCCGGCGTTCTGAATGACGATGTTCGTCACCACGCCCCCCGACACTTGCGCGACCGCTGCCGCCCCCGTTCCGGTCGCGTCCGTGATGGTGACGTTCGGAGCACTCACGTAACCTCCGCCGCCGTCGATCACATTGATCGCTGTGACGAAGCCGCTCGTCACCGTAGCCGCGGCTGTTGCCTGCCGGCTCACGTTCGTTCCCGGACTGACGAGCGCGAACTTGAACTGGCCCGTGCCCGATAAGTTCGTGCCGCTTGCCTGCACGCGTCCTTGATAACTGATGACCGACGGCACCTGTGCGGCCACGGAACCCCCGAAAGCCAGCAGCCACATTCCGATGATGAGTTTCATTTTCATAAATCATTCCTTCCCGCGGACAGTTTTTGAACGGCTTGTTTGATCGCGGCCAATTCTTCCTTCAACGACTGAATCTCGGCGTCCTTCGTCCGGCTCCGCTTCAGTTCTTCTTCCAGCTTCTGGTTCAATCCCTGAATCGCCGCCAGCGCCACACCATCGAATTCCAGCGTGCTGATGCTCTTGTCGTCGCGGCCCGGATAAAACGCGGCTTTGAAATCCTGCGCCATCGGGCCGATGTGCGGCGCGTTCGTCTCTGGCTCCCACTTGTAATTCCATCGCGTCAGAGGAATGGACGACAGCTTGTTCAGGACAGCCACAGCGTCCAACGACTGGAAGTTCTTCTTCGCGTTGCGATCGGAAATCGCGCTCCATGCTGTATCGCCAGGGAAAAGCCGGACGCCGGCAGTTTGCGCGCCGGTGCCGTCGATGGCCGTGACAAATTTTGCGCCGCCTGTGCAGCGCACGGCAAATTGATTGGTCGCAGCGGAGCGAAAATCGAGGTTGCTCGAATCCGCCCAAACGAAGCTCCCGAGGTCGTCAGCTTTAGCGCGGCGTCCAGCGGCGAAGGAATAATCCGCGCTGGCCGTGTTTTCCGTGCCACCGGGCACTGTGGAGCGGTAGCCGCTGGCCGTGTTGAGGTAACCGCCGCTCACAGTAGTGTCGGTACCCAGTGCGCTGTTCTGGTATCCACCGCTGACAGTAGAGGAAACGCCGGCGGCCACGTTGAATCTGCCTCCGGCGACCGTCGTTTGATCGTTGGTGGACCAGTTATCACCGCCACCCCCCGCCGTAGCGTAATCTCCGTACGCGCGCACGTGTATGCCGCCGCCAACGCTTGAATAGGGGCCAGTCGCAAAGTTGTTGAACCCGCCGGCAACCGTGGCGTACTGCCCTTGTACGCCGTGAGCCCATCCTCCACCGATGGTTCCGCCAGTTCCCGAAACAGTATGTGATCCGCCTCCGCTGACGACGCCAGCGGCGGCGGTGTCCAAAATGAAACTCTGTATTCCGCCGCCGATTGTCGCGTAACGTGCCAGCGCCCGGTTGGCCGTGCCTCCCGCGATCACAGATCCATAGCCGGACGCAATATTCGTCGCGCCACCGCTGATGACGGCATTTGTGCCCGTGACCGAGTTTTCCGCGCCACCTCCAATCGTGCCGTTCTCAGCCTGTGCCGAAACGCTGTTGTGCGAACCACCGGCAATCACGCCGTTGAGAGTAGCATTGTTGTTGCTGACGCCCGCGCCGATGAAACCGAGCAGCCCGGCATTCACGTTGAACAAACCACCAACGATCGTCGTGTTGTTTCCAACGGCTGAATTGCCCTGGCCGCCTCCGACGAAAGAAAGTCCGCCACTTGCCGAATTGGCCGCGCCGCCACTTATCACGGCGAGGCCGCCGTTGGCCACGTTCACTACGCCGCCTGCTACGACTGCAGTGTCGCCCGATGCGATGTTCGCATTGCCGCCACCAATGACGGTGTATTGATGCTTCGCCGCGTTGAGAGCGCCGCCGGCAATGGTTGAGCGGTACCCGGTCGCGACGTTCGTGTAACCACCGCCAATCGTCGCGTCAGTCTCAAGCGCCTGGTTCTGGTAGCCGCCGCTGATCGTTGCGGTCAAACCAATGGCAACATTCTGTCCGCCGCCGCCGATGGTGACGTTGGCGTTGTTGGCAAAATTCCCCTGCCCGCCGCTGATCGTGGACTGCACACCATTGGCGATGTTTTGATAACCGCCGCTTACCGTGGCGAAGAAGCCGGAGGCGGCATTCAGCGCGCCGCCGCCCACAGCGGATGTGTCACCCGAGGCGACGTTGCCATTGCCGCCGGCCACGACAGTGTATTGATGAGTCGCCGCGTTGAATGCGCCGCCGCCCACAGTGGATCGAAGCCCATTCGCGGTGTTGGTATAACCGCCCGCGACAGTTGAATCGTTTTGAAAAGCGCGATTTTGAAATCCACCGCCGACTGTCGTTGAGACACCAGCCGCCACGTTGAAGGCGCCGCCACTGACAGTCGCTTGCGTGTTGCTGGAGACATTCGCATAGCCGCCGCCAACGGTTCCGAAGTCCGCCGCGACTCGATTCACGCCGCCGCCAATTCCACCGCCGCCGATGCTCGCGCCTTCGGTGCCGGCACTCACGTTGTTCCCGGCAAACCCTTCGATCACGTTCACGCTGTTCGGCGTCGCGACGAACCGCAGTCCGCGCTGATTGTTCGCGAACAAATCCAACGGCGCATTTCCAGTGGTACCTATGAACGCCGGATTTTGAATCACGCCATTGCTCATGCGCGCGGACTCGGCGCTGAAGATTGAGTAGGGCGACGGCGTAATCGGCTGTCGCGGCACCACCGCCGTGAACGCCCCGCCGCCATTCGTGCGCACACCGATGCCAAGCCAGCGCGCATTCCCGTCGAACACACCCGCGCCAAAATCGAGCGTCACTGCGAACAGTCCGCCGCTCACGCTGAGGTTGGCATTTGTTATCGGCGGCGCAATGGCCGCGCCTCCCGATGCCACGTCGAACAACAGAAGGCGCAGATCGTAGTTGCCGGCGGCGGGCACGCCGTTGTCACTGAGGCGCCCTTGATACGTGAATGCAGTGCTCTGAGCCACCGCTACGACGACGCTGGTGCCGAACATCAGCCCGAAGAGAAGAGAAGAATGTTTCATAGCCAATGATTGGGATTGGTGAAAACGAGCCTATCGGCCCGGCTAAATGTTCGCCACTGCAATTCTTCCGCAGTTCGGCACCCATCGCCCTGCCTTCACCGCGAATTCTTGCGAATTGGATTCGCGTCACGCTCGGTCTTGTGGCGGAAGAAATGCGCGTCTTTTTCTTGAAGGCATGGCTGGCGTTTGCGCCGCCCACTTGCTAAATCTCAGCCATGAACAACGGCCCCTTTTCACGCGCCGTCATTTCTTTGCCACGTTTCAACACGGAGGAAATCATGAAAACCAATCGCACAGGCCGGCTCTTTGCGCGGGCTTTGATCGCCGGATGGGCCGTGCTCATCGGCATGGCAGTGTCTTTGCCGGCACAGGAAGAGAAGAAACCGGACGCCGCCGCGCCCACCAAAGAATCCGCGGACGAGCGACTGCAACAAATCGAGAAGCAACTTCAGGACTTGACGCAAGCGATCAGGGAGTTGAAGCGGGAAGAACCAAAGAGCGAGGGAACCAACGTCTTCGCTGCGGGGAAGACTTCGCCCTCCGCGACAACCGCTGCCAGCAAAGACAAAGAGATCGCACTCGACCCGAAGTGGCTGGGCGCGCTGACGTGGCGCTCGATTGGCCCGGCGAACATGAGCGGACGCATCGTGGACCTCGCCGTCGTCGAATCTGATCCAACAACTTACTGGGTCGCAACGGCATCGGGCGGATTGGTGAAGACGACGAACAACGGCGTGACGTTCATTCACCAATTCGATCGCGAGGCGACGGTCTCCATCGGCAGCGTGTGTGTCGCGCCGTCGGACCCGAACATCGTTTGGGTCGGCACCGGCGAGAACAATCCGCGCAACTCAGTGTCGTACGGCGATGGCGTTTACAAATCCACGGACGGCGGCAAGACATGGAAGAACATGGGGCTGAAAAAGACTTACCAGATCGGCAAGGTCGTGATTCATCCGAAGAATCCCAACATCGTTTATGTCGGCGCGATGGGCCGGCTTTGGGGACCCAACGAAGAACGTGGGGTGTTCAAAACGACTGACGGCGGCGAGACGTGGGATAAGGTTCTTTACGTCAGCGACAAGGCCGGCGTGGTCGATATGCGGATGCATCCTGCCGAACCCGACACTTTGCTCGCGGCGTTCTGGGAAGTGCAGCGCGATGGCTTTGATTCACATCCCGGCGATCCGCCGCCGGAGGGTTTCAATGGTTACGATCCAATGAAGAAGTGGGGGCCCGGCTCCGGTCTCTACAAAACGGCTGACGGCGGAAAGAACTGGCGCAAGCTCACGAGTGGATTGCCGACGTGCAACATGGGCCGCATCGGTCTCGACTTTTATCTCAAAGAGCCGAACACGGTGTTCGCCATCATCGACACGGAAAAATTTGGCATGGGCGATCCACCGAAGTCGGGCGCGGCGGTTTATGCAGGAATCTTCGGTGAAGACGCGGACAACGGCGCGCGTATCACGAGGGTCGTCGATAACAGCCCAGGCTCGAAAGCGGGACTGCAAGTCGATGACGTGGTTCAATCCATTGACGACAAAACCATCAAGAGCGGCGAACAACTCACGGAGGAAATTCGCAGCCGCAAAGTCGGCGACATACTGAAACTCAAACTGCTGCGCGACGGGAAGGCGCAGGAAATCGTTCTCACTCTGGAGCGACGCCCGGAAACCCAGACGACCGCTGCCGTCTATCTCGGCGCGACGGGTGAGGACGGCGAAGAAGGCGTGAAGCTCACCGGCGTCGTCGAAGACAGTCCGGCCGCGAAGGCGGGACTCAAGGTCGGCGACATCGTCCAGTCCATCGGCAGCAAATCGATCCAGGGCTACAACCAACTCCTCGAAGACATCCGCACGCGCAACGCCGGCGACAAAGTGAAAGTCAAAGTGCTCCGCGATGAGCAGCCGCAGGAGATCGAAGTGACGCTCGCGGAACGCACTGGCGGGGGACGCGGTGGCGGCGGTCGTCGTGGCGGCGCACCGGCGAGCGGAGTTTATGTCGGCATCACTGGCGAAGACGCGGAAGGCGGCGTGCGGCTGACGAGCGTGGTTGAGAACGGCCCTGCAGCGAAAGCGGGACTCAAGAGCGGCGATCTTGTTCAAGCCATTGATGAAAAGACCATCGAGAAGTACGACCAGCTCATTGAGGAAATCCGCACTCACAAAACCGGCGACAAACTGAAGTTCAAATTCAAACGCGAGGAACAGACGCAGTTGGCGGAAGTCACGGTGGCCGAACGTTCACAGACAACTGCCGGCGTGATGGGCGGAGCGAGCCGAACTCGGCCGAATGCGGCGTCACTCGCCGGACAAATCGAAAACGTGCAGGACGATCAGGGGACGAACAGCTTCGAGTACGGCGGCATCTACAAATCCACTGATGGCGGCGAGACGTGGAAGCGCATTAATAGTTTGAATCCGCGCCCGATGTACTTCAGCCAAGTGCGTGTCGATCCGAGCGACGACCGATTCCTCTACGTGCTGGGCGTTCAACTCTTCCGTTCGACGAATGGCGGCAAAACTTTTCGCGCGGATGGCGGGCGCGGCATTCACGCCGACCAGCACGCAATGTGGATCAATCATCGTGATGGCCGGCATATGCTCATCGGCACGGACGGCGGCTGGTATGCGAGCTACGACCGGGCCGCGAATTGGGACCACTTGAACACGATGGCGCTGGGTCAGTTTTATCACATCGCCATCGCGCCGAAGCAGCCTTACTACGTTGCGGGCGGCTTGCAGGACAACGGCTCATGGATGGGGCCGACCATCGGCCTCAGCGGCACCGGCCCGATCAATGAAGACTGGCTGAGCGTCGGCGGCGGCGATGGCTTCGTCTGCCGCGTCGATCCGAGCGACCCCGACGTGGTTTACGGCGAGAGCCAGGACGGCGGAATGTTCCGGCGCAATTTGCGCACCGGCGAACGCGCGTCGCTTCGTCCGCCGCGGCCTGATGGCGCGCCTCCGTATCGTTTCAATTGGAACACTCCGTTCATTCTCTCGCACCAGAACTCGCGCATCTTTTACTGCGCGGGCAACTACGTGTTCCGTTCGCTGGACCGCGGCAACAATCTGCAAGTCATCTCGCCGGAAATCACATTGACCAAGCGCGGCAGCGCCAGCGCCGTCGCGGAGTCACCGAGGAACGCGAACGTGCTCTACGCGGGCACGGACGACGGCGCGCTTTGGGTGACGCGCGACGGTGGCAAGAGTTGGACGAATATCACGAAGAACATCGGCCTGGACAAACCGCATTGGGTCTCGAGCATCGAGCCGTCGCGCTACGTCGAGGGACGCGCCTACGTGGCGTTCGACGGCCATCGCGCTGATGTTGATGACCCGCTCGTTTACGCGACCGAAGACTTCGGCAAGACCTGGAAGTCGATTAACGCGAATTTGCCGTGGGGTTCAACGCGTGTGTTGCGAGAAGACGTTTCGAATCCGAACCTGCTCGTCGTCGGCACCGAGTTTGGCGCGTGGTTTTCGCTCGACCGCGGCAAGTATTGGAACCGGCTCGGCACGAATCTGCCCACCGTGGCAGTGCACGAGTTCGCGTTTCATCCGAACAACGGCGAAGTCGTGGCCGCCACGCACGGACGCAGCGTTTGGGTGCTGGACATTTCCGCGCTGCGGCAAGTGAAACCGGAGCATCTCGCCAGCAAGCCCGCGCTCTACAAACCGGAGTCCGTCGTCCGCTGGCGCAGTGAGCCGGCTCGCGGCCGGACGAATCGGCGCTTCACCGGCCAGAACCCCGCGCCCGGTGCGCAGATTTATTATTCGTTGCCGCAAAAGGCGGAAAAGGTCGCACTGAAGATCGTGGACATCTCTGGCGCGACCGTGCGCGAGTTCCAGCCGAAGAAGGACGCGGGCTTCTATCGTCTTGCATGGGATTTGCGTGCAGCGGCGCGGCAGACAAATACGACGAACACGGTCACGCGTTCGCAACGCTCGACTCAGGGCACCAACGTCGCAGCGCGTTCGACGCGCGGCAGCGGTGCCGGAGAAGGTGAACGGAGCGGGAGAGAAATCGCTTCCTCCGGCGGCCAGCGCGGTGGTGGTTCTGGTGGCGGAGGTTTTGCTGGCCGGGGCGGCGGTTCCTCCGTTATGCCCGGCACTTATCGCATTGTGCTCAACGTGGACGGCGAAGAGTTTGCCCAAACGATTCGCGTCGAACCTGATCCTCTAATCTCCAATGTCGTCACCACGTTCCACGAGGCCAGTGAGTTGGAAGAGAATGAACGGAACGAAAGGCGTGCGCGCGAAGCGGAGTTGGAGCAGGAGCAGGAGCGCGAGCGGCCAATTCGCGACATCCAGGAAATCTTGTGAACTGTTTGGGCCGTGAACCGCATGGTAGGGCGCGTCGCTCCGCGCGCGCCGCACTGGAC
>JGI10216J12902_101033467_pt1 | contig 17950 bp, 13 predicted proteins | sample KanNatreferecore_FD_12902 | JGI IMG/M metagenome (IMG submission 12902)
GCCTTCGGCAAGCTGATCAAAGGCGACGACGTGCTGGAAAAGATCGCGACGACGCCGACGCATCCGCCGGATCGGCCCAACACGCGCCAGGGCGTGGAGAGCATCAAGATCGTCCCGGCGGATTCGGTGAAGTAACCGGATAAAAATTCTCGCGCGGATGGGCTGCGGCTCATCCGCGTTTTCTTTTATGGAACTGGAGCAGTTGGCGAACACACTTGTCGCGCTCGGCTGTCCGCCAGAAAAATCCGCCGAATGGCCGCGCAATCCGACAAACGCGCGCGGCAACTGGCCGGGCAGACCTGGAGGATGCCTCGGCGCGCGGCTTTCAGCCAGATACGCGGGAACGAGTTCGCCCAAGTCTTCCGGATGGAATGTGTGCAAATAGAGCACGCCATCGATGGGCAGTTCTTCCGCTTCGTGACTTTCGCCCAAACATCCCGGGAGGATTGCTTCAGTTCGGTTGAATAGCGAGACCGCGCGCGAACTCCAAAGAACCTGATGAAAATGACCCAATTCAATCGCCGTGATTTTATTCGCACCACCACCGTCGCTGCCGCCGCGCCGTTCATTCTCCCGTCGCACATCTGGGCGGCGGAGACGAAGCCGAACGACCGCCTGACGCTCGGTTGCATCGGCGTCGGTACACAGGGGCGCGGATTGATGAGCGGCTTTCTGGACCGCAAGGACACGCAGGTGCTGGCCGTTTGCGACGTGGACACGACCCGGCGCGAGAGCGGAAAGAAGATGGTCGAAGACCGTTACGCCAAGCAGCAACAGACCAGCTACAAGGGCTGCGCCGTTTACAACGACTTCCGCGAACTGCTCGCGCGCAAAGACATCGACGCCGTTGTAATCGCCACACCAGACCACTGGCACGCTGTCATCGCCATCGCGGCGTGCAAGGCGAAGAAGGACATTTATTGCGAGAAGCCGCTGACGGAATCGATTCACGAAGCCCGCGCGCTCGTCGATGCTGTGCGCAAGAACAAGCGCGTTTTCCAAACAGGCTCCATGCAACGGTCTTCGCGCGAGTTCCGCGTCGCCTGCGAATTGGTGCGCAACGGCGTCGTCGGAAAAATCACGAACGTAGAAGTGGCCGTCGGCGGTCCCGGTGTGCCGTGCGACCTGCCGGAGGAAGCGATGGAGCCAGGACTGGACTGGGACATGTGGCTCGGCCCCGCGCCGAAGCGCCCGTATCATTCGGAGCTGAGTCCGCGCGGCGTCCACAAACATTTCCCGAACTGGCGCAGGTATCGCGAATACGGCGGCGGCATGGTCACCGATTGGGGCGCGCACCACTTCGACATCGCGCAATGGGGACTGGGCATGGACGAGAGCGGGCCGATTGAAATTCTTCCCGCGGACAAGCCGAATGCGACTCACGGCGTGCGGCTCAAATATGCGAACGGCGTGGAAGTCGTGCACAAGAACAGCGGCTTCGGCGTCACGTTCATCGGCGACAAAGGAAAAGTGCTGGTGAACCGCGGCAAGTTCGAACTGTGGATGGGTGAAGAAAAGAAATCCGAATCAGCAGCGCAGGCTGAAAAGGAATATCTGGCCGACGCCAAAGTGAAGCTTTACCCAAGCTCGGATCACAAAACGGATTGGCTCACCGCAATCAAGAATCGCAGCAAACCGATTTGCGATGTGGAGATTGGCGCGCGCACCGTAACGGTCTGCCATCTCGTGAACCTCGCCTACTATCACGGCGCGCACATGAAATGGAATCCGGTGAAGAATCAGTTCACCGACAAGACTGGAAAGAAAGAATGGCTCGACGTGCTACACCGCGGGCCCTGGAAGGTCTGAGGGGCAAAGGAACGCTGCCCGTAAGTGCTGGACGGGGTTTTGCGTCGATAACACGGTGCCCGCCATGAACTGGATAGGCGGCAGAATTCGCAGCCAACTTACCTGTTAGGCCACCCTCCCATGCACTGGCGCGCGAAAGAGCTTTCAGAGACACTGCCCGACGCTGACTGGTTGCCGGAGTCCGACGCCCGTGCTGTCTATGACCGAGTCGCACCACTGTTGAGCCGCGACCATTCCGGTTTGGAGGCTACTGCTGTTCGAGACTTGCAGCGTGTTCCGGCAGATGCCGCCGCATTTGATTGGCTGTCATCTCGCATTCCACGCGACGAGCCGTTGCTGCTCGTCTTCGGCGCACGTGAGGTTTGTCGAGTTCCTGCTTCGGCATTCCACGCGCACTGGCAGGATTTGTTCTGTCCGTCACGTGATGATGTTGTCATCATCAGCGAGAGCGGTGGTTGGGTTTTGTTCTACTATCATGAGGACCAGTTTGAGTACGGACAGACGGTGGCCTAATACCGAGATAGGTGCAAATCTCACGGCCTATCTCGATAAGAGCGAGTGTTCAGTCCAGCCTTCGGCTCAGTCCACCACTTCGTAAATCGTTTCGCCGAGGACCTCGCAACGCGCTTTTGTCCTTTCGCGCAGGCGAAAAGTGGCTACTTTGGGAGACGTGGAAGCCACGATGACAGAACTCCGCAACGAAACAGGGAAGATCATGGCCGCTGTGGAGAAGGGTAAAACCGTGACGATTATGGATCGCGGCAAGCCCAAGGCGCGCATCGTTCCAGCAAAGATGGCGAACAAGGCTGCGGCTGCCAAAGCGCTCTGCGCCATTGGCCCGATCGATTTCCTGCCCCGCAAGTGAGTGCTTGCGTACGGCCAACATGATTTTTCTCCTGGATAACAACGTTCTCTCCGAACTGTGGAAAGAGCGGCCCGACGCACACTTCCTGGTCTGGTGGAACGATTTGCAGGCTGAGGATTCTCCCGATTCGTGGCGCGTGCCGGCGCCCGTCCTGGCGGAGATGCAAGAAGGCGCGGAAGCCAACCCGAGCGCGAAGCGCCGCGCACAAATCCTCTCGCGCCTGGATGAGTTCTGCGCACACCACGGTGAGTTTTTGCTGGCTTGGGACGCGGAGACGGCGCGCACGTGGGGCAGGCTCAAGCACTCTGCTGAAGTGAAGCGCCAGCCGCAATCGCTCTGGGACAGCCTCATTGACGCAATGGCCGTGCGTTACGACTTCACCGTGGCCACACGCAACGTGAAAGACTTCCGCCACGCGGACACCTTCAACCCCTTCGCCTAAAACACGTGCTCGCGCAATTCCTGATGCCATGAACCGTTCTGTCAGGCTGGTGCCGATTGTGAGTTGTGCAGCCCTCGTCTTCGTTACCAGCTTGTCGATCGTGGGATGTCATTCGCGTGAATCGCTTGGGACGGCATTCTCACAGCCGAACGAAAGCTCGAATCCCCCTCCAGTCTCACAGCGGTTCGAGTTCACTCGCCTCATTGCTCATTGGGCTGGTTACGCGAACTCCAACTATTTGTCGTTCGTCGAGGAGGCGAAGCCCGAAGTCGCGCAAGTCGGTTTTTACGGCGCGCATTTCTGGAGCCTGGCAGACACACGGTATGGCGGCGGTTATCCAGCGCATCTCCCTGTGCGCGGCCATCGCGAGTGCGGCGAGTGGTTCGAGCGGCTGAACGGCGAGTTGCATTGTCGCGGCGTGAAAGTGGTCGGCCACATGAATGTGAAATTCCTTGTGGGCGATCCGGATAGCGCGGAAGGCCCGCGCGGTTTTTTCAAATTCTATCGCGACCAATGGGATGAAAAGCTCCTCGGCCCTAGGCCTGTCGCTGATGCGCTCGACCTGCTGGAAAAAGACAAAACCGGCCAGCCGATCTCGAACAACAGTTACAGCATCGGCGGGATGCGCGAATATTGGGCGTGCCTGAACAATCCGCATTGGCGCCAGGTCCTGAAAGCCTGGGTGCGCTGCGGCGTCGGGCGCGGCGCAGATGGTTTCATCGCGAACTACTTTTACCGGCACGACTGCCATTGCGAACATTGCGTGCACGGCTTTCGCCGCTATTTGCGCGAGCGATTCCCTGCCCGGGAATTGAAGCAGCGATTCGCCATTACGAATCTGGCCACACATGAGTTCGATGAAATTGTGGCGTGGCACGATCCGGCGAAATCAACGCCGCTGCGTCGCGAGATGCTGCGCTTCTCGCAAATCGCCAACAAGAATGCGTTCGATGAAGTGTTCGTGAAATACGGTCGCTCTTTGAAATCCGATCTGATCGTCGCGCAATGGAATCACCTGGGGGAATTCAATCAGATTAGCGGTGACGAGCGCTGTCTTTTGCCGGGCGAGTTGTGGGGACGGGACGAGGATTATCTTTGGTACAGCACGGGCGGCTCTCCCGCCACGGACATCGCGGCCGGCGTGTTTGGGGAGGGAACGTTGCAGGCGCGCTACATCCGCGGCGCGTTCGACGACAAACCGTTCACGCTCGGCAAATACGAGAGCGTGCGCATCCGCGCCGCCATCGCGGAGTTGGCCGCCAACGGCGGTGCGCCGATGGGTTTCTACACTTCCTTTGAGGACCCAGAGGCGCGGCGCGAGATCGTGCGCTACTACGGGTTTCTCCGGCGACACGAAACGCTGTATCGCGCGAACCGCCCACATGCTGAGGTGGCGCTGCTCTTTCCACGCCGCCGCGTGCATGAAGGTGACGTCGCGGCGGTTGGTCGGTTTAGGGAGTTGGGCACACGGCTGTTGGATGCTCACGTGCTCTTTGATGTTGTTCCCGATGATCTTGCCGCGGCATCTGAGCGAACGCGCTACGCTGCGGTCATCGATCCGTCTGATGCGCGAATCACATCGGCAAAGGCAGTGGAGGGGTTGCCTGCGAATCGCAGTCGATTTGATTTGCCTGCAACGGTGCGGGCGTCCGCCTCGCGACCTGCGGCCGGCAATGAGATCACACTCCACTTCGTGAACTACAACGGCGAAGCACCGGCCGACAAAAAAGATCGCGGCAGCGGCATCAAGGATGAAAAGCCAGTGGCCAGCCCGGCCAGTCAGGTTGATTTCAATCTGGACCGGAAGCGACGCGTGCAGCGCGTCGAGTTCTTAACGCCTGAAGCGGAGCAGTCTCGGCAGTTGAACTTCGAGCAGAATGGCACACGCCTCTACTTTCGCGTGCCGGAGTTTTTGGTTTATGGAGTGGTGCGGATTCAATTGTCGAAATCGAACTGACCGATGAACACGGAACGCAAAGGAACCCCTGGGACATGCCAAACCGGATCGTGGCATTGGAAGCCGGCTGTATTCATCGCCCTCACAAGTGTTTGCGCTTTCACTTCGGCACCGGCTGCTGAATCCAGCGCCTCGCCTAAAAGAATCGCTGCCATCGTCACCCTCTACACGCACAACTCGCACGCTGATCTCATCGTCAGCCGATTGCTTCAGACCGACACGCTGGACGGCAAGGGCAAGGATTCTTCGCTCAAGCTGGTTTCTCTCTACACGGATCAAAAGCCGGACAAGGACATCAGCCGGCTGCTCGCCGCGTCGCATCGGTTCCGGGTGAGCGATACGATTGAAGATGCGTTGACGCTGGGCACCGGCCGCCTGGCAGTGGACGGAGTGCTGCTGATTGCGGAACATGGAGAGTATCCGAAGTCTCCTCTCGGCATGCCCCAATACCCGAAACGCCGCTTTTGGGATGAAACCGTGAAAGTCTTTCGCAGCAGCGGTCGGGTTGTTCCTGTCTTCATTGACAAGCATCTCGCCGACAACTGGCAGGACGCCAAATTCACTTACGATAGCGCCCGTGAAATGAAGATCCCAATCATGGCGGGGTCGTCCGTGCCGGGGACATGGCGCCGTCCGTCGGCGGACGTGAAGCGTGGCGCGCGCCTCCGCGAGATCGTCGGCATCACGTATCACCTAACGGAGCATTACGGTTTTCACGCGTTGGAAATGGTTCAGGCGTTGGCGGAACAGCGCCAGGGTGGCGAGACGGGGATCAAGGCCGTGCAGACGATTACCGGCGAAGCGGTCTGGCGCGCGTTCGATGAAAAAATTTTCGACACGGAATTGTTCGACACAGCTTGGAAGCGCCTGTCGCAGCCGCGAGGCGGAGGCCGGCCGCTGCGCCAACTCGTGCGGGAACCGAAATTGTTCCAGCTCGAATATGCCGATGGATTGCGCGCGCACGTGCTGGAGTTGAACGGCGCCGTCGGCGAATGGTCCGCGGCCTGGCGCTACGCCGACAAAGATCAGATCGAGTCGTCTCTATTTTGGACGCAGGAGGGGCGGCCGGGGGCGCATTTCACGTTGTTGCTGAATGGCATCGAACAAATGGTGCACACAAAAAAGCCATCGTGGGACGTCGAGCGAACGCTACTCACTTCCGGTGCGCTGCCTGCATTGCTTGTCTCCGAGAAGGAGAACCAGCGCCGCGTCGAAACGCCGTATCTCATGTTGACTTACAAACCGACCTGGCGATGGACCGAGCCGCCGCCGCCACCGCCAATGCGCGAGTGGCGAGAGCAATAAAGCCCCGCATCAGTCCACCACTTCGTAAATCGTTTCGCCGATGACGAACTCGACGTTGCGCGACTGCGCGAGCCAGACTTTTGACTGCGGTTGCTGCTTCACCAGGTCAAAGTATTCCTTTGAACCGAACTGCACGCGCACGCGCTTGGCGTCCTGGCGCTTCTGCACTTCGGAATCCACCCATCTCTCGCCGTTCTGGAAAAATGTTTTGCCCGCGGCGAAACGGCTTTGCTGTTCCATCGACCGGGCCATGGTCGCAGCAGCCCGAGCGGGTGCGGACGGCACCGCGCCGCCCGCGGTCCCACTGTAGGTGAATATGGAACGATCGGCGCGCAACGTTTCGACATTTCCGGACACAATTGCTTCTCCTGGGGCGTTGGCGGATTTCAATTCGTTCAACGAACGCGAGCTGGCCACCGCGCCATCACCGGCTTTGTCTTTTTCCAATTTGTAGAACCGGTCCCGGCCTTGCGCAGCGCCGAGGCCAAGTTGATTCCGCGGTCCCGTCGGCGGCAACGTTTGCATCGACAGCGGCACATTGCGCCGTGTCTCGTCCTCCTGAATCAGATACGCGGTGTAAGGCGTCACGATGCCGTATTTGCGCGCGAGGTCGGTGACTTCATCCTTCAACTCTCTGCTCTCGCCGTGCAGACGAATCTCATCGAGGAGATAGCCAACACGCCGCGTGGCCCAAAGACGCGGGATGAAGTCGTGCTCGCTCGATTCGCCGGGGAACTTTACGTCGTACGCGAACCTCTTTGTGTCGCCGCTTACGTTGCCATCGATTTGAATCGCGCCATCACCACTGCCAGAGTACCGGCCCGCCACCAGCAACTGTTCGCCTTTGAACAGGTCGGGGAGCGGCGCAGGATAAATCTTCGTCACACGCACACTGTTCGGGAATTTTATGGTCGGACTCGCGAGCACCGGCTCTTTGATCTTCGTGAAGAAGCTCGACACTTTCACTTCGATGTCTTCCTCCGGCAGCACATATGTGCTGAACGACTTTGTTTCCTCCGCGATTTTGTCGAGCAGGTGCGTGTTCACGTCCGTGCCGATGCCGAAGCAAAAGATACGCGTCAGTCCGGTCTTGGATTTCGTGGCGTGCTCCACAATGTGGCTTTCATTGACATCGCCAACCGTCGGCCGGCCATCGGTGAGAAAGACGACCACGTAAGGTCGTGCGCCACCCTCGTAAAGCTTTGGGTCGCTGTCTCGCAGCGCAACGGCTTTCTTCAGCGCATCGTCAATCGCGGTGCCGCCAATCGGTTTCAGTGACTCAATGAATTTCTGCGCCTGCGAGCGATTGTCTTTCGTCGCGCCGCGCAAACTGTTGAAGAGCGGCTCCACTTCCGTCGCGAAGCGCAGGATTTCGAAGCGGTCGCCGTCGTTGAGATTCTCCACGCAAAACGCCAGCGCCTTTTTCGCCTGCTCCAGTTTCGCGCCCGCCATCGAGCCCGAGGTGTCGAGTACGAAAACGACATCTTTCGAAATCACTTTCGTGTTCTTCGTCTCAATGCCCGGAGACGCGAGCAACAGGAAGTAACCGTCTTCGCCCGCCGGCTTGTAAGTGAGCAGACTCACGCCGAGGTCCGCATCGTCCTGCGTGTAGAAAAGTTGGAAGTCTGAATTCGGCCTCACGTCGTTCGCTTCGAAGCCCACCGTCGCCTTGCGCCCGCCATCGCGTTTCACTTCGATCTTGTGCGTCGGCGAGTAAATCGACTTCAATTCTCGCTTGCTCTCTAGTTCCAAGCTGAGGCTGACGCTGCGCAACGGTTTCGCCGAAAACTTCTCGGTGTTGAGCGGCAAAGCAAAGCTCACCAGTCCCGCGTCGGACTTCAGCATTTGCGAGAAGGTCAGATTGATCTTCTTCCGCTCGTGCGGCTCGATCGGAAAAATGCGCACCTTGAACAAATCGCGTCCCGCGTATTCCAGAAGCGCCGGATCCATTTGTCGCCGGACGATGTCTTCGTAGATGGCACGCGCCTTGTCCGCCGTGAGCAGTTCCGCTTCGACCGGCTTCCCATCGATGTTCATCGTGAACTTGTCGATGTGCGCGCCCTTCGGTACCGGAAACAGAAACGTGCCTTCCAGCCGCCGCGGATTCGGATTGTAAAATTCCTGCTCAACCTTCGTGGTAGCGAACTGGTCTTTGATTTTTACATCCGCCTTGGTGAACGACAATTCGATGGGCGCAAATCGCGGTGGCCGAACAGGCGGTGCAACGATGCGCCGTTCGTGCGACGGCGGCGGATGAAGGACAATGGTCGAGCCGCGCCAGAATTCATCGTCACCCACGATGATAAGTCCCGCGCTGAATACACGCCCGCCGGCCAACAGGAGAAGCGAAAGCCACAACAACCTTTTCATGTTCAGTTGGACGGGAACAGTTCGCGAGTGCTCCCGGTCTTGTTCGGGGCAGGTTGCGTAACATTGCTGAAGAATCGTTGCACCCGGCCAGCGGACAAATTTAACTCACGCGCATGGCCACCATTGCAGTTCTAGGCACGATGGACACGAAAGGCGAAGAGCACGCCTTCGTCGCCGACTTGATTCGCGAACGCGGGCACAAAACACTGATCATCGACACCGGCACGCTCGAACCACCGAAAGTGAAAGTCGATATTACGCGGGATGAAGTCGCTCGCGCAGCGGACGTTGATCTCGCCGCACTTATCGCAAAGCGGGATCGGGGCGAGGCCGTTGCGGGTATGTCGAACGGAGCGCCAGTGTTGCTCTCGCGTTTGCTGGCCGAGAAGAAAATCGGCGGTGTCATTTCTCTGGGCGGCGGCGGCGGCACGGCCATCGCCACGGCGGCGATGCGCGCGTTGCCGATTGGTTTTCCGAAGCTCATGGTCTCGACACTCGCCAGCGGCAACACGAGTCCATACGTAGGTGTCAAGGATGTGGTGATGTTCCCGAGTGTCGTTGATGTGGCTGGGTTGAACCGCATCTCGCGGCAGATTCTCACGCGCGCGGCGGGCGCCATTTGCGGCATGGTGGAATCGGAACCAAAGCCAAGCACGGACAAACCGATCATCGTCGCCAGCCAGTTCGGCAACACGACAGCGTGCGTGAACCATGCCCGTGGGTTATTGGAGAAAGAAGGTTACGAGGTGCTCGTGTTCCACGCGACCGGCACCGGCGGACGCACAATGGAATCCCTGATTGAGGCGGGATTGGTCACCGGCGTTCTCGACGTGACAACCACAGAATGGGCGGATGAATTGGTTGGAGGAATTCTCACCGCGGGCCAGACGCGCCTTGAAGCCGCAGCGAAGCACGGGGTTCCTGCTATCGTGACGCCCGGCTGCCTCGACATGGTGAACTTCGGTCCGCCCGACACCGTGCCGGCGAAATTCCAGGGCCGACGGTTCTATCAGCACAATCCGCAAGTGACGTTGATGCGCACGACGCCGGACGAGTGCAAACGCCTGGGCGAAATCATCGCGGAGAAACTCAATGCGTCGAAGGCCCCCGTGACTGTTCTCATTCCGCTGCGAGGCATCAGCGTCATCAGCGCGGCAGGCCAATCGTTTTACGACGCCGAGGCCGATCGCGCATTGTTCGCCGCTCTCAAGACGAAATTGCGCAAGGAGATTCCCGTGCGCGAACTGGACTGCAACATCAACGACCCGCCGTTTGCCGAGGCTTGCGTCGCCGAGTTGTTGAAGAACATTGGCGCGGCGAAGCGGCGGTAGGGCAGGGCTGTCCTCAGCCCGCCGCGGGTGCGTGAGGATACTGCGCCCTACGCCGGTTTTGCATCATCACGATGAATTTGAATTGGATTCCGACCGAACCGGGCCAGCCCGCGCTTGCACTCGCGCCCATGCAGGACGTGACCGACCTGCCGTTCTGGCGCCTGATGGCCCGCTACGGCGGTGCGGATGTTTATTACACGGAATACTTTCGCGTCCAGGCCACCTCGCATCTCGAGAAATACATTCTTCGTTCGATCACAGAAAATCCTACGGGCCGGCCAGTCATCGCGCAGATGATTGGCAACGACATCGACGCGCTGGTGCGTTCGGCGAAGGAATTGCAGGAACTGCCCATCGTGGCAGTGGACTTGAACCTCGGCTGTCCCGCGCCGGTGGTGTATCGCAAGTGCGCGGGCGGGGGATTGTTGCGCGAGCCGGCGCGCGTGGACGCAATCCTGGGCGCGTTACGCGATGCGATCCGGCCACCGTGCCGGTTCACCGTAAAGACGCGCATCGGATTTGATTCGCCCGCGGTGTTTGGTGAACTGCTTCCAATTTTCGCAAAGCATTCGCTCGACCTGCTCACCGTTCATGGCCGCACCGTTTACGAGATGTATCGCACGAATGTTCATTACGACCTCATCGCGCGCGCCGCGACGGCAATGCCGTTTCCCGTGCTCGCGAACGGAAACGTTTATTCTGCCGCCAAAGCCAGTGAAATTCTGGACATCACTGGCGCGGCGGGGCTGATGATTGGCCGCGGCGCGATTCGCAATCCCTGGCTGTTCCATCAAATCCGGCAGCACTTTCGTGGCGAGGCATTGTTCGTTCCGCGCGGGCATGACGTGCTCGAATACGTCCGCGAACTTTACGACGCCGTCTGCTCGCCGGACGTGAAGGAGTCGGCTCAAGTGCAGAAGATGAAAAAGTATTTGAACTACATCGCCGCCGGCGCGGAGCCGACCGGGAAGTTCCTGTACGACATCCGCCGCGTTGAGACTCGAGATGATTTCTTTCGGGTTTGCGCGGAGTTTTTGGACCACGACCGTCCGCTGCCGCTCGAGCCTTTCGCTCATCCCGCCACGACCAGCGAGGCCTGCGCGTCTTAAATGTCCTGATTCTCCGACGCGCGGTTCAAACAGATTTTTCGTGAGCTTCGGGAGCGCTTGTGCGACGAAGTAACGCATGGCCACTGCGCCGTTATTGAAACTGGAGAACGTCAGCAAGAGCTACCGCGCCGCGGAGGGAAGCGCGCCGGTGCCGGTGCTCCGCGACGTTTCGCTCGAGGTCGCAGCCGGTGAATCTCTTTCCATCATCGGCCCGAGCGGCTCCGGCAAAAGCACGTTGCTGAACATCATCGGCACGCTGGATCACGCCGACACAGGCCGCGTGTGGCTCGGCGAAAAGGACCTGAACGCGCAGGACGAGAGAGCGCTCGCCACGATTCGCAATCGCGAAATCGGGTTCATCTTCCAGGCGCACCATCTCCTTCCGCACTGCACCCTTTGGGAAAATGTGTTGGTGCCGACTCTCGCGGAGAAGCGCTCCGCCGCGGCAAATGGCGCCGAAGAACGCGCGGACCGTTTGCTGAAGCGCGTCGGTCTTGACGCACGACGCAACCATCGGCCCGGGCAACTCTCCGGCGGCGAACGCCAGCGCGTCGCGGTGGTTCGCGCACTGATTAACGAGCCGAAGCTGTTGCTTGCTGATGAACCGACCGGCGCGCTCGACCGCGCCTCTGCCGATGAACTGGCCAAGCTTTTGACTGAATTGAATCGCGAAGAGAACGTGACACTTATCGTTGTGACCCACGCGCTCGATCTCGCGCGGCAGATGAGACGCGTCTTTGAAATCCAAAACGGCCAGCTCGTTCAGCGATGACGGCACGCACACTCATCAAGCGCAGTCTGCGCTTCCATTGGCGCTCGCACCTCGGTGTCGTCCTGGGCGCGGCGGTTGGCAGCGCGGCCCTGATTGGCGCGCTGATTGTCGGTGACTCCGTGCGCGGCAGTTTGCGTGAGAATGCATTGCAGCGGCTCGGAAACATTTATTGCGCCTGGACGGGCGGTGATCGGTTGTTCCGCAGCGCGCTGGCCGAAGATATCGCGGGCCGTATTTCCGATAGCTCTTTCGGCCTGCGCCTTGAAACTGAGCCGATCCTGGCGGTCACCGCTACCGGCGCGCGTGAAGATGGAACCGCGCGGGCCAATCACATCCAGCTCTACGGCGTCACGACCAATTTTTTTGGCGCAACTGGGTTCACTCGCCGGCTGACCGAAGATGAAGTTTGGTTGAATGAAACGCTCGCGCACCAACTGAACGTCCGCACCGGCGATCTCGTTGTGCTGCGCGTTCGCAAACCATCCGCGTTGTCACAGGACGCTCCGATTGCTCCGCAGAGTGAAGGAGGAGTGGCCTTGCGCCTGCGAGTGGGAGCACTCTTGAAGGCCAGCGAGCTGGGTAACTTCAGTTTGCGCGCCAATCAATTGCCGCCGCAAAACGCCTTCATGCTGCTCGACACGCTCTCTGTTCGTCTCGGTGCAGGCGGTCGCGCCAATCTGATTGCCGCCCGAACGCCCACGGAAATCTTCCTCCATCTTCCATCGTGGTGGGAGCGACCGCTAATTCGTTTGGGTTGGAAGCCAATGCGACCGATCATCGAAGACATCGACGCACGGCTGAGTTCGAAGCAAATCCGCCGCATTGTCTCTGAGACATTCCCAGGGGAATTGGATGATCTACAATTGTCGCTCACGGACACGAATGATCAGTTCGAATTGCGGAGCGAGCGTGTCTTTATCGAAGACGTAATCTTCCGCGCTGCGACGACGCCGACCTTGCGCGATTGGCGACGATACCCACCCGGCCCGCGCGATGTAGCAGTTCGCGCGGAAGAACGATTCAACGCCAATGACGCGCGAGTCGTAGCGCAACTCACAAATGCGCAGCCGATTCTGACTTATCTCGTTAACTTGCTGCGTGCCGGTACCAACTCGGTGCCGTATTCGATGGTAACTGCAGCGGGTCTACCCTTGACGCCCACTGATATGCGCGATGAAGAAATCATCGTAAACGACTGGCTGGCGGAAGACCTCGGCGTGAAAGTTGGCGACGCTGTTGATCTGGCTTACTTCCTGGCGGACTCCGGGGCACAACTAATCGAACGAACGAATTCATTTCGCGTGCGCACCATCGTTCCCCTCGCGGGAACTCATGCTGATCGGACACTGATGCCGGAGTTCCCCGGAATCGCCAAAGCCGAAAGCACGCATGATTGGGACGCCGGATTCCCTCTAGTTCACACCATTCGCCCGAAGGATGATGCTTATTGGAAAGAGCATCGCGGCACGCCCAAAGCGTTCGTGACCTTCACAGCGGGCCAACGCATGTGGGCAAATCGTTTCGGGAACATAACCTCGATCCGCTGGCCCATCCCAAACGGAGTTCCTGTTTACCGGACGCGACAGGCGCTGATCGATAACCTGCTGGTCAACATCAAACCCGAAGAAGTTGGGATTCGCTTTGAGGCCGGACGGGAGCAAGCGCTTCGTGCAGCTTCCCAATCACAGGACTTCGGCGGCTTATTTATCGGCTTCAGTTTCTTCCTCATCGTCGCGGCGCTGATTTTGATGGGGCTGCTCTTCGCGTTTGGCCTGCAGCAGCGCGCCGAGGAAATCGGCACATTGTTGGCGCTGGGCTTTCCAGCAAAGCGTGTGCGGAAAATGTTCCTGGCAGAAGGCGCCGTGCTGGCCTTCATCGGCGGCGTCATCGGCGCGTTCGGCGGAATTGCTTACGCGAAGTTGATGCTTCAGGGGCTGATGACGATCTGGCGCAGCGCCACGAACACGAGCGCGCTCACGTTTCACGTTTCGCCGATGACGCTGGCGATCGGCTCGTGCTCCGCCGTTGTCGTCGCGGTATTCACCATCTGGCTCGTCCTGCGCAAACAAGCACGGCAGCCCGCGCGCGCGTTGCTCGTCGGCGATTGGAGGGAGGAGTTACACGAATGCCAATCGGAGCAGTCAGGGACTCGTGGAACTCGTCACTCCAGTGCGAGACGTGTGCTCGCTCGCCTGCTCAACGCGCCAATCATCGCGTGTGCTTCGCTCGCGTTTGCCATGGCGATCATTGCCGCTGCATTCGCACTGAACGAAACCAGCAACCCAGGATACTTCTTCGGCGCCGGCTCGCTGGCACTGCTCGCAGGACTCGCTGGCACGTCATGGACGCTTCATCGCATGATAGGGCACGTCACTCCACGCGCGCCGGGCAATGAAGGCCACGATGGCGGCGCGCGCGGAGCGGCGCGCCCTACCTCCCCTGTCAGTGCCTCGGTGTTGTCCATTCGGGGCGCGGCGCGACGGCGAATGCGCAGTGTGGCCACCGTCGCGCTGCTGGCCTGCGGCGTGTTCCTCATCGTGGCGATTGGCGCGTTTCGACTGGATGCGGAGCAGGACGCGTGGAAACGCAGTTCAGGCACGGGCGGCTTCGCGCTCATTGGCGAGAGCACGCTGCCCATTGTGAAAGACCTGAACACCCGCGAAGGCCGCGACGCGCTCGGACTGGACGAAAAGATTCTGCAAGGCGTCGCGTTCGTGCCGTTTCGCGTGCGCGAAGGCGATGATGCAAGTTGCTTGAACTTGAATCGCGCGCAGCAGCCGAAGTTATTGGGCGCAAATCCCGCACTATTGAGCGAACGCGAGGCATTTTCATTCGCCAAAGGCAGACGGTGGAGAGAACTGCGATCGGCGGCCGCTGAAACAGATGCCATCGGCGATGCCGCCTCGATCCAATGGGCGCTTGGCAAACAAATCGGGGACACGCTTACCTACCAAGACGAACGCGGAAACAGCTTCGACGTGCGTCTCGTCGGTGGATTGGCGAATTCAATTCTCCAAGGCTCGCTCATCATCGACGAAGCGGAATTCACGCGGCGCTTCCCCGGCGTGAGCGGCTATCGAATGTTCCTCATCGACTGTCCGTCGAACGCGCTGCCGCAAGTCTCGGCAGAACTGACGCGTGCGTTGCAGGATTATGGGTTCGAGGTCACGCCCGCCGCGCAGCGACTCGCGGCGTTTAATGCGGTGCAGAACACGTATCTGAACACGTTCCAGGTGCTCGGCGGACTGGGCTTGCTGCTCGGCAGCGGAGGGCTGGGCATCGTGGTGTTGCGCAATGTGCTGGAGCGACGCGGCGAACTGGCGTTGCTTATCGCGGTAGGGTTTCGCCGCGCGCGTGTGCAGAAGCTGGTGCTCGGCGAACACGCGGCGCTCTTGTGCCTGGGATTGTTCATCGGCATCGCGTCTGCGTTCGTGGCAGTGTTGCCGAGTTTGCTTTCGCCACGCGGGGAGTTGCCGGTGCAGTCGCTCGCGATGACACTGGGCGGGGTGCTGCTGTTTGGTCTGATTTCGACATGGCTCGCGACGCGGGCCGCGGTGAGAGGCAATTTGTTGGAAGGATTGAGGAATGAGTGAGATGAAACGGAGTGCGGGCTTCAGTCCGCTTCAAGATTGGCTTGCAACGAGAACGCTGAAGCGGCGTAAACGCCGCGCTCCTGTGCTGGCTGTCGCGTTAGCTCTCGGGCTGTTGCCCGTCTTACTCGCCGGCTGTGCTCATTTTCGTAAGGAATCCATTTCGCCGCCCGCAAGAATTCTTTACCAAAATGATTTCTCGAAAGCCGAGGTCGGAAAATTGCCCGACGAAATGCTGTTGCTCGATGGCGGATTCGCCGTGCAGGAGGTGAATGGCAACAAAGTGCTCCAGCTTCCCGGCGCACCGCTGGAAACATTTGGCGTGCTGTTCGGTCCGACGGAATCAGCGGATCTCGCTGTGAGCGCGCGTGTTCATAGCACAAAGAAGGGTCGCCGCGAGCCGGCGTTCGCGCTGGGGCTGAACGGCAACGCTGGTTACAAGCTGCAAGTCTCCGCCGCGAAGAAGCTCGTCGAACTCTATAAAGGCGATGAAGTCGTGGCGAAGGAACCGTTCACATGGGAATCCGATTCATGGACGGTCCTCAAGCTCCAGGTGCGCAAAGTGAAAGACGGCGAGTTCGCGATCGAAGGCAAGGCGTGGAAGCAAGGCGCGCCGGAGCCGCAGAAGTGGACGGTCACTTACACGGAGAAATCAGAGCCGATCGCAGGCCGTGCATCCATTTGGGGAAATCCATTCGCCGGCACGCCGATTGATTTCGACGATCTTGCCGTAAGCGCGGTGAAGTGAATCAGACCTCGATCGTTTTCCCTGGCTCCGGCTGGTGAATCTTCATCCTCGGCCAGCGACTGCGGATTTGTTGCTCGAACCATTGGCGTGCCGATGCGTCACCGTGGCCGAGGAAGACGGTGTGAGGGCCAACTTCGCCGACGAAGTCCAACAACTCTTCGCGGTTCGCGTGGGCGCTTAGATCGAAATCATCCACTTCGCAGTTCTTCGTCAGTTGCCCGGCCTTGGCACTGAACACAAAAGTTTCGCCGTGCTTCGCGGCTTTGAGCCGGCCGCCGGGGCTTTCCGGGTCCGCGTAGCCGACGAAGAAGATGGCGTGCTTCGGGTCGCCTACCATGCGGACCGCGAGATCGTGCGCGGGTGTGGCTTCGGTCATCATGCCGGCGGTGATCACGAAAATGCGGCGGCTGTTCAGGCGCATGCTCTCGGTCGCATTCTTATCGAGCACCACGAGTTCGAGCGCTTCGGTGAGTCGCAGATTGGTGAGATGCCGGTTCGTACGGTGCGCTTCGAGATCGTAAATCTCCGTGAAGACGCGGCCGAGGCCGCCAATGTAAATCGATTGACGGCGCAACTTGCCCTCACGCATCAGGCACGCGAGCACGGCGAGAATCTCCTGCGTGCGGCCGAGGGCGAAGACGGGAATCATGACCGAGCCGCCGCGTTCGAGGGCGTTGGTGATGGCAAGCGCAAGGCGATCGATTTCCGCCGCGCGCGTGAAGCCGGGCCTGGGTTCGCGCGCGCCGCGCGTTGTTTCCATAATGAGCACGTCGGCCTTGATGTCCTCGAAGCGCGCGGCTTTGAGAATCGTTTGGTCGTGGAAACAAACGTCGCCGGTGTAGAAGAGCGTCTGGTGCTGGCCGCGCACCATGAGGCCCGCGGCGCCCAGCGCGTGACCCGCGTCGAAGAATTCCAGCGTCGGTGACACCGTGCCTGCGCGCGTCTTTTCGAACGCTGCCCACTCGATTTCGCGGTTGCACTTAAGCGCCTGAAAGACGGGCGCGATGTCGTCCACTTCGATGTGCGTGTAGAGCGGATATTCCTGAATGCCGAGTTCCTCGCGCTGGCGGGTCATCACGTTCACGGAATTGTGCAGCACGCGCTCGACGAGGAAGTAGCTCAAGTCGGTCATGAACACGTGAGCCTGCGGGAAGTGGCGCATGGCGATGGGCAGTGAGCCAACATGGTCGTGATGGCAATGCGAGATGGCGATGGCATCCACATCCGCATTCGCAATGACGTTGAACAACGGCAGCCCGCCGCGCCCTTCGATCCGGGGATGCACGCCGGCATCCATGAGCAACCGGCAGCCGTCGATTTCCACGAACCACGCGCTGGCGCCGATGTCCGTAACTGGATTCAAGTTGATGATTCTCATAGTTTCCCAAGTTTTCCCGCAACTATCCGCGACACTCTTTGTTCAAATGAGCGGCTGGGCAACGGGATTTGCGGGGTAAAAATTTTTGAACACGACGGGGCAAATCGCGTCTTAACCAGCATAACGCTTCCACAACGGGAGGAGGCTAAAATAACGGACTCTGTGCAAAGCGGAGAACGTGTAAGCAGCGCCTGCGGTGGGGGAAAGGGGTCTGTGGGCGAAAAGGGGGTACGTTTGGTTGTTTGGGTTGGCCGGGCGTTCGCAAGAACGCCCG
>JGI10216J12902_101809189_pt1 | contig 17949 bp, 13 predicted proteins | sample KanNatreferecore_FD_12902 | JGI IMG/M metagenome (IMG submission 12902)
AGTACAGACCGTGTCGCCGCCTATCTCCGCTACTTCGAAAATCACCGCCGCTTCCTAGAAGCCTACTGGCACAACTACGTCCTGGATCCCGCAGGACCTCATTTTCTGGAAGTCGTTCGCTCTGCCGCACTTGCGAGCCGCGTTGACCTCCGAACGATGCTCGAGAGAATCGATGTAGTCTCTCTCGCCAGAAACACCGAAGAGCAATGCCGTACTCTCTTCGACATGGATATGGATGTCGACGTCGTGCTGATGGTTGGCGTCGGCGCCGCCAATGCTGGGGAGCTCGTCGTCGAGGGCAAGGGAATCGCGTTCGTTTGCCTGGAGCACTTCACCAGTGTAACGAACCCTGAAACCCAGGGCCTGGGACTGGATCCCGAGCTGATCCCGCTCTGGCTGGCGCACGAAGTCGCGCACACAGTCCGCTACACCTCCCCGACCAGCCGAAGCGAGATGAAGCAACTCATCGACGACGCTGGAGGCTACTACTCCTACTGGGAAACAGGCCGTCGTGCATCCCTTCGCGAGCTCATGATCAATGAAGGGCTGGCGACGATTGCTTCCAGAGCAATCAGCCCCGGCCATGCTGCCTGGGAGTACTACGGGTATACGAGACGAGAGTACGCCAGCGTTCGCGAGCTCGAGCCAGTCATGACGAGAGCCCTCAACAACGACCTCGATCGTGCGGGCCTTGGTCTTCGTCTCAGGTATCTCTCTGGCGGGATGAGTGACGACGCACGAACAGTCGATCGCCATGTTTTCCCTGAGCGCAGTGGTTACTTCCTCGGCACCAGAATGGTCGAGCCGGCCGTCAATGCCCGTGGACTTTCCTGGGCAATCCGCGCCAGTGCCGGAGAGATCACCTCGATCGCGAGCTCAGCTGCCGCCTCAGCCTGATCTCCTACTTCCCAACACAAAAAGAAGCAAACACACGGTCGAGTACATCCTCGACATCAACGGCGCCAATCAATTCTTCGAGCGCAGATACAGCCGTCCGGAGATTTACCGCAGCCACAGTAGCGGGAAGACTATCTGATCGCCAAGCCTGTACGAACTGCTCGACTTCCGAGAGCGCGGTATTGATCGCCTGACGATGACGGGCCCTCGTAAGCATCGGCACGTCGGGAACAATCTCTCCATGTCTTGAATCCAGAGCATCATCGATCGCAGCGATGAGCTCCTGAAGTCCCACACCAGTCTCGGCGCTGACAGATATTCCAGCAGCTGACACATATTTGTCACCATTAGGAACTAAATCCGCTTTCGTCCGAACGGCTACGATCGGTGCTGCCGAGCGACGCGCGATCAGCATCGTGGTTTCCTCCAGAGCTTTAGCCTCGTCGGCACAGGCAAGTACCACGTGCGCACTATCCAGATACCGCTCACTTACCTCAATGCCCAGACGCTCGATCCGATCATCAGTCTTCCTCAGGCCAGCAGTATCGACGAGACGCAGCGGCCATTTTCCACTGTCGATTACTGCTTCGAGAGCATCCCGAGTAGTTCCCGGGATTTCCGTTACAATCGCGCGCGATCTGCCCAGCAGTGCGTTGAAGAGAGAGGATTTCCCGACGTTGGGCGGGCCGGCAATTACCACGACTGCACCCTCACGAACGACCTCACCGACTGGTGCTGTCGACAGCAACAGGCGGAGAGATTCTACAATCTGTGCCGCCCTTTGCTCGATCCTTTGTCGTGGAACCGGTCCGTCATCTTCTTCCGGGAAATCGACATCGTAGGCAATCAGCGCTTCGAGGTCGATGAGATCACTTCTTAGACTGAGGAGGCGACGCGAAAGGCCGCCATCAAGCTGGGAGAGAGCCGTATGCTGCATGACGTGGGAGCTGGCATCGATCAGATCACCGATGGCTTCGGCTTGAAGTATGTCCAGCTTGCCATTCAGCACTGCACGGCGGGTAAACTCCCCCGGCAATGCTTGCCGGGCACCCGATGAGATGAGAGCAGCTACTATGGTACTCGGGACGAGATAGCCGCCGTGCGTCGAGAATTCGACCGTGTCCTCACCAGTGAAAGAGTTTGGCGCCGGAAAAAGGGTAACCAGGGATTGGTCCAGCTTCTCCTCGCCATCGAACACATCGCACAGATACGACACTCGTGGCTGGGTGGGCCAGGTGCGCAGATGTCGACCCGCAATGTCAAATGCGTCCCGGCCGCTGAGTCTGACCAGCGCCACCGCGCCACGTCCATTCGGGCTCGCCACGGCAACTATCGTATCCTCGTGTTGTACAGCACCACGGCCTGCAGCAGTCACACTGCCGCCGTGGGAAGCACGAAAGTCGTGCCAGGCTCGAGGATCTTTACAGCCGGATGCAGTGGATGGTTCTGGAGAGTGGCACGCAGCCTATCGATTGCGTCGAAGGCAGTCGAAGTGACATGGTTGAAGGTGCCCCAATGATATGGGATGAAATACTTCGCCCGTAGCCGTTCGAAGAGTGTGAGCGCGTCACTGCTGGTAAGATGTCCTTTGCGAAACCCGGGCTTCCACCACGGCGCATGTCCGATTGGGAGAAGTGCGAGATCGAGACTCCGTCCCTTCTCGACCAAATGCTTTTCAACCAGGTGTGTGGTGCCAGCGGTAAGAGCGGTGTCTCCTGCGAAAAAGCAGGATACCCTATTAGTCTCCACAAGATACATATTGGCTGCGCTTCGCCAGCGATCTACGCCATAGCGGTTGCCGCGGTGTGTTGCCGAGGCAGCACGGATCTTCACATCGCCAATCTCTGTTTCTTCACCAGCAGCCACGGCAACAGCGTGGCTGTAGCCCTGCTTTCTCAACCATTTGGCAATCGGCGGTGGGGCAAACAGCGGAATGTCCGCTGGAAGGGCGTCAAGAGACTTGAAGGACAGATGATCAGCATGGGCATGTGTCAGCAGTATCGCGTCGAGCTTTGGCAGTGCGTCCAGCGCAATCCCGGGAGCACTCACACGAGGAAGGAACTTTCCGAGGGCCTCATCAAAATTCGGATCCGTGAGTATCCGCCGCTTACCAAGCTCAATTAGTAGCGTTGCGTGACCAATGTAGGTAACACGCAGCATCGCTCCTCCTCCGCTTACCCGGCTGGGCGTGCTTTCAATCGCTCTCTTGCCAGCAGCCACTGCTGCGGCAGCGCTGCGATGTTCTGCGCCGTATAGTAAAGATTCAGTCCTGACGCCAGGTTGAGCAGCACCACCGTCATCATTACCGGAAACATGTACCCCATCATCTTCGCCTGCGGATTTGGAGGAGCATTACGCATTCCAATCCAGGAGAGCAGATACATGGATGCGCCCATGAGGAGGGGCAGGATATAGAACGGATCCTTGACCGAGATATCCGCTAGCCACATAAACGGCACGCCGCGGAATTCGATGGTGTTCTGAAAAACGAAAAAGAGCGCAAACAGGATCGGCATCGGAAGCAGCGCCGGCAGGCAGCCAGTTAATCCGGCAAATGGGCTCACGCCAGCATCCCGGTACACCTTCATGATCGCCTCACGCTGCTGAACCGGGTCCTTGTACTTCTTTTGAGCCGTCGCAAGCTTCGGCTGCAGCTCCTGCATCTTCAGACTCGAGCGCATAGTGCTCTGATTGAGCGGCCAAAGGGCCAGCCGCACCAGAATTCCGAGAATGACCAACACCCACCCATAGCTCAGATTGAGCCTGTTGTGCATCCAGAGAAGTGCTTGAATCACTTTCGAAGCAATGGGATGCACCACACCTTGCAGGAAACGCCAGCCATAGGGATTTACATGGTCAAAGTCCCGCCCCAATTGAATAAGGCGCTGCGATTCCTGTGGGCCGGCATAAATCTCGAACGAAAAACTGCCGTTTCGAATTTCGTCAACGACGCTGGCTGACGCAGTAGTCGCGATTTTTGATGTTCGCGGTCCACCAGTCAGTGTCACCTCACTGAATGTCGCACCGTTCGGAGGCGAAAGAATTCCAAACACGAAGTATTTGTTCTTTATCGCAACCCAGTTGAGCGGACCAGCCTCTAGTCTTTTTTCACCGGGATCGAGCGCACCAAAGAGCACGCTTCGCGCGTGATCACGCTGCGGCTTGAAGCTGTAGGCCAGTGTCTGATGGTCCCCAATTGTGTCCGCCTCCGTTGGCTGCAACGTTTTCGGCAGCTCGGTAATCAGATAGGCAGTTCCGCTTGCGCCAGTTCCGCTTGCGCCACTGACTCGGCCATCGACACGAGTCACATAGCTCATAGCAGTATCACGAGGAACGGTGTAGGTGATCGCCACCGTGAAACTCTTTACCGAAGCGTTGTAAGCCAGGATTTCGTCACCTTTTCCGTTCTTCAGGCGTGTCAGCCTGAACGGTATCTCCGAAAGATCAGCAGTATCGGCGGGAGTCACGAGGCGGTAGCTCAACAACGAAGACCCCGGAATGCCCAACTCCACCAAGCCACCGCTTGCCGACCGATTCTTGTAGTCTCTTATCACCACCGAGACAGGAGTTGCACCGACGTTGCTGAATTTGTAGGTCGCTTTGGGAGTGCCGACGATGGTCATTTCGGCTATTCCAGGCGCGGGTGCACGTGTCGTGGCTGTGGCTGTGGCCGGACGCGTTGGTGAGACCGTCGGTTCAGGAGCCTTTCTCTCAGTTGGCGGAGCAACCGTCGACTGCGTCGAGGAGGCAGCACTCGCTGCACCCGACGAATCTACAGGCCGGCTTGGTGCTGCTGGCTTGGCAGGTGGAAATAGCAGCTGTGAAACCGCAATCGCGATGAGCGATAAAAACAGAGCTAGAAAAAAACGCTTATCCATTCAGGGAACCGGATCGTAGCCGCCTGGCCGAAAGGGATGGCAGCGGAGAATCCGACCCACGGTCAGTCTCAGCCCTTTCACCACCCCATATCGCTCGAACGCTTCGAGCGCGTAGGCGGAACAGGTTGGATAGTAACGACAGCTAGCCGGAAACAGCGGCGATATTCCCAGCTGATAGCCACGAATCAAAACGATGAACAGATGGCGCATTGGTCAGCGTGAAATCCGCGACGCCCATTGACCGATCGCAGCCATATCGCTGGCCAGCTGTTCGAATGTTGAATCATAGGCTTCCGGTTTGGCACGAATGAGCAGATTGACACGCTCGAGTGCTGGCAGGAGCCGAATTCGAACAAGCTCACGGAGGCGACGCTTCACGCGATTCCGCTCAACGACTTTGTGTCTGTGCTTTGGAACCACAACCCCAACTTTTGGATGTAACAACAGGGAAGCAGATGCCCGAGCCTCCAGAAGCCCGGTTTGCATTCGCTTCCCTGTCCGCCTTACGGTTTCGAGCTCGGCTTCGTTCCTCAGCCTGGTACTTCGAGGATGGCGAAGTCTCTTAGGCGCCGGCGTATTTCGTCGGCAATTGGACAGTAAGCCGCTTACGCCCCTTCTTACGGCGGCGACTCAAAACTTCGCGACCCCATTTAGTAGCCATCCGCAACCTGAAACCATGCGTACGGATGCGGCGCTTATTACGGGGACGATACGTCGGCTTGCCCATTACGATGCTCCAGAAACCAGGAAGAACCACTTCGGCAGGAAGCCGCTAAAACTATTCCAGCATTGAAGATAGTTCAAGTCAGATGAAGAGTTCAAATCCTCGGTGGTTTGACTTTTCCACATAAACTGGCTAGGGTAGCGCGTCATGTCGCTTAGCCCCGCCGAAGTCTGGAAGCGTCTTCTCGATCGTGCCCGCCAGGAGCTTCCTTACCAGACCTTCCAAGCTTGGTTACAACCTACTGAAGCTCTCTCAATAGAGGGCGGGACGATCTTCGTCGGCGCACCTGACCAGTTCACTGCTGACTGGAATGACTCCAAGCATGCAGATCTACTGTCGAGCTATGCTCCGATTGTGCTTGGCCATCCTCTGAATGTCGCATTCCGGGTCAACGAGGAGCGGAAAAAGCGCTCTCAGATGGATTTTTTTGTCAGCCCTCCGCCTACACCTGCGAAACCCTTTCCGGCTCAAAACGGAAGCAACTCGGGGTCTACGCCGTTAAGCGAGCGCTACACTTTCGACCTTTTCGTCATCGGGAAATCAAATGAGCTTGCCGCGGCTGCTGCACACGCCGTCAGTCAGGCACCGGGAAAAGTCTACAATCCCCTCTTCATCTATGGGGACACCGGGCTCGGAAAAACGCATCTCATGCAGGCGGTCGCACACGAGACGCTTCAGCGGAGTCCAAGCACACGCATCACATATGTAGGCACAGAACAGTTCATGAACGAGCTCATTGGCTCGATTCTCGATCGGACGGGAGCGGAGTTCCGTCGGCGCTACCGTGAAACCGACCTACTTCTAATCGACGACGTTCACTTCCTGAAGGGGCGAAAGGAGACAACCCAGGAGGAGTTCTTTCATACTTTCAATGCACTCTACGAAGCCGGCCGGCAGATCGTGCTCACCAGCGATCGACCGCCCTCAGAGATCGCCGGGCTGGAAGCAAGGCTAATCAGCAGGTTTCAGTGGGGAATGGTAGCGGATATCAGCCTGCCCGACTTCGAGCATCGCGTCGCCATTCTCAAGCAGAAGGCGCAACTTGATCGCCTCGAGCTGACGATTCCGGATGATGTAATCCACTTCATCGCCGAACATGTGCGATCCAACGTCAGGGAGCTCGAAGGATCTATCATCAAGCTCCTCGCTTACGCCTCCCTCAAGCACAAGGACATAACCGTTGACGTAGCACGTGAGGCACTCCGTGACAAGCTTCGCGCAATCGAAGGGCTCGAGCACGAATCAGGTGCATCTCTAACGATCTTCACAATCCAGCAGGCCGTAGCAAAGGAGTGGGGAGTTACCGTCGATGGGCTCAGATCAAAGACAAGAACCAAGACGCTCACCACGCCGCGACAGATCGCAATGTACCTCACACGTGAGCTTCTCTCAACGCAGCTCGTAGAGATTGGAAACGCATTTGGCGGCCGAGATCACTCCACTGTCATACACAGCCTAGAAAAAGTCCAACAGACCATTACCCAAGACTCAGATCTCCGGTCTCGCATCAATCGTGTCCGCAATACTCTCGAGCATTTCAACTTTCGTACAATGGCGCGTGTGGAAACGAGCCGACTTCCGTAAAATTGATGTCGTCAATCCACTTCAATCGCGCTTACCAACATCCGACTACACATCATCCAGCATAGCGGAAACCCTATTGCAGCCATAAGTTACGACCAACTCGACAGAACCCCACAGTACCTGCTACAGCTACTAGTATCACTTTCTTAAAAGACTTCTTTAGTACTCTCACCCGAAATCCACAGGGGATGGGATGCGTTTCACAATCTCTCGAGAAAAACTCCAGGAAGGGCTAGCAGCTGTCGCCGCCAGCATTCCGGCGAAAACAACGCTGCCCGTCCTGGCAAATATCTTACTCGAGACGACCGATAAAGGGATCAAGCTTTCTGGTACTGACCTTGATATTGCGGTCAGTACTGAAGTGATGGCTGATGTCGATGCTGCTGGAGCTGTAACGGTACCGGCAAAGAAGTTGACTGAGATTGCTCGGGAGTTACCACCGGCTCCAGTGAAAATGGCCGCTGTTGGAGAACAGAGAGTGACGTTGGACTGCGGCCGGTCGCGCTTCAAACTGTTGGGCCTGCCACGCGACGAATTTCCTACCTTCCCGTCGGTTCGCTTCAATGAGAGCTGGAGAATTCGATCAGGCGATCTGCAGCAGTTGATTTCGCATACCTCCTTTGCGGTTTCGGCAGAGGAGAGTAGGCCAATCCTGAACGGAGTACTGTGGGAACTGAGGCCGGATAAAATGCGGATGGTCGCCACTAACGGTCACCGGCTGGCGAAGATGGATCTGCCGATTGACTCCGCTAACGCACCGGCGAGCGACCTGATCGTTCCTCCGAAGGCTTTGGAGCAGGTAAGAAGGCTCTTTCCTGCGGAGGAAGAGCTGGAAATCGCGCGTGGTGATAATCATATCGGCTTTCGATCGCCATTCACTGCGGTGTTTACCCGTCTGATAGAAGGGCCGTATCCGAATTACGAGCAGGTCATCCCAAAGGACAATGATAGGGTGGCTATTGCTGACAAGGTTGCTCTGGCGAGCGCGCTGAAGAGAATGTCAGTGATTGCTTCTGATCAGACTCACCGGATTCGGCTGTCGTTCAACGCCGGTATGTTGAAGTTCAGTGTGCAGACACCGGATTTGGGTGAAGCTCAGGATGAGTTACCGATCCGGTACACCGGCGATCAGCTCGATATCGGCTTCAATGCGAGCTACCTGCTGGAAATCCTGCGTTACATCCCGACTGATGAAGTTCGGATGACGTTCAAGGCGCCGGAGCGTGCAGCGACGATGGAGCCCGAGAACTGGAAGGATCCTGGCTCCTATATGTGTCTGGTAATGCCGCTTCGTTTGGTGGATTAGCGAGCCAGTGTGAATTCCTGTTTCGAGCTTTGCTTGAAGCGGTGAACCTGCCCTGAGGCGGTAATTGTGAAGCTTAAATCCTGCTCTGTGCTGAGATGCACCACACGTCCTTCTGCGGGATTTAGGTAGTAGACTGCTCCTCCGGTTCCGGCAGCATCGACAACTAGCTGATGCTGTTGCTGTGGCCCCTCTCCATGCGCGCGGATCGCGTCCATACGCTTTACTGCTAGTACGGGCTGACCTTCGTAGGTTGTTTCGCCCGCCACCATGAACGAGCGGCTGGAACTCACTGTCGTCGGAATCATGGCTTGGCATCCCTTCACTTCCGTTGAGTCGCTCCATGTTGCTCCCTGATCAAGTTTGCCAGGGAAAGGAATGAGCAGATTCCGGATGTCAGTCGCCAATGCCGACTGAGCCGGGTTGCACCTTTCCGGTATGCTGTCACTCGCGATTATCAGACTATCTCGTAAAAGGGAGCCAGTTAGTTGGATTGGCAGTTTGATGGTCTGTGCTGGACCAATCAAACCCTGCGTCGTGGTTGCGAATGTGTCGATAGCTGCCGTGAGACGGACTGAATCACCGGCCACCTCCAAGTTGAGCAGCTCGTGGGTCACATTGCTGGAAAGCTCTGTGTGTGAGCTGGAGTCGGACTGACTCTCGATCTTTGCGGTCCTCGACACTCCGTAGGACAACGCTCCTGCCGTGTATGTGAAGCTCCAGGTTCTACCTATCGGAGCGCTTGGCACCGGACCCGTTGGTTGTGGAATAGGTGTTGGAACGCCTGTGACTGGAATTTTGGGACTTGCACACGCAGCCAATACGCAGAGCAAGCTCCAGTGACTGATCGGTCGGTACATGTCTGGCTCTAGTGTGGAATTAGTGCCTGGGAAAGCGAACAACCTCCGACGAAGTCTGTCGGAGGTTGTTCTTGGCAAACGGTCTATAAGCCGGGTTCTGTCGGAATACTTTCGTACTCCGGACGATCATTTCTCTCCGAACGTGGTCGCCCACGTTCTCTAGCAGCCTACCCGCGGTGTCTTGATCGAGGTGGACGCCTCTCGCCGCATATTTGGCCTTGCTCCAGCTGGGGTTTGCCGTGCCGCCCATGTTTCCATGAGCGCGGTGGGCTCTTACTCCACCTTTTCACCCTTGCCACCGTGATGGTGGCGGTCTCTTCTCTGTGGCACTGTCCGTCGCGGATAGCTCTCGCCATCCGTGCCCAGGAGTTACCTGGCAGCCTGTCCACTGGAGCCCGGACTTTCCTCGAATAGGTACCATATAGATACCAATGCGCGATCGTCCGACCGTTTGCTCTCTCAAATATAACGGAATGACGAAGCGGCAGGGAGCTTGGTTTCACGACCTGTGATGGCTGACGATTAACTGACCGGCGAACTCTATTCTTCCGCTGTTAGTGTTGCTGCTAGTCGTGGAGGATCATATGCCATCCGATGCAAAGCGTAATCCTAGTCGTACTCCTGTTTCGACGATTCTCACGCCGCTGGAGCGCTCCAGAGTTGATGCCGCAGCACAGGGATTATGCGATGCCCTTCACCGGGAATCGCTCGATGAGGTGTTGTCGGACCTGCGGGAGCAGAAGGCCAAGCTGGTGTTGATTTCGGTAACCCGATACGGGTCGCAGAACTCCAGTGGTGTAGCTGCGATGGTTCGGGAATTTCCAAGAGTGCCGGCGGTAGCACTACTGACTGAGACACAAAGCTCGACTCCTCACACGACACTTGCACTGGGGCAGTTGGGGATACGGACGCTCGTTGACGCGAGAATGCCGGCCGGTTGGCAAACGCTGCGAAATATCCTCGCGTCACAAAGGTCCAGTGACCTGCAGCGGTCTGCACTCTCGCAAATCAGCCTGGATCTGCCGGGAGTCTCGAAAGATTGTTGGCGCTTTTTCGAGCTGCTCTTTGACGCGTCACCGAGGATATCGACTGTCAGGCAGCTGGCGCATCACCTGAATATTCTGCCCAGTACCCTCATGAGTCGTTTCTTTCGGGCGAAACTGCCGGCACCGAAAAGGTACCTGTCACTGGCGAGACTGATTCGAGCTGCCAGGCTCTTTGAAAATCCCGGACTATCAGTAGCCAGAGTGGCGAACCACCTTGATTACTCATCGCCCCAAAGCTTTGGTCGTCACGTGCGTACGGTGATGAAAATGTCACCGGTGAAGTTCAGGAGCACTTACGATGGTCAGGGAATGCTTCAATACTTCCGGACCGAGCTGATTCTTCCTTACGTCGGCGTGTTACAGACGTTCAGACCATCGGCCGCATATCCGGGGTGGATACCAAAGAAGCAACAGCAACCTGCTGAAGTCTCCAGGTCTGAAAGTTCTAGCTTTCGAGAGCTCTGATGATCTGGCTCGCCTCAACAAGGCTGATAATCGGGACGCCAGCGGCCTCGATTGCCTGGCGTCCCCCTTCCTCACGATCGACCAGTGCCAGCACCCCGGCTACGATGCCGCCCGCGGTACGAACAGCTTCGATTGCGCGAAGTGCCGAGCCACCGGTCGTGATGACGTCCTCTATTACCGCTACGCGATCCCCTTCTTTGAAAGGCCCCTCGATAGTTTTGCCTGTTCCGTGGGTCTTCGTCTCCTTGCGTACGGTGAAAGCCCGTAACGGGTGATCCGAGTCCGCGCTGGCGAAGCTGATTGCGTAGGAGATCGGGTCGGCGCCGAGAGTGAGTCCACCGACCGCATCGACGTCCCATCCAGATTTTTGGAGTGTGGAAAGCGCCAGGGGGCCAATGACTGAAAGTCCTTCAGGACTCATCGTCGTCAGTCTCGCATCGATGTAGTACTTCGATTGCTTGCCGGATGCGAGAGTGAAAAGGCCACGTTTCGTAGAGCGTTCGGCAAGTAGTGCAACGAGCACAGCGTGACCAGTCATGGTGCGGGAGGTTATGGATTCTTATGATTGGAGTCAATGCATTCGCTGTCGCAGATCGGCTTCGATGATTGGACTGGTCTCGTTGGGTGGATTGTCTCCCTTGCAACCGTGCTGGGTCTAGCCCTCGTGTTGCGCCACGAGCGACGCCAGGCGCGAAGTCTTGTAGAGCGATCGAAAGAACTTGAAAGGCTTTCCTCTGAGCTGTTGCGGGTAAACCGCATGAAGAGTGAATTCCTGGCCAATGTGTCCCACGAGCTTCGCACGCCACTCAACGCCATCGTTGGATTTGTTGACTTGCTCCGGGAAGGTGTCTACGGTGAGCTCACGCCTCGGCAGGCAAAACCCGTAGAGCGCATTGAAGCCTCTGCTAACCATCTGCGCCATCTGGTCGATCAGATTCTGGATCTGGCCAAAATGGCCGCAGGACGACTCGAGATTCACACCGAAACGATTGATCTGCGTCCGTTCGTTCTCGATGTAGCTAGTGAGATCGAATCACTGGTGAGCGAACGGGGGTTGAGCCTGTCGCTGGTAATGGGCGCCGCCTTGCCTCGGATCAGAACTGATCCTACTCACTTGCGACAGATTCTGGTCAATCTGCTGGGGAATGCAGTGAAGTATACGAATGAGGGTGGCATCGTCATTCGTACCAGGCTCGTCGATTCTCTTCCTGATAGCGGATCGCCGTTGGTTGATCGGAGCTCATACCCGATGAATCCCTGGATTGGCATCCAGGTGATCGACACAGGCATTGGTATCGACCCAGCTGATCAAACTCGAATATTTGAAGAGTTCGAGCAGGTAGATGCTGGTCCTCGCGGCAACTCTGCAGAGCGGGGAACAGGCTTGGGACTCGCGATTTCTCGACGACTGGCGGCTCTCATCGGTGGAATGGTGGAACTCGAGAGCGAGGTGGGAAAAGGTTCGACTTTTACCCTTTGGCTGCCAGTCGACCCTAATGATCTACCGGTTGCGTCTAAGTAGACCCTTGAACTTGTCGAGAATCTTCGGCTGGTCCGGTGTGATCTTGGCTGCTTCTGCGAAGGCGTTTGCAAAAGCGACCACGCTCGAATAGCGGTCCGCCGGTGAGCGTGACAAGGCTCGCATTACTACGGCATCCAGCTCCGGTGCGAAATCGAATCCACCCTCTCCGGCGTTCCTGAGTGGGATCGGCGGCATTGTCAGGAGCTGTGTGAACATTTCGCGTGGTGCCTTCGCGGTATATGGCAGGCAACGCGTCAGCAGGTAGTACGCGATTGTGGCGAGGCTGTACTGATCGGCAGCGGTAGTTACGATTTCGCCTGACAATGCTTCCGGCGCGATGTACATGAGCGTGCCGACGAAAAACCCTGCCCGGGTCAGCCGTTCGTCACTCGAAGCTTGTGTATCGGTGGCGATTCCGAAGTCGAGTAGTTTTACGCGCCGCGTTTTTGGATCATACATCACGTTTTCAGGCTTCAAATCGCGATGGACGATGCTCGCATCGTGTGCTGCCTGTACGCCGGCGGCGATCTGTGAGACTATGCTTGCCACCTCGTCTCTTGGTAGCGGAGCGTTCTGTTTGGCATAGCGCTCGAGGATCTCTCCCTCTGCCCATTCGATCGCGAGGAAGTGGAGTCCATTGGCATCCTGTCCGATCTCAATCGTCTCGACGACGTTGGGATGCTTGACTCTGGCTCCGTACTTTGCTTCGCGGACGAAACGTGTTACTGCCGTCTTGTCCTGGCGTAGTTTTTCCCGTAGCACTTTGAGCGCGACCGTGCCATGATTGGGATGTTCGGCCAGGTACACGGCGGAAGTACCGCCTTCGCCTACCTCTTTTTTGATTGTATAGCCAGCTATCGGGGTGCCGACCATCTGCTCTCGAGACACGCCGCGAAGCTAATAGAAACCGGGAAGACCGGATAGGGTATCAATTGCTCATGCTGAAAGTTGTCGAACGCTATTTCGGTCTGTGTCTCCTGAGTTCTGCCATCCTCACTGGCTGCAGCAGCTCTACTACGTCGGGTCGACCTGCCGAGCCCAATCCGAGGGTACTTCCTCCAGCGGGATCCCCTGCGCCGGATGTAAGCGAGCTGTATAGGCAGATTGGACTACTGGCGGCGCCGGGTCCGGTGGCATTCGTCGGACGAATCTCCTCCTTTGCCAGCGCATTTCCCGATACAACCCTGGTTCTGGTGAGTCTCTCGATACCCAATCGTGCGCTCACTTTCACGAGGGAGGGAGATCGATATCGCGCGCCCTATGAAGTGAAGCTTACACTCAATCGCGGTGACGCCGAGGCTGCAAACGTCAACGCGATGGAGATAGTACGCGTCGGATCATTTCGTGAGATAAACCGGACCGACGAGAGCGTCATCTTCCAGCACTATTTTCACATACGGCCGGGAGTTTATGAGATCTCGGCGATGGTGCGTGACGTAGGCGGATCGCGTGGGGCCACGCAGCGTGCGCCGATTACGGTTCCTGCTCTTGGATCAGGGCGTCTGTCCACACCACTCCTCGTCTATGAAGCTACCGGGAGAGCAACTTTGGACTCTGCTCCCGGACTCCTTGCCAGTCCACGATCGAGTGCGGTCTTCGGTCGCGACAGTACCGTCGCCATCTACGTCGAAGGTTACGGATCGGGTGTGAGACTGCCGGTCGACTTCGTCGTTCGCAACGATAAGGGAGCACAGTTATGGCGTGATTCTGCCGCACTCGCACGCCGGGGTGCCCTGTTCAGCGGTGTGGTGAGCGTACCTATCTCGACCGTCGGTGTTGGCGTGGCTCAGATTTCCTTCACGCGACGGGATGCCGCTGATACTGTGAAGGCTCCCCTGTTCGTCAGCTTCGGCGAGGACATTCCCCTCATGTCGTTTGAGGACATGCTGGGGTATCTGCGATTCTTTGCCAGGTCTACCCGTCTCAGTGCGCTCAGGGATGCTCCACTGGAGAAGCGAGCAACAATGTGGGCTGAATTTCTCCGCGCGACGGATCCCATACCCGAGACAGCCACGAATGAGGACATGCAGGCGTATTTCGGTCGCATCCAGGTAGCAAATGCGCAGTTCAGGATGGACCGGAATCCTGGATGGCTGTCCGACAGAGGAATGGTTTTCGTAGCATTGGGTGAGCCGGATCAGATCTTCGAGCGGAATGTGAACCAAGCCCTCTCGACTACCCAGATGACATCCACCACCCGGCTTCAGATCTGGCAATATCGTCAGTACAACTCGCAGCTGGTTTTCTTCGACGAGAACGGAAAGTGGAGGCTGACCAGGCCGAGCGAGAATGAGTTTCTCGCGTTGAACGCCCGGCGACAGCGTTAGCGACGAGGCACGGCGAGCGCAACACCGACACAATCGAAGGTTCACGGGTCCTCGTACCGAGGCCGCTTTATATTGACATCATGAACGGTCCAGATGGCCCACGACTGTTTCTTGTCGATGGCTACGCGCTGATTTATCGCGCCTTTTTTGCGCTGATTTCGCGACCTTTGACCACGAGCAAAGGGGAGAATACGTCCGCCAGCTGGGGCATCGCGAACTTTCTGCGACTGCTCTTTACCAACCACCACCCTGAGTACATCGGGTGGGTCCATGACTCGGGTCTCTCGTTCAGGCACGAGCGGTATCCTGCCTATAAAGCGACGCGCGAAAAGCTGACGGAGGAGCTCCAGTCCGACTTCGATCGTGGCATGGATCGCATCTGTCAGATCCTCGACGCCTTTCGGATTCCAGTTATCACTCTCCCGGGATACGAAGCCGACGATGTGATCGGCACACTTGTCTCCAGGAGCGTTGAAGCAGGGGTCAACGTTGTCGTCGTCTCCGGGGACAAGGATTTTCAGCAGCTCGTCAGGCCCGGTGTCTGGCTCTTGAACCCCGGGCGCGGCGGAACGGCAAACGTTGAAGAGCACTGGGTCGGAGTCGAGAACGCCGACGAGCGGCTTGGCATTGCTCCGGAGTTCGTAACGGACTACCTGGCGCTGGTTGGTGATTCCTCCGACAACATTCCCGGCGTGCGTGGGATCGGTGATAAAACTGCCGCCGAGCTTGTACGCCAGTACGGGCATCTCGAATCGATTCTGGAGCACGCTCCGGAGATCACGAAGAAACGTCCTCGTGAGGCACTGCTCGAGCATGCAGAGAACGCTCGCCTATCCAAAGAATTAGTAACAATTCGGGACGATCTCCCCGTTGCCCTTGATCTCGAATCCTTGAAGGTCAAAGATCCCGATTACCTGCGGTTGCGTGACATCTACATCGAATTGGAGTTTCACTCACTCGCCAGGGACTTTGCCATCCAAGCCCCCGTCGAGGAAAAGCCAAAGCGGGCGTTCAATTACACGACGGTCGACACGCTCGAAGGGCTGGCGCACGTTGTAAAGCGGTCGCGTGAGGCTGGCGTCATTTCGCTGGACACCGAAGCCTTTGTCGATCCTGACAGTCCACTGGCCGCCGACCCGCTGCGGTCCTCGCTCATTTCCATCGCGATCGGTGTTGGAGGCGGTGAAGCCTATTACCTGCCATTGCGCCACCGGTCACCGAGGAGTGGCCAGGGAGAACTGCTGGTTGATGTACCAGGCGACCGGTCTGCCACTGATGCGCCTGAAGACCGTGGTCTCATTCGCGGAGGTGATGAGGTCTTTCCCGAAAGCCAGCCCGCCAAGAAAAAGAAGGCGAACGGTGATGCCATGAGCATTGCCGCCAGAATGCTGCGGGAAAAACGTCCAGTGAGTGTTCGTAACCTCCCGCCACTCGATGCGCCGGAGATGAGACCGCTCCGCGACTTGTTCGAGGACTCATCGGTCCGTAAGACAGCCCACAACGCCAAGTTCGACTTGTTGCTGCTTCGCTCGCTCGGGATCCAGCTGGCCGGGCTCGACTTCGATACCATGCTGGCGAGCTACGTTCTGGATCCGGGTCGACGGTCTCACGGACTCGACGTACTCAGTCTGGAGTTCCTCGAGCACACCATGACATCGTATGCCGATCTCTGCGGCAAGGGACGGTCAGCGATTCCCTTTGAAGAGTGTCCCGTCGAGGCTGCTCGCGATTATTCCTGCGAGGAAGCGGACATGATGTTGCGGCTTCGTGAGATCTTCGAGCCCCAACTGGAGTCACACGAGCTCACTCGCCTCCTCGATGGAATCGAGATTCCACTCATCGATGTTCTGGCGGAAATGCAGTGGACGGGAATTACGATCGACCTGCCTTTGTTCGCCTCTCTCAAGGCGCGCTTCCAATCAGACCGCGAAGCAAAAGAGCAAGAGATATATCAATCGGCGGGCACGCAATTCAACATCAATTCCAATCTGCAGCTTCGCGAGATCCTGTTCGACAGGTTGAATCTTCCGGTTCTGAAGAGAACGAGCACCGGCCCGTCTACCGATGCCAGCGTGCTGATGGAGCTTGCTGAGGAAGGTCATGCCCTTCCGAACCTTCTCATGGAGTACCGCGAGCTCTCGAAACTCGAGAACACCTATCTGGACGCGCTGCCGAGGATGGTCAATCCGAGGACAGGTCGCCTCCATACATCGTACAGTCAGACCGTAGCGACGACAGGACGGTTGTCCTCCAGCGACCCGAATCTTCAGAACATCCCGATCCGGCGAGAATTAGGGCGTGACATTAGACGTGGGTTCATTCCGCGTCGTGGGTGGAAGCTGCTGGCGGCTGACTACTCTCAGATCGAGCTACGTCTGCTTGCACACCTGTCGCGAGATCCCGCATTTGTTGAAGCATTCCGCGCCGGCGGTGATATCCATCGGCAAACAGCTGCCCTGATCTTTGACGTCCCGCTGCCAGATGTGACTGGCACGATGCGGAGCCGCGCCAAGACAATCAATTTTGCAACTATCTACGGCCAGGGAGCGCACGCGCTCTCTCGACAGCTTGGCATCGAGCACGCTGAGGCGAAGGAATTCATCGCCCGCTATTTCGAGCGATTCCAGGGTGTCCGAAACTATCTCGACGCGATGGTCGCGTTTGCTCGCGAGAACGGGTACGTGCAAACGATCTTTGGCCGCCGGCGATACATACCCGAATTGCGCGAGCGCAATTTCAACATTCGCGCCTTTGGTGAGCGAACAGCGGCTAATTCTCCCATTCAGGGATCAGCAGCGGATCTGATAAAGATCGCGATGATCAGGATCGACCACGCTCTTCGGACAAGAGAGCTCGAAAGCAAGATGCTGCTGCAGGTGCATGACGAGCTGGTCTTCGAGGCCCCGCCCGAGGAACTGGATCAGCTGCAGGAATTGGTGAAACATGAGATGGAGAACGCCGCACAGCTCTCGGTACCTCTTGTCGTCGATTTGGGTATCGGATCGAACTGGCTCGAGACCAAGGAGTGAGAGCTAGTTCTGCTGGTGATGCTTTTCGAATGCTGCCCAGTACGCTCCGACTACAAGGCTTACCAGAAACAGAAAGGGTATCCAGAAGGAACGGGCCAGCACGCCTACAGCCGTGATCTCCAGAAAGTAGGTGAGTAGTATCAGGCCGATGCCGAACATGATTGTCAGCATCGCCGGTTGATCGGCATCACCGCTCTGTCTCAGAGCGAGCCTTCTTGCCATTCGTATCGGTAGCTCGTGGGTGAGGCGACCCCAGATCGCGGCCAGCGTGATAAGTCCCTGCGGAATGAAACGGCCCTGTGGCCTTTCGACAG
>JGI10216J12902_102746611_pt1 | contig 17928 bp, 13 predicted proteins | sample KanNatreferecore_FD_12902 | JGI IMG/M metagenome (IMG submission 12902)
GAGTGACTACCGCAAGACGGTCCTAATGGCGTGAGCGCATCCGAGTGGACTTGCCGTAATGCGACGCCGAACCGTCTGGGCGCAGTTCCCGGCGACTCCGATCTATGCTTCTCACATCTCGGATCGCGTTTAGTTTGCAGCCTCTAAAGTAGTGTCCCGTGCAGAACCAAGAACGCCACCGAGAAGTAAATAACCAATCCGGTCACGTCGACTAGCGTCGCCACGAACGGGGCCGAGGCGCTAGCGGGATCAAACCCGATCCGCTTGAGAAGGAACGGCAGCATCGATCCGGCCAGTGAGCCGAACGCGACGATACCCACCAGTGCGAACCCAACGGCAATCGCCAATAGGAAGTAGTGCGGCCCATAACTGAAGATGCCAATGTTCTGCCATAGCACGATTCGCGCGAAACCAATGACCCCGAGTATTGCACCAAGCACGAGTCCGGTCGGCAATTCGCGGAGCGCGATTCGCCACCAGTCGCGAAGCTTCAGCTCCTGAAGGGCGAGCGCGCGAATCACGAGGGATGTCGCCTGCGAGCCTGAGTTACCGCCCGAGCTCATGACGAGCGGAATGAACATCGCCAGCACCGCCGCTCGCTCGATCTCGCCCTGAAATCGCTGCATCGCCGTCGCCGTCAGCATCTCGCTCAGAAAAAGCGCACACAGCCAGCCCGCGCGCTTGCGGATCATCTCCACAAATCCGATTTCCATGTACGGAGCGTCGAGCGCCTCCATACCGCCGAATCGCTGTACGTCTTCGGTGGTTTCTTCGACCAGTGCGTCGATCACATCGTCGACGGTGACGATGCCGAGCATGCGCCGCTTCTCGTCGATCACCGGGATGGCAAGCAGGTTGTACTTGGAGATGAGTCGTGCCGCTTCTTCCCGATCGATGTCGACGGTCACGGTGAGGGGCGGCTTTCTCTTTCCGACCTCCAGCACACTGTCGGCGCGATCAGCCGTCAGTAATTCGCGCAGCGAAACGACGTGCACCAGCGACTGATCAGCGGGGTCGACGATATAAATGGCGTAGACTGTTTCCTTTCGGCCGCCGACCTCGCGGATGAGTACCAAAGCGCGATCGACCGTCCAATCGGATGGCACGCTCACGAACTCGGTAGTCATGATTCCACCGGCGGTTTCAGGAGGATACTGCAGCAACTTCTTCAGCGACGACCGCGTCAACTCGCTGACAGTGGCGAGGAGTCGTGTACGGTCTTCCGCCGGCACTTCACGGAATAGATCGGCCTGCTGATCGGCCGACATCGCCTCGATCAGCGGACCAACCTTACGTCGCTCAATGCGCTGAATTATCGCAGAGCGATGACGCGTCAGCTCTGGCTCGTCGAACACCTGCACTGCCAGGTCGAAGGGCAACGACGCCATCACCTTTGCCGCTGCTTCCGGCGGCAACTCTCGCAACGCCTCCGCTATGTCGGGAGCGCGCAGCTCGCCAAGTGCTTCCTGCAACTCCTCGGGATCGGTATGAACGAGGTACAGCAGCTGCGCGATTGTGTGCGGAGAGATCTCAATCATTTGATTATCAGCGATAGTTCGATGCGGTGCGTACGGGATGGCAGAGGTCGTGCGTGAATCAATGTGTTCCAATGACCGGAGATTTGGGCCTGACGGACCGGTCGGTTACATTTTTCAATCGTAAGCTCCTCACTCCAGAGGAAACGACTTAGTGGTCAGGAGCGTTTCGAGAGTTGTTCGTGGCTGGATCATCGTTGCTGCGCTCGCGCAAGCCATCTTGCCGGGCGTCATCAGCATCGTTGACGCGTCCCCTGCCGGTGACGCCGCCATTGCCGGTCTCCGTCCGCACGTCGAGTCTCACGGCACGCCCAAGTGTCCGCGCGTACACCAGGAAGACAAATGCGCGCTGTGCCAGTTCGTCGGTGGCGCCCTCGCCCTCGCTGCGTCGGCCGGGCCGCTCTCCCTTCCCTCGTCCCGACTTGCCGGCGTCACCGGCACGCCCCACCAGTCTCCCGCCGTCCCGACTGATGGAGACCCAAGCCTCCCTCGAGCGCCCCCGACGCTCGCGTAGTCCGTGACGGGAGGAGCTCGAGCTTCCTTCCGTTCCCCCTATTCGGATAACGCTCGTCAGCACAGTCGCTGGCGATTAACGGGACATTCAATCGAGGCTAACAATGGATTTCATATTTCGGCGGAAATTTCGCTGGACAGTGCCAGTCGCAGTGGCTTTGTTCCAACTATTCGTCTCATCTACGGCTATCGCCGCTGTTAGTCCACCTGTCGTAGGAATCGTCAAGGACCCATCCGGCCAGCCAATCCCGCTCGCCCAGGTGATCGTAGTACAACTCAATCGCGTCGCTACCACGAACGACGCCGGAGAATTTCGCTTCACCGGCTTACCAGCTGGCAGCTATCACGTCACCGCCATGCGCATCGGCTTCGCGCCGGCGCACACGGACATAACTGTTCCAGAGACAGGTGATGATGTGAACGTCACCATCGTGATGCGCGAATCCGCTATCCAGATTTCGACGGTGCAGGTGACAGCAACACCCTCTGGAACGGATCCGCGCGACATACCGCAAGCCGTAACAACCCTCTCGGGTCAGGAACTATCGCGGCACATCAGCTCCTCGGTGGCGGAGACTCTCTCTGAGGAACCGGGAATCGCGGTGCGCTATAACGGCCCGGCCGCCACTTCACCGATCATACGCGGCCTCCAGGGCGAGCGAGTGCTGGTGCTTCAGGACGGTGACCGCGCATCGGATCTTTCGTCGGCCGCGCCGGATCACGGCGTCTCAATTGATCCGCTGACAGCCGAGCGCGTAGAAGTTGTGCGCGGACCGGCGTCTCTGCTTTACGGTAACCAAGCGCTTGGCGGGGTAGTCAACGTCATCTCCAACGACATCCCGACTTCGATTCCAACCCACATCGATGGCTATTTCGCGACGCAGCTCGAGTCGGTCAACCCCGGCGGTGGCGTTGCGGGAGGGGTCACCATACCGGTGAGCCAGGGTTTCGCGTTGGTGGCCCGAGGGGGCGGACGTCACACCGACCCGCTGAAGGAAGGCGGTGGGACGGAGCTCATAAATTCTTTCTACAAGAACTACTACGGCATCGGGGGCTTCGGGTTCGGCACGAACCGGGCAACCGGTGGAATCATCTACCGCGGCTACAAGTTCGATTACGGACTTCCTTCCGACGGCGCTGAGTTCGCGAAGATCGACGGCAAGCGGAACGAAGTAGTGGCGCGAACCGATTTCACCACCGGAAATCCATTCGTGAACTCAGTTCGCATCGGCGGTACCGCGCAGTGGTACTCGCACGCCGAGATCGATATGGAGAGCGGCAACACCAACACCAGCTTCAACCTGAAGACTCAGACCGCTGATCTGTTGGCGCGCACGCACTTTGGTGCCGTTTCCGGGGCGCTCGGCGCATCCGGACTGTTCAAGCAATACGCCGCGCTCGGAGATGAGGCACTCACCCCAGCAGCGAACAGCAACGGACTCGGTGCCTTCTTCTTCCAGGAGCTCGCACTCGCTAATACACATGGCGATATGGACGCTCGAGTTCCGAAGCTGCAATTCGGCGGTCGATTCGACTCCTATCGGATCGATATCAAGCCAGGCGACCCGAAGTTCGATCAGTTTGTCGGGAAGCGGAATTTCGACCTGTTCTCGGGGTCCGTTGGTGTTAATGTCCCACTGGGTCCTGTCGTTACCGGGGCGCTCAGCGCGGCTCGGGCTTTTCGTGCGCCTTCGGTCGAGGAGCTTTCGTCGAACGCGTTTCACGAAGCCGAGGGAGCCTACGACTTCGGCAATCCGAACCTGCAGTCCGAGATCAATCAGGGCGTTGAGGCGATTCTCCGCATGGAAACGCGACGCGTGAGCGGCCAATTCAGCGCGTTCTACAACGGCATTCAGAATTACATCACGCCCAACATCGTCGGGGACACCGTAATTGTTGGTGACGCGGGACCGGAGACGGTGCCACTGAATCGGATCTCGCAGGCCGATGCGGTGCTCAGGGGCGCGGAGGGTCGCCTCGAAGCCGAGGTAGTACCTAATGTAGTTTTAGGCGCGATGGGAGACGTGGTGCGCGGTGAATTCAAGGATTCGAAGGTACCGCTTCCGTTCATGCCGGCGGCCCGCCTGGGGGCAGAGGTGCGCTACGACAATGCAAAGCTATCTGCAGGCGCCCAGTACCGGCATGCATTCGCTCAGAACCGCGTTCCACCAGCAGTATCCGCTGACGACCCGGCAGGATTGGCTACTGACGCATACGACCTGCTCAATCTGAGCCTTGGCTATAATCTGGTTCTTCGCGGGCAAGTGAACTCAATCACCTTCCGTGTCGACAACGTTCTCGACGAACGCTACGTCGACGCTACGAGTCGCCTCAAAACCTTCGCATTCAATCCAGGGCGGAACTTCGCACTGGTGTACCGGCTGCAATTCTGATATTGATGCTGGGTGTGCACTGCGCCGCGCATTCTCAGCCGGTTTGAACGGCGCTCGATAGCATGACAAAAGACCTCGCAGTCGTTTTTCTGGCTGTGGGGCTGGCGTACGGTGAAAGGGCCCGCGCCCAGGGATCGTATAGAAACCTCGACGCGGGCCTTCCCGTGCGGATCGAGGATGCCGCCGTCACGGAGAGGTACGACCTCGATCTCGATGTTCTGAATTTCCGTTACGACGAACTCTCCGGACTGCGGACCCGTTTTCAGTATGAGCCGCAACTGTCATACGGAGCTTTACCGCGCACGGAAATCTGGGCGCGACTCCCTATTTACTATCGGGAGCGCACCGCTTCTCCACGTCGAGGAGTCGCCGGCTTCGGCATCGGCGCGCAGTATCAGCTCACTCTCGAGACACAGCACGTTCCAGCGCTTGCACTGGCAACGGAGCTGTTTCATCCGACGGGGCCAAATGCTCTTCCTTCCTCTTATTCGCTGCGATCGATTCTGACGAGGAGCTTTGCCCCAGGGCGTGTTCACCTGAACGCCAGTATTGCTTCCTTTGCCGTTCGCGCTGCACCCTCGCTGATCGTCACACCATGCCCGGCGAATACTCCACCGGGAACCCAATGCGGCAGCACGCCACTCCTGCCTCCACTCGACGGTCCGTGCATAGTTGGCGTAGGGTCAGGGCTTTCCGCCGCGTTCACCTGCCTTCCGCGGCGGCCACAGAGTGTCACCGCGACCGAACAGGCACAACTTGGCGACATTGAGACCCACACTCATTGGCTTCTTGGTGCGGCTCTCGACAGAGCGTTTCCGCTCGCCTCCACGTTGGTGATAGCGGATTTCTTCGCCGAAAAGTTCGAAGGCCTCGGGCGGAGAACCGATATGACGGGCGAGCTCGGACTGCGCCGCCAATGGAGGCCGCAAATCGTTTTGGCTGGCGCTGTCGGTCGACATTTCAGGGGCGCCGGTCACTCGACGTTCGTCACCTTCGCAATGACGTTGAGTCACGCGCTGCAGCTGTTCGGAAGGTCCGGTTGAGATCGCACGCGTGTCGGCGGGCTGGACTCGTCGTCAAGACGATCTGCGTGGCAGCAGCAGGTTACACGGCAGTCGGCTGTGTGCTCCGCGAAACCGCACCTGTCCAAGCAGGATCGTACTACCATCAGACCTACCTGTCCGCGAGTCACAACTGGGCGTTCCGAAGCCGGTTTCCGGGCGTCGACGCTTTGTTCAACGCTTTCGACTACGGTCACGCCAAGCTTTACGAGACCCTGTGGCGAGATCCGCAATCGCCGCGCGAGAGTCTTGACGAGCATCAATTCCATTTCATCACGGCGAAGCTCCTTCGTAACCCGCCGAGTGTGCCGCTCGACGAGGGAGCGATCGCGCCGGAGTGGGAAAAACTCGCTCCGGAAATCGCAGCGATGTTCGACTGGGCTCACATGCTCCATCGCCAGATCTACGACGTATGGAGCGATGATCGCATCACGGACTCGAGGAAGGATGCGAAAGTCGCGGAAGTGATCCGATACTACAAATCACGACGCGCGCTAGCATTCAGCTCGAAACCGAAAAACATGAACCTGATGGAGGGTCAGCCGTATTCGCTTGCCTTCCGCAAGCGATTCCCAACCTATAACGGCCTGATCTGGTCCTACCATTGGTTACAGATGACGCTCTACGAGGCGTTGATGTCGTCCCCTGAAGTGCGGCAGCGCCGCGCGAACGTCGATGCAGTGGTTGGACATTTCTGGAGTCTGCTCGACAGCGCTCCGGCTAAGCTTCCCTCCGTCATGCCTCAATCGGCTGAAATTGCTCCCGAGTTTTCAGCGCGTTATCCGGAAGCTGCCATCATTTTCGACAACCTCCACTCATTGCACGACGTCGTGTCGGATATTCTCGCGGATCCGGCGATCCGGCGCAGCGAAAAACGACGCACGCTTCTCGACGCCGCTGCCCGCTACCGCGACGATACGTCGTCGATTGTGAGCATTGAGGAGTGGCGGGAAATGGCGCGAGCGATGGATCTGGCGAAAATGGGCGGTCCAGCACCGATCGTGCGTTGACACAAAAAACTTCACTTAGAGGAAACTGGATGCGGGTCCTAACAGCCCTGTGCCTATCGATGGCGGCCGCGACGACGATGCGTGGCCAGGTGCCGACAACTCCGCGCGACAGCGCGGCCCGAGCTAAAGCGAAAGCCGACAGCATCGCTCGCGCCGACTCGATTGCTCTCGTAAGGGAGCTCGAAAAACTCCAGGGTGCGCGACCCGACACCACGAGTCGCGTCACCGGAGCGCAAGGCCCGACGAATCCACGTCTGCTTCCAGATTTCAGCGCCGTCGGTGATTTCGTCGCCGACCTTTCGCCCAAGGGCAGCACCCAGGAGGACGGCACACGAATCGGCGTTCGGGAAGTCGAGCTGGCGGTGCAAGCCGCGGTCGATCCCTATTTTCGCGGCGATGTCTTTCTCGGCATCAGCGACGAGGAGGGAATCTCTATTGAGCAAGCATTCCTCACAACGACTGCCCTTCCCCACGAGCTCGAGCTGAAAATTGGCCGATTCCTAATGCCGGTCGGCAAACAGAACACCACTCACCGGCACGACCTGCACACCGTCGAATACCCGTACGTGATTCAGAAATTCTTTGGGCCGGAAGGTCAAAAAGGAACTGGCCTCTGGCTGAGCAGAGTGTTCGCCCCGTTCGGGTTTTACCAGGAGATCCAGCTCACCATGATCGATCGGATCGCCGAAAAGAATGATTCGCTCGAGACGGGAGTTGCGGTGAACCGAACTCTGGGTGGCCTCGGATATTCCGCCCGCCTTCGGAACTACTGGGATCTCAACGAAAGCACCAATCTGGAGGTATCGGCCTGGGGGCTGACCGGAGTTCGAGAAGAGCCGACTCTCACAGCTGTCGGAAACATCAATGCTCTCAACGCACGTCAGACCACTGGCGGTCTCGATTTCACCTTTCGCTGGCGCCCGCTGCAGCAGGGTCTCTACAAGTCGTTTATCCTGCAGTCGGAATGGATGAAGCAGTCTACGAGATCCGTCTCGGGATTTATTCCCGGCCCGCTTTGCCGAGACATGTGCCCTCCGGTCGCCATTCCGGTTTTCGTAGCCACGGAGCGCACCAATTACGGCGGGGGCTACGTGTTCGCGCGATATCAAATCACCCAGCGCGGGTTCATCGGCGCGCGATATGATCAGGTTCAGGATCCGGAGTTCGCGGGTGGTACAACACACGCAGGCTCAGCCTACCTGGAGTTCTTTCCCAGCGAGTTCTCGAAAATCACCGCCATGTATGAACGTTATGCCCCGCCGGCGGGTATTGATATCAATCGCATCCTGCTCCAGGCGACGTTCGCGCTTGGTCCGCACAAGCCACATCCGTTCTGACAAATCCGGCCGAAAGGCCGGGGGATATAGATAATGTTTAGAAAGTTGTCGCTTCTCATTGCTTCGCTCGCCCTCGGCGGTCTCGCCGCATCTCCGGCCGGCGCGCAGCTGAAGGTCGTTACGAGCACGACCGACCTCTATGACATCGCGAAGGCAGTTGGGGGTAATCGAATCACCGCGAGGCATATCGGTGAAGGCTATCAGGATCCGCACTTCATCGAAGCAAAACCGAGCTTCGTGCTGCAGCTCCGGAACGCCGACGTCTGGGCGTTCGTAGGGTTGGACCTCGAGATCGGCTGGATGCCGCTGCTGCTCGATGGCGCGCGTAATCCGCGCATCAGACAGGGCGGCTCTGGTTATCTCGACGTCTCGCGTGCAATTCCTCTGCTCGATGTGCCGAGAGGAAACGTCGATCGTAGCCAGGGCGACGTTCATCCACTTGGTAATCCACACTATTGGCTCGATCCGGAGAACGGACGTCGCATCGCACGCCTCTTCGAGGCCAAATTCACCGAGCTCGATCCAGAGGGTGCGGCCGTCTATGACGCGAACGAGAAGAACTTCGAGGCACGTCTCAACGCGGTCGAGCGAACGTGGGCGGACGAGCTGGGGAAGATCAAAGGTCAGCCGATAGTTGCCTGGCACACCAGCTGGCGCTATTTCGCCGAGTACACCAAGGTGAACATCGTTGGCTTCATGGAGCCGAAGCCCGGCGTTCCACCTTCTCCCGCACACCTGGCGGGACTCATTCAGACGATGAAGAGAACCGGAGCCAAGGTGATAGTGATGGAGCCGTTCTACGATCGGAAGCAGGCAGACTTCGTCGCCGCTCACACCGGCGCCAAGGTTCTGATTCTGCCGCCGTCAGTGGGAGGGTTGAAGGGAGTCGGTGATTACCTCTCAGTGATGGACTACGACGTAAAACAGCTCGCCGCAGCTCTTTAATGGCCGAACTGGTTTCATTCGATCACGCGACGCTCGGCTACGGGCGTCGCGTTATTCTTTCTGACCTCACCTTTGCCATTCCCGAAGGAGACTTCCTCGGAATGGTTGGTCCCAACGGCGCGGGAAAGACGACGATTCTCCGCGCCATTCTCCGCACGCTCAAACCCCTGGCAGGCACTGTCACGCATAGGCCAGGTATACGCTTCGGCTACGTGCCGCAGCGCGATCAGGTCGATTACAACTTTCCGCTGACCGTTATCGACGTGGTCATGATGGGCCGCTACGACCGCATTGGCCTGGCGCGCCGACCGCGAGCGATTGATCGACAGCTGGCCTGCACGGCGCTCGAGCACGTCGGCATTCTGGAGCTAGCCGATCAGCCTTTGAGTGCCCTCTCGGGCGGACAGAAACAGCGTACGCTCATCGCTCGCGCTCTGGTGGGCCAACCAAATGTGCTGGTCCTCGACGAGCCCACCAACGGAATGGATCTCGTCGCGACGACCCAGATTCTTGGCCTCGTCCGCGAGTTGCACGAACGCGACAAGCTCACGGTGCTGATGGTGAGTCACGCCCTCAACGAAGTCGCTAACTACGTTGAGCGAATCGCCCTCGTAGTGAACGGCGGCTTTCGCATCGGAGCCGTGGACGACATCATGACGGTCCCCGTGCTGAGCGAGATGTACCGCATCCCGGTCGACGTCGACAATCTCAACGGCCACCGAGTGGTCGTCGCTCGGCGAGACGGCCAGACGTTGCCTGTCTCGGATGTTTGACGCTGTACTCTTATTCAGAGAAGCGCTGTATGGCGCGCTCGTAATCGGGCTCGCCTGCTCGGTCCTCGGAGTTTACGTGGTGCTGCGACGCATCGTTTTCGTCGGCGCCGCGCTCGCTGAATTGTCGTCAGCCGGCATCGCACTGGCATTGTGGCTGGCCGGACGCGGATGGATGCTCGGCCTCGCTACCCATCCGATTGCGCTGGCGCTGATTCTTACGATTGCCGGCGTGCTCTTTTTTGGGGCGGGAGGCGGCCGCGGCAAAATACCGCCCGACGCTACGATCGGTGTGACGTACGCCGTCGCCGCAGCGATGGGGATCATTCTCATTTCAAAAGCAAAGACCGGCGAGGCCCACGACATCTTTCTTCAGGGCAACATCCTCGGCATCACGCGCGCCGACACAATGGTGCTGATCGCCGTCGCGGTTCCGGTGCTGGTCGTGCACGCGCTCTTTTACAAGGAATTTCTTTTCGTCTCGTTCGATCGCGAAACCGCGCGCACGCTCGGCTATCGAGTCAACTTCTGGAACCTCCTGCTTTACTTGACACTCGGCCTGGTCATCGCGTTTGCGATGCAGTTCGCGGGTGTGATGCTCGTTTTCAATTTCCTGGTTTTGCCGGCGGTCACGGGCCTGCTTATCTCCCGAAGCATGACGGGCACCTTCTTCTGGTCGATTCTCTCGGCATTGCTTGCGGCGCTCATTGGCTTTTCGCTCTCTGTCCCTTTCGATTTGCCGTCAGGTCCGGCGATCATCGCGGTGTCCGGCGCACTGGCCGCGCTTGCATTCCTGGTGAGGTTGGCGCAACGACGGTAGGCGTGGCATTTTTCCACGTTCAATGAAGCGTGAAGATGCCCTCGACTACCACGCATCCGGACGCCCCGGAAAGATCGCGGTAGTACCCACCAAGCCGCTCAACAACCAGCGCGATCTCGCCCTCGCCTACTCGCCCGGAGTAGCGCTCCCCTGCCTCGAGATCAAGGCGAATCCCGAAGAGGCGTATCGGTATACAGCCAAAGGCAATCTCGTCGCCGTCGTCACCAACGGCACCGCAGTGCTGGGACTCGGCAACATCGGCGCGCTGGCGGGCAAACCGGTGATGGAGGGCAAGGGCAACCTCTTCAAGCAGTTCGCGGATCTGGATGTATTCGACCTCGAAGTCGGGTCGGAGGACCCGGACGACGTAATCAGGTTCTGTCAGCTGCTCGAGCCGACCGTCGGCGGCATCAATCTCGAGGACATCCGGGCACCCGATTGCTTCTACATCGAGGAGACGCTGCGGAAGACGATGAGAATTCCCGTCTTCCACGATGATCAGCACGGGACGGCGATAATATCGGGCGCCGCGCTGCTCAACGCGCTCGAGATCGTCGGCAAGAAAATCGAAAAGATTCGCGTCGTGTTCTCGGGAGCAGGCGCCGCCGCGATCTCCACGGCCGAGCATTACGTGAGGCTGGGAGTGCCGCGCGAGAACATTCTGCTCACCGACCGTCAGGGCGTCATTTATGAGGGACGGCCAGGCGAGCTGGACCCGTACAAGGCAAAATTCGCCAACAAGACGAAGGCGCGCACGATCGCCGAGGCGCTGGTCGGCGCCGACGTTTTCGTCGGTCTCTCGGTCGCCGGTGCAATCAACGGCGAAATGGTGGGCAAGATGGCGAAGAAGCCGATCGTCTTCGCACTGGCCAATCCCGAGCCCGAGATTCTGCCCGATCAGGTGCGAGCCATTCGATCGGACGCAATCATCGCCACCGGCCGTAGCGATTTCCCCAACCAGGTCAACAACGTCCTCGGCTTCCCGTTCATCTTTCGTGGGGCTCTCGACGCGCGCGCGACACAGGTGAACGAGGAGATGAAGATGGCGGCGACACGCGCTCTCGCCGCCCTGGCGAAGGAAGATGTTCCGGAGAGCGTGTCGCGCTTGTACGGCTTGCGCTCGGTCAAGTTCGGGCCCGACTACCTCATCCCTTTTCCATTCGATCCGAGAGTGCTGCTCTGGATTGCCCCGGCGGTTGCATGGGCTGCGGTCGCCAGCGGAGTGGCGAAGGAGATGATCGACCTCGAGAACTACCGCGAGCAGCTCGAAGCGAGACTGGGACGTGCTCGCGGCATCATGCGCGGCATCATCAACCGCGCTGTGCGTGATCCGAAGCGAATCGTGTTTCCCGAGGGAGAGGAGCCGAAGATCGTCCGAGCTGCGCGAATGATCGTCGACGAGGGGATTGGATCTCCCATTCTTCTCGGTCAGCGCGGCAACATCGAGCGCCTGGCCGAAGAGAATCACATCTCGCTCCGCGACATCGCGATCGATGACCCGGCGACCTCCGACAAGCGCGACAAGTACGCCGACTATCTGTGGCAGCGCCGCCAGCGCAAGGGACTTAGTCACGGCGAAGCGCACCAGCTGTTGTTCAACGGCAATTATTTCGGGTCGGTGATGGTCGCCTGTGGCGATGCCGATGCTCTGGTCGCTGGCGTCGGCATGCATTACCCGGAAACCATTCGCCCCGCATTACAGGTCATCGGCCCGCATCCCAAGGCCGAAATCGTCAGCGGTCTCTACATGCTCGTATTCGAGAAGCACGTTATCTTTTGTGGGGACACGACCGTCAACATCGATCCTACCGCCGAGCAGCTGGCGCAGATTGCCTACTCGGCCGGCAGGATCGTTCGCACTTTCGGCATTACGCCGAAGATTGCGATGCTCTCGTTCTCCAACTTCGGATCGGTGCGCCACCCTGAAGCGGAGAAGGTAGCGGCGGCGGTCGCAATTCTTAGAAAGCGTGACCCTGCACTCGTCGTCGATGGCGAGATGCAGGCGGATACGGCGATGGACGAAGGTATACTCCGCTCGGCCTATCCGTTCAGCGTGCTGAAGGAACGCGCGAACGTACTGATATTTCCCAACCTCAGCGCTGGGAATATCGCCTACAAGCTGCTCCACCATCTCGGTGGTGCGACGGCAATCGGACCGATTCTGCTGGGTATGAATCTTCCCGTGCACGTATTGGAGCAGGGCGCCGACGTACAGGACATCGTGAACATGGCCGCTGTGGCCGTAATCGACGCGCAGCAGCGGATCAAGGAGAGAAAGTCCCCGTAATGGCAACCGAAATCAGGCCGCAGCGCAAATCGTTTGAGCGCGAGAACAGCAATGACTTGAGCAAGCAGGGACTTTCGCCGCGGGGCAAGGTCCACTGGAATTTGATTGCGCCCGAGCTTTTTCAGGCGGCGGCCCGCCGTGATGAAGGTGAATTTGCGGACATGGGACCTTTCGTTGCCATCACCACTCCACACACCGGCCGCTCCCCCAACGACAAGTTCGTGGTTCGGGAGGCGAGATCCGAAGCCGACGTGGACTGGGGGAAAGTCAACCAGCCAATGCTCCCCGGCAAATACAAGCTGCTTCTCCACGACGTCCAGAAATACCTGAATGACCTTCCGGAGCTGTTCGTGGAGGACCTCTACTGTGGAGCAGATCCGACATATCGGTTATCGGTTCGCTACACATCGCCCAACGCGTGGCACATGGCGTTCGTCCGGAACATGTTCATCCGGCCCGAGCTGACAGACCTCCCGACGTTCGATCCGAATTTCACGGTTCTACACGCGCCGGACTTCCAGGCGGACCCGGATCGACACGGCACGAAGTCGAGCACGTTCATCATTCTGAACATCGCCGAGCGGACGATTCTCATCGGAGGTACGCGCTACGCGGGCGAGCTGAAGAAGGCGATGTTCACGGTGATGAACTACCTGCTGCCGAAGCAGGGGGTGCTCTCAATGCATTGCTCCGCCAACGTCGGAAAGTCGGGCGACACCGCGTTGTTCTTCGGCCTTTCCGGAACCGGCAAGACCACGCTTTCCGCAGTCGCCGATCGCGGGCTCATTGGCGATGACGAACACGGTTGGTCGAACGAAGGAATCTTCAACTTCGAGGGTGGCTGCTACGCGAAGGTGATCAACCTCTCACCCGAGAGCGAGCCGGACATTTACCGGACGACCCAGATGTTCGGAACCGTCCTGGAGAACGTGGTCCTCGATCCGGCGACCAAACGAGTTCGTTTCGCCGATCAGTCAATCACAGAAAACACACGCGCGTCGTATCCGCTTCACTTCATCCGCAACTACGTCGAGGGCGGCCGCGGTGGGCATCCGAAAAACGTCATTTTCCTCACCGCCGATGCATTCGGAGTGCTGCCACCGATTGCGAAGCTGACTCCGCAACAGGCGATGTACTACTTCCTCTCCGGCTACACGGCGAAGGTCGCCGGTACGGAGCGCGGCGTGAAAGAACCGCAGCCGACCTTCAGCGCGTGCTTCGGTGCGGCGTTCCTCGTCTGGCACCCGACCAAGTACGCAAGAATGCTCGGCGACTTGCTCAGTCAGCACAAATCGAATGTCTGGCTCATAAATACCGGCTGGAGCGGCGGGCCGTACGGAACCGGGAAGCGAATCAATCTCGAATACACGCGCGCGATCGTGAACGCAGCGCTCGCCGGCGAGCTGGACAAGGTGAAGACGCAAACAGATTCCATCTTCGGGCTGGCAGTTCCCAACGAGATCAAGGGAGTGCCGGCCAAAGTGCTGAATCCTCGCCTCACCTGGCCCGATCCGCGTGCCTATGATGCCCAGGCAAAAAAGCTCGCCGGGATGTTTCGAGAAAACTTTGCAAAGTTCGGCACGGTAGACGCCGCGACGAAAAACGCCGGCCCGAAGGGCTGACGGACCCACAGCGACAGCGCGCGGCGGCGGGGTAGGCGGTGCGTTTCGAGATTCTTCGCGACCCCGTCTGGAACAACATCCGCGTCGACGAGCTGACGCTCGCGCTCGTGGATACGGAGGTCTTTCAGCGACTCAGATACGTTCGTCAGCTGGGCTGGACGTATCTGGTCTATCCAGGCGCTACGCATTCGCGCTTCGAGCACGCGCTGGGCACACACCATCTTTCGCGGCGAACGCTGGCGCTCCTTTGCGAAGCGGAAGAACCGACTTCGATCAGCGAGGTCGATCAGGCGATAATCAGATCTGCTGCGCTGCTCCACGACGTTGGGCATTACCCGTTTTCCCATGCGCTCGAGGAAATCGGCGCGCTGCATCATGAGGACGTCGCACGTCCGCTAATCACTGAAGGCAGTGTTGCGACGCTGCTCTCGTCGCGCCTTGGCGAAGACGCTCCAGCCAAAGTCTTTGATCTGATTCGCGGGCGCAGCGACAGTTCGTTGCAGGGGCTCATCTCCGGCTCACTCGACCTCGACAAGATCGAGTACCTGAAACGCGATGCGTTCATGTGCGGTGTCCCCTATGGTGAAATCGATGTCGACAGACTGACGAATTCGCTGGTGCTGGTAGACGATCCCCAGACCGGGCGTCGATCGCTGGGTGTACAGGAGAAAGCGCTGTCAGCGCTCGAGTCGTTGCTTTTTGCCAAGTATCAGATGTACCGCAACGTCTATTGGCACCACGCCGTCCGCAGCGCGACCGCGATGTACAAGCGATTGGTCGAAGACGCGGTGAAATCCGACGTGGTGAGCGTCGCATCGCTGGCGCGGTTTACCGACGAAGGGCTGATGCACCGACTGGAAAGCCAGAGGGCGACGCCGTTGCTGTCCGCGCTTAAGGAGCGCAGGCTCTACAAGCGTGCCGCGGAATGGCCGGCCGCAGAGCTGGACACCGATCGCGTCGAGTGGATCGCGACTGACCGCAAGCGGGTTGCTGAAGTCGAAGACGCGCTCGCCCGCGAATTTGGTCTCGGACGAGGAGAGCTGCTACTGGATTACCCGGTAAAGACCGAGATGCTCGGACTCGACATTCCGGTGTTGAGACGAAACGGCGACGTGGAACGACTAACCAGTGAGGGCTGGATCGGAACGATCAATCTGCCATCCCTGTCTGAGGAATTGTACGAGAGCGCAAGATGGCTCCGCGTCTTTACCGCCAGGCGCGCCAAGCTGGACTCGCGCCGACTGCTGGAGGTGCTGGAACGATCGCGCTGACGACACGATATAAGATGCATGCACGTGTCCAGAATTCTGGCTGCCAGCGCCGTCATCCTGGTTGCCGGCTGCGCTGCTCCTATTGCCGCACGGCCGGTCGCTCCGACAACTCCGTCGAGGCCGGGCAGGTACGGCGCGACCGAAGCTCGCATCTTTGATCTGATCAACGCCGAAAGACGCCACAACGGGTTGCCAATGCTTGTCTACAGCGAGCAGCTGGATCGCATGGCGAAGATCCAGGCGGAGAACATGGCGCGCTTCCAGAAAATGGCCCACACTCTCCCCAACGCGCAGCTTCCTACGCTCGGCGATCGCGCCCGTTACGTCGGTTATCCGTTCGGCAGACTGACCGAGAACGTCGCCCTCGGATACCCGAACGCCGAGACGGCGGTCGAGGGCTGGATGAACTCGTCGGGACATCGCCGGAACATCCTCGACAGCGGAGTCGTCGAGACCGGAATTGGGGTCGCCCGCTCCTCGGCCGGCGGTCTTTATTACTGCCAGGTATTTGCGCGAAGGCTGACCTCGCTATAAGAGCCTGTCACGCGCAGAAAACGCCTGTTTGAGGGTGTCTTTCCCACAGGCGAACCCTTTACCAGCTAAGGGTTTACAGGACCGCCGCGGATGAGGTCCTTAAATGTGACCTAGTGGTCAGGAAAACAGTCCTAATGGCATGAGCCGACTCACGTTCGCCGCCAGCCTACTGCTCGCAATCTCCAGCTCATCCTACGCGCAGCAGGCACTCAACGCCTCCAACGAAACCGCTCCCGCCTCGGACGCCCTTTTCGAAACGAAGGACGCGGCCGTCGCTAATGCCGGCCTCGTTCCTCTCGCCCGCACCGAGCTTCGCAATGGTGAGCGCGAGGTGAGAGTCTGGTATTCCGGTTTTGGTAATCCTCAGTACCTCGTCATCATTAAGCAGAATGGTGCCAGCGTCACTGGCCGACTGATGCTCTGGTGGGATCAGTACTATCTGAGTTCCCCCTCCACCGCCGACGTCCGCGTCGACAACTTCGTCCGCAAGGGATACGATTGCGGGCCGATCTCCAAGCGCGATTCCCACTATGGGGAGGACCGCTGGATCAGCTCGATCTGCGAGGCGAAGCTGAAGAACGCTCCCGACTGGAAGGCGTTTCTCGCTGAAGTAGAAGCGCATGCCCTCCCGCAAAGCAGCGCCGTTGCTTCAGCGTCTCAAGATCAACCAGGCAGCGAACACTGGGGAATCACCGTCGAGCGCAGATCAGGCGCCATCTACGGTGTCTCCCATTACCGCACCGCTCTGACATTCGGCGCCCCCGAGCCGGGACGCGGTCCGAAACTGCAGGACATGGTCAGCGCGCTTGCCGCAGCGGCTAAGCGCGACCCAGCAGTCGCCCAGCACTAATCACGCAGCTGCGGCAGTCGCTCGTATAATCGAAGCGACTGAGGATTCGCCAAAGCTTCTGTGTTCTTCACCGGCCGCCCGTGAATCACTTCGCGGACGGCGAGCTCGCTGATCTTCCCACTGATCGTGCGCGGGATGTCCTCAACCTGAATGATCTTCTTCGGCACGTGGAGCGGTGTGGTGTTCTCGCGCAGCTGGGTTGATATTTTCTCGCATAGCGCCGCATCAAGCGTCACTCCCGGCTGCAGCTTCACGAACAGCACGATACGTACGTCGCCGGGTGATCCACCGTCTATTTCCTGACCAACTGCCACGCTCTCGACAACTTCCGGCAGCTGCTCCACCTGCCTGTAGATCTCGGCGGTTCCGATGCGCACACCGCCGGGATTCAGTGTGGCGTCGCTCCGCCCATAAATGATGTAGCCGCGGTGTCGAGTGATCTCGGCCCAGTCGCCGTGACGCCACACGCCGGGAAAGTAGTCGAAGTACGCGGCCTTGTACTTCGCGGCATCAGGATCGTCCCAGAACTCGACCGGCATACTCGGGAAGGGACGCGTACACACCAGCTCGCCGGGGATGAGCCGCACCGGTCGTCCCCGATCGTCGAAAACATCTACCGCCATCCCGAGCCCGGGCGTCTGGATCTCACCGCGATACACCGGCAGTATCGGATTGCCGAGCACAAAGCAGGAGATGATGTCGCTTCCGCCGCTGATGCTGGCGAGGTGGACATCGGATTTGATTTTTTTGTAGACGTAGTCGAAGCTGTTGTGAGCCAGTGGGCTGCCCGTCGACAGGATGGCTTTGAGTCTCGATAACTCGTGAGACTTGCGTGGCTCCGCTCCGGCTTTCTCGAGCAACGCCAGGTACTTGGCGCTGGTGCCGAATACGGTGATGCCTTCCTTGTCCGCCATGTCCCACAGAATTTCCGGCTTCGGCGATAATGGTGCGCCGTCGTAAAGAACGATCTTCACTCCGAC